>ERZ795030.297-NODE-297-length-79975-cov-6.975626_pt1 | contig 79975 bp, 63 predicted proteins | sample MGYA00375122_ERZ795030 | MGnify/ENA primary metagenome ERZ795030 (study PRJEB30165, sample SAMN05720146) | activated sludge metagenome | isolation source: anaerobic digester from wastewater treatment plant | place: Japan | collected 2015-04-20 ... | reverse complement strand
AGCAGCTTGTATTCCTTCGCGCCGAGCTCGATCGGCTCCCCATTTTTAGAGGCGCAGCATTTTTCTTTGTCTATGGATAAATCCCCGTATGTAATGCTTGCGGCCGCTTTTCCCTTCGGCGATAAATACTCGTGATTCCGGCGCAGCTGCGCGCCGACGCGGGCCATCAGCTCGGCAATGGAGAAGGGTTTGGCGAGATAGTCGTCCGCACCCAGGCCCAGCCCCAGCACCTTGTCCATGTCGTCGGTCCTCGCGGTCAGGAAGATGACGGGGACGGTGCTGCGTTCGCGTATTTTGCGCAGGAGATTGAAGCCGTCCATCACCGGCATCATCACATCAAGGATTGCCAAATGGACGTCCTGCGCCGTCAGGATGTCCCACGCTTGCTTTCCGTTTTGCGCCGTCAGGGTGGTATATCCGTTTTCCTCAAGACTGATTTTTATTAAGTTGCGGATATCGTTCTCGTCATCCGCGATTAGGATATTCATGCGTTTTTGCCTCCCCGGTCATTTGGCGTAATACGCCGCGTTCATGCAGACGCCGCGCGATTGCGGTTCTTCCGCGCTTGCGCAAAGGTTTGTCGATTAAATGTATCAATTAAACCTGATGAATGCAAGTTCCTCGATCAAGCTTCGTGCTCCGGAGTGTAGGGCTGCAATATATGTTGGAGGAGGAGCCGAAAAAAGAGGGCGGGAGAAGAAGCGCAGTCGGTTATTGTTGAGCTGCCATACTTAACAGACCGAAAGGAGCACTTCGTCTCTCATGAAAACTGTAACGCAAGACATGAAGCACAGGCAATCCCTGGTTTGCTACGCAAAGAAAGATGGCGCGGCGAGGGCGTCACGGAAGTATAACCGGTCTTTTCCGCCATCTTTTTTTATCCGATTCGCACGGCTCGAACGCCTCTTGTGCATCTTGATAACATCGGGAGATATTATCCAACCATATTGGATATTGAACAGCGCGGTGCAGGATGAATATACTTGATTTATATGGAATGTCTGTGTTATGTAACAGAATGGAGAGTAGAATGAGCCAAACGAACCACGTGCAGGAAATGAGCTGGACGGCTTTTGAGGAGCAGGTCAAAAAGACCGCGCTCGCGATCATACCTTGCGGCGCCGTGGAGGTCTATGGCCGCCATTTGCCCCTGGGTACGGATACGCTGGTGGCGATTAAGCTCGCGGAGGCTGCAGCCGAACGGGTGGAGGCCCTGATCGGGCCGCCGGTATGGGCCGGGCAGTCGAGCGAGCTGGCGGATTTCACGGGCACGCTGAGCGTGCGCGCGGAGAGCTTCAAGGAATACCTCAGGGACATCGCCCTCGGCCTGATGAAATGGGGCGTAAGGGATTTCCTGTTCATCAACAGCCACCTCGGCAACGTCGCCGTGATCGACCAGCTCAGCGCGGACCTGATGCAGCGCGAGGGCGTGCGCTGCGCCCAAGTGGACACGTGGCGCTACGTGCGGCATTTCTGCGACGGCGTGATCGAGACGGGCCCCGCCGCGCACGGCCACGCGAGCGAGACGGGCACCTCGGTCATGCTCCATCTCTACCCCGGGCTGTGCGACATGCGCCAGGCGGCCGTCACGCCCGAACCCGTCGACCGCTTCCCCGAGATCATCACCTACCCGCCGTTCCGTTCGCTCACGGATACGGGCACGCTCGGGGACGCGACCTGCGGCACGGCCGAAAAGGGCGCCGTGCTGTTCGCGAGGATGACGGATAAAATCGTGAGCTTTCTCATTGAGGAGTGGGATACCCCCAAAAAGAATCCGTAAGGAGCGTGACGGGCATGAAGATGGACCCTTATGCCGTGGGGAGCACGGCGATGTTCGCGTGCCAGTATGACCCCAGGTTTTCGTACTGCGCGTATATCCCCTCGAACTGGACGCCGGAGGGCGAGCCCCTGACCATGCTCGTGATCGTCCACGGCTCGGGCAGGACCCCGCAGCATTACCGCGACGTATATAAGGAATTCGCGCAGGAACACGGGCTGATCGTCATGGCGCCGCTGTTCCCCTGCGCGATCACGTCCTTCGACGACATGAGCTCCTACAAATACATTTCCTACGGCGGCGTCCGCTTCGACCGCATTCTGCTCGCCATGGTCGAGGAGATGGGCAGGCGCTATGGCGCGCGGACAGACCGCTTTCTGCTGCACGGCTTTTCGGGCGGCGGCCATTTCGTACACCGCTTTTTCTACCTGCACGCGGACAGGCTGATCGCGCTCTCCGTAGGCGCCCCGGGCTACATCACGCTCCTCGACGACGCGAAGCCCTGGCACGCCGGCACGGCCAATTTCCGCGAGGTGTTCGGCCAAGGCATCGACATGGAGGCGCTCAGGCGCGTGCCCGTGCAGCTCGTGGCCGGCGCGGATGATCTGGAAACCTGGGAAATCAACGATCGGGACAGCGAAAACTGGATGGAGGAGCTCGCCGAAGCCGGCGAGAACCGCGTCGAGCGCCTCACCTGCCTGTGGAAGAACTACCTTTCCCACGGCATCTCCGCCGAGCTTGAGCTGGTGCCGGGCGTCAAGCACTGGGGCTACTCGATCGCGCCGCAGGTGTGCGCCTTCTTCGATGGCGTGCTCCGCCGCTGAAGCAAACGAACGCCTTACACCCAGCCTCCGCCCGACCCGGGCGGGGGCCTTTTGTATCTCAAGCATTGGGGACGGTTGGCGCCGGGGACAGCGCCGCTCCAAACGAACCGGTCTCCGCTCCTAAAGCGAAGGCTGGCTTTTATTTACGGAATTGTCTATTGTCAATCGCCCGTTATTTCGTCGGGAGCTCGAGGACGGAGCCTTCGAAAAGATCCCTTACAGCCTGTTGAACGCGTCGTTGCTGCGGAAGCCGCAAAGCCGCATGCACAGCTCGGTGTAGAGCGCCTGCTCGTGCTTCTGGAACGAGATGCCGAGCAGATCCTCGGCCTTCTTGAGCTTGTAGCGCAGGGTTTGGCGGTTGTAATAGAGCTCGCGGGCGGTTTCGCAGACGTTGAAGTTGTTCTTGAAATAGCAGTTGAGGATGTGCAACATCTCCGTACGCTTGTCCTCGCCCGTTTCCAGCAAAGGCGCGAGGAACTCCTCCGCGTTGCGGCTCGCCTCCGCGCTCTTGAGCGCGGGCAGAAGCATCCGGTAGATGGCCGTATCCGCGGGCGAATACGCGTGGCCCGGCCCCTGCTCCACCCTGCACACGTTCGCGCAGAGCTTTGCCTCCCGGTAGATCGCCTCGAAGGTTTTGCCCGCGTTGTCGTTGCTGACGCCCCAGGCGCAGCCGAGGTTCGGGTCGAACGCGGCGGCGGCCGCGAGGAAGCTGCGCATATAGGCATAAGGGTCCTCGTCGCCGCCTATGAAGGCGATGATGTAGTGGTTCTGCACGGTCATCAGAGCCGACCACCGCGCCTGGATCAGGTGCTGCTTGAGCTTGTCCGCGTTTTCGTCGAGCCACACGTCGGAGACGTCCTCCTTGCCTATGCAGACGTATCCCACGACGCACTTGTAGAGGTGGTTCAGGTGCAGTCCGAGCATGCGCGCGCGCGTAAAATCCTCCTCGCGGTACCCGAAACCTCCGCCCGCGAGTTCCCAGATCAAATCGTCGATGAGGCTCGTGCGCGTGGACTGGATGATGTCTTCCCGGTCGAACCACAGCAGGATCGGCACGAGTATGCTGCTCGAGAAGGGCTTGAGCGTCTCGATCTGCTGCGCGGTGAGCTGTTGTTTGCCGAGGTACAGGTGTCCGAGCACAAGGTTCTTCTGCGTCAGGGCTGAAAAATAGTGAAAATCCGCGAGCCTCTCGGGGGAAAGCGGCTCCGCGCCCGGGCTGCCGGCGGAGAGGGCGAGCGGCCTTCTCTGCGGGTCGGTCAGGAGCACGGCCTCGTGCAGGTGCTTCGCGATGATGCGCACCGCCGCGTGGAGCGTCGAGTGGTGCAGGTAGGCGGTAAGAAGCTCGTTCTGCAATTCGTTCCACGACTCGATGATCTGCCGCTGCTGGCGCTCGATGCGCTTGAGCACGTCCGCGATGATGTCGGCAAAGCGGTATTGCCACGGGAGCTGTATGAGCGTGAACTGCCTTTCGCGGGCAAACTCCTTGACCGACTCGGGCACGCCGTCCGCGTTTTCCATGAAAGAGAAGGCGATGGCCACCGCGCCGCCCAGATAAATCTCCTTCACGAACTGGAGGAACTTCTCCTCCGTCGTCCAATACACGGCCGTCGTGAGCACATATTCGCCGCGGCGGATGAAGCCCTTGGTCGCGCGCTCGATCGATGTGACATGCCGAACCTCGATTTGTTCCGGATTGGGCGCAAGGGAAAAAATCCGGGTCGGCGCGTATTCCTTCATTTCGATCAGGTCTTTCAAGGAAAAGAATGCCTCGTTCATACGCCTGCGCTCCTTTCGGATTATGCGGATATGCCCGTACGCGGCCGAAAACGGCCCGCATGGATGGGTGTAGACGCCGTAATCAACGCCAAATTGGCTGTAAAAACGGATTAGATATACACAACATGCATGTTGCTTCGCCCGAACCAATCATATATCATGAGAATGTCAAAGGGCAAGCGATTTTTGAGCATCCGGTCGCATTCGATCATCAGCGCCACAGGCGAACTCCATCTGCCGAAAGGAACATGAACATGTCCCCACAATCAGACGCCGCAAACGCGCGGGTTTCGGAACGGACGTTTCCGTTTTATACGTTTCGCGGCTCCCACAGGGAGATCGGCCGCCAATATGGCGAAGCGTGCCGGACGCTCATCGAAGAGCACCTCGACTGCGTGAACGCCAAGCTGCTCTCCAAGCCGTGGATTTCCAAGGAAAAGGTGGACCGGCTTGCTTTGGAATTCCGCGGGTATGTTCGCGAGTACGCTGCCTTTTTTGACGAGGAGGTCGAGGGGCTCGCGGAGGGCGCGGGCATCGGCCTGTGCGAGGCGTACGCGCTGCAGCTGCGCGCCGAGCTGCACAGGCAGCTCGAAACCGGGGACGAATGCACGACCTACGCGGTGCACGCGAGCCGCACGGCGGACGGCGTGGCTTTGATCGGCCAGGACGCCGATCTGCCCGCGTTTTACGCGAACATAGGCGTGGTCACGCGGATCATGCCCGAGGGCGGGCCTTCGATCCTCCAGTTCACGCCTGCGGGGCAGGTTTCCTACATAGGCATCAACGACAGGGGCGTGGGGGTATTCGGCAATTTCCTCACCTGCGGCGGGTGGCGCATCGGGTTCCCGCGCTACCTTCTCTCGCGCTTGGCCCTGACGCACGAGCGGGTCGCGGACGCGCTCGCGCATCTCTCGCGCGTGCGGCGCGCGTCCTCGCGCAACCTCATCATGACGGACGCCGCGGGCGACATCGCGGACATGGAGACCACGGCCGGGCGCCACGCGGTGCTGCGCGCCGAGGACGGCATACTCTGCCACTCCAACCATTACCTGAGCCCGGAGCTCATGGAATACGAGGCGCACGGCGGCGAGGGACTCGCGAACTCCAGGGCGCGCTATGCGCGCATGCGCGAATTGCTCCATGAGAACGCGGGCGGCCTCGACGCCGGGAGGATGCAGGCCATCCTCCGGGACCGGCAGGGCCCCTACCCGATCTGCCGCATGCCGGGCGACGAGGAGTCCGACACGATCACGGCGGCATCCGTGATCGCGAGGCCCGCGCTCGGACAAATCATGGTCGCCGTCGGGCCGCCGAATCAATACGAATACAAAACCTACGCGTTCGGCGCGTGAAAGATAAAGGAGCTTGAAATGGAAGCCAGCATCATCCGCGCGGCGGCGATCCAGATGGATTCGCAGGACAACAAGGACGAAAACCTGAAAAAGGCGGAGGCGCTCATCCGCGCCGCGGCCGGCGCGGGCGCCAAGCTCGTGGTCCTGCCGGAGCTTTTCAACTTCTCGGGCCTGAGCGAGGACGTCGCCGCCAACGCCGAGCATCTCGAAGGCGGCCGCACGTTCAATTTCCTCGGCTCCCTCGCATACGAGCTCGGCATATGGCTTAATGGCGGCAGCATCTACGAAAAGATCGCGGGGTCCGACAAATGCTTCAACACGACCCTTTTCTTCGATCCCGCGGGCAGGTGCGCGGCCAAATACAGGAAGGTGCACATGTTCGACGTGGATGTAGAGCGCGGCCCGCGCTATCTCGAATCCGAATCGGTGGAGGCGGGCGGCCAGATCGTCGTGTGCCGGACGGACTTCGCCAAAATCGGGCTTGCCATCTGCTACGACCTTCGCTTCCCGGAGCTTTTCCGCGCGCAGGCCCTCGCCGGGGCCGAGGTGCTCACGCTTCCGGCCGAATTCACCCTCAACACCGGCAAGGATCACTGGGAGACGCTCGTGCGCGCGCGCGCCGTGGAAAACCAGGCCTACATGATCGCGGCCGGGCAGATCGGCGTGAAGAAATACTACCAGAGCAACGGGAGCTCCATGATCGTGGACCCCTGGGGCACCGTGGTCGCGGCCGCGCCCAACAAGGAAGCGGTCGTGCTCGCGGACATGGATCTCGATTATGTGCGCCGCGTGCGCGAGAGCGTGCCCTCGCTGAAAAACCGCAGGCCCGAAGTGTATGCCAAAAGCGCCTCCATCCAGCCGAACTGAGCCGGCGCCGTACGGATTCCACGTCCGCTGACGTGTGAATAACCCAAATAAAAAGGAGATGCAGTCATGAAGAAAACGCTTAAAACGGTGCTCGCCGTGCTCCTGGGCGCGATGATGATCATGGGCGTCCTCGGGGGATGCGCCAAGGAGCAAAGCGGACCCACGAGCGCGCCTACGCCCAACGACGCAGGTGGAGAAAGCCCGGCCCCCGCCTCCCCCGAGCCGACCGAGGAGGTGCTCACGGAGTTGACGGTAGGACTGGATAACGACCCGACTTCGCTCGATCCCTGGTCCGCCACGGACACGCTTGCGTCAACCATCTTCTCTACGGTCTACGAAGGCCTCCTGGGCTATGATGAAGAGAACAACATCATCCCGGTTCTTGCGCAGGAGTTGCCTCTGGTCGAGCAGGATGCGACCGTGATCACCTTTAAGCTGCGCCAGGGGATCAAGTTCCACGACGGCGCGGATTTCAACGCCGAGGCGGTCAAGCTCACCCTCGAGCGCGCGCTCGACCCCGCTAACGGCCTGAGCCGCAGGTCGCTGATCGAGTGCATCGACACCGTCGAGGTCATCGACGCGTACACCGTGCGCCTGAATCTCAAGTATTCGTTCGCGCCGATCCTGAACGCCTTCGCGCACCAGTCCTGCATGATGCTCTCGCCCAAGCTGATCGAATCCGGCGAGGACATCTCGACCCATCCCGCGGGAACGGGCCCCTACGTCTTCGGCGAGTGGATGGACGGCGATCACGTAAGCGTCGTGCGCAATGCGGATTACTGGAACGCGGACGCCATGGCGCGCTTCTCCTCGATCAAGTTCCTGCCGAGGCCCGAGGCCGCCACGCGCGTTGCAGGGCTGCAGACCGGCGAGATCGACGTCATCTACCCCGTGCCCAGCGACCAGTTCCAGCTCCTAAGTACCCAGACCGGGCTGGACGTGATGTGCGAGGAAGGCAACCTCGTGCTCTTCTTCGAGATGAACACGCAAAAGGCGCCGTTCAACGACGTGCGCGTGCGCCAGGCCTTCAACTACGCGTTCGACAACGAGGCCTTCGTCCAGGTTGTCGAGAACGGCTACGGCGTGCCGTCCACCTCGAGCATGGCCTCGTGCGACTGGGGATACCAAGCGCAGACCATGTACGAATACGACACGGAGAAAGCCAAGGCGCTGCTTGCCGAGGCGGGCTTCCCCGACGGCTTCTCCTGTACGCTGTACATCAACACGACCTCCAAGTCGCAGAAGATGGCCGAGTTCCTCCAGCAGCAGCTCGCGCTGATCAACGTCGATCTGAAGATCGCGTCCTACGAGAAGGCCCAGATGAACGAGATCTGCAGCGCGAGGCCCGAGGAGAGCGTGCACGATTTGCGCTGCGGCGGCTGGGGCCCGTCCACCATGGAAGCCGACTGGGCGACCAGGCCCATCCTGACGAGGGCCACGTGGTCCTGCGACGGCGGGTCGAACTACTCCTACTATACCAACGAGCGCGTGGAAGAGCTCATCCAGATCGGCCTCTCCTCCACGGATCAGAACGAGCGGCTCGCCGCGTACGCCGAGATGCAGCGGATCATCGTCGAGGACGCGCCCTGGATCTTCGTGGACACGCCGGGCGTGCTCTGGGCCAAGAATTCCAATGTCCAAGGCATTTACATCACCGCCTGCGGCCAGATCGTGCTGAGCCAGGGATACCGGACAGCCGGCTGAAAACGGCCGCGCCGGGTTCACAACCATCCGTTAAAGCCGAATTGTCTTATCCGTGCCATCACTGATAAGACAATTCATTATCAAGATCGTTTCCCGCCGGAGGTTAAATTGTGCTGAGCTACATCGTTCGACGGATCGCCGCCATGATCCCGATTTTGCTTCTGGTTTCCATCGTGATTTTCCTCTTTATCCGCATCCTGCCGGGCGATCCCGCCCGGCTCGTGGCGGGGGAGGACGCCTCGGCGGAAACCGTTGCGCTCGTGCGCGCCGAGCTGGGGCTGGACCAACCCATCGTCAGGCAGTACCTGATCTACATGGGCAAGCTCTTCCAGGGCGATTTCGGCTATTCCTACCGCTCCCACAAGCCGGTCGCGGAGCTGATGGCCAACCGCATCGTGCCCACGGCCCAGCTTGCCTTCAGCGCGCTGATCTGGGCCGCCCTGGTCGGCATCCCGCTGGGCGTGTTCTCGGCGATCAACCGCGGCAGGTGGCTGGATCGTTCGATCATGGTGGTTTCGGTCTCGGGCATCTCCATCCCCGCGTTCTGGCTGGGCATACTGCTCGTGCAGTTTTTCTGCGTGCGCTGGGGACTTTTGCCCTCGGGAGGGTACGGCGGGGTAAAAAACATCGTCCTGCCGTCCCTCACGCTCGGCGCGCACGTCGTGGCGACGATGGCGCGCTTCGGGCGGAACAGCCTGCTCGAAACGCTCCGGCAGGACTACGTGCGCACCGCCCGGGCCAAGGGCGCGCGCGAGTGGCAGGTGATCCTCAAGCACGCATTGCGAAACGCGCTGATCCCCATCGTCACGATGAGCGCGATGCAGCTCGGCTTCATGCTGGGCGGGTCCGTCGTCGTGGAGAGCGTATTCGCCTGGCCGGGGGTCGGGCGGCTTTTGATCGCCTCCGTCACGGAGCGCGATTATCCGGTGATACAGGCCTGCATGCTCCTTTTCTCGTTTACGTTCCTTTTTATCAATATGGTCACGGACCTGATGTACGCGATCATCAATCCCCAGATACGTCTGGACAGCTGAGGAGGATTCATGGAGATTTCAAGCGCTGCGAAAAGAAAGAACGCGCGGGAACGCATCGACTCCCCTCTGCGAAGGATTCTGCGCAAGGTCGCGTCCAACCCGACGGGCGTCGCCTCGCTGGCCTTCATCCTCTTTTTGATCCTGTGCGTCGCCTTCCCGGGCCTGATCGCGCCCTTCGACCTGGCTGCGCCGGATTATGACCATACGCTCGAGGGACCGGGCCTCGCCCATCTTTTCGGGACGGATGAATACGGAAGGGATATATTCAGCCGCGTGATCCACGGCGCAAAATACACGCTGCAGATCGGCCTCATCTCCGTGTTCGCGGGCGCGTTCGTCGGCACCGTGCTCGGGGTGACGGCGGGGTATTACGGCGGGCTGTACGAGACCGTCGTCATGCGCGCGTGCGACGTGCTGCTGGCCTTCCCGGGGATGCTGCTTGCCATAGGCATCATCGCGCTCATCGGAACGGGCACATGGAACGTGGTCATCGCGGTCGCGGTCTACACGGTGCCCATATTCACCCGCATCATCCGCGGCAACACGATCGAGCTCAAAAACCTCGTCTACGTCGAGGCCGCGCGGGCGATCGGCCTCAAGGACCGCTGGATCATACTCCGCCACATCCTGCCGGGCACCTTCTCGGTCGCGATCGTGTACATCACCATGCGCATAGGCAGCGCCATCCTCACCGGCGCGGCCCTCTCGTTCGTGGGCTTCGGCGCGCAGCCGCCGACCCCGGAATGGGGGACCATGCTCAGCTCCGGCAGGAATTACGTCGTCACAGCCCCCCACGTCGCGCTGTTCCCGGGCATCGCCATATTCCTGACCTGCCTGGCGTTCAACCTCCTGGGCGACTGCCTGCGCGACGCGCTGGACTCCAAGATCGCAGAGTGAGGGGGGGGGAAGCAGATGAGCAAGCGTTTAATCGAGGTAAAGGATCTTTCCATCCAGTTCAGGAGCGAGCGAAGCTGGGTCACGGCGGTGTCGCGCGTGAGCTTCCACATCGGCGCCGGGGAGACCGTGGGGCTCGTGGGCGAATCGGGCTGCGGCAAATCCGTCTCCTCGCTGGCGATCATGGGCCTGTTGCCCGACAGGCGAACGTGCAGGGCGCAGGGCGAAATCCTCTACGAGGGGCGCGACCTGTTCTCCTGCGACAGGGAGAGCATGCGGCGCATCCGGGGCAACCGCATCTCCATGATCTTCCAGGAGCCCATGACCTGCCTCAACCCGGTCGTCCCGGTGGGAAAACAGATCGCCGAGGCGATCCGGCTGCACAACAGGCCGGATCGGCGGGAGATCGACGCGCGCGTAGTAAGCCTTCTTGCGATGGTGGGCATCCCCGACCCGAAGGGGGCCGCAAAGCGCTATCCCTTCGAGCTCTCGGGCGGGATGCGGCAGCGCGTCATGATCGCCATGGTCATGTCGTGCAGCCCGCAGCTTCTCATCGCGGACGAGCCGACAACGGCGCTCGACGTCACCATACAGGCGCAGATACTCGATCTCATCCGCGGCATGAAGGAGAAATCCGGCGCCGCCACGCTGATGATCACGCACGACCTGGGCGTCATCGCGGATATCTGCGAGCGCGTGATCATCATGTACGCCGGGCAGGTCGTGGAGGAGGCGGAAAAGTTTGAGCTTTTCGACCATCCCGCGCATCCGTATACCGCGGCGCTGCTCAAATCGATCCCTTCGCTGTCCAACAAGGGCAAGAAGCTGTATTCCATACGAGGCAGCGTGCCTTCGCCCGGATCGATCGAGAAAGGCTGCGTGTTCGCGCCCCGCTGCTCCCTCGCCAAGCCGAGGTGCCTCGCGGAAAGGCCGGAACTCAGGGACATCGCCGGCGGACACCTTTGCCGGTGCTGGGAAGTCGATTGAGGGGGGAAGCATGGAAAAGATCACGCAAAGCGAAAACGCCGCGCTCGTCGCGGTGGAGGGACTGAAGAAATACTACCCGATCAAGGGCGGCGTGCTCAAGCGGACCATAGGCCGGGTGAAGGCTGTGGACGGCGTTTCCTTCGAGATCAAAAAGCGCGAGGTGCTCGGCATCGCGGGCGAATCCGGCTGCGGCAAATCCACGACCGGACGCGTGATGCTGCGCCTCCAGGAGCCCACCGCGGGCCGGGTGCTGTTCGAGGGGGTCGATTTGAGCCGCTTGTCCAAGGAGGAGATGCGCGTCAAGCGCAGGCAGATGCAGCAGATCTTCCAGGACCCTTACGCCTCCCTCAACCCGTGGATGAAGGTGCGGGACATCATCGCGGAGCCTCTGTTCGCGCACGGCATAGGGGACCAAAGGGAGCGCACGGACCGCGTGCGCGAGATGATGGAGATCTGCGGCCTGTCCGAAAAGCATGCGGAGCGCTACCCGCACGAGTTCTCGGGCGGGCAGAGGCAGCGCATCTGCATCGCGCGGGCGCTGATCCTGAAGCCCAAGTTCATCGTCGCGGACGAACCGGTGTCCGCGCTGGACGTGTCGATCCGCTCCCAGATCATCAACCTGTTCCAGGAGCTGCAGAAGGAATTCGGCCTCACCTATATGTTCATTTCGCACGACCTCTCCGTCATGCGGCACATCAGCGACAGAATCGGCATCATGTACCTGGGCAGGATGGTGGAGCTCGCCGAATGCGAAACGCTCTTCGAGTGCCCGCTGCACCCGTATACGCAGGCGCTGCTCTCGGCCGTGCCCGTCGCGGACCCGCACGCGCAGAGGAAGAGGCAGATCCTCCAGGGGGACGTGCCCTCGCCGGCGAACGCGCCCGCGGGCTGCGCTTTCGCGAGCCGCTGCGCGCATGCGATGCCGATCTGTACCAAGGAGCGCCCGGAGGCGCGGCAATGCGGGACGAGCGCGGTGGCGTGCCATCTTTACGCATAAAAACGAACAAGGAGCTTAACATGGAACTCACGGCGGAACTCAGGGAACGCTTCATGAACATCGACCCGGCGCAGATCGGCCATTATTTACAGGGCAACTACATGCTGCCCCGCATCAAGCCGCTCTCGGGGAAATTCAAGATCATAGGGCCCGCGTATACGGTCCGCACGCTCGAAAGGGACAACAACGCGCTCTATTACGCGCTTTTGAAGGCCCCGCGCGGCTCCGTGATCGTCGTGGACCGGGGCGGGGACGAGGTATTCGCCTGCGCGGGCGAGATCGTCGCCGCCACGGCCAGGCAAAGGGGCATGGAGGCGCTCGTCATCGACGGCCCGGCCACGGACTCGGCGGCGATCCTGAGGATGGAGTTCCCGGTGTTCTGCACGGGCCTTTCCTCGGTCACGACCAACCCCTGCGGCTCGAACGGCGTGGTGGATGTCCCCGTGTGCTGCGGGGGCGCCGTGGTGAATCCGGGGGATATCGTTTTCGGCGATGCGGACGGCGTGATCGTCTTCCCGCCCGAGGAGGCCCTGCGGCTTCTCGAGCTTGCCGAGAAGGCCACCGCCGAGGAGGCGGAGCTCAAGGCGTACATCCGGCGCACGGGCTTCGTGGACTGGGATGTGGAGGCGCTGTACCGCGCCGGCAGCGGCGCGCATTGACGGCCGGCGGTCAGATATGGAGATTTCAGAGATCATCCTTATGATACTCGCGCTGTTTTTCGTCGTCGGCGCGCTCGACCGGCTCATGGGCAACAGGCTCGGCCTTGGCGGGGAGTTTGAGAACGGCTTTAAAACGCTCGGCACCCTCGCGCTGTCCATGATCGGCATCATCTCGCTCGCGCCCCTGATCGGCGCGGCGCTCAAGCCGGCCGTGGGGCCGCTCTGCGCGCGGATCGGCATAGATCCGGCCATGATCCCCGGCTTGCTGTTCCCCTGCGACATGGGCGGCTATACCCTTTCCGTGGAGCTTGCGGCCTCGCGTGAGGCGGGCCTCTACGCGGGCGTGATCATCAGTTCCACGATCGGCAATACGACGCTGTTCATCATACCCGTCGCGCTCGAGATGCTCGAGGAGAAGGACCACCCGCTGTTCGCCTGCGGCACGATGTGCGGCATCGCCGCGGTGCCGCTCGGCTGCCTGTGCGGGGGATTCGCCGCAGGCTTCCCGGCGCGCATGCTCGTCGCCAACACAGTGCCCCTTCTGCTGTTCTCCGCCCTTCTCATATGCGGGCTGCTGTTCTTTCGCAAGCAGTGCGTGCGCGCGTTCCTGTTTATCGGCAAGCTCATATCCTGGGTGATCTCGCTCGGCCTTGCGCTCTCGGCAATACGGCTGCTTACAGGCTGGGAGCCCGTAAGCGGGCTTGCGCCTCTCTCCGCGAGCCTTACGACCATCGGGAGCATCGCGTTGGCGCTGGCCGGGGCGTATCCCTTCTGCGCGTTTCTGCGAAGGCTGCTCAAAAGGCCCTTCGCTTCCCTCGGCGCGCGCATGAACGTCGCTGAAAGCGCCGTAGGCGGGCTCATATATTCCTTGGCCAACTGCATCCCCATGTTCGATTCCATCAAAGACATGGATGACAAGGGCAAACTCATCAACATCAGCTTCGCGATTGGCGCGGCCTTCGTGTTTGGGGACGACCTCGCCTTCGTCTCAAGCGTATCCAGGGAAATGATCCTGCCCATGATCGTCGCGAAGCTCACCGCCGGGCTCGCGGCGCTGGCCGCGACATACCTTTTATCCGGCACGCTCATGCGCTACCTCGGGGCCGGCGCGCAATGCGGTGCGGGGAGCACCGTTCCGCCGGCGAAAAGCGCGTGACGCCGGCCGGCCCCTATAGGGGCATATAAACGCTGCCACCAAAAAGCTGGGTTTTATGTAGCTTTTTTCGCGCCCTAAAACAAATAAATCGCATTGCGAAAGTTCATTCCGGCAACCGTTCGGCAACCTCGATTTGCTTCTTCCGGTAGCAAAACCCCCGTTTGCGTCCGGGCTCCTATGCAAACGTCCCGATGTCAGCCTTGACATGCCCAAGCTTAAAGGCTATCCTGTCAGTAAGCGGATGATCGGTGTTTCCGCTTTCGATTTAAATATCAATGCGCCGGGTTCTGTTCCCGGGGCGGACCGGCAGGGAGACAACACGCCTGTTGCATATGAATCGACATCATGTCGGGATAGCGGCAATGCGGAATGGGGGAGGAGATCGGGATGACGATTGAGCAGGCGCGATATATCGTTGGAGTGGCACACCAGGGCACCATTCAGCAGGCCGCCAAGGATTTGTATGTGTCCCAATCCGCAATCAGTCAATCCGTCAAGCTGCTCGAAAAGGATCTGGGGATGCAGATCTTTTACAGGACGCGAACCGGATGCGAGTTGACAAGCTTCGGCAAGGAAATCTATAAACTCTGCCTTCAGATCGTGACGAACATCGACGCCATCGAGGCGTTTCCCCTTTCAAGGACGAACACGAAAAAAGGCCGGGTGGCCGTCGGCATGGCGAATTACGGGCTTTATGCGTATATCGCGCAGGTCGCGGCCATGTTTCACAAGACCTTCCCGAACGTGGAGCTCGTTATAAACGAGCTGGATTACTCCCAGATGATTGAGTCAATCGACAGCGGCGCATACGATTTCGGCATCGCCGTGACGCTCGAAAACACATATAAAGAGCTGAATGAAAAATATGATTGCATGCTGCTTGCGGAGTCTTACCTGACTGTGGGCGTAAGCCGGCATGGCGAATTATTCAATGAAAACGCGCTGACGCCCGAGCAGTTGATCCAGAAAAGCTGGGTGCTGAGCAATCCTTCGTTTGCACAGTCGTTTTGGGATATTCTCAAGCAAACCAACCGGGAAGTATTGTTCTATTCGAACAATATTACGCTGATCAACAGCGCCATCAGCAGGGACCTCGCAATCGGCGTGTTTACCGACCTGATGCCATACTATAACAAACTGCTGTTTCAGGATACGATCGTCACGCTTCCCCTGATCGTGGAGGGCAGGCGGCCCTGCTCATATTTTATTTCGATGGTGCCGAGAAATCGCGCCATGAGCGATACCGCGCAAGCGCTCCTCGAGCTCTGGGTCAAGTATGCGAAATTCTCCCCGCTATCCCTGTGAATCGGATCGGGGCGGCTCTGTTCGGCATCGAAAAACAATAATTCTGCGAGCCTCATCCTCAGCGATGCTGCCGGCGGATTTTACCGACCGGCATTGATTTTATATATGGGAAAATCAGCCTGTGCCATATCGCTCCGGAATGTCCGGCCGGATATGGCGGCGGGAGCAAGCGGCGACCGGAAGCGAAATATGTTAAATTTTGATGAATACCCTTATTGTCAATCCTTAGCCTGATCGCAAAAATGCGGGAATCGGTCATTCGAAATCGCTTTATCACGAAGACAACTCGCTGTTTATATTCTAATGCAATATGCGAACGCGGCCTTCATATTTCAATTTCGCTTATATGCGGTTAATCAATGCATATTATACAACCCAAAACGCCCATGCTATAATGTACGCGTTGACATTCTAGCACAAAAGCATTTGATCGTCCAAATTGAGGGTTTACAGATCGCGGAACACCGAATCGTGTTTGAGATCCTAAATCAGTCTGCTTAGGGTTCAGGCATCGTCGTGACCGAACGGCGCGATTGCGATTCATCCAAAAGTCGAAGGCATGGAATCTATACGAAGGGAATGATAAGCATGATTACCGGAGAGCGGATGCATGAAATTGTGCAGCAGCGGCGGGACGACATCCTCCGATGCCTTTCGGAATCCATACGGATACCGAGCGAACAGACCTTTGCCAAGACGGATGCGACGGATGGGCTTTGCGGCAGAGTATATGTGAAATGGCTGCAGTCCTTTGGATTTGACCCGTGGGTGATCGGCGTCAATGAGAACAGGCTCAACGTCATGTGTGACTGGGCGGGTGAGGACGGACCGACGTTCCTCTTCAACGGCCATCTGGACACGCATCCAAGACCTCCCGCGCAAGGCGAGCACGGCATGTTTTCCGGCGATATCACCGAGCAAAACGTATACGGCGTCGGCGCCGCGAACATGAAATCCGGCAATACATGCGCGCTTTTTGCCATGGGTCTGCTCAAGGAACTGGGCTTTGTTCCCAAAGGCACAGTTAATCTGAGCCTGGTGGTCGACGAGCAGAACGGCGGCGTGCATGGCGCCAAATGGTTGATCGACAGAGGGTATCTCAAGGGTGATTTCGGCATTTCCATGGACGTTTCCGATAAGAAGCTGGGCGTAGAGATCGGATATGCGTTCAACACCACGGTTACCTACAAAAGCGCGCCCGCCCCGGCACACCGCCCGCATCCTTCTACGGACGCCATGCTCAAGGGCATGCGCGCCGTAAATGCGCTGCTCCAATACCGCGAGGAGTTCATTAAGCCCATTCCAGGCTGCAATCTGGCGCAGAATATGAGCATTACGACATACCACGGCGGTCATGCCGCGAACACATACGCGGACGAGTGTTCCTTCACCATCGACACCCGCGTCGCGCCGCCCAATACCCCGGACAGCGTCAAAGCGGATTTTCTCAGGATCTTGGATCGCCTCAGGGATGAATATGACGAAATGGAATACGAAATCAAGGGTTGGGAGCGCATGCCTAAGCCTTATATGCGCGTGCCGGAGGACAGCGCGATCGTCAGGGCGTGCGACGAGGCGTACATGGAGATGTTCGGCGTGCCGCTGGAGAGGAGCCATCACATGGGCGGCCAGGACGCCGAGTATATTCACCACGTATACGGCACGCTAATGCCGATCCTCAGCCCCTCGCTGTTCGATCCCATCGCGCAGCCGGATGAATACGTTTCAATCAAGGATATGCTTGACACGACCGAGCTCTACATGCGCATTCTCATAAAAATGTTAGGATAAGGAAAGGCATGGAAATGATAACAGGCGATCAGATTCACGAAATCGTAAGAAGCAGGAAAGACGACATACTCCGCTGCCTTTCGCAGGCCATACAGATTCCCAGCGAGCAAACCTATAACATCGACGACGCCACGGACGGACGCTGCGGGAAAGTGTTCACCAAGTGGCTGCGGTCCTTCGGCTTCGAGCCCATGGTACTGGGAATCAACGAGGATCGGCTCAACGTGCTTTGCGACTGGAAAGGTACGCAGGCTGGCCCTACGTTCCTGTTCAACGGCCACCTCGACACGCATCCCAGACCGCCGACGGAAGGCGAACACGGCTTATTCTCGGGCGATATCACGGACGAATATGTCTATGGCGTCGGCGCGAGCAACATGAAGTCCGGCAATACCTGCGCCCTGTTCGCGATGGGCCTGCTCAAGGAGATGGGGTTCGATCCAAAGGGCACCATAACCTACAGCCTTGTGGTCGATGAACAGAACGGCGGCGTTAAAGGCGCAAGATGGCTGATGGCGCGCGGATACCTCAAGAGCGACTTCGGCATTTCCATGGATGTGTCCGATAAAAAGCTGGGCGTCGAAATCGGCGCGCTGGGAAAATATTTCATCACTTACAGGAGCGCCCCGGCGCCGGCGCACCGGCCGCACCCCTCGACGGATGCGCTGCTCAAGAGCATGCGCGCGGTGAACGCGCTTCTGGAGTACAGGGAGGAGTTCATAAAGCCCATTCCCGGATGCAATCTCAAACAGAACATGAGCCTGACGACCTTTCACGGCGGTCACGCGGCAAATACGTATGCCGACCGGTGCACTTTCACAATCGACTGCCGCATAGCGCCGCCGCGGACGCCCGAGACGGTGCGACAGGATTTCATCGCGATACTCGACGGCCTGAAAGAACGGTATGACGAGATGGATTATGAGCTCTATATGCCCATTCCCAAACCCGCCATGCTCGTACCGGAGGATAGTCCGATCGTCAAGGCCTGCGATGAGGCCGGCATGGAGATGTTCGGCAAGCCGCTCGGGAGAAGCAGGCATATGGGCGGACAGGATGCCGAACGCATCCATGAGAAATGGGGCACGATCATGCCTATACTCAGCCCTTCCATGTTCGAGAGCATCGCACAGCCGGATGAACGCGTGTCGATTGAGGATATGCTGTCCACCACCGAGCTGTATATGCGCATCCTGATCAAAATGATGGGCTGACGTCCGATATCCATAGGAACGCAACCAAAACCAAGGAGGGATTTATATGATCACCGGTGAACAGATGCACGGCATCGTGCAGGAAAGACGCGATGACATCCTCAAGTGCCTGTCCGAATCCATCCGGATTCCCAGCGAGCAAACCTATAACCGGGATGATGCGACCGACGGCCTTTGCGGAAAAGTGTACGTGCAGTGGCTCAAGGCGTTCGGGTTCGAGCCGATTGAGATCGGCGTCAATGAAAACCGGCTCAACGTGCTGTGCGACTGGAAGGGCACGCGGGAGGGACCGACATTCCTGTTCAACGGCCATCTCGACACGCATCCAAGGCCTCCTGTGGAAGGCGAGCACGGCCTTTTCTCTGGCGATGTGGCGGATGGCTATGTTTTCGGCGTCGGGGCCGCCAACATGAAATCCGGCAACACCTGCGCGCTCTTCGCCATGGGCCTGCTCAAGGAGCTTGGTTTTGATCCCAAAGGCACCGTGAATCTCAGCCTGGTTGTGGACGAGCAGAACGGCGGCATCAAGGGTGCGAACTGGCTGCTGGATCGCGGGTATCTCAAGGGCGACTTCGGGATCTCCATGGATGTTTCCGATAAAAAGCTCGGCGTCGAGATCGGCGGCATTGCGGATTACAAGATCACATACAGGAGCCAGCCCGCGCCCTCCCACAGAAAGCATCCGAACACGGATGCGCTCACCAAGGCGTTTCGCGCAATAAACGCGATCCTCAAATTCCGTGAGGAGTTCATCAAACCCGCGCCGCACAGCAAGCTCATTCCCAACATGACGGTTTCCTCCCTGCATGCCGGCCATGCCGCCAACACCTATGCGGATGTCGCGACTTTTACGCTCGATTGCCGCATTATCCCGCCCAAAACCACAAAGAGCGTGGAAGCGGAGCTCGTTGCCATACTGGACGGCTTTAAGGATCAGTATGAGAGCATGGACTACGAAATGATCCGCCTCTTCGACAAGCCCCCGATGGTCGTGCCGGAGAATTGCGCAATCGTGAAAGCTTGCGACGAGGCCTATGGGGAGATGTTCGACAAGCCTTTGGAGCGCGGCCGCCACATGGGCGGGCAGGATGCGGAGCATATCTATGCCAGATACGGCACGCAGATGCCGATCCTGAGTCCTTCGCTTTTTGATTCCATCGCCCAGCCGGACGAGCGGGTTTCCATCCAGGACATGCTTGACACCACGGAGCTTTACATGCGCATTCTCGTGAAGATGATGGGCTGACGACCCCGCAAACACGTAAAAATGGCAAGGGCCATACATGCAATAGGACCTTTATTATCGTAAAAAAGAAAGGAGAGCTTGACACCATTGGTGCAGGCAAAACGCCAAATGAAACGCTTTGTCTCAGTGTTGCTAATTGCGTTGCTGGTTGCGATGCTGTTCGCAGGATGCGCGGGCGATACGCTCACGCCCGAGAACAGCGATCCGGGAACCTCGGATCCCGTTGCGACGCAAACCCCGAGCGGCGGCATCCAGGATCAAACCAGCGAGGAGGCCGCGCAGGCGGGCGCCTCCACGGAAGCGGGCGGATTGATTCAGTCGCCGGTCACGGAGGCGGATTTTGCGGCATACGATGCCATCGATCCCGGCCTGTACAGTTATGATCCCGCGTCCGCAACGAATGATTACGATGGCGACATCGTCATTGTTCAGGCCGACGACATGGTGACGTTCGACACCACGGTCACGACGCTGCTCCACAACGCGGACATCCAGTATGAGATATACAGCCGCCTCTTTGTCGCCACGCCGGAGAATGCGTATGTGCCGGAGCTTTGCGAGAGTTATGAGTTGGTAAGCGACACCGAATGGCGCTTCACGATTCATAAGGGCGTCAAGTTCCATGACGGCTCCGTTCTGACCATAGACGACGTCGTCTACTCGCTCAACCGCGCGAAGGACAGCGCAATGATGAAAAACCTTTACGCGCCCGTCGTGGCGATCACCAAGGTCGATGACGACACCATTTCGATCACGACGAATGGGCCGTACCCCGGCCTTACCGCAGCTCTCGGGCACGCCGCGTCCTCCATACTCTCCCAGGAATACGCCGAATGGTGTATCGCCAACGACGACTGGACCAAACCGATCGGTACCGGCCGTTACAAGTTCGACAGCCGTGAAATCGGCAATTACGTTAAGCTTGTCCGATTTGACGACTACTTCAATCAGGACGACCCGGCCCGAAACGCGAGCCTGACCATCAAAGCCATCCCCGAGGCCACGGCCCGGACGATTGCCGTTGAAACCGGCGAAGCCCATGTCAACGTGGATTTCTCAACCGCCGACTACGACCGCGTGCTGGCCGACGGCAAGCTTAAGATCTGGGCGCGTGCCGGCGGCACGCCTCACGGTTTGGGCATGGATGTCACGGTGGGCTGGTTTACCAATAAGCTTGTGCGTCAGGCGGTCTCCTATGCCATCGACCGCGAGGCCTGCCTCGAAGTCGGCTACGACGGTTTGGGCGTTGTCTCTTATACGCCGCTCGCGCCGCATTGCATCGGCTATGTCAACAATCCTTTGGATATGTATTCCTACGATGTCGAAAAGGCCAAACAGCTCATGACGGAAGCCGGTTGCACGGGCTTCAGCACGCAATTGATCGTGATCAGCGCCATCGACGAGAAGGTCGCCGTGGTCATCCAGTCGAACCTGGCGGAAATCGGCATCAATGTGGAAATCGTTCGAATCGAGCCGTCTGTGTTCACGACCACCGTGCTCGAGCACGGCGCGCCGCTGTACATCAACAACTGGGGCTGCTTCCGCGATCCGGACATGTTCCTCGGCCGCCGTTTCGGCACCGTGGGTCTCGGCGCGGCGAACCGCAACTGGTATGCCACAGAAGAGCTGGACGCCATGATCGTCGAGGCGCGCAGCACCTTCGATGAAGAGGAACGCGCCGTGCTTTACAAGGCGATCCAGGAATACCTGGCGGTGGATATGCCGGAGGCCGAGCTCTATGTACCCAATCTCTTCATGCTCACCAGCAAGGAGGTCAAGGGCGCCGTAATCAATCATGACCGTCCGTACCGCTATTACAGCCTCCACTTTTAAGAACCCCGGTTCCCATATGGAATGAGGGACACCATCCCGGCCGCGGAAGGGATCTGCTTCTGCGGCCGGATGGTGTAAAATCCCTCATGGAGATATGAATTCTCCGCCGGACGCTGTTCACGGATCCCGGTACTTTTTGCGGTGATTCAGGCCGACAAGCCTACTCAATAGGAGCGAAAAGAATGATTGTATATATCATAAAACGCATTTTCCTCATGATCCCCATCATTCTCGCGCTGACATTCGTGGTGTTTTCCATCGTAAGCCTGACCCCGAGCGACGCTGCATACGCCATCCTCGGCAGCGAATATACCGAGGAGAACGGCGCCCAGCTGCGCGCGGAGCTGGGGCTGGACAAGCCGTTCTTCGTGAGGTATTTCAAATATATCGTCGGTTTGGCGCAGGGGGACATGGGCATCTCATATATCAACAAGGCGCCCGTCGTAGATCAACTGAAGGCCCGTTTCCCAAACACGTTCAAGATCACGATTATGTCTATGACCTTCAGCGTGCTGATTGGGCTTCCAATAGGCGTCGTCACCGCGACGAAGCCAAATTCGTTCTTGTCCCGACTATCGCTGGTGATCGGAATGATGGGAATTTCGATCCCGGGGTTCTGGCTGGGCATGCTGATGATCCTGTTCTTTGCCGTCAAGTTGGGCTGGCTGCCGTCGAGCGGCGTGGACGAGGGTTTTCGGAGCCTGATATTGCCCTCGCTTACGCTGGGAATCAACTTCCTTGCGAGCGTCATGAGGACGACGAGATCCTCCATGATGGAGACGGTACGCACGGATTACGTGCGCACCGCGCGCTCGAAAGGCCTGAGCGAGCGCAAGGTCATATTCGACCATGCTTTGGGGAACGCCCTCATGCCCACGATAACCGTCGTCGGCGTGCAGGTTGGCACGCTTCTGGGCAGCATGGTGCTTACCGAAACCGTATTTGCCATCCCCGGGACCGGCAGGCTGCTCGTCGAGGCCATCAACAAGCGCGATATGCCGACCGTCCTCGGAGCCCTTGTGCTGCTGGGCGTGTGCGTCGCCGTGTGCAATTTAGTCGTGGATATAATCTATGCCTACATCGATCCCAGGATTAAGGCGCAATATACAGGGAGGACGTGACCATGGAAGAGAATGTGTCTAAAGTCAGGTCTTTTTCCACGCGCAGGGAGTTTTACAGGCAGTTTCGCAGAAAGAGTTATGCGCAGGAATTATGGGGCCGCTTCGTAAAAAACAAAACTGCGGTGCTGGGTCTCGCGATTTTTTTTGTGATACTGATGCTCGCCATACTCGCGCCGCTCCTTGCGGATTATAATTCCGTCGTGATCAAGCTCAATGTGTCCGAGCGCCTTCAAAAACCCGGCGCGGGGCATATTTTCGGAACGGATGAACTGGGGCGCGACATCTTCGCCCGGGTCATCTACGGCGCGCGCAACTCCCTGACGATCTCCTTCATCTCGGTTGCGTTCGCATTGACGCTCGGCGGCATATTGGGAGCGATTTCCGGCTACTTCGGAGGCGTCGTCGACAACGGCATCATGCGCGTCATGGATGTGTTCCTCTGCCTGCCCGAGATATTGATGGCTCTGGCGTTCGTCGCCGTGTTCGGAACAAGCATCCCCAACCTGATCATCTCCGCAGGGCTTTCATTCTCGCCGAAGTTCGCCCGGATCGTGCGCTCGGCGGTGCTCAGCGTTCGCGGGAGCGAGTATCTCGAAGCGGCGCGCTCCATTGGCGCGCGGGATTTCTACATCATCATCAACCACGTCATCATCAACTGCATCGGACCCATCATTGTGCAGGTAACGCTGTATATCGCGCACGCCATCCTGATCATTTCCTCGCTCAGCTTCATTGGCCTGGGAGTGCAGTCGCCTGCTCCGGAGTGGGGCAACATGCTCTCTTCCGGCCGCGAGTACATGCGCGACGCCTCATACCTTGTCGTATCACCGGGCTTGGCGATCTTTTTCACAATACTCTCTTTGAATCTGCTGGGGGACGGCCTGCGCGATACGCTGGACCCCAGACTGAAGCAGTAAACGGAGGTTACAATGGAAGAGAAGAGAACAGCGGCATCCGGAAACCTGCTCGAAATTGAAAACCTCGTGATCCAGTATGTGAGCAACGATGAGATAACCCATGCCGTCAACGGCATAGATCTGCAAATACCGGTCGGCAAAACCTTGGGCCTCGTGGGCGAAACGGGCGCGGGCAAAACGACGACGGCGCTGTCGATCCTGAACCTTGTGCCCGCGCCGCAGGGCAGGATTCTCTCCGGCACGGTCAAGGTCGAGGGGAACGATGTGCTCAGGATGAACGAGAAACAGCTCCAGGCTTTCCGGGGGAACAGCGTCGCGATGATCTTTCAGGACCCGATGACGGCGCTCAATCCGATCAAGACGGTCGGCGATCAAATTGCGGAGGGCATCGCCGTCCACAAGAATTTGAACAAAGCCGCCGCTTTCGAAGAAGCGATGAGCATGCTCGAACTCGTCGGCATACCCAGCGGCAGGGCAAGGGAGTATCCGCACCAGTTTTCAGGAGGCATGAAGCAGCGCGTCGTCATCGCAATCGCGCTCGCGTGCAACCCCTTGCTGCTGATTGCGGACGAGCCGACCACGGCGCTCGACGTCACCATACAGGCGCAGGTGCTCAAGCTGATCAACGAGCTGCGCGTGAAGTATCAAATGTCCATGCTGATGATCACGCATGATCTGGGCATTGTGGCCGAGGTATGCGATGCCGTCGCGATCATGTATGCGGGCAAGATTGTCGAATACGGCACGCTTGAGGATATTTTCGATCATTTTTCCCATCCCTACACGAAGGGATTGTTCGACTCCCTGCCGAACATCGAGGACCGGCGCGCGGAGCTCAAGCCGATAAAAGGCCTGATACCGGACCCCACCAATCTGCCCGGCGGATGCTCCTTCCACCCGCGCTGCAATTATTGTACTCCGGAATGCACGCAGGGCGAACCGTTTGTCCGGCAATTGAGCGAAACGCACGTCGTGCGTTGCAACCTGTACCGCGATGCCGGCCGCAATGCACTCTAAGGAGGGATGCGAGTTGAATAAGGCGCTATTAGAAGTAAAGAACTTAAAGAAATATTTCAAAGTACCCCAGGGGATGCTCCATGCCGTAGACGACGTCAGCTTCACCATCCAGCAAGGCAGGACGCTCGGAATCGTCGGCGAGTCCGGCTGCGGCAAAACGACGACGGGGCGCGCCTTGCTCAGGCTGATCGCACCCACGGGCGGCTCCATCCTGTTCGACGGGAAGGACATCATGAAGCTCAGTTCGGCCCAGATGCGCAGGCAGCGCCAGGATATGCAACTGATCTTTCAGGACCCTTTCTCCTCGCTCAATCCGCGAAAGACGATCGCGCAGACGATTGAGGAGCCGATCCGGCTCGCACGGCTCATATCCAACAGCGATGAGCGTTTCATGCGGGTGCTGGATCTTATGGATACGGTCGGTTTGGCGGAGCGCCTCATCAACACCTATCCGCACGAGCTTGACGGCGGCCGAAGGCAGCGCATCGGCATCGCGCGCGCGCTCGCCATGAATCCGAAGTTTATCGTGTGCGACGAACCGGTGTCCGCGCTGGATGTTTCGATACAGGCCCAGATACTCAACCTGATGAAAAAGATCCAGCGCGATAAAGGAATTACCTATATTTTCATCACGCACGATCTGAGCGTCGTGAATCATTTTTCGGATGACATCGCCGTGATGTATCTCGGCAGGCTCATCGAAAAGGCGTCCGCCGACGACTTGTTCAGAAAACCGCTCCATCCATATACGCAGGCGCTTCTCTCCGCGATCCCCGTTCCCAGAATCCACAACAGGCCCGAGCGGATTCTGCTCAGGGGCGAGCTGACCTCGCCCATCAATCCGGAACCGGTATGCCGGTTTGTGAACCGGTGCAATTACGCCACGGAGCAGTGCAGAAAAACGGAGCCCGCGCTGATTGAGGTGGAGCCCGGCCATTTCGTGGCATGCTATTTGGTGCATGCGGAGCATCGAGCGGGCGAAGCAGCGCCGTAAGCACGTTTCGCGCAAGCCGCGGGTGCAACGGTCTCCCATGCCGCGCTTGATACGCGGCGAATCGTGAGCAGCAGAGCCGACCGGGAAATCCGGCCGGCTCAATTCTGCTCCGCCGGGCGCTGCTTCAGGGTTACTTATATATAGGTAATTAATCCGAATTTTACTCCGATATGTTTCTTTGTTAATATTTATTTGATCAATGCAGCTCAATGACGCGATGCTCTCGCCAGAATGAATGCTGGAGGACACATGATTACGAACGCGCAAATCCATGACATCGTGTATAGCAGGCAGGATGAGATCATCGCGTGCTTGTCAGAGGCCGTGCAGACGCCGAGCGAGCAGCAGCTCGTGCGCGAGAACGCGTCCGAGACCGCCTGCAGCCTGGTTTATGCCAAATGGGCGAGAAGGCTCGGATTTTCGCCGGTAATGGTGGGAGTCAACGAAAGGCGATTGAACATGCTCGCCGACTGGCGGGGTTCGCAGGATGGTCCGGTTTTCCTGTTCAACGGCCATCTGGACACGCACCCGAGGCCCGATGAAACCGGTACGTACGGCCCTTTCTCGGGGATGGTTGCCGACGGGAACATCTATGGCGTGGGCGCTTCCAACATGAAAAGCGGCAACACCGCCGCGCTCTTTGCGATGGGCCTGCTCAAAGCGCTCGGGTTCGATCCCGGGGGGACGATATCCGTCAGCTTTTGCGTCGATGAACTCAACGGCGGCCGGCAGGGGGCGCGTTGGCTGATCGAACACGGATTCCTGAAAGCGGATCTTGGGATATGTATGGACGTATCGGATCGGAAGCTGCAGGTCGAAGCCGGTGCGATCTACCGAATCGGCGTCACATACCGCAGCCGGCCCGCTCCCGCGCACCGGCCCCATCCTTCCACGGATGCGCTTATCAAGAGCATGCGCGCGCTCAACGAGCTGAACCGGTACCGCGATGCGTTCATTCGGCCTTCTCCGATCAACCCGATGCCGCCGAATTTCAGCATTACGACCTTTCATGCGGGGCATGCGGCCAATACGTATGCGGACACAAGTTCGTTCACGATCGATTGCCGCGTGGTCCCGCCCATGACGATCGCGCAACTGGAAAAAGACCTCCGTAGGATTCTCGACGGGCTCAAGGCGAAATACGACGAGATGGATTATGAATACGAATTTATTTCTTCCAGGCCGCACATGGTCATCCCGGATGACAGCAGCTTTGTGAAAGTATGCCGGGAAGAATATCAGGATATGTTCCATGAGCCGCTGGAACTGTACCGGGCGACCGCCGGCGCAGACGCGCAGCTCATCTACGAAGCATACAAGGCGCAGATGCCCGTCTTCGGCCCTTCTCTTTTCGACGAAATCAGCACGCCGGATGAAAAGATCAGCATCGACCATCTGCTCTCCTTCGTCGAACTCTACATGAGGATACTTGTGAGAACAACGGGTTCATAACAGCCGTTTTCAAATTCATGCAATTCTTCAAAAATAAAATGCACAGAAAGGGATGAACAACATGTGTACGACTTTTGACTTTTTCCAGCAACCGATGGATACGAGCTTTCTGGGGGTGAACCACGAGTATAAGGCCCGCGCGGTTTACAGCACCACCGCGACCGACTGGCAGGAGCGCGTGAACTTCTACCGCATGCGCGCCGAGCGTCTCGAGCGCGCCAAATACATGATGGAAAAGCATGACCTCGGCGCAATCGTTTGCTTCGTGGGCGAAAATATCCGCTATCTTACCGGCGTATACCAGGGCAACTGGAAAAACAACATCTTCATCCGCTATTGCGTGCTGCCCCGCGGCGGCGAACCCATCCTTTTTGAAACCGCGGGTTCCGACTTCGAGTGCGCGAAGATAGACGCCCCCTGGCTGAAAGACCATATCCGAACAGCCATTACGTGGAAGTGGTCCGAGGTGGCGGAGGAATGGATGGCGAGCCGCATGGCGGCCGGCGTCTACGACGTGCTTAAGGAGGCCGGCGTCACTTCGGAGAAGATCGGCATCGACGTGATGGATCTTCGCGCGTACCAGGAGCTCACAAAGCTCGGATTGAACATCGTGAGCGCATGGCCCGCTTTGAGCGAGGCCCGCGTTGTAAAGACGCGCGATGAGATCGAGTGCCTCAAGATTTCCAGCGCATATGGGGATGCCGCCATGTGGAAGGCCATTCACGAGTGGGCGAAGCCCGGCGTGAAGGAATCCTATGTCTGCGCGAAGGTCAATGAATATCTCTACGAGCAGGGTTTCGACTTCGTGTACGATATTATTGTGGCTTCGGGCGGAAACACGAGCCCTTATCGCCGCTGGCATACGGATAAGGTCGTCCGCCAGGGCGACTTGATGATCATCGACATCAACGCGATCGGGCCGGGCGGCTATTTCGTCGACTTCGTGCGCTGCTTTAAAGTGGACAGCAAGCCCACGCGGAAAGAGAAGGAGCTTTACAAGGAGTGCTACGGCTCGCTCTATGCCGCGATCGAGCAGTTCAAGCCCGGCAACCTGACCTCGGACGTCGCCGCCCGGTTCCCGCATTATGCCGACGACGAGTTCAAGACCGTTACCCTGCAGCAGTTCGCGCACAGCATAGGACTCACGCTCTATGAGGGGATGTGGATCTCCCGCGCATTCTCGCTCGAGTATCCGATGGAGATCAAGCAGAACATGTGCTTTGCGGTCGAGACCTTTGCCGGCCATCCCAACCTTGAGCAGACCGTGCGGCTGGAGGAGAATCTCGTCGTCACCGACACCGGCTACGAGCTGCTCACGCGCTGCCAGTTCGAGGAGGATTTCCTTGGATAAGCGGTTTAAGGTCGTTCTGACCGACCATGTATATCCGGATCTCGAATATGAGAAAACGCGGCTGTCCGATATCGGCGCGGAACTATACTTCCTGGACTCGAAGGACGAGAAGGAAATCGCCGCGGCGGCAGCCGATGCGGACGCCGTGATCACCTGCTATGCGAACATCTCCGCGCTTGTCATCGCGGGCATGACGAAATGCCGCATCATCACGAAAACCGGCATCGGCGTGAACAACATCGACGTTGCCGCGGCGAGCGGGCGCGGGATACGGGTGACGAACGTTCCCGACTATTGCATCGAGGAGGTTTCCGATCATACGGCGGCGCTCATCATGGCGCTGGCGCGGCAGGTGCCAAGGCTGGCCCGCAATGTCGCCGGGGGCGCATGGAACATGGGCGGCGCGGGAAGCATCGCGCGGCTCAGGGGCAGGACGCTCGGGCTTCTGGGCTTCGGGAAGATCGCGCGACGCACCTGCGAGAAGATGCAATCCTTCGGCATGAGGATTCTCTGCTATGACCCTTATGTGTCCGCGGAGCAGATGCGGGACCTCAACGCGACCAAAGCGGAGCTGGACGAAATACTCGAACGGGCGCACTTCGTCTCGCTGAACCTGCCTCTGACGCCGGAGACCGAAAGGATGGCGGACGATTCATTCTTTTCAAAAATGCGTAGCGACGCGTATTTCGTGAACACATCCAGAGGAGGCATGGTGGACGAGGGAGCGCTCCTTCGCGCGCTCGGCGCGGGCGGAATCGCGGGCGCGGCGCTCGACGTTCTCAATGATGAAACGCGCGTTGCCGACAATCCCCTGATCCGGTGCGACAACGTCATCATCACGCCGCACGCGGCCTACTATTCCGCCGAATCCACGCAGGAATTGAGGGAAAAGGTCATCGCGGACGTCGTCGCGGTGTTGGGCGGCAATCCGCCGCGCTATCAGGTGAATCGGATTTAAGGAGGAATCAAGATGTCGAGCACGCCTTGGAAAACCGAAAAATGGTTTACCAGCCCATGGAATTTTGCGGATGAGGTAAAGGATACCTTTCATTTCGCGGACAAGGTTAAGCTTCATGACGTGTCGCTCCGGGATGGGGAACAGCAGGCCGGGCTGATCTTCACGCAGGATCAGAAGGTCGCCATAGCCGAACGGCTCGCCGAGCTCGGCATACACCGCATAGAGGCGGGCATGCCCGGCGTTTCCGCGCAGGATGAAGGCGCTATCAGGGAGATCGTCAAGCGCAATCTGGGCCCCGAGATATTCGCTTTCGCCCGCTGCATGAAGGCGGATGTGAAGCGCGCGATGGACTGCGGCGTTTCCGGCGTTGTGGTCGAGATTCCGTCGAGCGAGCATATGGTTAAATATGCGTACAATTGGTCGATGGAAAAAGCGCTGGAGCTTGCGATCGAATCGACGGCTTATGCGCACGAGTGCGGGCTGTACACCGTGTTTTTTCCGATCGACGGCTCCCGGGCCGACATAGACTGGTTCCTTGACCTGATCCAGAACGTAGCCTCAAACGGCCACATGGACGCCCTCGCGCTTGTGGATACACTCGGCGGGCTCGGGCCAAGCGCAATCCCTTATTTGGTCAGGCGCGTCAGGCAGAAGATTGACAAGCCTCTCGAGGCGCACTTCCACGACGACTTCGGGCTCGGCTCCGCGAATACGATACTCGCTCTTGCCGCGGGGGCGCAGGTCGCGCACACCTCCGTATCCGGCATTGGGGAACGTTCGGGCAACGCCGCGTATGAGGACGTCGCCCTGACGCTGCTCACGATGTACGGCGTGGACCTCGGCCTGAAATGGGAGAAGATGTATGAAACTTCGCTCATGATGCAGAGGATCAGCGGGATCAACGTGCGACAGAACCAGGGGATTATCGGCCGGGATATCAACAAGATCGAGTCCGGCATCATCGCGGATTGGTACCTGAACGCCCATAAAGCGGCGCCTCTGGAGCTTTCGCCCTACAGCTATGACCTTACGGGCCATCCCGACTGGGAGATCGTGATAGGCAAGCACAGCGGCAATGCGACGGTCGGCATCTATTTGGATCGCCTGAACATCGAATGCGAGGACAATGAGCTCAAGGGCCGGATCGTCCAGCTCATCAAGAAGCGCGCCTATGAAAAGAGCGGCCTCTTGAGCGTCGAGGAGTTCGGAGCCATTGCCCGGGACGTCCTGAAGGTGTAAAAACGCGCGATGAAAGCCGCAGTCCTGAGAGCACCGGGCGATCTGGTCATAAAAAACGATGTCCCCGAGCCTGTCGTCCGCTTGGACGGCCAGGTCAAGGTGAAGATTATCAGCACGGCCGTCTGCGGGACGGATGTGAGCATCTATCTGGGAAAGATGGTTCCTCCCCGGTATCCCGTAATACAGGGGCACGAATCCGCGGGGATCGTCGTCGAAGTCGGCGGAAGCGTCCGAGGCGTAGCGCCGGGGGACCGCGTTGTGCTCAATCCGGCCCTGTCATGCGGCAGGTGCTACCATTGCCTCAACGGCTATACCAATCTTTGTGAGAACGGCGGCCTGCTCGGGCGGGATGTAGACGGAACCTTCGCGGAATATGTCGTCGTCCCCGAAGTGAGCGCGATCCGGGTTCCGGATGCCATCGGATTCGACGACGCGAGCACACTGAACGCTGCGGCGACCGTGTTGCGCGGCTGGGACCGGTTTGATTTTCCGCCTGGGGGAACGGTTGCCGTTATAGGACTTGGCACGACCGGCCTTTTGCATGCGCGCGTCGCCATATTATCGGGAGCCTCAAGTGTGTTCGGCATCACCCGCAGCCGGTGGAAGCTGGACATTGCCCAGGGCTTCGGCGCAATTCCCCTGAACAGCGACGACGCGTCCCTGAGGGAGCGCATCTTGGAGCAGACTGCCTTAAGGGGTGTTGACGTGGCGATAGACACGGTAAGCAGCGAACAGACGATCGCTCAGGCCATTGATCTTGTGCGTACGGGAGGCACTGTGCTGCTGTTCGGAATTGCGGCCACGGTCGACCGTTTTCCGGTATTCGCGGTGTATCGCAAGGAGCTGAAAATCCTTGGCTCAAGAGCCATGAACCGCGACGGATACGAAAGGGCCGTCAGGCTTTTCGGCGGCGGCTCCAATCTTTCCTCGCTGATCACGCACCGGTTCGAGCTTGAGCGGCTCGCGGAGATGTTCGAGGCCTCGCACAGAAATCCTTCGGCTTCTCTGCGCATGGTGTGCCATATCGGCAATCCCGCGGGATAGCGGCGATGGGCGGGGCCGCGCCAAGGCCATGCGGCGGCATGCGCCGGGCACGTCGGGTGGTCGGCGGATGTACGCAAAATGCTTGCGTTTCGGGAGGGAACATGTTCGATAAAGCGGAAAAAGTAGGCGTCGTCGGCCTCGGAAACATGGGGGGAGCCATCGGCGCGAATTTATGCCGGAAAGGGTTTTATGTGCTCGGTTTCGATGTGCTGGAATCGGCCCGGGCAAAGCTCGCCGCGGCAGGAGGATGCGCAGCCGAAAGCGTGGAGGACATCGCCCGCTCCTGCCGCTACATCATACTGGCGCTGCCCTCCGTGCGCGCCTTTGAAACCGTTGTGGAGCGGATTATGGATGCGGCGGAACCGGGCACGATTGTTCTGGAGTGCAGTACGCTCCCCTTAAAAGACAAGCTGCGGGTCAAATCCAAGCTTGAGGGCACTTCGATCGTCATGCTGGACTCCCCGCTCTCCGGCACCGGCGCGCAGGCGAAGACCGGGGACCTGAGCGTCTACATCAGCGGAGACGAGCAAGCCGTAATGAAAGTGATTCCGATCGTCAAAGGCTTCTCGCGCTCGCATTACTATCTGGGCGAATTCGGCAACGGCATGAAGATGAAATGCGTCGCCAACCTCCTGGTGACCATACACAACGAATCCTCCGCCGAGGCGATGCTGCTCGGCGTGCGCTCCGGCCTCCCCGCCCAATTGGTCTATGATGTGATATCCGACAGCGCGGGCATGTCCCGCATCTTCCAGGTAAGAGGCCCCATGATGGTGCATCGGGAGTGGCGGCCGGCCACGATGACCAACGATCTGTACAGGAAGGATTTAGGCATCATCAACGAGGCGCTTTCCGAATTCGGCGTTCACGCTCCGTTGTTCCAGGCGACGCTGCCGATCTATCAGCGCGCCGTCGACAACGGCCACGCCGATGACGACACCGCCGCGCTGTACGCCGTGCTCGAGGATATGAGCGTGAACGCTTCGGCCGCCGGCGAGAGCGCATACGGGGGGAAATCGTGAAAGGATTTGTTCTGCTTCGCCCGGGCGACCTGCAAGAAGCCCTGACGATGCTCGAAGCTTACCAGGATAAGGGAATCGCGGTTCTCGCGGGCGGAACGGACCTCGTGCCGTCCATGAGGGCGGGCGGCCTTTCGCCCGCATATCTGCTGGACATATCCGGTCTGGGCCTCGAGGCAATAGAGCAGTGCGGAAACATGCTCGGCATCGGAGCCGCGTGCACGTTCAAGCGGATATACGGCGATCCGCTGTGCAAGCGGAATTATCCTGACCTGTGCAAGGCGGCGCGCAGCGTGGGAGCTGTGCAGACCCGCGGCCTCGCGACGATCGGCGGCAATCTGTGCGCCGCCGTTCCCAGCCTCGACAGCGCGCCACCCCTGCTCGTGCGGGATGCGCTGTTTGTTTTGACATCGCGCGGCGGCGAGCGGCACGTCCGAGCCGGACAGTTTTTTACAGGGCCCCGGCGGACCGCCATGCGCCCCGGCGAAATGCTCACCAAAGTGCTGCTTCCGTCCGCCCCCGAAGGGTTCAGGGCGGATTTTATAAAATTCGGGCGCAGAAACGCATTGTCCCTGGCCATTGCGAATGCCGCCGCGGGCTTTATTTTGGACCGTTCACGGATGTACCGCGCGCGGATCGCGATCGGCGCTTGCGCGCCGACGCCCGTGCGCGCGTGCCGTGCGGAAGAATACCTGGAAGGCAGGCGTGCGGATGAGATCGATGACGACGAATTGCACGCGCGCATCCGCGAGTCGATCCGCCCCATCAGCGACGCGCGCGCGAGCGCGGAGTATCGGGACGAGCTCGCCTTCGCGCTCGTGCGTAAACTCATCAGATCGACGGCCTCGGAGGTGATCGCGTGAACGCGACGCTCGACATCAACGGCAGGCCGCATACCCTCGAACTGGAAACGAATGAGCTGCTGGTCGATGTGCTGCGCGACAAGCTGCATCTGTACGGAACAAAAAAAGGCTGCGGCACGGGGGAGTGCGGCGCATGCAGCATACTTATGGACGGCGAGGTCGTTAATTCCTGCCTGATCTTCGCCGTGCGCGCCCAGGGACGCAAGATCGTCACGATAGAGGGTCTGCCGCAGGACGGCAAGCTCACGCGCCTTCAGGAGCTTTTCATCGAGCATGCCGCGGTCCAGTGCGGATACTGCGGGCCCGGCATGATACTCGCGGCCGCCGCTCTTTTGCGGGAGAACCCGCATCCCGGCGAGGCCGAAATCCGCGAGGGCATCGCGGGCAATATCTGCCGCTGTTCCGGTTATGTGAATATCGTCCGGGCGATCGCCGCCGCGAGCGGGGAGTTGGAGGCGAAGCGCGATGAAAGCTAGGGAAACGGGAATCGGCATATCCCTCCCGCGGTTGGACGCGGCGCAGCAGGTGACGGGAAAATCGAGATACGGCGCGGATTTTTCCATACCCGGCATGCTTCACTGTAAAATCAAGCATCCGGACAGGGTATCGGCTCGCATACTCGGCATTGATGTTTCCCGGGCCGAAGCGCACCCGGGCGTCGTTGCGGTTGTGACGGCGCGAGATGTGAAGCACAACATCTATGGCATCACGGTGTTTGATCAACCATATTTTGTGACCGACACCGTGCGCCAATATTCCGACTGCATCGCCGCGGTGGCGGCCGAAACGCAGGAGGCGGCGGAAAGCGCGCTGTCGCTGATCCGGGTCGAGTATGAGGACCTCCCCTGCCTCACCGATCCAGTGGAAGCCATGAAGGACGACAGCTTCAAGCTCCACAGAAAAAGCAACGTCGCTTTTTATAAGTATATTGCATACGGGAACGTGGAAAAAGGCTTCGCCGAATCGGAACTGATCGTCGAGCAGGATTTTTCCACGCCCGGCGTGGAGCACTGCCCGATCGAAACCCATGCCGCAGTCGCCTATGTCGACGAAATCACGGGCGAGCTCGTCGTCAGGTCGTCCGTTCAGAAACCGTTCGAGTTGGCGGCGGATTTGGCAAAAATGCTCGAACGGCCGATCAGCAGCATTCACGTGAGCGCATCCGCGATAGGCGGAGGCTTCGGCGGGAAGAACGAACCGACGATGGAGCCCGCCGTCGCCTTGCTGGCCATTAAAACCGGAAGACCCGTCAAATGCGAATTCTCCCGCGAGGATGAATTCAACGCAACGACGATCCGCCACCCGTATCGGATTCATTACAAGACCGGCCTGATGAAAAACGGCGTTATCCACGCCAGACAGGTACGCATCGTCAGCGATTGCGGCGCCTACGTTTCCTGGGGCGCGTCGACGCTCACAAAAGCATCCATCCACGCGTGCGGCCCGTACAACATACCGAATACCCGGGTGGACGGCTATCTCGTCTACACCAACAACCCCGTCGGCGGCGCCATGCGCGGGTTCGGCGTCACGCAGTTGGGTTTTGCCTATGAGGCGCATACCGACTGCTGCGCAGCCATGCTCCGCATGAATCCGCTGCATTTTCGCAAGATCAATCTCATACACGACGGCTCCGTGCTGCCCACGGCTATGGTTATGAATACCGTGGCCGTAGAGGAGTGCCTCGATAAGGCGGTCGAGCTTGCCAGGCAAGGAGGTGACTGGGAATGATCCATAGGGGAAAAGGCGTCGCCTGCATGTTTTACCCCATAGGCTTCACGGAATACCCCAATCCTTCATCCGCCTATATGAAGGTGGAGGTCGACGGCAGCGCCGTATTGTATACGGGTTCCACCGACATCGGCCAGGGATCGACGACCGTCATGTGCCAGATTGCGAGCGAAGTAACCGGCATACCGTATCATAAGATCCGCATGGTCTGCTCGGATACGCTCTATACGCCCTACGATACCGGCTCGGTTGCCAGCCGCGTCACCTACATAACAGGAAACGCCGTTAAACTCGCCGCCGAGGAATGCAGGGATATGCTTTTTCATGCCGCGGCCATAATGCTCAACATCGCAGTGGGCGACGTTGCGAAAGAGTTGCGCGCCGGTGACGATTGCATCTATTTATCGGGCTACGAACAGGCCTGCGTTTCGATTGCCGCGGCCGCGCATTATTCCTGCCTGAAGCTCGGCAAGCCCGTCCATGGCAAGGGCATGTTCAACCCCGTCACAATGACGCTCGATCCGAAAAGCGGGCATGGGAAGCCTTACGGCACGCATGTTTTCGCGGCGCAGATCGCCATCGTCGACGTCGATGATGAAACGGGCAAATTTGACATCGTTAAAATATATGCCGTGCACGACTGCGGGAAAGTGCTCAATCCTTTGCTGCTCGAAGGACAGATTTTCGGCGGGGTCGGCATGGGGGTCGGCTTTGGCTGTTATGAGGAGCTTTGGTACAGAAACGGGAAGATTGTCAACGATCAGTTCACGAATTACATCCTGCCGACGGCCATGGACGTGCCGCCCATCGCGGCCGCCGCAGTGGAGCGCTATGATGCCGCGGGCGCCTTTGGCGCGAAGGGCATCGGAGAGCCGTCGCTGTTGCCTACGGCCGCGGCCATCGCAAATGCGATCCACGATGCCGTCGGCGTTTTCATAACCGATCTTCCGATCACTCCGGAAAAAGTGTTCATGGCCATGAAGCGCGGGCGGGCGGGGATCGCGGAAGCCTGTATTTAAGCATAAGGAGGAAATACTTATGTATTCGGTCAAGGTCAGCACGCTTCCGGCAAAGGAATTGCCCATGCACCGCAGGGTCTTTGCGCGGGAGATCTGGGGGCCCGGAACGGGGGCTACGAAATGCACGGTGCTGCATAACGTCATCCTCGCGGATGGGGCTGCGGACATGCACGTACACGAGGAAAGCGAGCATGTTTTCATCATAATTAAGGGCGAGCTTCGCTGCAGGACGGACGCCGAGGATCGCGTATACGGCGCGGGGGAAGCCTTCGTCGTCCTTCCCGGCGTGCCGCACGAGGTGACGAGCACGGGCAAGGAGGATGGGGAATACTACGTCGTCTCCACGCCTCCGATCAAATGGGGGCAAAAGATTTAACCGGTGTTTTACCTGCGCGGTGCGAAGCGGCGCCGTATTTGCCGAAAACGAAGTGTTTCGAGCGATAGCGGTTCACGTGACAGGTCGCGCCGGTGATGCGTGCAATGCCGATCGGCTTTACGCGGATTTGAGCAAAAGGCTGCTTTTATAGCCGCCCATCGTTATGTTCTATAGGCGCCAAAAGCTGGAAACTTTCCGGCTTTTCTCTTTGCTGTTAGTTGATAAATCGCCTTATGAAAACCACTCCGGCAATCTTTTGCAACCTTTCAATGTTTTTTATTGACCGAATATTCCGGGACGCCGCTGCCGCCGGCTTCAAGCGCAACTTTCGCATACTCATATCGCGTTTTTGTTCCGTTTGCTCCATCGCCGAGCCGCCGGGTCCGCGGTTGGCATGAGTTAAAGGAAACCGCTATTATACTTCATAAATATGAAGGAATAAGCCGTTCTTTTCGCAGGCTATACGTTGACAAGAATTACCAAATGATATATTATGTTAATTAATGAAAGGCATGTATCCTTATGAGAAACAATACTCGTAAGGAAGTTGCACCGCTTACACCGGAAATCATCGGGTTCACGCAGGATCCCGCGCCCGACCGGGGTTTGGATTTCGCGAATTCGGCACCGCAAAACTTTTCGAGGATCGGCCTTCGGACCGCGCGGCACGCGGCAACGTCGTCATCGGCATACCCGCGGGCACGAGGCCCGGCAAAACGTCAGGAAATCGCGCGAAGAATTTGGATGCCCCTCGCCGCGGCCGGATTTACGGGCCGGGCGGGCGGGGATGCGCCCGGCCTATGTGTTAATATGCAGCCTCGCATCGTCTCAAGGCATCCGGCGCGACTTTTGAACCGACACATTTCGAAGGCATTTCTTTTGGCCCGCATTACGGGACAACATATAATGAAGGAGAGGAACGACATGAAGAAATTGCTTGCCCTTTTGCTCGCGCTCGTGATGGCCGTCGCGGTCTTCACGGCATGCGGCGACGGCAACAAACCGTCCGGCGGCGCCTCGGCGGACAAGGATTCGTATACCGGCATCGCTTATTCGAGCGACACGGTCTACGACTACCTCTACTCGGCCGAGATCACGACGATGAACTACCTTACGACCTCCGTTACATACAACCAGATATCTTTGGCAAACTTCATCGATACGCTGGTCGAGTATGACGCCTTCGGCAATGTCGTGCCCTGCCTTGCCGAAAACTGGAACGTCAGTGAGGATGGTTTGACCTGGACGTTCAACCTGCGCGAGAACGCCAAGTGGTTTACCTGCGAGGGCGAGGAGTATGCGCCGCTGACCGCCCACGACTTCGTGTATGCGCTGCATCTGGTGTGCGATGTCGACTTCGGCTCCGACATGCCGAATCTGGTCACCGACTACCTCGTCAACGGCAACGAGATTTACAGCGGCGAGATCACCGACTTCAGCCAGCTCGGCGTTGAAGCCAAGGATGATTACACGCTCGTCTTCCAGCTTAAAGCTCCATGCCCCTACTTCCTGTCCCTGCTCACCTACGGCTGCTATATGCCCATCAACGGCGCATTCTATGAATCCCTGATGGTGGAGCCCGCTGAGGCGACGGTCGCGCCGGAAGCCACGCCCGGCGAGGGCGAGGAGGAGGAAGTGCTGGACAACACCTTCGGCACCGACCGCGACAAGATCCTCTACTGCGGCGCCTACATCTGCTCGAGCTGGGAGCCCCAGCAGGAGTACGTTTGGGATAAGAACGAGAACTATTGGGATGCGGAGCATGTTTACCTCACCTGCATCAACGGCAAATACAATGCGCAGGCCGATTCCATCGCGCCCGAAATGTTCCTGCGCGGCGAGATCGATTCCTGCAAGATCACCACGACCATCCTCGACGATTGGCTCGAAGGCGAAAACGCCGAATATGTGCACGGCTCCAAGAAGGATGCCCGCATCATGTACATGCTCTTCAACTTCAACCCCAACTTCGATGATAAAGCGGCCAGCGACAACTACCGCGTGGCGGTCAACAACAAGAACTTCCGCATGTCCATCGTGCACGGCCTCAACAAGACCTACTGCGTGTCCCCCTACGATCCGCACAACGCGGAGGCGCTCGTGACGAACCTTATGATCCCCGTCAACTTCGCCAATTGCGAGGGCAAGGATTACACCCAGTACGGAAAGCTGCCCGAGCTTGCCAAAGGCTTCTATGACGAAGAGCTCGCTAAGCAGTGCCGGGATACCGCCAAGCAGGAGCTTGCCGCCGAGGGCGTGAAGTTCCCCATCGAGATCCCCGTGTTCTACAATCCCTCGGAGCCCAACATGGACCAGAGCTGCCAACTGCTTGAAAAACAGCTTGAGGATGTCCTGGGCAACGACTTCATCAACATCACCGTCTACGCCGGCCCCTCCACGAACTTCATCGGCGAGGTTCGCCGCCCCGGCCTCTGGGGTCTGTTCGAAGCGGGTTGGGGTCCCGACTTCGCCGATCCCTCCACGTATTTCGATCCGTTCGGCTACGGGTGGACGTACGGCTCCCAGGAATTTATTCTGGGCGACGAGTACAAGACCGGCCACATCTACACCGAGGAGGATTACAAGTCCGGCGTGATCAGCGATGAAGAGCTCATCGGCCAGCCGCAGTTCGTGTTTAACTCCCTCGTGGAGGCCGCCCGCGCGGAGTCGTCGGATATGAACGCGCGCTTTGAGAAGTTTGCCCTCGCCGAGCAGTACGCGATCGAGGAAGCGCTGCTCATGCCCTTCCGCCAGTACAACGAGGGCTATGTCGCCTCCAGGCTTACCGTCTTCGACAGGCAGGACGCCATGGCCGGCATCTGCGCCTATCGCTACAAGGGCATGCGCCTGTTGGAGAAGTCCTATAACATGGAGGAGTTCAACAAGGCCTACGAAGCGTGGGAAAAGGCCAAGGCCAACTAAACCGCCTTTCGCGCGCTAAGCGCATCCGGGCATTGATCAGCCCCTTGCCGCGGGCGAGGGGCTGATTTCTTCTGGAGCGGAGCGGCGCCGCACCCGTATCGCCTGAGAGGCTTCCCAAATTCCCGAACCGACAGGAGGAATGCACCAGCATGCTTAAATATATACTGCAGCGGTTTCTCAGGGCGCTGCTCAGCCTGTTTATCATCGTCACCACCATCTTCTGCCTGCTGCGCCTGATGCCGATCGAGGGGTACCTGGGCCCGAACTGGGAGAAGATGAGCAAAGAGGTCATCGCGGCGAAGCTCGCGGCCAAGGGGCTCGACAAGCCCGTGCCGGCGCAGCTTTTCGATTTTTATAAAGCGCTGTTCAACGGAGATCTCGGAAAATCGTGGATCTACCGCGAAAACTACCCCATCACGAAGATCATCATGCCCAAAATGGCCGTCTCCGCAAGGCTCGGCGCAATGGCCATGGCTCTTTCGCTGCTGCTGGGAATCCCGCTGGGCGCCTCCATGGCGCGCAGCAAAGGGAAGTGGCCCGACCGGATGGGCACCGCCTTCGTCGTTCTGATCCAGGCAGCGCCGAGCGCGATCTACTTCCTGTTCATCCAGATGTACGCAACGAGCGGGACGGGGATCCCCATGCTGTACAATGCGCGCGCGCCGATCTCCTGGATATTGCCCATCATCTCCCTCGCGCTGCCCTCCATCGCCAGCTACGGCATGTGGATGCGCCGCTATATGGTGGACGCGATCAACCAGGACTATGTCAAGCTGGCGCGGGCCAAGGGTATTCCCGAGCGCTCCATTATGATGCGGCACGTGTTCCGCAACGCCTTTGTCCCCATGGTGCAGCTGGTTCCAAGCTCCCTGCTTTACACCATCATGGGTTCTTTGTATGTGGAGTCCATCTATTCCATCCCCGGCATGGGCGGCCTTTTGATCGATGTCATCCAACGCCAGGATAACACCATGGTGCAGGCGCTGGTGCTGATTTTCTCCGGCGTCGGCATACTGGGCCTGTTCCTGGGCGATGTGATGATGGCGCTGGTGGACCCCCGCATCAACCTGCAAAGGAAGGAGGAGAGCCGATGAGGATGAAGAACCTCTTTAGAAAAGGCGCCGTCCTCGAGCGCATGGCCGAGGGCATGACGCTGCAGCTCGAAAGGGACCTGATCGACGAAAAGGACGGGCTGAGCGCGCAGGAGAGCCAAAGGCTCGCCCCTTCCCTCTTCGAAATCGGCGGCTATAATGAGGAGATGGTCGAGGCGACCGGCTATTCCAATTATTCCTATTGGCGCTGCACCTTCCAGGCTTTCTGGAAGAACCGGGTCGCACGCTTCTTCCTGCTTTCCCTCGCCGCCCTGCTGCTGTTCACACTCGTTCAGCCCTATCTGCCAAACCAGATGGGCCCTGCGGAGATCTTCAACTTCGAGGACGGCACGGTCAAGCGCAACCTGGCCCCCAACTCCGAATACTGGTTTGGCACCAATGCGGTAGGCCAGGACTTGTGGGCGCGTATTTGGTCCGGCACGCGCACCTCGCTTTTCATGGCGCTGATCGTCGCCTGCAGCGATTGCGTGATCGGCATATTCATCGGCGTGCTCTGGGGATATGTCCGCAAACTCGACGGCGTGCTCACCGAGGCGTACAACATCATCGACAACATCCCGCGCACCATCATCCTCATCCTGATCTCGTATATCATGAGGCCGGGCATGGTGACGATGATCATCTCCATGTGCTGCGTGGGCTGGCTGGGCATGGCGCGCTTCATCAGGAACCAGATCGTCATGATCCGCGACAGGGATTACAACCTCGCCTCCCGCTGCCTGGGCACCTCCACGGCCCGCATCATGAACAGGAATCTCCTGCCGTACCTGGTTTCCGTGATCATGCTGCAGATCTCGCTGGCGATTCCCTCCGTCATCAGCGACGAGGTATTCCTGACCTACTGTGGTCTGGGTATGCCCAAGGCCATCGCCTCGCTCGGCAATCTGGTGGAGGAGGGCCGCAAGGTGATGATGTCCCCCAAGCTGCAATATCAGTTGATCTTCCCGGCGCTGGTCGTCACGTTCATCACGGTCGCCTTCTATATGATCGGCAACGCCTTTGCGGACGCGTCCGATCCGAAGAACCATGTTTAAGGAGGGCTTAGCGCTATGGAACAGGAAGTGATTTTATCCGTCAAAGACCTCAATGTGAAGTTCAGCCTGCGCGGGCGGGTGCTCCACGCCATCCGCGACATATCGCTCGAGCTCTTTAAGGGTGAAAGCCTCGCAATCGTGGGGGAATCCGGCTCGGGGAAAACTGTGCTCACCAAGAATTTCATTGGTCTTCTGGACAAAAACGGCTGGGTGGATTCCGGCGAGATCCTTTATGGCGGCATGAACCTTGCCGGATTCACAACCGAAAAGGAGTGGGCCCAGATTCGCGGCAAGGAGATCGCCATGGTGATGCAGGACCCGATGACGAGCCTCAACCCGCTCAAGACCATAGGCTGGCAGATCGAGGAGGCCCTCCGGCAGCATCAGGGCCTTGCCGGCTCCGCTGCCAAAAAGCGCGCCGTCGAGATCCTGACCGACGTCGGAATCCCGGAACCCGAGCGGCGTTATAAGCAATATCCGCACGAGTTCTCAGGCGGTATGCGCCAGCGCGTGGTGATCGCCATCGCTATGGCGTGCAACCCGAAGATCCTCATCTGCGACGAGCCCACCACCGCGCTGGATGTGACCATCCAGGCGCAAATACTGGACCTGATCCATGATCTGCAAAAGAAATACCGGCTCACGACCATCTATATTACGCACGACCTGGGCGTGGTGGCTAACGTGGCGGATCGCATCGCGGTGATGTATGCGGGCGACATCGTGGAGGTCGGCACCTGCAACGAGGTGTTTTATTCCCCGCAGCATCCCTATACATGGGCGTTGCTCTCGAGTCTGCCGCAATTGGGCGTGAAGGGGGAGGAGCTTTACTCCATCAAAGGGACGCCTCCGAACCTCTTTAACCGGATCCGCGGCGACGCCTTCGCGCCGCGCAATCCCCAGGCGCTTAGGGTCGATTTCCTGCACCGGCCGCCGTATTTTGAGGTTTCGCCGACGCATAAGGCGCGTACATGGCTGCTCGACCCGCGCGCACCCAAGGTGGAGCCGCCGGAGCACATCAAGAACATCCGCAATCTCCGCGACGAAAAGAAGGAGGACGCGCAGCGATGATGAAGAAATATCAGGAACTCCTTCTCCAGGTCCGGGATCTTGAGGTTACTTTCGGCACCAGACGCAAGCCGTTCGTGGCGGTTAAGGACGTGAGCTTCGAAATTTACAGGGGCGAGACATTTGGCCTCGTGGGTGAATCGGGTTCCGGAAAAACGACCATTGGCCGCGCGATCATCCGCATCAACCCGACGTCGGCGGGCCGGATACTCTTCAAGGGAGAGAGGATCAACGGCGTGATCCCGCGCGAGCTGGATAGGCGCGTGACACAGCAGGTTCAGATGATCTTTCAGGATCCGATGGCCTCGCTCAACGAGCGCGCCAAGGTGGACTACATCGTTTCCGAGGGGCTCATGAATGTACATAAGCACCTCGGCCGTGAGGAGCGGGAGGCCAGGGTATCCAAGGCGCTTTCGGATGTGGGGCTGCTGCCGGAGTTTGCCGGCCGCTTTCCGCACGAGTTCTCCGGCGGACAGCGTCAGCGCATCGGTATCGCGCGCAGCCTCATCATGGAGCCGGAGTTTATCATCGCCGATGAACCGATTTCGGCGTTGGACGTTTCCATCCGCGCGCAGGTGCTCAACCTTCTTTCGTCGCTGCAAAAGCAACGCGGACTGACATATTTATTCATTGCCCACGATCTGTCCGTGATGCGTTTTATTACGGACAGGATCGCGGTGATCCGAAAGGGGGTAATCGTGGAGATGGCGGAGACGGAAACGCTCTTCAGTCACCCGTTACATCCCTATACGCGGGCTCTGCTTTCGGCGATTCCTATGCCGGACCCGATCTCCGAAAAGCAAAAGGTGCTCGAGGTATACGATCCCTCCCGTCACGACTATTCCGTATATAAGCCCCGTTGGGAGCAGGTCGAGGAGGGGCATTTCGTGATGGCAAACGACAGGGAGCTCGCGGAATACCGCGAGCGATTGAAATAAGCGGCGCGCGGTGCGGATGCCTCCGCCATCGAATAAAGGCGGCTTCAATAACAGCCCCGGCAATCGTTCGCCTGCATCATCCCATGCTGTTTTGGCAAATCCTCCCCATTGAGAAATGCCGAACGCATGGAGGGCCGTCAATTGCGCAGGGTTAACCGACACTAAAAAACTGAACCGGAGGAAAGAACAATGGAGAAAAAACGCCGTATTTCGGATTATTGGAACGTAGGAACATCCATCGGCCTTTGCGCCGCGATCGGCATTGTGCTGGGCGCGCTTCTGGGTAACCTGGTACTGTGGCTGTGCATCGGCGCGGCCGTGGGCGTCGTCCTCGGCGCCGTGTCGCAGGTATATAAACAAAAAAAGAAGTAGCTCCGCACGTTTGCTTTTTCGCTCTATCCGCACCGCCGCCGTATGCTCCCGACCGGCGCGTGAAAAGGACGATTCCGCGCAGGATTACGCTTCGGCCTCGCCCTGCTTAACCAGCGGATGTCGATCTTGGCCCGCGCCCTATAGGCCGACCGAGGGCAAAGAGAGCTTGCCCATGACCACGTTGCGCCGCGCGCCCGTGGCGCTCTTCGCGTTGTTGAACTGCCCATGCAAAAACTCGTTTCCGAAAATGGCGAAGAAGCAGGCCTCCTTTGCGTCGCCGTCCACGCCAAGCGCGGAAATGGAAAGCATGGGCTTTTTCAGGCGCTTTTCCATGCATTGCCTGAAAAAGAGGTTGTGGTAGCCGCCGCCGGTTTGGTAAAACTCGTCCGCCGCAAAAGGGACAAAGCGCTCTACCGCATAGGCGACGCAATAGGCCGAATAGTCCGTAACGGTGGCGAGGATGTCTTCAAAGCCGAGCCCCATGCTCTCGCCGCGCAGCAAAAGCCTTTTTGCGTAATCGCAGGTATACAGCTCGCGCCCCGTGGTTTTCGGGGGAGCGGCGGGGAGGAAGGGGTCCTCTTGCGCCATGGTTTGCAGGAACGCTTCGCAGACCCTGCCGCTTGCCGCAAGCGCGCCGTCCCGATCGCAGGCGAGGGCCCCGTTTGTGCGCAGCTTCATCAAATTGTCGATCAGCACATTGGCGGGGCCGGTGTCAAACGCCATGACATCGTCTATGTTTGCGCCCGCGGGCAGCGCCGTGAGGTTCGCAATGCCGCCGGTGTTGATGAGCACGCGGGCTTTTTCTTCGCTGCGGCACATGAGATAATCAAAAAACGAAGCCAGCGGCGCGCCCTGCCCGCCATAGGCCATATCCGCCACGCGAAAATCGGAAACCGTAAAAGCTCCCGTGAGCGCCGCGATATCCGCCCCCTCGCCGATCTGCAGCGTCGCGCCGATTTCGGGCATGTGGTATACCGTTTGTCCGTGGCTTGCGACAAAGTCCAGCTCGCGCAGCGGAAGCTTCGCGTTTTCCATGGCTTTGACAACACCGTTTCCGATATGTACGCCCAGCCATTTGTTGAGCGCGCAAATTTGCGCGACGTCGCTCGTATCCGGCGCGCAGGCCCTTAAAAGCCTTTGACGGTCTTTTTTTGCGTAGTCCTGCGTTTCAAAATGCACAAGCTCCATCCTTGTGCGGGTGCCGCTGCCATGGATGCGGCAGATCGCAATGTCGAGGCCGTCAAGCGACGTGCCGCTCATGACCCCCGCGCACAGGCGGGAGGGTTTGGCCAGCATTTCCTGCAGCTTTTCAAGCATTTTCCTTCACCTCGCTTCTTGCTCACGCAAAGATTACGCGCGCGGGAACGGCAAGAGCCGCCCTTACGGGCCCGTCATACGGTAGCCGACCCCGATTTCCGTAAGAATATATTTGGGCGAAACGTTGTCCGCCTCGATTTTCCTTCGGATGTTCGCCATGTTGACGCGCAGAATCCGGTTGTCGTCGGCCGGTGCGTACGGGCCCCAAACCCCGCGGATAATCTGGGCGTATGTGAGCACGCAGCCCGGCTGCCTGGCGATCATTTCAACGATCCTGTACTCCACATGCGTCAGCTTGACCGGTACGCCCGCGACGGTGACGCGGCGCTTGTTGAAATCCACGCACAGATCCCCGACGGTGTACGCTTCGTCGTGCGCGCCGGACGCGGTGCGCCGGAGCGCGGCGCGCATGCGGGCGAGCAGTTCCGGTGCGGAAAACGGCTTGGTAATATAATCGTCGGCGCCCAGATCGAGCGCAAGTATCTTATCCTTCTCCAGCTCGCGCGCGGATACGACGATCACAGGTATGTTCGACCAGGCGCGGAGCCCTCGGAGCACCTCGAGCCCGTCCATATCGGGGAGGCCGAGATCCAGCACGAGCAGATCAACCATGTTCGAGGAAAGGATCGCCGCGGCGGAGATGCCGTTGCCTGCAATCGTTACCCTATAGCCCGCCGCGCTCAGGACGGCGTCGAACAGGCGTGAAATATACGCCTCGTCCTCCACCACAAGTACGCTGACCTTTTCATCCATTTTGAACCTCCATGGGCAGGGTAAAGCGGAAAACCGCGCCTCCGCCCGCGTCGTTGCCGCCGTATATCTCCCCGCCGTGCGCGCGGATGACGCTCCTGCATATGGAAAGGCCGAGTCCCAGCCCGTGCGTGGAATCGCCGATCTTGCAGGCCGAGGGAGTAAAAAGGGAGCCGATCTCGCTTTCTGAAAGGCCGCGCCCATAATCGCGCACGATGAATACCGCGCTGCCGCCCTCTTCCCGTACGCGCAGGTCGATGTTTTTGTCCGCGCCGCCGTACTTTACGGCGTTCTCGATGAGGTTCACCAGAACCTGGACGATCAGCGTCGGGTCCATGGGAACGATCATCAGTTCGCCGGGCAGGTCAACGCGCAGCAAAACGTCGGGGAAGCGCTTATACGCCCTGTCCAGCGCTTCGCCGACGACCTCTTCCACGGGTTCCGCCGTTTTTTTCAGCGCGGGCCCGTCCGCGCTCACCCTCGTTACCGAAAGCAGGTTTTCAACCATGCGCAGGAGCCATGCGGCTTCCTCCTCGATGTCGCGGATCAATTGCGCGCGGGTTTCAGGGTCCAGCTTCACGGACTCGGCCTCCAGCGCCGAGCAGGCGCCGATGATCGCCGTCAGGGGAGAGCGCAGGTCGTGGCTGATCGCACGAAGAAAATTGCCGCGGATGCGCTCCGTTTCGGTTTCCATGCGGATCTGCTGCTGCGCGTCCACCAGCTTCTGCTTGACCAGCGCCACGGTGGCGCGTTTGATGATAAGATCGATCGCCTTGCGCGTCTGCTCGGCGGGAGGCGCCTCCACATCCATGAGCACGCCGATCACGGCAAAAGCTCCGCCTTCGGATACGAGGGGCGTATAGGCGAATGACGAAAAGGCGCATTCGTCCGTGCCGACGCCCGTGGGCATCCCGGTATCCAGGGCGCGCTGCGCCGCCTTAAGCTCGTTCGGGTAGAGGATAAGCCCCGCCGGATACTTGCAGGCGCATTTCGCCTTGCGGCCGTCCCGCACATACAGCGCGGAAGGGCGCGCGCTCATTTCATAAATGCACTGAAGCGTCAGATTCATCAGGGATTCCATACCGGCCGCGCTCAGAAGCCGCGTGTTTACGTTATAGATCAACTCCTCGCGCGTGCTCTGCTGGCTGGTGCGCGCTTTTTGCTCATCGAGCCTGCGGTGTAAATCCCCGGCGAGGGCGCCCGCCGCCATGGAAAAGGCCGTCATGAGTATCAGCAGAAAAACATCCGCACGCGCGTTTTCCGCTCCGCCGCGAAGAAGCGGAAGCGTCCATGCGACCAGCGAACACAGCGCGGCGGCGATGCAAACGAACGCGCGTTGCGCATAAAGGAATGCTCCCAGCGCCGAAAAAGCGACCGCCGCGGCGGCGCACAGCGCCCGGGCGCCGCCAAAAAAAGTCATAAGCAAACAAACGGCTGCGCATCCGAACACGGTGGCCGCCATGGCCTCGATGTGCCGCTTCATCTTTTGACGGTGCGCCTTCTTAGCCATGTTCATAACGCTATCATATCATCGTTCGCCCGCGTGTCCAACGCTTTGCGCGCTAAGAAAGCGCAAAGGAATGGCCCGCGCGGTTGAAATCCACAAAAGCAAGCTGTATCATGCAGTTGATGATCCGGAAGCCGGAGCATGTCGTCGCCGGAGCCGGAGTGAAAATCAGGCAAGTCAATTTATATGGGAGGTAACACAACATGAAACGCACCGTTTCCCTTTTCCTTGCTATTGTGTTGCTGGCGTCGCTGGCTTGCGCCTGTCAGGGGCCGGCGAGCGATCCGGGGGTTCAGCCGACGGATGGCGTTCCATCCGGGACCGGCGCAGGAGAAGCGCAGCCGACTCCGCCCGAGCAGGCGGAGCCTCTGGAATATGTCGATCTGTACAAGACGTATTTCACCAGCGAATACCCCTCGCTCAACTATTATACCACGGTTTACGGCGGCGTGCGGGGCCTGGCCGCCAACTGCGTGGAGGCGCTGGTCGAGCCGGATGAATACGGCCTCTATCAGCCCGCCATGGCGTTAAGCTGGGAGAGCAACGAGGACTGCACCGTATGGACGTTCCATCTGCGCGAAGGCGTGGAATGGGTCGACCATCAGGGAAATCCCACGGGGATGAAGGTCACCGCGCAGGATTATGTGGACGCCGTCCGCTATGTGGGCGATCCTCTCAACGGCGCTTATTCCCTGCGCGTCGTGCGCGATCTGATCGAAGGCCTGTATGATTACTACTGGGGGCTTGACGATATCGATTCCGGCACGGATACCACGACCGTGCGGGCGGACCTTGTGGCCTCGTTCGATGAAACCGTCGGCGTGAAGGCGCTGGACGAATACACCGTGCAATACACGCTGAGTGCGAGCGCGCCGTATTTCCTCTCCCTGATCGAGGGCAGCATGCTCCTGCTGCCGTGCGAATACTCCTATGTAACGGAAATGGGGGAGGACTTCGGCATCGACAACCAGCACATGCTCTATTGCGGCGCTTATTATCTGAGCACATTCGAGCGCGACAAGAAAATCGTTATGACCGCCAACCCCCATTATTGGGATAAGGACAGCGTAACGATCAGGTCCATCGAGCAGCAGAGGCTGGGGGACACCATGACGACGCTTGAAATGTTCAAGCGCGGCGAGATCGACGAGTGCGTCGTGGAGAGCGAGGAGTATTCGTCGCTGCTGGGCACGGAATGGGAAAAGTATCTCGCGCCCAACAGCTTCAGCTCCAGCACCAATTATCTCTGGCTCGATTTCGGGAGCGACAATCCGGAGTTCAACGCGTTCATCCACAACGAGAACTTCCGCAAGGCGCTGCAGCACTCGATCGACCGCGAGTCCATCGCCTATCTGCGCGAGCCGGTCACGCCCTCCCGCCTCGTGCGCAACACCATCATCGCGGAAACGCTGATATACGACGATCGGGGCGTGGATTATACGGATTATCCGGGCCTTGCCGAAATCAAGGCGACCGATTATTACGACGCCGGGAAGGCGCGGGCGTACATGGAAGCGGCCGTTGCCGAGCTGTGCGACGCAAGCGGCAGCATCCTGGGCGTGGATGCGGCCACGGTGGATATGCTGCCCGTCGCGCAGTTCGACGTGGACGGCAAGCTGCCCGTTACGCTCCTCTACGTGGGCACGGACGACGAGGCCGAGATACTGATGGCCCAACTGCTCGAGGTGATGATCGAGGAGGCCATAGGCGCCGATTTGATCGACGTGCAGCTTGCCTTCGCCACGGGCGGGTTTTACAGCACGGTCGCCGATCCCCTGAACTACGACGTGTATTACGATTCCCTTTCCGTCCCCTACGGCGACCCGGGCAGCCAGCTCTCGCGCCTGACTTCGGACGGCGCGGAGAACGTGGGCTACTACGAGGTTCCCGAATACGACGCCCTTATCGAGCAGGCGCTCATGGAGAGCGATATCCAGAAGCGTTACGCCCTGTTCGCCCAGGCGGAGGCGTATCTGGTCAACGGCGCGTATGTGATTCCCTTTATTTCCAGCCTGCGCGGCTACTACATGACCCGCATAGAGCCCTACACCGGCCCGCTCATGCAGTTCGGCTCCATAAAGTATAAGGGGATGAGGGTGAGCGCGCAGATCCTAACCGCGGATCAGTTGGCGGCGATCAGTTCCGCATACGAGGAGAAAAAGGCGGATCGCCTTTCCGGCAACTGAGCGCGAAGCCGTTTCATGAGAGCGGAGCTGCCCGGCCTCGCCGGGCAGCGCGCTTACTCTATACGAGGGGGGCCTGAATCCTTGCTGCGGTATATTTTGAATCGTACGCTCCGGTCCATACTGACGGTCGTGATCGTCTTTGTGACGGTGTTCATGCTGTTGCGCTTTATGCCGCTCAACGGCTATTTTACGGATGAGATGCTCAAGGTCAGCGACGAGCAGACGCGCATGGCATATCTGCGCAACCAGGGCCTGCTGGACCCTCCTTTCAGCCAGCTCTGGCGCTTCGTGAAGAACCTCTTCGCGGGGGACCTCGGGCGCAGCCTGACGGTCTACCCCAAGGTGCCCATCACCATACTGCTTTGCGAGAAGATACCGGTCACCGCCGCGTTCGGCGCGGCGAGCCTGGTGCTCGGCATGACGCTCGGCCTGCTCATGGGGATGTTCATGGCGCGCTATAAGGAGCGCCTGGGCGATACCTTGGGCACCTTCTATGTCGTGTTCGTGCGTGCCGTTCCGAGCCTGATCTATCTGTTTTTCATTCAGGTATGGGTGTCCGGCGTGCTGAAGCTGCCGCTCGTGTTTTACGAAGACCGGCCGGAGTCCTGGATATTGCCCACGATCTGCCTTTCTCTTGGCAGCATCGCCTGGTATGCCATATGGCTTCGTCGCTTTATGGTCGACGAGGAAAACCGGGATTATGTCAAGTTCGCGATGGTGAAGGGGCTTTCCAAAAAATATGTGCTGCGCAGGCATCTTTTCAAAAACGCGATCATACCCATCGCGATCTATCTGCCCAGCGACATCCTGTTCATCATATCCGGCTCGCTGATCATCGAGAGCCTGTACGCCATCCCGGGCACCGGCGGATTGCTGACCAAGGCCATACAGAAGCAGGACAACAATCTCGTTCAGGTGATCGTGCTGATGTATGCCATTCTATCCGTGCTGGGCGTGTTTCTCGGCGACCTGCTGGTCGCGTTTGTGGACCCGCGCATACGGCTGACCGAGGACGAGGGCTGACGATATGAAATCAGAAACCGTAAAAAACATGGACGTTCTGCTCAGGCCGGAAAAATTCCGGGCCGCCGTGTTCGACCGGACCGCGAGCGAGGAAGGCGGGTTTTCCAATTATTCATACTGGCGCTCGACGATACGCACGTTTTTTAGGAGCAAATTCGTCGTTTTCATCGTGGCGCTGATCGGCATGCTGATACTCATGGCGTTTCTCTATCCTGCGCTCTCGAAAACCGATCCCGGAGCGATCTCAACCAACCCTATGACGTGGAACAAGCGCCCGAACGCGGACCACTGGTTCGGGACGGACAGCATCGGGCGCGACATCTGGGCCCGCGCCTGGTACGGAACGCGGAATTCTTTCCTGCTGGCTTTCTTCATCGCCTGTTCGGATGTGGGCGTGGGCACGGTCGTCGGCGCGCTCTGGGGTTACAACAAAAAGATGGATCCCGTCATGATCGAGATCTACAACGTGATGACGAATATCCCGAGCACCGTATACCTGGTATTGCTGGCCTACATCATGAACACGAGCTTTCTTACCCTTTTCATCGCCATGGCCTCGCGCGGATGGATCGTGGAAGCGCGGTTTTTCCGCAACCGCATACTCTCGATTCGGGACAGCGAGTACAACGTCGCCTCCAAATGCCTCGGCACCCCCATGCGGCGCATCGTCAGCCGCAACATCATACCGCACATCGTCAGCCTGATCATCATGGAAACGGCGCTCGTGATCCCGTATTCCATCAGCAGCGAGGTATTCCTCAGCTTCATCGGGATCGGTATGCCGGTGGACGCCGTCACGCTGGGCAACATCGTCAACCAGGGACGCAGTTCCTTCGCGCTGCATCCCTACCAGATGCTTCTGCCCACGGCGATCCTGTGCGTCATTACGATCGCCTTCTATGTGATCGGCAACAAGTTCGCGGACGCTTCCGATCCGCGCAATCATGTCTGAGGGGTGGAGTATGAGGAATGTGATACTGTCGGCCAGGGATGTGGAGATAAAATTCCGCCTGCGGGAAAAGGTGCTCACGGCGGTGCGTGGCGCCACGCTCGATCTGTACGAGGGGGAAACGCTGGCGATCGTGGGGGAGTCCGGCTGCGGCAAGAGCGTGTTCACAAAATCCTTTATCGGCATGCTGGATAAAAACGGATGGGTCTCCGGCGGCAGCCTCCTGTACCGCGGGGAAGAGCTTACGCGGTTCAAAACGGAGCGCGAATGGCTGCGCATACGCGGGAAAAAGATCGCCATGGTGTTTCAGGACCCCATGACCAGTCTGAACCCCGTGCGGACCGTCGGCGAGCAGATCGCCGAGGTGATCGTCTGGCATTTCGGAACGGAGCATGAGCAGGCAAAGCGGGAAGCCGTCGAGATACTGCGCCGCGTAGGCATCGGGGATGCGGAATACCGTTATCAGCAATATCCCCACGAGTTTTCGGGCGGCATGCGCCAGCGCGTCGTGATCGCGACCGCCATCGCCTGCCGGCCGGAAATCCTCATCTGCGACGAGCCCACCACAGCCCTTGACGTGACGGTGCAGGCGCAGATTCTCGCGCTGATCAAGCAGTTGCAGAAGGAACTGAAGATGACCGTCGTCTACATCACGCACGATCTGGGCGTCGTCGCGAACGTCGCGGATTGGGTGAGCGTGATGTACGCGGGGCAGATCGTCGAATACGGAACGAGCCGCGATATTTTCCATGACCCGCGCCATCCCTACACCAAGGCGCTGCTGCAATCCCTGCCGCAGCTGGGCGTGAAGGGCTGCGACCTTTATTCCATCAAAGGCACGCCGCCCACGCTGTATAAGCAAATCACGGGGGACGCCTTCGCCCCCCGCAATCCGGACGCGATGGAGATCGATTTTGAGGCGGAACCGCCGATGTTCCAGGTGAGCGATACGCATTGCGCAAAAACCTGGCTGCTGCATCCGTTTGCCCGCGAGCACGCCGAGAAGCTGAATTTTGCCGAGGAGGCGCGCAAAAAAGAAGCGGTCGCCGCGCAGGCGCCCCCCTTTGATTACTGCAAAGCGGATAAGCTTTTGAGCGTGCGCAATCTCACGGTCAAATTCCGCCTCAGCCACAGGGAGTTCAAGGCGGTGGACAACGTCAGCTTCGATGTTTACAGGGGCGAAACGCTCTCCCTGGTCGGAGAGTCCGGCTCGGGCAAAACGACGATCGGCCGCGCGGTCATGAAGATATACCAAAAGGCCGAGGGCGAGATCGAGTACGCGGGCAAGCGGATCGACGGCAAACTCAGCAAGCAGGAGAGGCGCGAGCTTCATCTGCATTTGCAGATGATCTTCCAGGACCCCATGGCGAGCCTCAACGAGCGGGCCAAGGTGGACTACATCGTCAGCGAAGGGCTGTATAACTACCGCCTGTTCGCGAACGAGGAAGAGCGCATGCGAAGAGTCGAGCAAATCATGGCCGAGGTCGGCCTGAACAGGGACTTCATCTCCCGCTTTCCGCATGAGTTTTCGGGCGGCCAGCGCCAGCGCATCGGCATCGCGCGCTCGCTCGTCATGAACCCCGATTTCGTCATTGCGGACGAACCGATCTCCGCGCTCGACGTATCCATCCGCGCGCAGGTCATCAACTTGCTCAATAAGCTGAAAAAGGAAAGGAACCTCACTTACCTGTTCATCGCGCACGACTTATCGGTGGTCAAATTCATATCCGACCGCATCGCGGTCATCAACAAGGGGCGCATCGTTGAAATGGCGACCTGCGACGAGTTGTTCCTTCATCCCCTGCATCCCTATACGAAGGCGCTGCTTTCCGCCGTGCCTCATCCGGACCCGGACAGGGAAAGAGCCAAGGAACTGCTCGTTTATGACGCGAGCATCCACAACTACAAGATAGATAAACCCGTATGGTGCGAAATTACGGACCGGCACTTCGTGTTCGGCAACCGCTACGAGCTGGATATGTACAGGGAGGAGCTCGGGATATGACGGAAACGGCGCAAAAAAGGATGTTTCTCCGGCTGGTCTACCGCCGGGCGTTTCGCCTGTTCTCGATTGTGCTGGTCGTCAGCGCCCTGCTGGGAGGCATCTATGGAATACGGCTGTATTTCATATACGGCCTTTCGGCTTCCGGCTGCCTGTGCCTGTGCGCCGCGTGGTTTACCCGTCTCGCCGCCAAAGGATTCAGCCCGTTCCCGCCCTTTCGCCTGCGCAAAGCGGCGAAGGTGCCCTATTCCCTCAGGCGCTTTAAAGAGGCCGCGCACAGGCCCGCTTTCCTCATGGATTATCGGAATTTTGACGACGATTTGACTCCCGCGAGCGCGGTGGACGAGGCGGCGTTTGACCGGACGGAGCTCGGCAAGGCAAAAACGCTCTCCAGACTGTTCTGCGGGGCGGCGCTCATCGCCTTATCCTGCCTGATTCCCGTCTGATTTGCCGGTCCCGGCGGAAGGCGGCTTTGAGCGGGACACGCGGACGCGCGGGAAGCCGTAAGCAGGAAGCCCGGACAAATGGAAAAAGACGGCATCATACAATCCGTCGGGAATAAAACGATACGTGAAAATCCGCGTTTTTGATTTCGATCATGGAAACGCGCCGGTATGTTTGCTATACTGAAACCGCAAGATAAAGACGGAGGTGTGGCATATGAACGGGAATTGGAGCGGCCGGACGGTTGGAAGCATCGTATCCGAGATACCCGCGGCCTCGGGAATCTTTAAGGAGTACGGAATAGACTACTGCTGCGGAGGCGGGCGGTTGTTGTCGCAAGCAGCCGAAGAGCAAACAAGCAGTCTTGTTGAAATCGAGGCGCGGCTGGATGCCGAATATGAGAAAATAAAGCGCAATAAAAACGGCGTCGATTTTAAAAGCCTCAGCCGCGGGGATCTTTCATCCTATATCGAGTCGAAACACCATGCGTACCTTCGCGAGGCGCTTGCGCAGATCGGCGGTGTTTTCAGCGCCGTACTCAAGGCGCACGGCAGGAACCATCCGGAACTTTTCGACCTCTTTAAGGTGTTCAGCGGATTAAGGGGCGATCTGGAGCAGCATCTGATCAAGGAGGAGACCATGCTCTTCCCGTCGATCGGCGATGCGATTTCGTCGCAAACGCGCGAACTTTCGAGGATGATCAAGCAGGAACACGAGGAGGCCGGAAAGGCGTTAAAGGAGCTGCGGCGCATTTCAAACGATTATTCGCTGCCCGAGGACGCCTGCCCGACATACCAAAAGTTGTTTGCTTTGCTGGAGGATATGGAGAGCGATTTGCATCAGCACATCCATCTCGAAAACAACATCCTCCTGACGGATATATAGCGGTGGAAAACGATGGCGGGCAATAAAGCGCTGGATTTCAATCAAACCGTTTACGCGCTGGTTTCGGAGCATCCCGAGATCATACCGATCATGAGCGAGCTGGGGTTCGGCGATATCGTAAAGCCCGGCATGCTGGACACGGCGGGGCGGTTCATGACGATCCCCAAAGGAGCGAAAATGAAAGGGATCGATCTCGGACTCATAAAGAAGGCGTTTCGCGAGCGCGGTTACGAACCCACGGGGGATTAAATCGGTCCCCGGGCCAGCCCTCGGGAGGTACGCCCGCCCGTCCCGCCGGGACGGGGCAAACTGCTCCGAATGCCGTCGAGGCCGCAAGGACCGCAGCCGCGGAAGGCTCGCCCGCCGCGGCTGCTGAAGCAGCTCTCATTTTAGAAGCCGAATCAAAGCTTTTCCATATGTCCGTTCAGCCCGGACGGGCTTTCATATCCGATCGCCGCCGCCGTCCGCCCTGTTGAAAAAGATGCGGTTAAAGTGCGCTCCCTGGAACATCGGGAGCCTGTTTTACGTAACAAAAACTTCCCGCCTTAATATCATGGAATAGATCATTAAATTCTTGATCGTTCCGCCCCGTTTCAGGCCGGGCCGGAATGAAAGAGGAAAGTTGGTTCCATGAATTCAGGCCATTCGAAGGATTACAGCTATCTGGACCGCATCCGGATACAGGAAGGAGCGGACAAATGCAGGGCCGCTTTGGCCGAAACCTTCCGCAGGGACACCCGGCATGCCGCCGCCCTGCTCAGCGACGACCGGCTCACGTTCCCCTGCCTGTACATACTGCGCGGGCAGATGGAGGGGCTGCGCATACAGGGATATCTCAATCCGCGCCATATGCTCGCCCTGCAAATCGCGAATCAAATAAGGGGGTCCGAAGCTTCCGGAGTCGATTATCTGTCGTCCGGGCGGGAAGCGGTCTATTCCGCGCTCAAATGGATATGGGAAACGGGTTGCGCCGAGGAAGTCGCCGAGGACGATTACGAGCAGATACTGGACGTGGCCGCGTCGGTTTTAATCAACACTTACGGGGACAGGGACATATTGCCTCCGGCGGCCGAGCTGATTTTCAAGCGCAACAGGAACGGGCGTTACATCCATGATCTGGTATGGGCGCTTTTCCAGGTTCACGATCCCCGGGTATTGAAGCTGATCGCCGAGCGCGTCCGCTCTTCGGAGCCGAAAGACGCCGCTCTGGCGGCCGAGCTGCTGAATATGGAGGAAACGGGCGTCCCGGCCGACGAAGGCAACAAAGAGGGGCGGTACGCGGGCTATCTTCGCTGGCTTGAGGAAAACGAGCCTTACCTGTATTTCACGCAGGAGAGCTTTCAGTATGCCGGCAGACCGGCGTTCTGCGCCGTGGATCTGGAACGGAAATACCTGCAAAAAGGCGTCCCTTCCTACGACAAACAGCCCGTCTCCGCCACGGACGAGGACGCGGACGAAAGCCTTGCGGCTTTTAAGCGGCTCAGCGCCGGGGAGCAGAAAACCCTCTCGGAGTATTCGCAGAAAATCCACGGCAAAAGCGTCCCGGCCTGGAGGGAATGGCTGCGCGCGCCCGTCGGCGAGCAGATAAGGGCTGCGAAGGCCGGATGGGAGGGAGACAAATGATCGTAATAGCCGGTTCTCCCTTTCAAATTGCCGGGATCAGCGGCGGATACCCTGAAAACAGCGTGGAAAGGCAGCTTTTGGAGCAGATGTCCCAAAGCGCGGAAGTCTACCGGTACGACACCGTGGAGCAGCTCGAATTTGAGCTTGCCCTGCGCAGGGAAATCGTCGACGCGGCAAAGGCGCTCAACCGCAGCGGGCTCGAATTCGCCGTTTTCCACAAGTCGGAATGCAATCAGGAGTATTGGGACAGAACAAGCAACGGCGGCTTCCGCCTGAAAAGCGGAGCGAAGCCCGCCGACGCGATCAGGGACATCTTCACAAACGGCCGGAAATACGCAACGGAATGCGCCACCGCCATGGTGATCGTGTATTACGGCGCGCTGCTGGAGGTCTTTTCGGAGGAAACGTTCAACAGGCTCTTTCCCTCGATCTATCTGATGAACTGGCACGAACTGGACCCTCTGCTCAGGGAGGTCGGCATGCCCAGAAGAGTCGCGGATATCCTGCTCGGGGATCGCTGCTATTTCAGGAACCCCGAGGTGGACCCCAAAACCCCCGAGCTGCAGGGCGAAAACGTCATCGTCCTGCCCGGGGGCCTGTACTACGGGCACGGCATCGGCATAACGGATGCCGATCAGATCATCCGCATATTAAACGCCAACCGGAAAGAGGGCGCGACCCAGTCGGCTTATTTCATGGAGGACACGGCGGCCCGCCCCGACTTTAAGAGACTGGAGGAAGCGTCCCGAAGCCGCGCCGCGCGGCCTGCCGTGCTGTCTTGGGACCCTTTCCCGCCGCCGCTCCCGCGCCGCCGCATCCGCGTTTGAAACGACGGCACGGGCCGAACGGATGCGCGTATATCCATGAACGTTGTTTCGGACCGGTTTTGCCGGTCCGAAACAACGCTTTAAACCGCCGATTCTACAGCGCCTCGCGCAGCAGCGCGCCTATGGTAACATCGGGATTCGCGATGCCCGCTTCCATCACCCTGACGCTTTGTTCAAACAGCGCTTCCAGATCATGCGGATGAAGGATTTTCACCATATGCTCGAAGTGGAAGTCAAGGCCGCCCTCGGCGAAATTGGGAACGACAACGGTATACAGCGGCATGGGGAAGCGGCCGTTGCTGTAATTGCCGATTTCGCACTGCCATCCCTCCGGCAGCGCAAACGAAAACGGGAAGCAGGACAGGAGCATGGAGTAGGTCTTTGAAAAAAGCGGTCTGTTTTCCCAACTTTTAATTCCGTCTCTGGCAAGCTCGAGCAGATAGTCCGCATGGCGCAGGATCTGGAACTGCACCTGCTGCGTATGCGCGATCGCTTCCATGAACGTTTTGTCCTTCGTGATAACGGTGCGCAGAGGGAGCGCGTTGACGCGGCAGCCGCCGGAGCGCTTGTCGGCAATGGTGATCCTGCGGTTAAAGGCGAGCGCGAAGGTAACGTCGTCCGTCTCCTCATTGATTTTGGATAGATATGTGCGCATGCCCACATAGATCATCGTCTGCAGGGGAACGGCGTTTTTTTCGCAAAAGGAGAGTATCGGTTCGGCTCTTTCCGCCGGCAGGTGCATGTTGAAATTTTCACTTTTGTCGTTGATCAGCGTATTCAGGATTACATAGCGAAGGCCCGGGTCCTTCTTTTTACGGCGCGCCCGGTTGAGCAGCCGCATTCCGTCCGCGCCGGCGTAAAACGAAGGTCCGTCCTTTGTAAAGAGCTCTTTAAAAAACAGATGGTGTCTTTCTTTGGCTTCCTGATCATTGAATAAAAGCAGATCTTTTTTCAGGCACTCCTCGAACGGGGACAGCGGCCGGGGCGGAGGCGTTCCGTTTTGGAGCGCGGCGATCACTTCGATCAGATCGCCGAAGAACACGACGGCGGCGTACAGGTCCGCGATGACATGAGAGATGTTCAGATAGATGCCGGTGCGCCCGTCATAGGTCCGGTAGAGGATGATTCGGTACATTTCGCCCTTCATGATTTTCAGCGGCTTGCGCGCGTCTTTTGTCAGCGCGGCGTCTTGCTCCTGTTTTGTTTTGCCCGTAAAATCCAGAACGGGTATGTTTTCAAGCTTAGACTCCGGCAGAAAATACTGCATAACCTTCTTGTCGCGCTTTTCAAAGCGTATGCGCAGGCAGTCGTTGCGCTCGATTTCCACATTCACCGCCCGCTTAAGCAGTTCGAAATCAAGCTTCCGGTTGACGATCATGTAAAAGATGATCTGAGTACACTCCTTATGCAGGCTGAATTTCAATTGCAGAAGGGGCAGCGCTTGCGAGCCGCAAATTTCGTAATAGGTCCTCTGAGCGGCGCTTTGGCCGGGCGCGGTTCTTTTGGACATAATCGTTCCTCCGTTTCTTTTTTGTCATTCGATGGCTTTGAGCGATTCGACCATGCTGATGCCCCTCATGCGTCTGGTCATCAGCAGGTTGACCGACACGATGTAGAACGCGGTGAGCAGGGCGGCGTAAACATAGCTCGACGCCGCGATGCTCCTGACGAACCTGACCATATCCACCTCGACCGTTTTGAGCATGAACCGCGCCAGGAAGCAGCCTATGACGGAGCCCAGCAAAATGCCCAGGGCGCCCATCACGAAATTCTCGCGGAAAATGTACATGTTGGTTTCGCCGTGCCTGAAGCCGAGCACCTTGATGGTGGCAATCTCGCGCGTGCGTTCGGAGATGTTGATGTTGGTCAGGTTGTACACCACCACGAACGCGAGCGCGCCCGCCGCGATGAGCATGACGAATATGATGATGTTGATGCTGCGGATGGTTTCGTCGAAGGATTTCCTCGCGGAGTCGACGTTGGAGATCGAGAGGATCGAGCTGTCTTTGCTCAGCCAGTCCGCCGCGAAGCCGTCGAAATCCGTCATGCCCTCGCCGGCCGCGCACGCGATGGTGTTGAATTTTACCTGCGCGCCGAAGGTTTCCTCATACAGCGCGGGCGACATGTAGATGTAGTGGTAGATGTAATTCTCCGCGATTGCGGCGACGGGGAGCGTATATCGCTCTCCGTCCGCGCTGAACGCGACCATGTCCCCCGCGCCGGCGCCGAGCACTTGCGCCAGCTTGTCGGTGATGATCACGCCCTCGTCGCCGAGCCGCAGCGGGCTCCCGTCTTCCGGGCTGCGCAGGGAGATCATCCTGTCGATGCGCGCGGCGTCCTGCGGCGTAAACACGAATACGTTGTGGATATCCTCCCCGTTGCCGTCCACGTCGACAGAGCGTATCTTTGAAAACATTTCCCCGCTCAGGCGCCCGTCCGCCGCGAGCCGCCGCCCCAGCGCGTCCGCCTCGCCGCGCGTCAGGTCGCGGGACAGGGTAAACATGATTTTATAGCGGTTGATCTCCCCGTATTGCTTATCCACGATCGGATTCACGCCGTCGTGCATGCCCAGGCCCGCCACGATCAGCGCCATGCAGCCCGATATGCCCAGCACCGTCATCAACAGCCTCAGCTTATAGCGCAGCAGGTTCCGCGCGGTGATTTTCTGGGAGAAGCTCATCGCCCTCCACAGCTTCGTCCAGCGCTCCATGAATATCCTTTTGCCGCCTCTTGGCATCTTGGGGCGCATGAGCGCGGCTGTCGTGACCTTCAGCTCCCTGTGACAGGAATACCAAGCCGCCATAACCGTGCAAAGCAGGGCGGCGAGCATGGAGAGCGCGGACATGCTCCATGGGATTACGATTTCGATGTCGGGCAGGCGATACAGTGTGGAATACGCGCCGATGATGACCCTGGGCAGCAACTGTATGCAGATCAGCTGGCCGAGCACGCCGCCCGTCATGCAGGCGGCGGCGGAGTAAACCATGTATTTGCCCGAGATTTGAGCGGACGAGTAGCCCAGGGCTTTGTAGGTGCCGATCTGGACGCGCTGCTCGTCGATCATGCGGGACATGGTCGTCAGGCAGACGAGCGATGCCACGAGCACGAAGAACACGGGAAAAATCGCCGCGATGGCGTCTATCCTTTGCGCGTCCTGATCGAGGCCGGCGTAGCTTAGAATGATGTCGTCGCGCGAGAACGCATACCATTTCCCGGACTCTACGCTGCTGAACATATCCCGGATGTTCTGTATGCGGCTGCGCCCGTCGGAAATCGAGCTTTGCGCTTCGGCCGCGGCGCCGAGATAATCGGCGTAGCCGGCGTCGTATTCGTCCTGTCCCGCGGCCAACTGTTCCTCGGCCGCCTCGAGCTCCGTTTTCGCCTCGGCCAGCCGGGCGGGGGCCGAGAGCTTCTGCTGCGCGTATTCCCGTTCGCCCGCGGCAAGATCGCTCTTTGCGGCGTCCAGTTTCGTTCTGTTCGCCTGAAGCTGCGCGCGCGCGTCGTCGAGCTGCGCCCGATTGGCCGCGTATTCCTCCTCGCCGCCCTCCAGCTCCTCCCGGGCGTCGCCGAGCTGTGCCGCCGCTTCGTCGAGCTGGATACGGGCTTGCGCAAGCTGCTGCTCGGCGGCGTTCAGCTCCGCTTCGGCCTCCTTGAGCTGGGCGTCGTATACCGCGAGCTGCGCCTTGGCGTTTTCAAGCTCTTCGCGCGCCTGCGCTTCCCGATCTTCGGCGTTGAGCATGCGCTCGGCCGCGGCCTGTACCTGCGCCCGCAGTTGGTCGAGCATTTCCGGGTCGGCGCCGCCGCTGTTCTCGTACGCTTCGAGCGCGGCCAGCGCCTGTTCATAGAGGCTTTCCGCTTCCGCCTGATCGATCTCGCCGCCGTCGAGCGCCTGCTCCGCCAGCGCCACGGCTTCGCTTGCGACGTCGTACGCGTTTTTGGCCTGGTCGTATTCCTCCCTTGCCTCCCGGTATTGCGCGAGCCCTTCGCCGTATTCCCGCTCCTTGCGCTGATATTCGGCTTCGCCGGCGTAATACTGCCTCCAGCCGCTGTCCAGCCCGGCGCGCGCCTCCATAAGCTGCGCCGTGCCCGCGTCGTATTGGGCCTGGGCGGCGGCCAACTGCGCTTCGCCCCCGGCGAGCTCGGCTTTTGCCGCTGCCAGGTCCGCTTCGGCCTTTTTGAGCCCCGCTTCGGTTTCGAGCACGGATCTGTCGTATTCCTCCCAGCCGGCGGCGATTTCCTCCCGCGCCTGCGCCAGCTCCCGCGCGGATTCCTCCAGGCGCAGCTTCGCGTCGGCAAGCTGCCGGTCGGCGCTGGTCTTTTGTTCGTTGAACTCATCCTGCGCGTCATTAAGCCGCGCCTGTATGCCGTTCAGGAAAAGATCGTAGCGGACAAGGCCGACGTCGCCGATCCGAGCCGCCGTCCGGCTGATGTCCGCGCCGTATCGGGGGTCGAACGCGCTCGCGCCCGGGGCGCGGTCCAGCGCGATATACAGCTCCGTATAGCGGGTATACATGAATTCGCAGGCCGGCAGCATGATGTAATATAGGATCGTGCCGTTTCCGATCGAGGAGGTGCCGTAGGAATAGGAAAAATACTGGGGCGTCTCTATAAGCCCCACGACGGTGTAGCTCGTGCCCGAAATGATCGTATCGGTGGCGGCCGAACCGGCGGTTTCAGAAAACCGGATGACGTCGCCGACGGCGACGTCCGCACCGCGCATGTTGTATGCCGCGGCGACGCATTCCCCGGGTTTTTCGGGCATGCGGCCGGAAACGAGCTTGATCCGGTTGAGCGTGCCTTCTCCGCCGCCGTCGGGCAGGGCGGCCACGCGGGCCACGCTGTTGCCCGCATCTTCCAGAACGATCAGGTCGGCCGAATAGGAAGGCATCACTTCCGCCACGCCTTCAAGCGCGCGGACCGCCTCCGCGTCCCCGTCGTCGAAGCCGACCGTGGAGATGATTTCCAGATCCATCAGGGAGGCGGCGTTGAAATAATTCTCGGCTGTCGTGCGCATGCTGGGCGCAGTCGCTTTCACGCCCACGAAAAAACCGACGCTCAGGAATGTGATCAGGAGTATGGAGATAAATCGCTCCCGCGAGCGCAGTATTTCCCGATACGTGTCCTTGATTTGGGCTTTTAATCTCATGCCTCCTCCATATCGCGCGCGGACCGGGCGGCGGCGCGGGCTACCATTCCAGCCGCTCCGCGGATACGGGCGACGGATTGATGTCCGCGGATACCACGGAGCCGTTGCGCATGCGGATGACGCGGTTGGCCATGGGCGCGATGGCCGTGTTGTGGGTGATCAGCACGACCGTCATATTCTGCCGTTTGCAGGTTTGCTGCAATAGGCCGAGTATCTTTTTGCCCGTGGCATAATCAAGCGCCCCGGTGGGCTCGTCGCACAGCAGCAGCTTCGGCTTTTTCGCCAGCGCGCGCGCAATTGCGACGCGCTGCTGCTCGCCGCCGGAAAGCTGGGAAGGGAAGTTGTCCACGCGCTCCCGAAGGCCCACGCTGGATAAAACGTCCGCGGCGCCGAGATCGCTTTCGCATATCTGAGACGCAAGCTCCACGTTTTCGCCGGCCGTCAGGTTCGGTATGAGGTTATAAAATTGAAAAACGAAGCCTATGTCCATCCTCCGGTATTGGATCATCTGCGATTCGGCAAGCGCGCTTACCCGTTTGTCGTCCACGATGATGTCGCCCTCGTCGCAGTTGTCGATTCCGCCGAGCATATTGAGCACGGTGGTTTTTCCGGCGCCGCTGGCGCCGGAAATCACGGCGAATTCACCTTTTTCTATTTCGAAATTGACGGCGTCCGCGGCGACGATCGTCACCTCGCCCATTTGATATCTCTTGTAAACATCCCTGAAAACGATGTAAGGTTCCATCCCCGCCTCCCGAATTGAATTCCGGCGTGCCCGACGCGCGGGCCGCCGCAGAGAAAACCATTCGATAAAACCCGCCCGACCGGGGCGGCCGGTAAAACGTACGGGATCTCAGCGTCCGGCCGTTTCTTTTTCCAGATATGCCGCAACGTCGCCGATCACCTGGAAATGGATCGCGTCCCGGTCGGGTATCGCCACATGGAACTCGCTCTCCAGAACCGTTATCAGATGGATGAACTCAAGCGAGTTCAACCCCAGGTCCGTTCTAAGATCGGTTTCGGGCGTGATTTCACGCGGGTCCAGCGCCACGTATTCGGCGAGTATGGCAAGCAGCCGTTCGAACATAAAGCAACCTTCCTTTTCTATTTAAATGATGATTCCCGCTCCGAAAGATTTGTTCTGTTCGTCGATCACCTTGTGGCGGACGATCTTTTTGGTCGTCGTGTGCAGAAAATCCTCCCGCGTGATGAACAGCTGGTGCATCTGCTTGTATCCGGGCAGGAGCCTGTTGATCCGGCGGATATCCTCGGCAACCAGCTTTTCCACGTTCTCCATGTCCATTTTACCGAAATACTCCTCGACCTCGATGTTCAGCGCGGCGGCGATGGTCTGCATGAGCGTTTCTTTTACGATATAATGATAGGAATAGACCAGCGCTTCCTTGACGTAAGGCAGCTGCCGGATGATCGTCGCCTCAATTTCCTCCGGGTGGACGTTCTTGCCGTTGTTCAGCACGATCAGGTTCTTTTTTCTGCCGGTCACCGTAAGCAATTTGCGGCCCGTGAGCTTGCCGTAGTCGCCGGTTTTCAGCCATGGGCCGTCGAAGGTCGCGGCCGTGGCCGCTTCGTCCTGATAATAGCCGAGCATGACCGTGTCGCCTTTGACGTAGATTTCGCCGACGCCTTTTCCGTCCGGCCGGCTGATCGTCACCTGCAGCGTGTCAAACGGTTTGCCTACGGCTTCGGGATGCCTGTGCGCTTTCAGGTTCATGGAGACGACGGGGGAGCACTCGGTCAGCCCGTAAGCCGTGATCACGTCGATGCCCAGGCCGTAAAGCCCGCGTACCGCTTCGGGATCGACCGCCGCGCCGCCGCAGATGACCAGGTCGAGTTTGCCGCCGAGATTTTCTTTGAGCTGCCGGAACAGCACATGGCGTATGTCGATGCCTATCATAAGCAGCGTGTTGGATATCTTCAAGGCGGCGCGCAGATCTCCGGCGCGGTTCTGCCTTTTGGCTTCCGCCCAAATCGTTTTATAAATCGTTTCCAGAAAAAGGGGCACGACGACCGACATGCCGGGTTTCGCCAGCTTCATCGTGTCCATAAGACCCCTGAGGCTCGCGCATATGTATATGTCCATGCCGCACAGAATACCGGGCAGCACATGGCAATTCAGCTCGATCGTATGGTGAAAGGGCAGCATGGAGATCGATTTGGGTTCGCAGGGCGTAACTTTAAGTATGTTGTCGATGTTCGCGCAGATGTTTTTGTGGCTGAGCATGACGCCCTTGTTCGCACCGGTTGTCCCGGATGTGAAGAGGATTGCCGCGGCTTTATCCCGATCGATCGGCCGGTCCAGATAACGGCGGTCGCCGCGGCCGAGCAGCTCCCTGCCGCGCCGGATCATGCCGGGCAAGGTATCGGCGTCGTCCGCGCCGCAAAGCGGCTCGACGGCGAAGCCCCTTACCCGGGCGCGCTCGAGCAGCCCGGCCGCGCCACGGTAAGGCCCGGCGTATATCAGCGCGCGCGCGTCGCCCTTGAGCGCGAGCATGTTCAGGTCGCCGTCGGTCAGCTCCTTATCCAGGGGAACGATAACGCCCACGCCGCATACCACCGCCATGTAGGAAATCAGCCAAAGATAAGAGTTTTCCCCGACCAGGGCGATATGGGCGTCCGCAAAGCCGTAATCGATCAGCGCCGTGCCCAGCGCGTTTACGTCGTCGATGATGTTCTTGCAGGAATAACGGACGATTTCGCCGTCCCTCGTCTCGCGCAGGACCGGTTTTTCGCCGTTTACCGACAACGCCCTGCGCATCAACTCCCTCAAATCCGGAAGCGGACCCATATCGTAGATCGGCCGTCGCTCGGCGAAGCATGCTCGACGATTTTTCATTCAGGCCAACCTCCGTTCCGATAAAGGGCGATGCGGGCGATCGGAATCCGTGCGGTATTTTCTTTTGAAGTAATAATATGTATCAACGGCATTTGTATGCATCTGTTTTGAAACTTGGCCGCGCGATTGTCCGCATAAGCGGCGCCGTATTTTGCGTACGCGAGCGCGGAATTCCGTGGCGGGGGATGGTTTGCGATCGCCGCCGCGAAATCAGGCGCGCTGTTCGCCGTACGCTTTATATCCGGACGGGATACGCGGCATCCGTTCGGACACACTAAACCCGGAGGTAAATCATCATGGTATCACGCAAATCGGTCATCACGTTCGGCATGGTCGCGATTCCCGTCGCGCTGTACACGGCCACGCAGGACAACGACATCCATTTCAACCAGCTTCATAAGGAGGACAACTCCCGCGTCCGCTACAAAAAAACCTGCGCCCACTGCGGCAAGGAGATCGGCTCGCAGGACATCGTCAAGGGCTTCGAGTACGACGAGGACAAATACGTCGTCGTCACGGACGAAGAAATCGAGAAGATCAAAACGGAAAAGGAAAAGTCCATCCAGATACTCCACTTCGCCCAGTTGAACCAGATTTCCCCGGTTTACTACGACAAGACCTATCAGGCCGCGCCCGAGCCGGGCGGCGAAAAGGCATTCGAGCTGCTGCGCGCCGCGCTGATGGCCGAGGGGAAGATCGCCATAGGCAAAACCGTCATGGGCACGAAGGATACGTTGATGGCGATCATCCCGCGCGAGGACGGCGTGCTGATTTCCACGATGTTCTACGCCGACGACATACGCGAGCTCCAGAAGCCGTACGCGAGGCCCGAGGTATCCGAGCAGGAGCTGAACATGGCAAAGGCCCTGATCGGCTCCATGGACACGCCCTTCGACCCCGCCAAGTACAGGGACGAATACCAGGTGAAGCTGCGCGCGCTCATCGAAACGAAGATCTCGGGCCGCGAGGTCGTCGCCCCGGCGGGCGAAGGGCCGGGCAAGGTGATCGACCTTATGGAAGCGCTCAAGGCGAGCGTCGAGAAGGCGAAAAAGGAGAAGGAGACGGCGTAAGCCATGCCCCAAAAGCTTTCGGCGTACAACCGGAAAAGGGACTTCGACAGGACCCCGGAGCCGGAGGGCGGGGCGGAGGCCTCCGGGGAAGGCTTTCGCTTCGTCGTACAGCGCCACATGGCCCGCCGCGAGCACTACGACTTCCGCCTCGAATGGGACGGGGCGCTCCTGAGCTGGGCCGTGCCCAGGGGCCCTTCCTTCGACACGAGGGATAAGCGCCTCGCCGTACATGTGGAGGACCATCCGCTCGGCTACCGCGACTTCGAGGGGACGATCCCCAGGGGGGAGTACGGCGGCGGAACCGTCATGCTCTGGGACGAAGGCTGGTGGGAACCGTATTCGGATGTGGATGAAGGGCTTCGAAAGGGATCGCTCAAGTTCGCCCTCAAAGGCGCGAGGCTCAAGGGCAGATGGGCGCTGGTGCGGCTCAAACCCAGGGAGGGGGAGAAGGCCGAAGCGGCGGAGAACTGGCTGCTCATCAAGGAAAAGGACGGGTACGCGAAAACCGGCGCGGACATCGCGCAGTTCGATACGAGCGTGCGGACCGGGCGCACCATGCGGGAGATCGAGCAAGGGGAAGACGCGAAGGTCGCACGCAATCCCTTCGACCGGGCGGATGCGCAACTCGCCGCGCCGGTTCACGCGCTTCCCGAGGACGGGGACTGGCTCTACGAGCTCAAATACGACGGATACAGGATACTCGCCTTCGTCGAGGGCAGCGGCGCGCGCCTTCTCACGCGCAACGGCAACGACTATACGGGCCGGTTCCGGGATATCGCCCGCGCGCTGTCCGATCTCGCCGCCGGCAGGGCCATGGTGCTCGACGGGGAGATGGTCGTCGCGGACGCGTCGGGCAAAACGGACTTTCAGGCGTTGCAGACCTACATGAAAAACCCCGCGGGCCGGCGTTTGACCTACATCGTTTTCGACCTGCTCGCGCTCGATGGAGAGGACCTGCGGGGCCGCCCCCTGATCGAGCGCAAGCAAAAGCTCGAAGCGCTGCTGGCAAACGCGCCGGACGGCCTCCATTACAGCCGGCACGTCATGGGCGCCGGGAAGGAGAGCCTCGCCGCGGCCTGCGAGACGGGCGCCGAGGGGATCGTGGGCAAGCGGGCCGGTTCCGTTTACAGCGGCACGCGCAACGGCGACTGGATCAAGCTCAAATGCGGCAGGCGGCAGGAGTTCGTCGTCGGCGGCTACACGCGGACCGAAAAGAAGGCGGAAGGCATCAGCGCGCTGCTGCTGGGCGTCTACGAGGACGGGAAACTGGTCTACGCGGGGCGCGCGGGCACGGGGCTGAGCCGTGCCGACATGGAGGAACTTTCGGAAAAATTCGAAGGGCTGGAAGCCGCCGTGCCGCCCTTTGCCGACGCGCCCGAACCCCGGGCGCGCGAAAAGACCTTCTGGCTCGCGCCCGAGCTTGTTGCGGAAATCAGATTCGCCGAGTGGACGCGGGAGAACCTTTTAAGGCAGGCGAGCTACAAGGGCCTGAGGACGGATAAAGATCCGGGTGACGTCAAAAGGGAAAGCGCATACGGCGGGGCGGAGCCCCGGACGGCCGCCGAAAAAAAGGAGGAAACCATGGAAAGCGGGAGCATCGTCATCGGGGGGATCCGGGTCACCAGCCCGGACAAGGTGATCTTCGACGATCCGCCGGTCACAAAAGCGGATGTGGTCCGCTATTACGAGCGGGTGTCCGGACGCATGCTGCCGTACGTGAGCCACAGGGTCCTCTCGATCGTGCGCTGCCCAAAGGGGATATCGGAGGCATGCTTCTACAAGAAGCATCCGGGGCCGGGCAGCAAGGGCGTCGTCACCTTGCCCGTGACCGACGGCGAGGGGGAAACGGAGGAATACTTCTATATCGAGAACACGCAAGGGCTCCTCTACGAGGCGCAGATGGGCACGCTGGAGTTCCACGCCTGGGGAAGCCGCGTGGAAAACATCGACGCGCCCGACATGATGGTGTTCGACCTCGATCCGGACGAGGGCATGGAGCTTGAGAGGGTGCGCCGGGGCGCGCGGGACATCCGCGAGCTTCTCCTGGAGCTTTCGCTCGTCTCGTATCTCAAGACCAGCGGCGGCAAGGGATACCACGTGGTCGTGCCGCTCCGGCCCGCCGCCCCATGGGAGGCGTTCCACGATTTCGCGCGGCGCGTCGCCGAGGTCATGGAGGGGAAGTGGCCCGAGCGCTATACGGCCAACGTCCGCAAGGCCAGGCGACGGGGCAGGATCTTCATAGACTGGATCCGCAACGGCAGGGGCGCGACGAGCGTCGCGCCTTATTCGATCCGCGCGCGCGCGGGGGCGCGGGTGTCCATGCCCATAACGTGGGAGGAGCTCGATGCCGTCGCCCCCGACGGCGTAGGCATGCGGGACGCGCTGCAAAGGATCGAGGGCGGCGATCCGTGGGAAGGATTTTTCACAAACGAGCAGCGGCTCAGATGACCTTGCCCGGGTTGAGTATGTTCTTTTCGTCGAAAACGCGCTTGATGCCCCGCATCAGCGCATATTCGCGGCCGAGGCTTCGCATGAGGTACGGGCGCTTGGCGCAGCCGATGCCGTGCTCCCCCGAAACCTGCCCGCCGAGCGCGCGGGCTTTTTCATACAGCTCGTCGAACACGAGCCCTTTTCTCCGTTCAAATTCCGCGCGGTCGAGTTCGTCGCGGCAGAGGTAAATGTGCATGTTGCCGTCCCCCGCGTGCCCGAAGCTCGGCATGCGGAGGCCGTGCTTTTCCGAGAGCGCCGCGGCGAAAGCGAGAAGCTCCGCGACGCTGCTGCGCGGCACCACGACGTCGCACTCGTCCATTTCGCCGGTGGACGCCTTGATGGCCTCGAGCAGCACGCCGCGCGCGGACCACACCATATCGTAGCGCTCCTCGGTGTCGATCACGAACACATCCTCGGCGCCGAGCTCATCCAGGCACAACGATGCCGCCGCCTCGTAATCCGCGCAAACCTGCGCCTTTGTGGAGCCGTCGAACGTCATGAGCAGGTAGGCGGGATAATCCGTATCGGGGAAGCCCTTCTTCAAATATTCCTGCGCCATGAGTATCGCCCGGCGCTCCATGAACTCCACGGCCGTAGGCGTGGCGCGGGAGGCGACGATCCTCGGGACGCTCGCGATGGCCGTTTCATAATCCGCATAGGGCACGAGCAGGCTCACCGTATGCCGCGGCTTGGGCAGGAGTTTGAGCACCGCCTGCGCGACGACGGCGAGCGTGCCTTCGCTGCCGCAGACCAGATCCTTGAGGTCGTAGCCGCTGCTCGTCTTGACGGTTTTGCCGCCCAGCCTTATCACCTCGCCGTCGGGCAGCACGCAGGTGAGCGCGCGGATATAGTCGCGCGTGACGCCGTATTTCACGGCGCGCATGCCGCCGGCGTTGGTGGCGATGTTGCCGCCGATCGTCGCGGATTTTTCGCCGGGATCGGGCGGATAGAACAGGCCGAGGGGATCGAGATACTTCACGATGTCCATGAGCAGCACGCCCGGTTCCACCGTGAGCGTGAGGTTTTCCAGGTCGAGCTCGAGTATGCGGTTCATGCCGGTCGTAACGATCATGATGCCGCCGCAGAGCGCGACCGCGCCTCCGACCAGGCCGCTGCCGCTGCCGCGCACGACCACGGGCAGCTCGCGCCGGTATGCGTGGCGCATGACGGCGGAAATCTCCTCAACGCTTTGCGCGAAGCACACCGCGCCGGGGCGCGCGGATACGCCGTTCATTTCGTCGTGGCAGTAGTCCTCGCCGACCGCCTCGCCCGCAAGCAGCCGCGCGGGCGTGAGCAGCCCTTCGAGGAACGCGAGATCCCCGGCGTTGAGTTCGGAATAACTCATACCCTCTCCTCCATGCGCCTGAGAAGCTCCGGCAGCACGCGCCGGTAATCCCCGACGACCGAAACGTGCGCGATGCCGAATATGGGCGCGTTTTCGTCCGTGTTGATCGCGACGATGCGCTCGCTGCCCTGCATGCCCGCCGCGAACTGAACCGAGCCGGAGACGCCCAGCGCGATGATCAGGCGCGGGCGCACCGTGCGGCCGGAAAGGCCGATCTGGCGGCGCGCGTCGAAGCGTTTCTCCTCCACGAGCGGGCGCGTGCAGCCGAGCGAGGCCCCGAGCCGCCGGGCGAACGCCTCGACGAGGGGCATGTCGGCGCGAAGCACGCCGCGCCCCACGGCGACGACCGCGTCCGCCTGCGAAAGATCGTCCGCAACACCGCGCGGGCGGACGGCGACGCTCTCGGCGCGCGCTTCGAGCTCCAGGGCGGAAATATCCCTGTAAACGACCCGCGCCGGGGGATACGCGCTCTCCAGCGCGGAAAAAATCCTAAAGCGCACGGTGCAGAACTGCGGGCGCGCGCTTTTGGTGACGATCTGCGCCATGACGTTGCCGCCGAAAGCGGGCCGGATCTGGATGAGCCGGCCGTTTTCGCGCATGTCGAGCATGGTGCAGTCCGCCGTAAGCCCCGTTTTCAGGCGCGCGGCCACGCGCGGCGCGAGCACGCGCCCCAGGTTCGTGGAACCCGCGAGCACGCTGCCCGGACGGACGCTCCCGATGAAGTCCGCGAAGGCGGCGGCGTAGCGCTCCACGAGGAAATCCCGGAACGCGGGGCCCTCGTATACATGGATTTCATCCGCGCCCGCGAAGCGGAGCCTCGCTACGGCATCCTCCAGCCCGTCGCCGATGACGAGCGAATAGACCTGCTGCCCCGATTTATCCGCGAGGCGGCGTGCTTCGCCCAGAAGCTCGAGCGCCACGGGATGCAGCTTGCCGCACACGACCTGCGCGAACACGGCGATTCCGCGCCACGCCTCATCGTCCGCTTCGGGCGCCTGATCCTCGACGAGCAGGGCGGCGCCGTTCCCGTTCTTCACGCACAGGCCGCACATCCTGCAGGCCGCGTTGAGGGCGATCGCGCCTTCTTCCGTTTCCTCGAGCGCATGGAACGGGCACAGCGCGATCAGGCGCCGCGCGCCGAACTCCCTGGCCTTTAGCTGATCGATCTCCAACCTTGCCATATCAGATGAACTTGTTCTCCGTCAGCATCACGAATATGCCCTCCGCTCCGTCCCCCTCGCCAAAACGCACGCTTTTCACCTCGCGCGCGGGCGCGAACGTGCGCTCCACCTGCGTGGGCGAGCCGGAAAGCCCGTAGTGCGCGGCGTCTTTGTCCGCGAGATCCGCGAGCGTCAGTACCGCGATGTCGGGTTCCGTGATCGCGCGCCGCCGCTTGAACGAGGGCAGGCGCGGCGTATGGATATCCTTTTCTACCGCGATCAGGCAGGGGAAGCGCAGGAACAGCTCCTGCTCGAAATCCCCGAGGCTGCAGAGCACGCGGATGCCGCCGGCCTCCCGGCCGAGGATCGTCGACACGTTCGCGGCGCAGGGGATACCGAGGAATTCCGAAAGCTCCGCGCCCACCTGCGCGGTGTCCCCGTCCGTGGTCTGCCGTCCGCACAGGATCAGACCGGGCGCGAGCGGGGCGATCGCCTGGGAAAGCGCGTATCCCGTGGCGAGCACGTCGCTGCCCGCGAACGCGCGGTCCGTCACGAGCACGCCCGAGTCCGCGCCCATAAAAACGCACTCGAGCAGCGCTTCGCGCGCGGCGGGCGGGCCCATGGTCAGCGCGGCCACGGTGTCCCCCGGCGTTTTCAGGCGAAGCGCCGCTTCAAGCGCGAAAAGATCGTAGGGGTTCAGCTTGGCGCTCGCCGAGGAGCGCAGCAGCACGCCGGTCTCGGGATCGACCCGCACGTCGTTGTTCAGAGGGACCTGCTTGACGCAGACGATTATCCTCATGCTTTGCCCGCCCCGCTCCCGATGAGCGCGCGCCTGACCCGTAAAACCGTCGCGGAGGATCCGCGAAGTGTCATCATAAGCCGCTCCGATTCGCTTGATACAGTCATGGTACCACCGGCGGGCGGGGAACTCAAGGGAGGAAAAGCGTTGCCACCGAACGGGTTCGGGCGCATGCGGCGCGGGCTTTCCCGTTTTACCGGTCAGGGCAGCCTCCGGACCAGGTCGGCGAAGGCGCCCCGTTGCCGCGGCGAAGCCCGCGCTCCCCTTTACAGCGCCAGCGCGATGCTGTTCCCATCCTGCGCGCTGTAGCGGTGGCCCTTGAAAAACCGGCTTACGAGCTTGATTGAAAGATCGTCCGCCTGCGTTGCGAACGGGTTGTATTCGGGGCCGCCGTAGGAAACCACGGCCTCGCACGCGCCGTCGAGCTCCGAAACCGAGGCCGTAAAGCGCATGGGGAACACCGGCGTGCCCCACTTCAAAAGCGTCTGCACGCACAGCTCCTCGAACGCGAGCTGCAGGTTGTTGATCTGCCGCTGCGCGAGCAGCTGCTTCCTGCCGAACTCCTCGATGGCCGTGCACATCTCGATGAAGTCGAAGGTGGGCGAGGCGATCTGCTTTTCAAGCGTCTTGAGGCGGCGGACGAACGCGCGCGTGCGCTCGCGCTGCGGGCGGTCGAAAATCTGCTCGGGGGAGCCGTCCTCGTAGATGCCGCCCATATCCATGTAGAGCACGCGGGTGGATACGTCGCGCGCGAACTTCATTTCGTGGGTGACGATCATCATCGTGAGCCCCTCGCGGGCGAGGGCGCGGATGACCGAGAGCACTTCGCCGACCATCGTCGGGTCGAGCGCGCTGGTCGGCTCGTCGAAGAGTATGATCTCCGGCCGCATGGCCAGCGCGCGGGCGATGGCCACGCGCTGCTTCTGCCCGCCGGAAAGCTCGTCGGGGTAGTTGAACGCCTTTTCCGCGAGGCCCACTGTCTCGAGCAGGCGCATGCCCTCGTCATACGCTTCCTGCCGCGATAGCTTGAGCAGGTCCACGGGGGCGAGCGTGATGTTTTCGATGACCGTCAGGTGGGAGAACAGGTTGAAGGACTGGAACACCATGCCCATCCTGCGGCGCACGGCGGAGATATCCGCGCCCTTGGCGGTGATGTTTTCCCCTTTCACCCAGATCTCGCCCGCGGTGGGCGTTTCAAGCAGGTTCAGACAGCGCAGGAGCGTGGACTTTCCCGTGCCCGAGGGGCCTATGACGGAAATGACTTCCCCTTTTTCGACCTCGACGCTGACGTCGCTCAGCGGCGTCACGCCGGCGTATTCCTTTTTCAAATGCTTGATGGAGATCATTGCACCACCACTCCTTTCATAACGCGTTTGCGGCGCTTGGGATCGAGTTTGATTTCGACGCGCGAGAGCAGAAGCGTAAGCACGTTCGCCACGAGGAAATACATAAACGCCGTGGCGAGCAGCGGGAAAAACGCCTCGAGCGTACGGCTTCTGATGATGTCGGACACCTTGGTCAAATCCTGGATGGCGATGTAGCCCACCACGGAGGTCATCTTCACCATGGAGATGAACTCGCCCTTATACACAGGCAGGAAGTGCCGCGCCGCCTGCGGGAAGGTGATCTTCCAGAAGGTCCGCGCTTTGGTGAAGCCGAGCGCGCGCGCGGCCTCGATCTGGCCCTTGTCCACGGCCTCGATGCCCGCGCGCATCATTTCGGACACATACGCGCCGAAGTTGAGGGAAAAGCCCAGTATGGCCACGAGCACGGCGGCGACATCCACCTTGCCGAAGATGATGTAGTAGAGTATCATCAGGAGCACCACGATGGGCGTGCCCTGTATGACGCGGATGAAGACCGCGGCGGGTATGGAGGCGGCGCGGCTTCTCCCGCGCCGGAGCATGCATATGCCAAAGCCCGCCACTGTGCCCAGCGCGCCCGAACAGACCGCCAGCAGCACCGTGACCCCGAGCCCTTCGACCACCAGCTCCCAGCGGTTTTCGGTGAGGAACGTGCGCTCGAAGCTTGCCGCGATGCCCGTGAAGAAGCTCTCCTTCTCAACGCCCGCCGAGGCTGCCGACGCCTTGCGCACCACGATGTAGACGCCGCCGTCGTAATAGGCGTCGCTCATATCCACCTGCTGCTTGCGCTCGTCCGTGATGGACATGCAGCCCGCCGCGAGGTCGGCTTTGCCGCTTTGGAGCATCGGGATCATGGAACCGAACTCCGCGGAGATGAACTCCGCTTTCATGCCGAGCGTCTGGGCGACGCGCAGGATCAGCTCCACGTCGTAGCCGACGATCTCCCCGTCTTTCATGTAGCACATGGGCTCGGTCCCCGTGTAGCAGACCACGCGGAGCACGCCGTTTTCACCGGCGTTTTCAAGCTCGGGCAGCGTTTTTAAGGCGTCGTCCGCGCCCATCCATTTATCGACCATGGCCTGCATGGTGCCGTCCTGCCGCATCGCGGCGAGCGCGGCGTTCACCTGCGCCGTGAACGGGCTGTCCTTCACGAGCGATATGCCGTAATGGTCCTCGGCCACAAGCTCCGGCAGTATGCCGAGCTCCGGGTTGATCGCGACCGCCAGCCGCGCCACCGGCTCGTCGAACGGCACGCCGTCCACCTTGCCGTTTTTGAGCGCGGCCAGCTCGTCGGCGCTGCTGTTGAAGTACAGGAGCTGCGCCTCGGGAATCACGCCAAGAACGATCTGATCGAATATCGTGCCCGTCAGCGCGGCGACGGGCTTGCCGCTGAGCTCGGCGAGCGCGTTGTATTCGAGGCCCGCCTCGACGTTCGTCTTGCGGGCGATAAGCACCTGCGGATTTGAAAAGAAGGGATTGGTAAAAAGAATCTTTTCGGCGCGTTCGGCGGTGTAGTACATGCCCAGCGTCATCTGTGCCCTGCCGCTTTCTATGGCGGCGGACACGGCGGCAAACTCCATATCGAGGAACTCGGGGCGGTAGCCGAGGTTGTAGAGCACGGTGCCGATCAGCTCCACGTCGAGCCCCGCGTATTCTCCGTTGAGCACGAAATCCTGCGGCTCGCGCGAGGAGGCGATCGCCACTTTGACCACGGGCGCGCCTTCCAGAACGGGCACCTCTTTGGGCTCGTAGTCGCTGCCGTCGGGCTTGATCCAGCGCGCGAGCATATCCTCCACGGTGCCGTTTGCGATGAGCCTGTCGAGCTCCGCGGAGACCTTTTCATAAAGCTCGGGGTAATCCTTGCCCACGCCGAGGCACATCCTCTCGTCGGTCAGAAAATCCGAGGCGATCTCCAGTTCCCCGTTGTATTTGATAAAGCGAAGGGCGCTGACGTAATCCATCATGCTGTAGTCGAGCTTCCCCGCCAGGAGCGCGGCGGTGCTGTCCACATAATTGTTGAAGCGCTGCACGTCCGCGTCCGGAAAATGCGTCTCGGCGTACTGCTCGTTGGTGGCGCCCACCATCACGCTGATGCGCGAGGTTTCGACCGCGGGGCGGCCCTCGCTTACCTCAACGGCTCCGCCGCCCTTTTTCATGGCAAGGAGCACCTGCGGATTCGATAAGTAGGGCGTGGTAAAAAGGATCTTTTCGGCGCGCTCGGGGGTGGAGTACATGCCAAGCGTCATGTCCGCCTTGCCGCTTTCTATGGCGGCGGGTATGGCGGCGAACTCCATGTCGAGATATTCGGCGCGGTAGCCGAGGTTGTAGAGCACGGTGTCGATCAGCTCTATGTCGAGCCCCGCGTATTCTCCGTTCACCACAAACACCTGCGGCTCGCGCGAGGAGACGAGCGCCACTTTGACGACGGGCGCGCCGTCCAGAACGGGCGCCTCTTTGGGCTCGTAGCCGCTTCCGTCGGGCCTGATCCAGCGCGCGAGCATATCCGCCATGGTGCCGTCCTCTATGAGCCGGTCAAGCTCCGCGGCGACCTTCTCAAAAAGCTCCGGGTTGGCTTTGGCGACGCCCAGGCACATCTTCTCGTCGGTCAGAAAGCCCGATACGATCTCCAGCCTTGCGTCGTATCTCGCGAAGCGAAGCGCGCTGATGTAGTCCATCATGCTGTAGTCGACCTTGCCGGCCGCGAGCGCGGCGGTGCTGTCCACATAGTTGTTGAACCTCTGCAGCTCCGCGTTCGGGAAATGGGTTTCGGCGTACTGCTCGTTGGTGGAGCCCACCATCACGCTGATGCGCGCGGTTTCCACATCCGGGCGGCCCTCGCCCGCGCCGGCGGCCGAACCTCCCTCTTTCATGGCGAGAAGCACCTGCGGGTTGGGGAAATAGGGCGCGGTAAACAGTATTTTTTCGGCGCGCTCGGGGGTGTTGTACATGCCGAGCGTCATATCCGCCTTGCCGCTTTCTATGGCGGCCGGCACCGCGGCAAACTCCATGTCGAGAAATTCCGGGCGGTAGCCCAAATTGAAGAGCGCCGTGCAGATCAACTCCACGTCGAGCCCCGCGTATTGCCCGTTCAAAAGGAAGCTCGTGGGCTCGCGGGAGGAAACGATGGCCACCTTCACCGCAGGCGCGCCGGCGAGCATGGGCAATTCCACGCTCGGGTAAGGGCTTGCGTCGGGACTGATCCAGCGCGCGATCATCTCGTCCACGGAACCGTCCGCGAGGAGCCTGTCGACCTCCGCCGCGACCTTTTCATAAAGCTCGGGATTCGTTTTGGCGACGCCCAGGCACATCTCGTCGTCGGTGAGAAAATCCGAGGCGATCTCCATATCCTTGTTGCTTTGCACGAAGCGCAGGGCGTTTGAATAGCTCATCATGGCATAGTCGAGCTTGCCCGCTTCGAGCGCCGCGGCGCTGTCCACAAAGTTGTTGAACCTTTGGATCTGCGCGTTCGGGTAAAGCTCCTCGGCCAACGGCTCGGTCGCGGAGCCCACCATCACGCCGATGCGCGCCGTTTCCACGCTCGGGCGCGGGGAAGCGGGAGCTTCCTTTGCTCCGCCCGCCGCGCCGCAGCCGCTTAAAATGCCGCTTAGAACAAGCGCCGCCAGAACGAGCGCGCCTATCCTCCTGCTTCTGTCTCTCATGGCAATCCCTTTCTTCCCCCTGCGAGCCGCGGGGAACCGCAATCTGATGCTTTTTTTATCCGAGGTTTTTTGTGAGCGTCAATATGTTCAGGCCGTCCCTGTACTCGTACGCCATGCCGTCCATGGTCTTTTTCACCATGAAGATGCCCAGTCCCCCCGCATCCCGCTCCCCGGCGGGAAGGCGGATGTCGGGGGCGGCCTTTTGCGTGGGGTCGTAGCGCCGCCCGTTGTCGGCAAAGCGAAGCGTGACGGCTCCGCCCTGCGCGAGAACGCCCACGGTGACCTCCGTCGCGCCCGAGTAGCGGGCGATGTTGGAGAGTATCTCGTCGACGGCGACATTCACCTGCGCGACGGTTTTCGCTGCGGCGCCGGCGGCCGCAAGCTCCCGCTCCGCGAAGGCGGTCGCCTCGCCGATGGCCTCCACGGAGGGCTTGAGCCTGAGCTTTTTCATGCTCCGGCCGGGCTGCGCCCGAAGCTCGAGACCAAGCATGGTGATGTCGTCAAACTGGGGCGCGCTGCCCGCGAACGCGTCGATATCCTCCTTGACCCGGCGCAAAAGCGCCTCGCAGCCGCCGTCCTTGCCGCGGTTGAGCGCCGATAGCATGCGGGCCGCTCCGTAAAGCCCGTTATGGGCGTCGGTCGCCTCGGTCACGCCGTCGGTATAGAGGAAAAGCCTGTCGCCGGGGGCGAGAAAAAGCTCGTATTCGCCGTAGCGCGCGCTCTCCATGCCGCCCAGCACGAAGTCGTGCTTATCCCTGATCAGCTCGAAATCGCCGCCCGCGCGCCTGATCGCGGGGTACTCGTGCCCGGCGTTGGCGCAGGTGAGCCTGCCCGTGGAGATATCGAGTATGCCGAGCCATACGGTTACGAACATCTGCGCATCGTTGTTTTCGCAAAGCTGGCCGTTGACCCTGCGCAGCACCGCCTTGGGGGAAAGGCCCGCCTGGACGCTGTTTTTGATCAGGGTCTTTGCGATCACCATGAACAGCGCGGCGGGAACGCCCTTGCCGGACACGTCCGCCATGACGATGGCGAGGCGGTCGTCGTCGATGAGGAAGAAGTCGTAAAAATCGCCTCCGACCTCCTTGGCGGGCGCCATGGAGGCGTAGATGTCGAGCTCGGGCCTCTCCGGAAAGGGCGGGAAGATGCAGGGCAGCATGCTCGCCTGTATGTTCCTGGCGACGTCGAGCTCCGCGCCGATGCGCTCCTTTTCGGCGGTGACGGCGGTGAGGTCGTCTATGTAGGCGTAAATATCCTGTTCCATGCGCCGGATGGAACGGTAAAGATGGCCGAGCTCATCCTTGGTATCGAGACCCGGAAGCTCCAGCACGCCGCGCGGGCCGTCCTCCCGCTCGCGCCGCCGCACGAAGTCGCCCGTCGCCGCGGCGAGGCGGTTGATGGGGACGACCATGATCCTGTGCGTCGCGAAAAGGAGCCCCGCGGCTAAAAGCAGCGTCAGGCCGATCAAAATCGCGGCGAGCTTGGTGAGAAAGTCCTGCTCCATGGCCTTGATCCCGTTCATGGAAAGATCCACGTCCACATAGCCGCGCATTGCGCCGCCGTCGTCGACGACGGGCACCAGCGCGGAAACGAGCCAGCCGAATTCGTAGTTGGTCACGATGGGCGCTATGGGATTGCCCGCGAGGAAATTCGCCTTGTTGTCAAGGAAATCCCCCGGATAAAACGCCTGAAAATCGCCCAGTTGGAACGCCTCGTCGCTCTGATCGGTATCGTAAATGTAATAGAAGCCTTCCTCCGTGGGCTTCACCACCACGGCGTAGACGATGTCGTTGCTTTGCTGGATGTTGAGCAGGTGTTCGCGCGTTTCAAAATACGCCTCGTCCGCAACGCCGCCGGCGAGATACCGGTCTATGGAATCCGCGTCCACCTCGGAGGCGATGGTCTGCGCAAGGTTGTAGGCCGTGCCGATCAATTGCTCCTCGAGCGCCGTCTTATAGGTCTGGTAGCCGAACACGACCGCCACGCCGCTGAGCACAGCCGCGATGAACAATATGCCGAGCGCCGTTTTCAGGCCCAGAGAAACGCGGATATTCTTCTGCTTTTTCATGCTTCCCTCCCAAGGCCCGGCGCTTAGAGGATCACCACGAGCGTGTTGAAGCCCTGATAGCGGCGGTAAAAAAATTCCTTCGCCTTCTTTTTGACGATGGACATGCCCAGCGTGTTGGGGCCCTCGCCGTCCGTTCCGGCCTCCAGCGCGAAGGGGTTGAACTCGAAGGAGTTATCCCGCAGATGGAGCGTGAAACCATCCGCGTCGGCGACGATGGTGAGCTTGATGAGTATGTCGCCGCGCCTGTTGCGCTCGGCGTCCTCCAAAATGGCGGCGCACAGCTCCTCCACTACGAGCGTGGCGTAATAGCTTTGCTGCACCGTGCATTCCCACGATTCCAGGGCGCGCTGCAGCTCCTCCACCGAGGGGCCCAGTAGCGCCGCGTTTTCGATATAGGCCGTGAAGCTTCGCGGCTGCGGCGCCGCCCGCTCCCCGGCGTCCGCCCCGACGCGCTTTCGCGCGCTGGATAAGACATACAAAAGCGTCGCAAGCTCCGAGAGCGGGAACGCCCACCAAAAGCGAGATCGGAAGAGCACACGTCTGA
>ERZ795030.292-NODE-292-length-80844-cov-27.820582_pt1 | contig 80844 bp, 70 predicted proteins | sample MGYA00375122_ERZ795030 | MGnify/ENA primary metagenome ERZ795030 (study PRJEB30165, sample SAMN05720146) | activated sludge metagenome | isolation source: anaerobic digester from wastewater treatment plant | place: Japan | collected 2015-04-20 ... | reverse complement strand
GCGCGAAAGTCCTATAAAAATAGCGGATAGCATGGTAAAAACGTAAGCCTGTATATATGCGACCAGCAATTCCAGTACCATCATAAAAACAGAAAATAGCACAGATACCACACTCATAGAAGCATTGATCGCCGGTCCCATGGCAACAGTCAAAAACACCAGGGATGTAAGGGCCAAAATGATGATGTGTCCTGCGAATATATTGGCAAAAAGACGGATCATCAGGGCCATGGGTTTGGTCAGGATCCCAAAAAATTCGATGATCTGCATAATGGGGACAGGTGCTTTCATAAAGATGGGTACATCGGGCCACAGGATCTCCTTCCAGTATTCTTTATTCCCAAAAATATTAATAGCTATCATCGTGCACAAGGCCAGGCTCAGGGTAACGGCAATATTACCCGTAAGGTTTGCTCCGGCAGGAAAGATGGGCACCAGTCCCAGGAGGTTGGTCAGAAAAATAAAGAAAAAAGCAGTCAGCAAATAGGGGGCGTAACGTTTGTGGTCTTTGCCCACGCACTTAACAATAACCCCTTCGTAAATGCTCATAGTCACCCATTCCATAATTCCGTTAAATCCCGAAGGTACGGCATCGGGATTGCCTTCCTGCTCCTGTTTCCGGTACCACCTTGCCAGGTTCAATACCAGGAATATAAGCAAAACACAGGTGAAAAACAAAGAAACCACATTTTTTGTAATGGAAATATCAAAAGGTCTTGTTTGGTTGCCACTTGCGTCCTTCTCTACAATTTTTCCCGCAGACCTGCCTTCTTCAGCAATCGAAAAACCTTTGTACGTTCCGGATTCCTCCAGGCGGGAAGAAAGAAAGACAAACCACCCGCGTTCCCTGCTTCGTACAATGACCGGCAAAGGAAGGCTGATGTGTTTTTCTCCAATATCAAAGAAATGCCAGTGGTAACTGTCTTTCAGATGGCCCAGGATCACTTCCCTGGCATCTACAGGCGGCCTTTCTTTCTGTGCTGCCTGTAAAGGTGTCATGCATTCCAGGATAGGGAACATGAACAAAAAACATATGAGAATACGCCTCTTCATTTCTTTTTGTTGGCTTTGATGTCAACAAGATGAAACCAGACAGAGAGTAAGCTGTAAACCAGGAAAAATCCCATAAAACTGACAATGAATGGAGCTTTTGGAGGGTGGTACACCCCAACAAGTAGCAGGAGGACCGCCAATAGGATTCCCCAGCGTATAAGCCGTTGTATCAGGATATTGTTTAATAATTTTGAATTCCGTGTCTTGGTTTTTGCCATCAGCAAAATCTCCGTTATACCTATAACCAGAAATGTTCCCGGGATGATTGGATAGGCAGCAAACCACCATCGGGGCATCAGGAAATACATCAGAAGCCCCCACAGTGATCCGGTCGTAAGAATGGCCGAAGTATGTATTATAATCATTTTTATAATCATATTATTGGTCAATGCAGGCATAAACTTCGTTTTTTCTGACCTGAACAAATCCGCTGCTAACCGGCACCTTTCCCTTGCCATAAGGTCCTTCATACGTTATGAAACCTTTTTCCAGCAAAGACAGGATGGGCGCATGGTCTTTCATTACCGTGAATGCACTTTTCTTACCGGGAAACCTGGCTACAGATACATTCCCCTGGAATATGACCTTTTGCGTAGATATGACCTGCAGGTAGATCAGTGTATTCATTTTCAATCCATTAAATGTTTGCCTTTTTCAATGGCATTTTCTATGGTACCCACATTCAGGAATGCGTTTTCAGGAATATGATCCACTTCCCCGTCCATGATCATGTTAAAGCCTTTGATACAATCTTCTATGGAAACCACTACCCCGGGTATGCCGGTGAACTGACGGGCAACATTGAAAGGCTGGGACAGGAAACGTTGCACTTTACGTGCCCGCATGACAGTCATACGATCTTCCCGGGAAAGTTCTTCCATTCCCAGGATGGATATAATGTCCTGTAGTTCTTTATGGCGTTGCAATATCTGTTTAACCCGTTGTGCCGTGTTGTAATGCTTATCACCCAAAATTGCCGGATCCATTATGCGGGAAGTGGATTCTAGCGGATCCACAGCCGGGTAGATACCCATCTCGGTAATCTTACGGGAAAGCACCGTGGTAGCGTCCAGGTGTGAGAAGGTGGTGGCCGGCGCCGGGTCTGTAAGGTCATCGGCAGGTACATATACTGCCTGTACAGAAGTAATGGAGCCGTTTCTGGTAGAAGCTATGCGCTCCTGCATGACCCCCATCTCGGTGGCCAGGGTGGGTTGATACCCCACTGCTGAAGGCATCCTGCCTAGCAAAGCCGACACTTCTGAACCAGCCTGTGTGAAACGGAATATATTGTCTATGAATAGTAATATATCGCGTACCTGATTGTCTTCATCACGAATGGCCTCTGCTATGGTCAGGCCGCTCAGGGCCACCGATGCCCTGGCGCCGGGAGGCTCGTTCATTTGCCCGAAAACAAGGGTGGCCTGCGATTTGGCCAGTTCATCGTAATCTACTTTGGACAAGTCCCATGCTCCTTTTTTCATGCTTTCCAGGAAAGCATCTCCGTAACGGATGACTCCGGACTGGATCATTTCCCGCAGCAGATCGTTCCCTTCCCTGGTGCGCTCTCCAACGCCGGCAAAGACTGAGTAGCCGCTGTGTTTCTTGGCTATGTTGTTGATCAGTTCCATGATGATGACCGTCTTGCCAACCCCGGCACCGCCAAAAAGGCCGATTTTCCCCCCTTTCAGATAGGGCTCCAGCAGGTCTATGACCTTAATGCCTGTAAAGAGCACTTCACTGGATGTGGTCAGATCTTCGAATTTGGGAGGAGCCTTGTGTATGGGGGAGGCACCGGCCTCTTTACTCAGCGGCCTGAGTCCGTCAATAGTCTGGCCAATGACATTCAAAAGGCGACCCCTGACCTGTTCACCAACGGGCATGGTGATAGGACCACCTGTGGTTGTCACGTCCATGCCCCGGGAAAGTCCGTCGGTAGAATCCATGGCAACCGTCCGGACTGTACTGTCTCCCAGGTGCTGTTGCACTTCCAGGACGAGCGTCTTGCCATCTGTCCGTTGCACTTCCAGTGCATGACTTATAGAAGGCAATTGCAGGCTGTCTGTTCCCGGAAAGGAGAACTCCACGTCTACAACGGGTCCGATTATTTGTGAAATACTACCTTTCATGGCCGTTTTAAAGATTTTTACGTTCTTTGTGCAAACCGCAAATGTAATGATTTATTAATCTATTTCAACCATTTTTATATATTTGTGCCCCGTATGACCAACCCTATAACAACCTACACAGAAGATAATTTCCAGACACTTGAGTGGAATGAGCACATCCGCCTCAGGCCCGGGATGTACATTGGAAAACTGGGTGACGGAAGCACTCCCGACGATGGTCTTTATATACTGATCAAGGAAGTCATTGACAACTCGGTCGACGAATATGCCATGGGTTACGGAAAGGTGATCACGGTCACGATCGCAGACAATGTCATCTCGGTCCGGGATTATGGACGGGGTATTCCTTTCGGAAAAGTGATCGAAGCCGCCAACAAAATGAATACCGGGGCCAAGTACGACAACAAATCCTTTCAGAAAGCCGTGGGATTGAACGGGGTTGGCCTTAAAGCTGTGAATGCCACTTCCATCATGTTTTACATAGAGTCTTTCAGGGAAGGGAAGAGCCGTTTTGGAAAATTCTCCAAAGGACTGCTGCTTGAAGAAGGCGAAAGGGAGACCGGGCAGAAAGACGGCACACTTGTGGAATTCACCCCCGATCCCGCTTTATTCAACAGCTATCACATTAACCTGGATTTTGTCTGGGAGATGGTGCGTCATTACGCTTATCTGAACAAAGGTTTGCGCATGCAGCTGAACGGGACCGAATTCGTTTCCAAAAACGGACTGCTGGACCTGGTCAACGAAAGCATGGCTGAAGAAACGCTATACCCGCCCATACACATTACCGGACAGGACATAGAAATGGTTATTACCCACTCCAACGATACCGGGGAAAGCATCATGTCTTTTGCCAACGGGCAGAACACTTCCCAGGGCGGAACCCACCTTTCCGCTTTTCGGGAAGCAGTGGCCAGAACTATCAAGGAGTTTTACAAAAAGGATTTTGAGCCCTCGGACATCCGGCAATCCATTGTAGGGGCTGTCAGCATCCGCCTTATCGAACCCAGGTTTGCCAACCAGACAAAAACCATCCTTGATTCAAAGGAAATGAGCAACGCCGGCCCTTCACTCCGCAGTTTCATAGGGGATTTTGTAAAAGAACATCTGGACAATTACCTGCACAGGAATCCGGAAACGGCCGACATCCTGCTTAAAAAGATCATTGAGAACGAGAAAGAAAGAAAAGCGGTGGGGCTTGTCCGGAAAAAAGCAAAGGAAAATGCCAAAAAGATAAGCCTTCACAACCGGAAACTGCGCGACTGCCGTATCCACTTAACCGACAAGCACGAACTGGCCGGGCAAACCATGCTCTTTATCACAGAAGGCGATTCGGCGAGCGGGTCCATTACCAAAAGCAGGGATCCGAACATACAGGCCGTTTTCAGCCTGAGGGGAAAACCGGAGAACACCTTTGGTCTGTCCAAGCAGGTGGTGTATACCAACGAAGAATTCAACCTGCTGCAAGCCGCATTGAACATTGAGGACGATTTGGACAACCTGCGATACAACAAGATCATAATAGCCACCGACGCCGACCCGGACGGCATGCACATCAGAATGTTGCTGCTGAGTTTTTTCCTTCAATTTTTCCCGGAACTGGTAAGGCACGGCCACATTTATATCCTGCAGACACCCCTTTTCAGGGTCAGGAACAAGAAAGAGACACGTTATTGCTATTCCGAAACGGAAAAAGAAAAAGCGCTGCGGGATCTCGGCCCGGACCCCGAGATCACAAGGTTCAAGGGATTGGGCGAAATCTCACCCGATGAGTTCAAGGGATTTATTGGCGAGAATATCCGCCTGGACATCGTACGGCTGGATAAGGATGACAGGCTCCCCGAGCTGCTCAGGTTCTATATGGGAGACAACACACCGGAAAGAAGGGAGTTCATTGTCAACAATTTAAGAATGGTGGGAGATTAGGCCATGATGAGTGAAGACCAACTCAAGTATTTACGTATCCTGGGTGAAGAACAAGACAAGAAATACAGGCTTACCGGCATGTTCAAGGACTGGTACCTTGAATACGCTTCCTATGTCATACTGGAAAGGGCTGTTCCGCACCTGACCGACGGTCTGAAACCGGTGCAGCGCCGGCTACTTCATTCTATGAAAAGAATGGAAGACGGCCGTTACAACAAAGTGGCCAATATCATAGGCCATACCATGCAATTCCACCCCCACGGCGACGCTTCCATAGGGGACGCCCTGGTCCAGCTGGGACAGAAAGATTTGCTCATAGACACCCAGGGAAACTGGGGAAACATACTCACCGGGGATTCTGCGGCAGCGCCCCGTTATATCGAGGCCCGCCTGAGCAAATTTGCGCTGGATGTTGTTTTTAATCCCAAAACAACCGTATGGGAACCTTCCTACGATGGCAGGAACCAGGAACCGGCAGCCCTTCCGGTCAAATTTCCTTTGTTGCTCGCCCAGGGAGCCGAAGGGATAGCCGTAGGACTGGCTACAAAAATCCTTCCCCATAATTTCAATGAGCTGATTGACGCTTCCATTGCCCACCTCAAAGGGGAACCATATACGCTGTATCCGGATTTTATCACCGGGGGACTTGTCGATTGCAGCAGCTACAACGGCGGGTTTGGAGCAAGCCGGGTTAAGGTAAGGGCAAGGATTATCAAAGCAGATAAAAGAACTTTGATAATCAAGGAAATACCATACGGACAAAATACAGACACACTGATCCGTTCCATTATTGCGGCCAACGATAAAGGCAAGATCAAAATCCGGAAAATAGATGATAATACGGCAGAACAGGTAGAGATACTGATACACCTGGCCAACGATGTATCTCCCGACAAAACAATTGATGCCCTCTATGCCTTCACCAAATGTGAAATGACCATTTCACCCGATGCATGCGTGATCATGGATGGGAAACCTTTTGTGACCAGTGTTGAGAATATGCTGGCTTACAGTACAGACAGGACCCGTGATTTACTCAGGACAGAGCTGGAGATCCGCCTGAAGGAGCTGGAAGAAAACTGGCACTTCTCTTCCCTTGAGAAAATATTTTTTGAAGAAAAGGTGTTCCGGATTCTGGAAAACAATGCCCGTACATGGGAAGGCCAGCTTAAGGATATTGAGGGCGAGATGCGGCGTTACCAGGATCGCCTGCGTCGTCCTGTGGTATTTGGGGAGATCGAAAAACTGGTAGAAAAACCGGTCCGGAAAATATCGCGCTTTGATATCAAAAAGGCCGACGAACACATTATATCCCTGGACAAGGAAATGCAGCAGATAAGGCACAATCTGGAACACCTTACTGCCTATGCCATAGATTACTATGAGGGATTAAAGAAAAAATACGGGAGCCGCTTCCCCAGGAAGACAGAGATCACCAGTTTCCAGACAATTGAAGCTTCCAACGTTATCCTGGCTAACTGCAAGCTATACGTAAGCAGGGACTCGGGATTTGTAGGAACGGATATGAAAAAGGATGACAAGGCAGAATATGTCTGCGATTGTTCCAGTCTGGACGAAGTGCTTGTATTTCTCAAAGACGGCACTTACTCCATCAGGAAAGTTGCCGATAAACTCTATGTGGGTAAAGATATCATATACGCCGGCATATACCGGAAGAAAGACAACCGCACGGTTTATAATGCCGCTTTCCGGGACGGGAAAAACGGGAAAGCGTATGTAAAGCGTTTCCAGCTTAACAGTTATTCACGGGACAGAGACTATAACCTGACCCTGGGCACTCCGGGTTCACAGGTATTATGGTTGTCAGTCAATCCCAACGGAGAGGCAGAAACCATCAAAGTATATCTGAAAGCCCGTCCCAAACTTAAAAAACTGATCTTTGAGTTTTCCTTTCTTGATCTGGCCATCAAGGGGCGGAACAGCCGCGGGAACATCCTGAGCCGCCACCCTGTCCAAAAAATCACACTCAAAGAAAAAGGAGTGGCCACCATGGGCGGAAAAGAAATTTGGTTTGACAAGGATATCCAGCGTCTGAACGATCAGGGCCGGGGCCTTTTCCTGGGTGAATTTCTGGCAGACGACAGCCTGCTTGCCATAAACAGGAACGGAACGTTCATTACCACCAATTTTGATCTGAGCAACCGCTATCAGGAAGAGATCCTGACCATAGAAAAAATGGATCCGGAAAAGATTTTCAGTGCGGCCTATTATGATGGTGACGCCGGATCCTACTATATAAAGCGTTTTAGATTTGAACCCTCCGAAAATAGTATTCAGTCATTCATTGGTGACGGTGCCGGTTCTTACCTGGTGGCAATTTCACAGGAAGAATTTCCGGTGATAAAAGTTACATTCGGAGGAAAGCATGCCAAAAGAGACCCCCTGATCATCGATGTAGCGGAATTCATAGGGGATAAAAGTTACCGGGCCAAGGGAAAAAGGATCACCACCTTCCAGGTAGAAAAAATTGAATTCTGTGAACCCCTTCCTGGCGGGGAAGGGCCCGTTGAAGAGGGCGATGACAGCCTGGACTTTGAACTGGAAGGCCCCGTTACTGCAGGAGAAAACATCCCGGCCCCCGATACAGAAAAAAAACCGTCCGTAGCCCTTGATGATGAAGATGCCTACCAGATGACACTTCTGTGATAACCCGCAATGGGACTGATATTTTACATAGGTTTCATGGCCTCGGGAAAAAGTACCCTGGGAGCAGCAGATGCCACGCGTAAAGGAATGCGGTTTGTGGATCTGGACCGGGAACTTTGGGCCCTAAGCGGCATGCCGTCCTGGCAATATATCACAGAAAAGGGAGAAGAAGCTTTCAGATTGGCTGAAAGGGATACCCTGCACCGCATTGTGGAAAGATGGCATCAGGAAGGAGAACCCCTTCAGATTGTTGCCTGCGGGGGAGGCACCCCCTGTTTCTTTGATAATATGGAATTTATGAAAACCAGCGGTCATGTGGTTTTCATTGATACGCCCCTATCTACGATCCTGGAAAGGATTTCACGCGATCCCTTGCGATGGCCCCTGGCAAAGTGCGGCAATATAGAAATTCTTTACCTGTCCAGGAAAAAATGGTATGATAAGGCTCATGACAGGATCGTTCCTTAGACAATAACCTCACGTGCCTTGATGTCTTTGATGCGCAGCTGGATGTTGGCTATGCCCCGGTAATAATTTTCGGCTACCGAATAACAGATATCCACAGGATTTCCATTGTGCATATGCTCAAAGTGTTCACTTTGGTTGAAGGCAATAGCCGATATGGGGCGGTACGGTTCGTCCTCCTGGATCAGTTCCAGTTTCAGGTGGCCTGAATCCGATCCGACAAGGCGCCCGTTACCGTTATCGTATACATTTTCTGTCACAAAAACCGGAGACAGGTTGCCCGGTCCAAATGGCTGGAACTGCTTCAAAAGACGGAAAAATTTTGGGGTTATCTGCTTAAAATCAAGATAGGTGTCTATGTTTTCCATGGGAGTAAGCATCTGGTCTGTGACTTTCTCGGCAACAATGGCTTCAAACCGCTGGCAGAATTCTGTGTAATGTTTTTCACTCATAGTCAGACCGGCTGCATACATATGGCCGCCAAAGTTTTCGAGCAGGTCACTGCAGCTTTCAATGGCTTCGTACAGATCAAATCCGGGTATGCTCCTGGCCGAGCCGGTTATGAATCCGTTGGACTTGGTAAGTACGATCGTGGGCCGGTAATAATTTTCCACCAGCCGTGAAGCCACAATGCCAACCACTCCCTTATGCCACCGGGGATTATATACCACCGTGGACTTCTTATTCTCCAGGCCGGGCATATCCCTGACCATGGCCAGGGCTTCTTTGGTGATTTTACGGTCTATGTTCTTGCGGTCATCATTGTGGTCGTTTATGGTATGACCAATTTGTGAAGCATCGTCATCTGTGCGGGAAATTAGCAGATCCACCGCCATTTTCCCGGACTCCATACGTCCGGCGGCATTGATGCGGGGGCCTATCTTAAATACGATATCGTCCACCGAGATCTGGTGCTTTTCCAAACCTGCAAGCTTGATGATCGAGAGCAATCCTTTACGGGGCGATTCGTTGAGCTGCTTGAGTCCGTAATGGGCCAGGATGCGGTTTTCCCCCGTTATGGAAACCAGGTCCGAGGCAATGCTTACCACCACCAGATCCAGAAAGGGATAGAGTTCGGTCAGCGGAATATTCCTGCTCATGCAAAAAGCCTGCATCAACTTGAATCCCACCCCGCAGCCGCTCAACTCATTATAGGGGTAGTGGCAGTCATTTCTTTTGGGGTCCAGTACGGCCACTGCGAGGGGCAATTCTTCTGCCGGCAGGTGGTGGTCGCAAATGATGAAATCTATGCCTTTTTTTCTGGCATATTCTACCTTGTCATTGGCCTTGATCCCGCAGTCCAGGGCTATGATCAGGGTGCAGCCTTCGTCTGCGGCCGTATCAATGCCAAGTTGTGAAATTCCATACCCTTCTGTGTAACGGTCAGGAATGTAGTAAGATACCATGGGTGTTTCCTTGCGTAAAAAAGAATATACAAGGGCAACGGCTGTAGTCCCATCCACATCGTAGTCGCCATAAACCAGGATCTTTTCACTTTCACGGATAGCCCTGTCAAGTCGTTTGACCGCCTTGTCCATGTCTTTCATAAGGTACGGATCGTGTAGGTCTTCCAGCTGGGGCCGAAAAAAGGATTTTGCCTGGGCAAAATCCTTTATATTTCTCTGAACCAGCAGGTTTGCTAAAGCAGGGTCTACCCCGAGCTCAGCAACCAGTTGTCTTACCAGGGCAGGATTGCCCGGTTCTTTAACGATCCACTTTTTTTCTAACGCCATAATTATCATGCAAAGGTAAAAAATATAATCCTATCCCTCTAAAATTTCTTATTTTTGTGGATTACAAAACCTTAAGAAATGGAGAATCCATATATCAGCGAACAGGAGCAGATCCGTCGCGATGCTTTGAAAGAGCTTAAAAACCTGGGGATAAACCCGTATCCTGCCCAAGCCTATCCGGTAGATACAACAGCCGTTGAAATCCTTAAGGGATACAATCCCGAAACCGGAAACTTCAAACAGGTAACCCTGGCCGGCAGGATCATGAGCAGGAGGATTATGGGAGCCGCGTCCTTTATGGTTATCCAGGACCACACCGAACGGATCCAGGTCTATGTAAAAAGGGATGAACTGTGTCCTTCAGAAGACAAAACACTATACAACACTGTTTTCAAAAAACTCCTGGACATAGGAGATATAGTAGGAATTAAAGGATTTGCCTTTATCACACAGACCGGTGAAATTTCGGTGCATGCAAGGGAGCTCGTTCTGTTAAGCAAATCCCTTCGTGTTTTGCCAATAATAAAGGAGAAAGACGGCCAGGTGTACGACGCCTTCACCAATCCCGAGCAGCGTTACCGTATGCGCTATGTTGACCTGATAGTCAATCCCCACGTAAGGGAAACTTTCGTCAAACGGACAAAAATGGTCAATACCATGCGTGAATTATTTAACAGCCGGGGTTACCTGGAAGTGGAGACGCCCATACTGCAACCCATCCCAGGAGGTGCCAACGCCCGTCCCTTTGTCACACATCACAATGCCCTGGACATACCGCTGTATTTGCGGATTGCCAATGAATTATATCTGAAAAAACTTATTGTGGGAGGATTCTCCGGTGTTTATGAGTTTTCCAGGGATTTCAGGAATGAAGGCATGGACCGCACACACAACCCGGAGTTCACCGTGCTGGAAATCTACGTGGCCTACAAGGATTACCTGTGGATGATGGAATTCACGGAAGAACTGGCAGAAAAGGTGGCCATTGAGCTTCACGGCACCACGCTCGTACCCTACGGCGATAAGATCATTGACTGGAAAAGGCCCTTCAGGCGTTTTTCCATGATAGATGCCATCAAACAATATACCGGCGTGGATGTTACCAATATGGAAGAGGATACCTTGCGCAGTACCTGCAGGGAGCTGAAGGTCCCGGTAACCCCGTCCATGGGCAAGGGAAAACTGATAGATGCCCTTTTTGGGGAATACTGCGAAAAACACCTGATCCAACCCACCTTCATCATGGATTACCCAACCGCTACCTCGCCCCTGACAAAAAAACACCGTGAACATCCCCACCTGACAGAACGTTTTGAACTGTTTGTCAACGGAAAAGAGCTGGCCAACGCCTATTCCGAACTGAACGATCCGCTGGACCAGCTGGAGCGCTTCAAAGAGCAACTCAGGCTCAAGGAAAAGGGTGATGATGAAGCCATGTTCATAGATATGGATTTCATCAGGGCCCTTGAATTTGGCATGCCACCTGCCGCGGGTATGGGAATCGGGATTGACCGTCTTTGCATGCTGATGACCAATTCGCCAAGCATACAGGATGTGCTTTTTTTCCCGCAAATGCGCCCCGAATAAAGCACCATGATAACTTCTTCCAATAATCCTAAAATCAAACAGCTACGGCTGTTAATGGAAAAATCGCGTTTGCGGCGTGAAACAGGATTGTTTGTTGTTGAAGGGGTCAGGGAGCTGGAGATAGCACTCAAAAGCGGGTTTGCGATTAAAGAGCTGTATCTGTGTCCCGACATTTTTCGGGACAAGGAAAAAGAGCCCTGGTTCAGGGAAAAGACCCGGATGGCAGAAGAAATTGATTCCGTTCTGTACGGAAAACTTGCTTACCGTGGTACCACAGAAGGGGTTCTGGCAGTCATGTATGCTAAAGACATTAAACCAGCCAATGTGCGGCTGCAGGACCCTGCCCTTGTCATCGTGCTGGAATCGGTTGAAAAACCAGGCAACCTGGGAGCCATACTGCGTACAGCCGATGCGTCGGGCACAGGTGCTGTTTTGATCTGCGATCCGCTGACAGACCTTTATAATCCCAACACCATCAGGGCTTCCCTGGGTTGCGTATTCAGTGTTCCTACCCTGCCCAGTTCTTCAGAGGAAGCTTATCAGTGGCTCACAGGACGGGGTATCCAGGTGGTAGCTGCCACGTGCCAGGCCACGGCATGGTACAACGAATGCGATTATACGAAACCCACCGCGCTGGTACTGGGATCTGAAAGCAATGGTTTGAGTCCTTTCTGGAGGGAAAAAGCCAATCATCAGATCAAGATACCCATGAAGGGGATCATAGATTCCCTGAACGTATCGTCAGCAACGGCCATTCTTTGCTTTGAAGCGCTCAGGCAGCGCAATCAATAAAATGGGACCTTTTGCCATCATAGGATATCCGGTAAAATCAAGCCTTAGCCCCCGGCTCTTCAAGGCTGCTTACCCAAAATTATCCGGGGATATGTATCGGGCTATTGAAACGTCCGATGCACAAAAGGGATGGCAACGCATTCAAGAACTGAATATCACGGGTTTCAATGTAACCATGCCCTTCAAAACGGATTTTTTGAAAATGGCTGACAAACTTGTTCCTGCCGTTCAGCAAATCAATGCCACCAACCTTTTAACCAGGAGAAAGGGTATATGGACTGCCTGGAATACAGATATTGCCGGTGTTGTGAACAGTTTCATGGAAGCAGGAGCGGACCCGGCCGGAAACAATGCCCTGGTCATAGGAGCCGGAGGTGCCGGCCGTGCCGCCGCCCGGGGACTGGAACAGGCCGGTGCCACGGTGTTTGTCGCAAACAGGACACCCGGGCCCGGATTATTTTCTTTAGAGGATGTCCCTTCCCTGCTCGAAAAGTGTACCCTTGTGGTCAACACCATCCCGCAGGAAGGGCTTGGAAGAACCGTTGCAGGTCTTTCCTGCAAACATACGATCCTGGATGCCTCCTACACCATGGCCCCGCTGCAAAGGACAGCCGTCAGTGCGGGCGCACGTTATCTGGGCGGACATCACTGGCTATATCACCAGGCAGTTGAAGGTTTTGCCATTTTAACGGGGCTTGAGCCGGATCGCAGGGCTATGCGCAGGCTGCTGGATTTATAAAAAAGATTGTAACTTTACAGGGTATAAAACCAAAAAATAAAATACTATGTTGAATAAAGTAATGTTAATAGGAAATGTGGGAAAGGATCCGGAAGTGCGTCACCTGGAAAGCGGGGTGTCCGTAACCACCCTTACCCTGGCTACGACCGAAAGGTATAAGGACCGGAGTGGAGAAACCAAAGAGCAGACAGAGTGGCACAACGTGGTATTGTGGCGGGGACTGGCCGATATTGCCGAGCGGTTTGTCCGGAAAGGTTCCCAAATCTATATTGAGGGCAAGATCCGTAGCAGAAGCTGGGAAGATCAATCCGGACAAAAAAAATACACCACGGAAATTGTGGCCGATGTCATGCAATTGCTGGGCAGAAAAAGCGATAGCGCTGCCTCTGCCCCCTCCCAGCCTGTACCTTCCAGAAACGCGGGTCAGTCTCCCTGGCAAAACCAGCAACCAGTCAGCGACGTAGCTCCGGATTTTGATCAGCCGGACGTTGATGACCTGCCTTTCTGATCATCACAAAAAAGGAGGGCTTTTTTCTTTTGTGCCGGGGCTGCAATTGTTCGCTTAAGGCGGCCGCAGCAACATTAAAATGTACTTTATTTAGTTTTGCGTGCTTTATTGGGTACATCCAGCTGCAAATGCGGATTTGAATCTGAAGAGCGGCTTAATATGAGCGATACGGCTATGGCTGCCAGGGCCAGGCCTATGAAAAGGTACTCGGCATGAACGGCGGCACGGATCTGATTGTCAATATTCTTTTCTATGATCTGTCCCACAAAGATGGGAACCAGCAACATGCCCATATTCTGGATCCAGTAGATGAGCGAGTAGGCCGTACCCAGGTTCTTTTCCGGTATGATCTTGGGCACGGAAGGCCACATGGCAGCCGGCACCAGGGAATATCCCACGCCCAGTATGGCTATGCCAATGTATCCGAACACAGGGATGCCCGGAGCAAACGCTATGATCAAATGCGACACCAGTACCAGAAAGGAACCCAGGATCATCCACCTGGTAGCCTTGCCCCGGATGTCAACCAGCGATCCGAAAATCGGGGTGAAAACCATAGTGGTGAAAGGTATAAGAGCCACCATAAGGGAGGCGACATCGCCTTCTATTTCAAAACGCGGTATGATGATTGAAGTGGCAAAGCGACGGAAAGAAATGATACAGGCATAAAAAAATACGCAGAGCAGGGAAATCAGGATATAATGCTTGTTCCCCAGGATTTTAAATATGTCTGAAAATTTAAATTTGTCTTCTTTAGCTACCGGTTGAGCATTTCTCAGGGCTTCTTCAGCTGTCTGGGTGTCCAGTTTCTTATCAAAGGCCAGAAAGATTCCCCAAACGATCATGCCGCACAGAAGGAGTATGAATCCTACCAGTGCCGGCTTGCTCGTTTCTGAAAAAGGAATGTGAATGTCGTTCAGCGTTACGATCCTGGGTACTACAATCAGAGCCGTTGCCGTTCCCAGGCGGGCCAGGGCCAGCTGCAAACCCATAGCCAGGGCCATTTCCTTGCCACGGAACCACTTTGCAATGGATCTTGTAACAGCTACTCCTGCAATTTCACTTCCCAGCCCGAAAACCGCACATCCGGCATAAGCCATGGTTAGTGAGGGTTTTGCAAAAGCACGTGCCATAAGGCGGTACAGCCCGCTATCGTTGAAAGAAGACGAGATGCCGTACATCACCACGACAGCTCCGCCTACCATCAGCAGGACAAACAGTGTCCCGGTCACGCGTACTCCCCATTTGTCAAGCAACATGCCGCAAATTATTAGTCCTCCCCATACGCAGAGCAACGAGTAGGCTCCCCCGTACATGCCGTAATCTCCGGAAGTCCAGGCCAGATCAAGTATAGCGGGATTCTTGAAGATATGGCTTATGGTGGTAAACTGGTCGTCAAAAAAATAGGAGGCGTACATGACAAGCGAAAGGCACAACAGGACGGCCCAGCGCGCCCACTTTGAATCCCTGAGCAACTTAATAACCTTATTCATTATTTCTTGATTTTTTTGGTGATGTTGGGTAATTCCAGACCGTAACCCTTGGCGCGGTCCTCGGCCTTGAGCCATAAGCCCAGGATAAAGGCAAGCACTCCAAGGGAAGCAAAGATGAGCATGGGCACCGTGTAATCGTAATCCAGGGGATTGGTCACTCCCCGGTTTGTACGGTCCAGGACAGTTCCCACCAGCAGGGGGAGTGCCCAGAGACCCATGTTCTGGATCCAGAATATGACCGAGTAGGCAGAACCAAGGTAGCGGTTGGCAACCAGTTTGGGCACCGAGGGCCACAGGGCTGCCGGCACAAGAGAAAAACTGATACCTAATATTATAATGGCCGTATAGGCAACACCACGGGTGAAATATGCCTCGGGAACCAGGGCAAATGTCAGGTGACACAGGCACATGAGCACAGCTCCGATGATGAGCATGCTGGCTCCCTTTCCCTTGTTGTCAAGGTATGCTCCCAAAAGCGGGGTCAGAAGCATGGCCCCTATGGGAAACCATGAAAAAATATCACTAGCGTCTGTGGCAGAGATCTGCAGGCGGCATTCAAGCATATTGGCGGCAAATTTCTGGAACGGGAAAATGGCAGAATAATACAGTACGCATAAGCCTGAAACAAGCAAAAAAGCCTTGCTTGTGAAGAGTTTTCCCAGGTCGCTGACCTTGAATTCTTCTTCCGGTTCTTCGCCCGACTCGCCCATTTGTTTTTCCAGGTTCCTGTCAAAGAAAAAATACACAGTAAATGCCAGCAAGCCTATAATAAGCAGGATCATGCACAACAGGACAGGTGTGCTCACGTTGGCGGTACTTTCGGCAATCCGCGGCGATATCCTGAAAACGGCAAAAACACCAAGACGGGCTATGGCCATCTCTACCCCCATGGCCAGAGCCAGTTCTTTTCCCTTGAACCACTTTACGATACCTTTTGAAACGGTTACCCCGGCCATTTCCACACCGCATCCGAAGATCATAAATCCCAACGAGGCGAGCTTTGCCGAAGCAGGCAGGGAAACCCACCAGGAATTGAGCCATGTTTCCAGCCCCGAGCCTATAAAAGCATCGGTAAGGGCATAGTATTTGATAGCGGCTCCTGCAAGCATGACAAGTGCAGACAAAATGGCCGTAAAGCGGACGCCCATTTTATCCAGTATGATCCCTGCAAAGATCAGGAACAGGGCAAAAACGTTCAGAAAATATTCTGAACCGGTGACAGTGCCAAAATTTTCGGAAGTCCATCCGCGCGTGGTTTCCAGCATGCTTTTCAAGGGGGAAAGTACGTCTACGAACATGTAGGCGAAAAACATCATGGATGCCAAAAGGATGAGCATGCTCCAGCGCACAAGGGCCCTGTCCTTCAGTAAGATATTTACTTTATTCATAGTATGGTTTTAGATAAATTATGCCTGCCTTTGAAAAAAGAAAGTCTAAGATAGGATAATTAGTCAAGTCTGCAAAATTTGTCGTATTTTTGCGTTGTTATGCTTTTCTGTTTTGTAAAAATTGATTATGAACGTTGATGTTGTTTTAGGGCTTCAGTGGGGTGATGAAGGTAAAGGCAAGATTGTTGATTATTTGGCGCAACGATATCCGGTAATCGCCCGGTTCCAGGGAGGGCCCAATGCCGGGCACTCCCTGCATTTTGATGGGACTTCCTTTGTCCTTCATTCTGTGCCGGCCGGGATTTTTCGCAACAATACCATGAATATAATAGGTAACGGTGTTGTGATTGATCCTGTGATATTCGCAGAAGAATGCCGTTCCCTGGAAGCCCTGGGGATCCCGGTCAGGGATCGCCTGATGATTTCCAAAAAGGCACATTTGATCCTTCCCACGCATCGTATCATAGATGCAGCCAGCGAGCACTCAAAGGGGGCCTCCCGGATAGGTTCTACCCTTAAGGGCATCAGCCCCGCCTACATGGATAAAACAGGCCGGAACGGCATCCGCGTGGGAGACATTATTGCACATGATTTCCGGGATCGCTTCCTGGCGTTAAAATCAAAGCATATTGTTTTTCTAAGGCAATTCGACTATGCATACGATGCAGACCAGGGGGAAGAAAATTGGCTCGGGGCCATTGAATACATGAAGCGGTTTCCCCTGATTGATGCAGAATATTACCTGGCCGATTGTCTGAGGGAAAACAAACGGGTCCTGGCAGAGGGCGCGCAGGGAACCCTTCTGGATATTGACTTTGGATCGTATCCCTATGTGACATCGTCTTCTACCACCTGCGCCGGAGCCTGCACCGGGCTGGGTTTTCCTCCTACCAGGGTAGGCAGGGTTTATGGAATATTCAAAGCTTACTGTACCCGTGTGGGAAGCGGACCTTTTCCCACCGAACTCCATGACAAGACAGGCGAAATGCTCCGGGAGCAGGGCAAAGAATTCGGGGCTACAACCGGGAGACCCAGGCGTACTGGATGGCTGGACCTGGTGGCGTTGAAATACGCTGTGACCCTAAACGGGGTGACAGATCTGATCATGATGAAAGCCGATGTCCTGGACGCATTTGACACCGTTAAAATTGCCACATCTTATATTATTGACGGAAAGGAAATCGGCTGTGTCCCTTTTGATACACATACGCCAATCACCCCCGTTTACAGAGAATTCAGGGGTTGGGGTAAGAATCTTTCTGCCATCCGGAAAGAAGAAGAATTGCCTTACCAACTAATGGCCTATATCCGGTTTATAGAAGAAGCTACAGGGGTTCCCGTTAAGATCATTTCTCTGGGACCCGACAGGGAACAGACCATAATAAGGGACTGATCATATCATGGATAATCTGATGGAACACATTAACAGCCCGGAAGACCTGAAGAAGCTAAAACCGGAAGAATTGCCTCGACTGTGCGCAGAAATCAGGAAATATATTACCGAATGCTGTTCACGCAATCCCGGTCACCTGGGAGCCAGCCTGGGCACGGTAGAACTTACCGTGGCCCTTCACTATGTATACGATGCACCTAAAGACAAGATTATCTGGGATGTTGGCCACCAGGCTTATACACATAAGATCCTTACGGGACGTCGTAAGGAGTTTCTGAAAAACCGCTGTTACAATGGGTTGAGCGGATTCCCCAAGAGGGACGAAAGCCCTTATGACGCATTCGGCACCGGACATTCTTCCACTTCCATATCGGCAGCACTTGGCTTTGCTACAGCCGCGGCCATGCGTAAAAGCCATGAAAAAACGGTGGCCGTAATCGGGGATGGCTCTATGACTGCCGGACTGGCGTACGAAGGATTGAACAATACCGGAGGAAGTAATGCAGATCTCCTTATTGTACTCAATGACAACAAGATGTCCATTGAGCCGAATGTGGGCGGATTGCACAACTCACTCCTAAAATTGACGACCTCTGTCCATTATAACAGGTTAAAGATGAAAACCTGGAAGGCTTTGGGTTCGGGAACCATACGCAATGCGGTACAGAATCTGGTCAAAGCCGGAAAGCGTCTTGTGGTAAAGAACAGCACGTTGTTCCAGCCTCTGGGCATCCGGTATTTTGGTCCTGTTGACGGGCATGACGTAATCCAGCTGGTAAACACATTCAAACGGCTCAGAAGTCTTAAGGAACCACGTTTACTGCACGTTCTTACTGTTAAGGGAAAAGGATACGCCCCGGCAGAGAACGACCAACCCACCTGGCATGCTCCGGGACTTTTTGATGCAGAAACAGGGCACAGACTTACCGATGATGATCCGGACATCCCTAAAAAGACCAGGTTTCAGGACGTCTTCGGCCATACCCTGCTGGAGTTAGCCCGCTCCAACCCCGACATTGTAGGCATCACCCCGGCCATGCCCAGCGGATGTTCCATGAATCTTATGATGGAAGAAATGCCCCACAGGTGTTTTGACGTAGGGATTGCCGAGCAACATGCTGTCACCTTTTCAGCGGGCCTTGCCGCTGCCGGTTACCTGCCTTATTGCAACATCTATTCCAGTTTCATGCAAAGGGGATACGACTCGGTGATTCACGATGTGGCCATCCAGAACCTGAAGGTGGTTTTCTGCCTTGACCGGGGCGGACTGGTTGGCGAAGACGGGGTGACCCATCACGGGGCATACGACCTGGCTTATTTCAATTGTATTCCGGGTCTGATCGTGGCCGCTCCCATGGACGAAGTGGAGCTGAGAAACATGCTATACTCGGCACAGGATAAAAGATACACCGCCGTCAGCATCCGTTACCCAAGGGGAACAGGTGCCGGTATCAGGGATTGGAAAAGGCCTTTTCAATATCTTGAACCAGGCAGGGCACGGATCTTGTCCCGGGGAAAAGACGTGGCGCTGCTAAGCCTGGGCGCTGCAGGTATCATGGGAGCCGCCGCAGTTGCAAAAGCCGTTGAAAAAGGAATATCAGTTCAACATTACGATATGCGTTTTCTCAAACCCATAGACCAAGAAGTCCTGGAACATGTATCCCGTAATTTCAGTAAAGTCATCACCCTGGAAGACGGATGCCTGATTGGAGGACTGCACAGCACTGTGTCCACTTATATGGCAAGGCACAATGAGGCTATTAGCAAGGTAACCGGGCTCGGGATCCCGGACCGCTTTATACAGCATGGTAAGACAAAGCAACTGTACCACGAATGCGGGTACGATACAGAGAGCATCCTTCAGGCAATAATTACCCTGGCCGGATAAGTTGTAGTTCTTAGGAATCATTGTAATAGCGCGAGTTTTTTGTTGTTTTTTTTTGGTAGTTTGTAGAAATGGTTTATCTTTGCCGCTCCAAAATGCCGGGATGTTTTTGCCGATGTAGCTCAGTTGGTCAGAGCAGCTGATTTGTAATCAGCAGGTCGTGGGTTCGAATCCCTCTATCGGCTCGGTTGTTGTTTGACAAAATGAATTATTGAGGGAGGGTACCAAAGTGGCCAACTGGGGCAGACTGTAAATCTGCTGACGCACGTCTACGTAGGTTCGAATCCTGCCCCTCCCACACCATGCGGAAGTAGCTCAGTTGGTAGAGCATCAGCCTTCCAAGCTGAGGGTCGCGAGTTCGAACCTCGTCTTCCGCTCCAACAGGTACCAAAAAGGCCAGTGTAGCTCAGGGGTAGAGCGCTTCCTTGGTAAGGAAGAGGTCATGAGTTCAAATCTCATCACCGGCTCAAATTTACATTATTGAGTTATTAAATTATTAAGTTATGGCAAAAGAAACCTACAAAAGGGATAAACCCCACGTAAACATTGGAACCATTGGTCACGTTGACCATGGAAAAACCACGCTGACAGCCGCCATTACCCAGGTACTGGCAAAAAAGGGCCTGTCTGAAATACGTTCATTCGATTCTATTGATAACGCTCCTGAAGAAAAAGAACGCGGTATCACCATCAATACATCTCACGTTGAATACCAGACAGCTTCGCGTCACTACGCACACGTTGACTGCCCGGGACACGCCGACTACGTGAAGAACATGGTTACCGGTGCTGCCCAGATGGACGGTGCTATCCTGGTTGTAGCTGCTACAGACGGTCCCATGCCCCAAACCAACGAGCACGTGCTGCTTGCCCGCCAGGTGAACGTTCCCCAAATCGTTGTGTTCCTGAACAAATGCGACATGGTTGACGACCCGGAAATGCTTGATCTGGTAGAACTGGAAGTGCGCGACCTGCTTTCAAAATACAATTTTGACGGAGACAATGCTCCCGTTATCCGCGGCTCTGCCTTGGGTGCCCTTAACGGGGAAGCCCAGTGGGAAGATAAAGTCATGGAACTGATGGAAGCTGTTGACTCCTATATTCCCATTCCACTTCGTGAAAACGAGAAACCTTTCATTATGCCCGTTGAGGACATTTTCTCAATCACCGGACGTGGAACCGTTGCTACCGGCCGTATAGAAACCGGTGTTATCAAAACCGGCGATCAGGTAGAGATTGTAGGGCTTGGTGAAAAACCCAAAACCAGTGTTGTGACAGGTGTTGAAATGTTCCGCAAGATACTTGACAGAGGTGAGGCCGGTGATAATGTAGGGCTGTTGCTCCGCGGGATTGACAAGAAAGAGGTAAAACGCGGCCAGGTTATCTGCCGGCCGGGAACCATTACCCCTCACAAGAAATTTTCCGCAGGTATTTACGTACTCAAGAAAGACGAAGGCGGACGCCACACTCCTTTCCACAACAAATACCGTCCCCAGTTCTTCCTCCGCACCCTTGACGTTACGGGAGAAGTTCAACTGCCCGAAGGCGTGGACATGGTAATGCCGGGTGACAACGTTACCATTAATGTGGAACTGATCTACCCCGTAGCCATTAATGAAGGACTGCGTTTTGCTATCCGCGAAGGTGGCCGTACTGTAGGGGCCGGTCAGATCACAAAGGTTGGTGACTGATCCCTCACTGAATAAGCAAGTTTCACAGGTCTGGCCGTATTTAACGGCCTGCCTGTGTCTGATAGGGGCATAGTTTAAGGGTAGAATAGCGGTCTCCAAAACCGTTGATGGGCGTTCGAGTCGCTCTGCCCCTGCAAATACCGGATGTTACGGTCCTGTATTTATAACCACAACTACGGGAGAAGCTTCCACCCCCTGTTGTTGCTAATAAACAAACAATGAGCAAAATCGGAATGTATTTCAAAGATTCCTACAGTGAGCTGGTTCACAAAGTGAGCTGGCCTACATGGAGTCAACTGCAGAACAGCGCGATTATTGTAATGGTGGCTTCGGTCATCTTTGCTATAGTCATCTTTGCAATGGATTTTACATTTAGGAACCTGATGGAGTTTCTCTACAAAGCATTATATTAAATTATAGGGAAATGACAGAAGTACCCAAAAAATGGTACGTTGTAAGAGCGGCCGGAGGTAAAGAGAAAAAAGCCAGGGAATATATTGAGAATGAAGTGAAACGTCTTCATCTTGAAAATTATATTTCCCAGGTTCTGATCCCTACTGAAAAGATCTACCAGGTTAAAAATGGTAAAAAGATCAGTAAGGAGCGCATTTTTTATCCTGGCTACATTCTGATAGAAGTCGCGCTTACGCCGGAAATCCAGCACCTTATCACAAGTATTCCTCATGTCTCGGGTTTTCTGGGAGCTGTTAAAGGAGGGAAACCCGTTCCCGTCCGCATGTCAGAAATCAACAGGATCCTGGGTAAAGTGGATGAACAGGCTGAAAAGGAAGAAGAAAACATCACTCCTTATCTTGTCGGAGAAGCCGTCAAGGTTATTGACGGGCCATTCAACGGATTCAACGGAACCGTTGAAGAAATCATTGAAGACAAGAAGAAACTGAAAGTGATGGTAAAAATCTTCGGCCGGAAGACCTTGCTTGAGCTGGGCTTTGTTCAGGTTGAAAAAGAATAAATAATCAATCATTATGGCTAAAGAAATTGCCGGATTAATCAAATTACAGATTAAAGGCGGTGCTGCTAACCCTTCGCCCCCGGTAGGACCGGCGCTGGGCTCCAAGGGTGTGAACATAATGGAGTTCTGCAAAAAATTCAATGCGCAGACACAGGACCGGGCAGGAAAAGTACTGCCGGTTATCATTACCGTTTACAGCGATAAATCTTTTACGTTTATCGTCAAGCAACCACCAATTGCTGTTCAATTGAAAGAGGCTGCCAAAATTACGACAGGTTCTGCCGAACCCAACCGTAATAAAGTGGCTTCGGTTACCTGGGATCAGATCCGCGCCATAGCCGAAAACAAGATGCAGGATATGAACGCCTTCACCTTGAAAGCGGCTATGAGTATGGTGGCTGGTACTGCACGCAGTATGGGCATCACCGTGAGCGGGAAGGTTCCGGAAGGTGTTAACTAAACTTCTATGTAGAAATGAGTAAACTTACTAAAAATCAAAAAGTAGTATACGCCAGGGTCGATTCTGAGAAACAGTACAAGTTGTCCGAGGCCTGTGAGCTGATCAAAGAGACCAGTTTCACCAGGTTTGACGCCTCGGTGGACATTGCTGTGCGTCTGGGAGTTGATCCGCGTAAAGCAAACCAGATGGTTCGCGGCGTTGTAACTCTTCCGCATGGAACGGGAAAACAAGTGCGTGTATTGGTACTCTGCACCCCCGACAAGGAGGAGGAAGCTACCAGCGCAGGGGCTGACCACGTAGGTCTTGATCAGTATATTGAAAAAATTAAAGGTGGATGGACAGATGTCGATGTGATCATTTGTACCCCCTCTGTTATGGCTAAAATCGGACCTATCGGCCGTATTCTTGGTCCACGCGGGCTGATGCCCAATCCAAAAACGGGAACAGTAACCATGGAGATTGAAAAGGCTGTGAAAGAGGTTAAGGCCGGTAAAATTGACTTTAAGGTTGATAAAACAGGGATCATCCACGCTTCCATAGGGAAAGTTTCCTTTGATGCCAAAAAGATCCAGGAAAACGCCCAGGAGTTTCTCAATACCGTGCTCAAACTAAAACCGCAGGCCCTCAAGGGGACTTATATGAAAAGTATAACCCTTTCCACAACCATGGGACCCGGTATTGCCATAGATGTCAAATCAGGTACAGCTGCAGAATAAACAATATTGTGTATTATGAAGAAAGAACAAAAAGGACAAATAATTGACAGTTTGGCAGCTCAGCTTAAGGCAACCCCTGATTTTTATGTTGTGAACTTAGAAGGACTTGATGCGGGGAAAACCTCCCTGCTCCGTCGTGAATGCTTTGCACAAAACATCAAACTGGTTGTTGTAAAAAACACACTGCTCAAACGTGCGCTGGAACAGGAGGGTATTGAGGAAATGAAACTGCTTTTCCCCGTACTTGAAGGATCCACCGCTGTTATGTTCACTGAAAACGTCAATGCTCCGGCCAGACTGATCAAAAAATTCGGCCAGGAAAACGGGAAACCCGTTCTCAAAGGAGCATTGGTTCAGGAATGCGCATATATTGGGGAAGATCAATTGGAGAATCTGATCAATATCAAGTCCCGTGAAGAACTCATTGGAGATATTGCAGGACTCATCCTGTCGCCCGCACAAAGACTTGTATTGGCTGTAAAGTCAGCCGGAACCAATATGGCCGGAATAGTAAAGACCCTGGCCGAACGTGAATAAATATTAACAGGTATAACAAAATCTTAATTATAAAAAATCATGGCAGAATTGAAACAAATGGCAGAAGCCATTGCTAATCTTACCATTAAAGAAGCTATTGAATTAGCAAACATCCTCAAAGACGAGTACGGAATTGAACCCGCTGCCGCTGCTGTTGCGGTTGCCGCTGCTCCCGGTGCTGCCGGACCGGCTGCCGAAGTTGAACAAACGCAATTTGATGTGATACTTACTTCCGCCGGACAGGCTAAGCTGCAAGTCATCAAAGTGGTTAAAGAAATAACCGCTCTGGGACTCAAAGAAGCCAAAGATCTGGTTGACGGTGCTCCCAAAGCCGTTAAGGAAAAAGTAAGCAAAGCCGAAGCAGAACAAATCAAATCACAAATTGAAGAGGCTGGCGGGGAAGTTGAAATTAAATAAACTCACTTCCCGTCCTAATCGGGAACGGTACCAGGTTTAGGACCCCTGAGGGGGTTCTAAGCCTTTTTGTCGTTAAAACGTTTATTTTCAACTAATCCTTAAAAAATGCCTCAACGAGCAAATAATCAGCGAATTAGTTTCGCAAAATCAAAAACCCTCCTGGATCATCCCGATTTTTTGGAGGTTCAACTAAAATCATTCCAGGATTTCTTCCAGTTGGAGACAACGCCGGAAAACAGGAAAAATGAAGGATTGTTCAAGGTATTTCAGGAAAATTTTCCGATTACCGATACCCGCAATAATTTTGTTCTCGAATTTATTGATTATTTCATTGACCCGCCCCGTTATTCCATAGAAGAATGCCTGGACAGGGGGTTGACCTACAGTGTCCCCCTGAAGGCGAAGCTCAAACTCTATTGCACCGATCCTGAACACGAAGAGTTTGATACAAGCATAATGGATGTGTACCTGGGCACCATTCCTTATATGACACCACGCGGGACCTTTGTCATCAACGGGTCTGAACGCATAGTGGTTTCACAGCTGCACCGTTCTCCCGGGGTGTTTTTCGGACAAAGCATCCATACCAACGGGACCAAGTTATACTCGGCCCGTATCATCCCGTTCAAGGGATCGTGGATTGAATTCGCCACGGACATCAATAACGTGATGTACGCTTACATTGACAGGAAAAAGAAACTGCCCGTGACCACCCTCCTGAGGGCCATCGGATTTGAAAGCGATAAGGATATCCTGGAAATATTCGGCCTGGCAAACGAGATCAAGGTGAATAAGACCAATTTGAAAAAAAATCTGGGCAGACAGCTGGCCGCCCGGGTACTCAAATCCTGGATAGAAGATTTTGTGGATGAAGATACGGGAGAAGTAGTATCCATAGAACGCAACGAGATTATACTGGACAGGAAGACGATTCTGGAAGAGGAACACATTGACCTGATCCTGGATTCCAACACTACTGCCATCCTTTTGCAAAAAGAAGATGCCAACGTAGCGGATTATGCCATTATTCACAATACCCTGCAGAAGGATCCCTGCAACTCGGCTAAAGAAGCCGTCATCTACATATACAGGCAATTACGCAATTCAGAACCACCAGACGATGCAACGGCAATGGATGTGATAGATAAGCTCTTCTTTTCATCCAAGCGTTACGATCTGGGTGATGTGGGACGTTACCGCCTGAACCGCAAACTCAACCTGAATACTCCTTCGGACATCAAGGTGCTGACCAAGGAAGATATCATTGCCATCATCACCCACCTGATCCAACTGATCAACTCCAAAGCGACTGTGGACGACATTGATCACCTGAGCAACCGCCGTATCCGTACCGTAGGAGAACAGCTGGCCAACCAGTTCAGCGTTGGTCTTTCCCGTATGGCACGTACCATAAGGGAAAGAATGAACGTACGAGACAACGAGGTGTTTACACCCGTTGATCTGATCAATGCCAAAACATTGTCTTCTGTGATCAATTCGTTCTTTGGCACATCGCAACTCTCACAGTTTATGGACCAGACCAATCCTCTGGCCGAAATGACGCACAAACGCCGTCTGTCAGCTCTGGGCCCTGGTGGTCTTTCCAGAGACCGTGCCGGATTTGAGGTGCGCGACGTGCATTATACCCATTATGGCAGGCTTTGTCCTATAGAAACCCCGGAAGGTCCCAATATCGGACTTATCTCGTCGCTGTGTGTCTATGCCCGGATCAACGATCTGGGATTCATCGAAACCCCTTACCGCAAAGTGGAAGGCGGCCGGGTAGACCTTTCGTCTAAAGGGTATGTCTACATGAGTGCCGAAGAGGAAGAAGAACGCATGGTGGCACAGGCCAATGTGAACCTGGATGACGATGGGAACATCCTGGATGAAAGGATTAAATGCCGTTACGAAGCCGACTATCCTGTGGTAACCAAAGAGGAAGTACACCTGATGGACGTATCACCCAACCAGATAGCCTCTATTGCCGCGTCACTGATTCCATTCCTGGAACACGACGACGCAAACAGGGCCCTGATGGGTTCCAATATGATGCGTCAGGCTGTGCCCCTTATCAGGCCAGAGGCTCCAATCGTTGGGACAGGTCTGGAAAGTACCGTTACCAGGGACAGCCGTACTCAGATTACAGCCGAAGGCAAGGGAGAAGTGGTTTTTGTTGATGCCAATAAAATCCAGATCCGGTACGAACGGAGCGAAGATGAGAAATTTGTGAGCTTTGGGCCGGAAATCACCGAGTATAACCTCCCCATATACAGAAAGACAAACCAGAATACTTCTGTCAACCTGAAACCGGTGGTAAAAAAGGGACAAAAAGTGGTAGCCGGGCAGATCCTTACAGAAGGATATGGCACCCAGAACGGGGAACTGGCCCTGGGACGCAACCTGAAAGTGGCTTTCATGCCCTGGAAAGGGTATAATTTTGAAGATGCCATAGTGCTTTCTGAAAGAATGCTCCGCGAAGATGTCTTTACTTCCATCCACGTAGATGAATACATCATGGAAGTGCGCGACACCAAGCGTGGTATGGAAGAACTGACCAGCGACATTCCCAATGTTTCTGAAGAAGCCACCAAAAACCTGGACGAAAACGGGATCATACGCATTGGTGCGTATATTGAACCGGGTGATATTCTCATTGGAAAGATCACCCCAAAAGGCGAAAGTGATCCTTCCCCTGAAGAAAAACTCCTTCGGGCGATTTTCGGAGATAAAGCCGGAGACGTTAAAGACGCTTCGCTTAAAGCCTCTCCTTCTCTCTATGGTACTGTGATCGAAAAACGTCTTTTCTCACGTGTGATGAAAGAGGGGTCAAAAAAGATTAAGCCTGTAGCCAAGATGCATTTGCAACAGGCAGAGGATCAGTTCAGGATCCGCTTTGACGCACTTGAAAAGAGTTTTCTGGATAAACTGGAGTTTTTGTTAAAGGATAAAACTTCACCGGGCATAACAAACCTGTACGGCGAAACGGTCATTCCAAAGGACATCCTGTTTACCCGGGAAATCATTTCGGGTGTATCGTACGAGAATGTGAATCCCACCAAATGGACGAATGACAAGCACATAAATACCCTGATCAGAAAACTGATCAACAATTATCTGATCAGCTTTAAGGAACTCGATGCCGAACTCAAACGTCTCAAATACAGTCTGACCATTGGAGACGAGCTTCCTACGGGGATTATGCAGCTTGCAAAAGTTTACATAGCCAAAAAGAGAAAGATCCGTGTGGGAGATAAAATGGCCGGTCGCCACGGAAACAAGGGCATTGTAGCCAAAGTTGTCCGCGACGAAGACATGCCATTCCTGGATGACGGGTCCATAGTAGACATAGTTCTCAACCCCCTGGGTGTTCCTTCGCGTATGAACCTTGGACAGATCTACGAGACAGTTCTGGGCTGGGCCGGGAAAGAACTGGACCTTACGTTCGCATCACCGATCTTTGATGGGGCATCCCTGGAAGAAATTACCCACTATACGGACAAAGCAAAGCTGCCCAAATATGGCAAAACCTACCTGCGCGACGGAGGCACAGGCGAGTACTTTGACCAGCCAGCCACCGTAGGGGTGATCTACATGCTCAAACTGGGCCATATGGTGGACGATAAAATGCATGCCCGTTCCATAGGTCCGTACTCACTAATAACCCAGCAACCCCTGGGTGGCAAGGCGCAGTTTGGGGGCCAGCGGTTTGGAGAAATGGAGGTGTGGGCCCTGGAGGCATTTGGGGCTGCGAACATTCTTCAGGAGATCCTGACAGTCAAATCAGACGACGTGGCCGGGCGGTCACGCGCCTACGAAGCCATTGTCAAAGGGGACGTCATGCCTGCAGCAGGAATCCCCGAATCATTGAACGTATTGCTTCATGAATTGCGTGGCCTGGGACTGAGCGTTAACCTGGAATAAAATTTTGATTATGGCTTACAAGAAAGAAAGCAAGTTAAAAAGCAACTTCAAGAAAATCACTATAGGGCTGGCTTCTCCTGAAGAAATTCTGGACATGTCACACGGAGAAGTGTTGAAGCCCGAAACCGTCAACTATCGTACCTATAAACCAGAACGGGACGGATTGTTCTGCGAACGCATATTTGGTCCTTCCAAGGATTACGAATGCCATTGCGGTAAATACAAACGCATCCGTTACCGCGGGATAACCTGTGACCGTTGCGGTGTTGAAGTAACGGAGAAGAAAGTCCGCAGGGAACGCATGGGACATATATCCCTGGTTGTACCCATCGCGCATATATGGTATTTCAGATCGACTCCCAACAAGATCGGCTACCTGCTCGGAATCCCCTCAAAGAAACTTGAGGCAATCATATATTACGAAAGGTATGTGGTTATACAGCCGGGCATCAAAGCCCAGGACGGGATCAAAGAATTGGATTTCCTTACAGAAGAGGAATATCTGAACATCCTGGACACCTTGCCCAGGGAAAACCAGATGCTGGACGACGAAGATCCCAACAAGTTTATTGCAGGCATGGGTGCCGATGCCATATACAAGCTCCTTGTCCGGCTTAACCTGGATGATCTTTCTTATGATCTCCGCCATAAAGCCGATGTGGAGACGTCACAGCAGAGAAAAGCCGATGCCCTGAAAAGGCTCAACATCATTGAAGCTTTCCGTGACTCCAAAGGCATCAACAAACCGGAATGGATGATCATGAAGGTGATCCCGGTCATACCTCCTGACCTTCGCCCGCTTGTTCCCCTTGATGGAGGACGCTTTGCCACTTCAGACCTGAACGATCTTTACCGCCGCGTTATTATCCGTAATAACCGCCTCAAACGACTGATAGAGATCAAAGCCCCGGAAGTGATCCTGAGGAATGAAAAAAGGATGTTGCAGGAAGCTGTTGATTCCCTGTTTGACAACTCACGCAAATCCAATGCGGTTAAAACAGAAGCTAACAGAACGCTTAAATCCCTATCTGACAGTCTGAAAGGAAAACAGGGACGTTTCCGTCAGAACCTGCTGGGTAAACGCGTGGACTATTCTGCCCGTTCAGTCATTGTCGTAGGACCTGAATTGAATATGCATGAATGCGGGCTGCCCAAAGATATGGCCGCTGAGCTTTACAAACCTTTCATTATCAGGAAACTGATAGAAAGGGGCATTGTCAAGACTGTAAAGTCGGCCAAGAAAATTGTGGACCGGAAAGATCCGATGATCTGGGATATCCTGGAAAATGTGATGAAAGGACATCCGGTCCTGCTAAACCGTGCTCCTACCCTGCACCGTTTGGGTATACAGGCATTCCAGCCCAAATTGATCGAGGGGAAAGCCATACAGCTGCACCCGCTCGCCTGTACCGCTTTCAATGCCGACTTTGACGGCGACCAGATGGCTGTACACCTGCCCCTGGGCAATGCGGCCATCCTGGAAGCACAATTACTCATGCTTGGATCTCACAATATCCTGAATCCGGCCAATGGTGCCCCTATAACCTTACCTTCACAGGACATGGTTCTGGGCCTTTATTATATTACCAAATTGAGGAACAACGGCAAAGGAACAGGAATGACATTCTACAACCCTGAAGAAGTGATCATTGCCTACAACGAAAAAGTCGTGGACATGCACGTTCGCATAAAACTCCGCCTGGGAAAAACCAATGTCCGCTGTGCAAAGGATGAAAACAACACTTCCATGGGCACATACTTCTTCAAGGCAGACCCGGCAACCGGCAACCATATCATTGAAACATCGGTGGGCCGCGTTCTCTTTAATCAGGTAGTTCCAAAGGAAGTGGGATTTATAAACGAAGTCCTGACCAAAAGATCCCTTCGCGACATCATCAGCCTGGTGCTTAAAACCACAGGAGTGGCAAGAACAGCCCGGTTCCTTGACGACATTAAGGAAATCGGATACAATATGGCCTTCAGGGGAGGTTTGTCCTTCAACCTGGATGATGTAATCGTACCCGAGGAAAAAGCGACCCTTATTGAAAAGGGCTACAGGGAAGTAGAAGAAGTCAAGAACAATTACAACCTGGGGTTCCTGGCCAATAACGAACGCTATAACAAAGTGTTGGACACCTGGAACACCGTAAACCTCCGGCTTACCGATATCCTTGAAAAGCAACTCAAAGAAGACAAGGAAGGTTTTAACCCCATCTACATGATGATTGATTCAGGCGCACGCGGATCCAAGGATCAGATCAGGCAGCTTTCAGGGATGCGCGGTCTGATGAGTAAACCACAGAAATCAGGATCAGCCAGCGCCGATATGATTGAAAACCCCATTTTGGCCAACTTCAAGGAAGGTTTATCGGTTCTGGAGTATTTCATATCTACCCACGGGGCACGCAAAGGTTTGGCCGACACAGCCCTCAAGACTGCCGATGCCGGTTACCTGACCCGTCGCCTGGTAGACGTTTCGCACGATGTGATCATCAATGAAGAGGACTGCGGAACGTTAAGAGGACTCGTAGCTACGTCCATCATGAACAAGGACCGGGTTGTGGAGTCGCTCTACGACCGTATCCTGGGACGAACCAGCGTGCACGATGTGTTCGACCCCCTGACCGGTGAACTGCTGATAGAATCGGGAGAAGAAATCACCGAGGAAGTTGCTGAAAAAATATCGGGACTGCCTATTGAACAGGTGGAAATACGCAGTGTGCTGACTTGTGAATCAAGAAAAGGTGTCTGTGCCAAATGCTACGGAAGAAACCTGGCTACCGGACGTATGGTGGAAAAGGGAGAGGTCGTGGGTGTGGTTGCAGCCCAGTCCATAGGAGAACCCGGAACACAGCTGACCCTGAGAACTTTCCACCAGGGAGGTACCGCTTCTATCTTCAAATCTGAAAGTGAAATTATTGCCCGCTATAACGGTATCCTGGAAATCGATGAGCTCAGGACGCTTAAAAAAGTCTCCAGTACCGGCGAGACCCAGACAATTGTCATTGGCCGCACAGCAGAAATGCGCATTGTGGACAGCAATACCCGCCTGACCCTGTCTACCAATAACATACCATACGGAGCCATTCTATATTTCAATCATGGAGACGAGGTTAAAGAAAAGGATAAGATCTGCGAATGGGACACCTACAATGCCATTACCATTGCCGAATTTGACGGAACCATATCTTTTGACAGCCTGATTGAAGGAGTCACCTTCCGCGAAGAAGCTGCCGATGAATACTCCATGCACCGGGACAAGGTTATCATTGAAAGCCGTGATAAATCACGCAACCCCACCCTGAAGATCATGAAGGACGGCGTGGAACTCAAACAGCACAATTTGCCTGTGGGGGCCCATATCATGGTTAATGAAAAACAGGAGGTCAAAGCCGGGGACATACTGATCAAGATTCCCCGGGCCATAGGTAAGTCAAGAGACATTACAGGAGGTCTGCCCCGTGTTACAGAGTTGTTCGAGGCGCGTAACCCGTCCAATCCGGCCATTGTTTCCGAGATTGACGGAGAAGTACTGATGGGAAGGATCAAGAGGGGGAACCGTGAGATCATCATCCGCTCCAAAACTGGAGAAGAGAAGAAATACCTGGTGCCCCTGTCCAAACAGATCCTGGTGCAGGAAAACGACTATGTTCGTGCCGGTATGCCCCTGTCCGAAGGAGCCATCTCCCCGATCGATATCCTCTTGATCCAGGGTCCCACCAAGGTGCAGGAGTATATTGTTAATGAGATCCAGAGCGTATACCGCAATGAGGGTGTTAAGATCAACGACAAGCACTTTGAAGTTATTGTCCGCCAGATGATGCGCAAGGTAGAGATCGTAGATCCGGGAGACACCCGTTTCCTGCCCGAACAACTGGTTGATAAATGGGAATTCATGCAGGAAAATGACCTTATCTTTGATAAGAAAATCATAACCGAATCCGGTGATTCTCAGGAACTCAAGCCGGGTCAAATGGTGACGGTCCGTCGTTTAAGGGATGAAAATTCCACCCTCAGGCGTAAAGACCTCAAACCGGTCCAGTCACGCGATGCCATACCAGCTACTTCCAACCAGGTATTGCAGGGTATTACCCGTGCCGCTTTGCGTACAAACAGCTTTATGTCGGCAGCCTCTTTCCAGGAAACCACCAAAGTCTTGTCTGAAGCTGCTATTTTTGGCAAAAGCGACACACTGGAAGGATTGAAGGAAAATGTGATTTGCGGACACCTGATCCCGGCCGGAACCGGTCAGCGGGAATTTGAGAATATTTTGGTAACTTCGCTGTCTGATTACAGAAAAATGGTTGAAGAACGAACACTGCCCAAATAATCGTTTTTTATAACAGATTTTTATCAATAAGGGCTGATGCCCTTATTATTTTATATACATTTGCCAAAATTAATAACAAATCAACATTAAATATCTATGCCGCATAAAGTAATCGATGTCCAGGATGTTGTGATTCGTTTTTCCGGGGATTCTGGGGACGGAATGCAATTGACTGGATCGCTGTTTGCCGATACTGCTGCCTTTTTTGGTAACGACATCACCACTTTTCCCGATTTTCCCTCCGAGATAAGAGCTCCTCAGGGTACCCTTTCAGGCGTTTCGGGATTTCAGGTGCACATAGGAAGCAGTGCTATTTATACCCCCGGTGACTATTGTGATGTACTGGTTGCCATGAACCCTGCAGCCCTCAAGGCAAATGTCAGGTGGCTCAAACCCAACGCAACGATCATCGTGGATATCGACACTTTTGATCAGAAAGGCCTTGAGAAAGCCGGTTTCCAGACCAACGATGCCATTGCCGAGCTAAATATCAAGCAACACAACATCATTGCCCCTCCCATAACCACACTGACAAAGGAAAGCTGCATAACCTGCAGCGTGGATCCCAAAATTGCAATCCGGTGTAAAAACATGTTTGCCCTGGGCATATGCTATTTTCTCTACAATATGCCGCTCAAGCATACCGAGGATTACATCAGGAAGAAATTTTCAAAGAATCAGGCCCTGATTGATATCAACTTGAAAATTCTCAAAGACGGGCATAATTATGCCGGCAACATTCAGGCCATAGCCGATACTTATATCGTAAAACCGTCAAAGCAGGAACCTGGTCTTTACCGCAATATAAACGGGAACCGGGCTATAGCCTGGGGTTTGATGGCTGCTTCTGAAAAATCGGGAAGGCCTCTTTTTTGCGGTTCATATCCCATAACCCCTGCCACAGCCATCTTGGAAGAACTTGCCATTCACAAGGATCTGGGCGTAAAAACACTGCAATGTGAAGATGAAATAGCCGGTATCTGTACAGCTATAGGAGCCTCGTACGCAGGATCACTTGCAGTTACCACCACTTCAGGGCCCGGGCTTTCGCTTAAATCCGAAGCTCTTGGTCTGGCCGTAATGGCCGAGTTACCGCTGGTAGTGGTTGATGTTCAAAGGGCTGGCCCTTCAACGGGAATACCTACCAAGACAGAGCAGACAGACCTGAACCAGGCATTGTACGGACGCAACGGAGAGTGCCCTGTAGCGGTCATGGCCCCCCACTCCCCGTCCCATTGCTTTGTCACTGCTTTTTTTGCAGCAAAATATGCCCTGGAACACCAGATGCCTGTAATTATCCTCTCTGAAGGATTTCTGGGGAACGGCTCTGAACCATGGAAGATCCCGGACATGAACGATTACCCTGCCATCAATCCGCCCATTGTGACAGAACTTGACCCCGATGAACCCTATTTCTATCCTTTTAAACGCGACCCGCAAACGCTGGCAACGCGCTGGGCACTTCCCGGTACTCCCAACCTGGAACACCGGGTGGGCGGACTGGAAAAAAACCATAAGGGAGCTGTTTCCTCAGATCCCCTGGTACACCAGCAAATGGTCAATGAACGGGCAGAAAAGGTGGCCCGTCTGGCGCGATACATTCCCCCACAACAGGTTATAGGAGAACAGCAGGGAGATATCCTGATGGTGAGCTGGGGAGGAACTTACGGACATATGCTGAGCGCTGAAAGTCAGCTGCGATCGGAAGGATTCAAAGTGGGCCTCGCCCATTTTGATTACATCAATCCGCTTCCCCTGAACACAGAAGAAGTGTTTAAATGTTTTAAAACAATAATTGTTTTTGAATTAAACAGCGGGCATTTTGCCAATTACCTGAGGGCACAATATCCTCAGTTCTCTTACCTGCAATATAACAAAATTCAGGGTCAGCCCTTTATTGTAGCAGAAATCACAGAAGCAATCAAAAAATTAGTACCATGAAATTTACCCCTCAGGACTTCAAATCAGATCAGGAAGTGAAATGGTGCCCGGGATGTGGGGACCATGCCATACTGGCGTCCATTCAGCGTGCTTTACCGGAAATCAGTGAAACACTGGGCTATTCCAGGGAAAGGTATGTTTTTGTTTCAGGGATCGGTTGCTCTTCCCGGTTCCCCTATTACATGAAAACATATGGATTCCATGGAATCCACGGTCGTGCAGCCGCCATAGCCACCGGAATAAAAGTGGCCAATCCTACCCTTTCTGTATGGGAAATGACCGGGGACGGAGACTCCCTGGCCATTGGAGGGAACCATTTGATCCATGCCATCAGAAGGAACATTGACATCAATATTGTGCTCTTCAATAACCGTATATACGGCCTTACCAAGGGACAGTATTCTCCTACTTCAAAATGGGGAACCATAACCAAGACTTCGCCATACGGAACGGTGGAACATCCCTTTAATCCGGGAGCCCTGGCTATGGGGGCACGGGGCACTTTCTTTGCCCGTACCCTGGACATGGAACTCCAACTGACCCGTGATATCATGGTGGAAGCTGCAAAACACGATGGAACCGCTTTGGTGGAAGTACTGCAGAACTGTGTGATATTCAATGATAAAACCCACTCCATCATCTCTGACAGAGAGGTAGGGGCAGAGCGTACCATCGTACTGCGGCACGGAGAGCCCATGATCTTTGGAAAAGACATGAACAAGGGCCTGGTCCTGGACGGAATGAGGCTGAAAGCGGTTACCCTTGGTCAGGACGGGATCACTAAGGATGATATCCTGATCCACAATGCCGAGGAACAGAATCACGGACTGCACATGATGCTGTGCGAAATGGAGTGGCCGGAACTTCCCGTAGCCCTGGGGATAATCCGCCGCGTGGCAGACCGTACCTACGACGATATGGTCCGTGACCAGCTTACTGAAGTTGCCAACAAATCTGAAATCCACTGTATGAACGATATGCTAAGAAGCGGTGGAGATACCTGGGTTGTAGAATAATTGTTAACTATCAATAATCACTTAATTCATTTATAATTATGAAAGCAAAAGAAATAATGTCTGCTCTTGAGGCCAAATACGGGCACGAGAAAGAGTACCTGCAAGCAGTTCACGAAGTTTTGGAATCCATTGAAGATGTTTACAACCAACATCCTGAATTTGAAAAAGCCAGAATCATTGAGCGTCTTGTAGAGCCTGACAGGATTTTCACATTCAGGGTCACCTGGGTAGACGACAAAGGAGAGGTACAGGTCAACACGGGCTACCGTGTCCAGTACAACAATGCCATCGGGCCGTACAAAGGAGGTATTCGCTTTCACCGTTCGGTGAACCTTTCCATCCTTAAATTCCTTGGATTTGAGCAGATATTCAAAAACGCACTGACCTCCTTACCCATGGGTGGTGGTAAAGGCGGTTCTGATTTTGACCCGCGCGGCAAATCGGCAAACGAAATGATGCGCTTTTGCCAGGCTTTTATGACCGAGCTTTGGAGACATATTGGTCCTGACACTGACGTTCCTGCCGGTGATATCGGAGTGGGAGCACGCGAGGTTGGTTATATGTACGGATGGTATAAAAAACTGGCACATGAACATACGGGTGTTCTGACAGGGAAAGGACTTACATGGGGAGGTTCCCTTATCCGTCCGGAAGCCACAGGTTATGGCGGTGTTTATTTTGTTGAGCATATGCTTCAGGCTTTAGGCCAGAACATCAAAAACAAAACCGTTGCCATATCCGGTTTCGGGAACGTTGCCTGGGGCGCTGCCCAAAAGGCACACGAACTGGGAGCCAGGGTGATTACCATATCAGGACCTGATGGTTACGTTTATGACAAGGACGGCATGAATGAAGAAAAGATTGCCTATATGCTGGAATTGCGTGCCAGCGGTAACGATATTGTAGCTCCCTATGCTGAAAAATTCCCCGGTGCTGTATTCCATGCAGGTAAAAAGCCCTGGGAAGTCAAAGTGGACATTGCCATGCCTTGTGCTACCCAGAACGAGCTCAACGAAGATGACGCTAAAAAACTGATAGCCAACAACGTCTTAATGGTTGCCGAAGTTTCCAACATGGGTTGTACTCCCCAGGCCATTGAAGCGTTCCAGCATGCAAAAATTAGCTTTGCCCCTGGCAAGGCCGTGAATGCAGGCGGGGTAGCTACTTCGGGACTTGAAATGACACAGAACGCAGCTCACCTGAGCTGGACAGCAGAAGAGGTAGATGCCAAACTGCACCAGATCATGTCAAGCATACATCAGGCTTGCGTAGACCACGGCAGGCAGAAAGACGGCTACATAAACTATGTTAAAGGTGCCAACATTGCAGGATTTATGAAAGTAGCCCGCGCAATGCTTGAGCAGGGAGTGATCTAACCATGTTTAAACTGGGCCTTGATTTTGGTTCAACACTGATTAAAATGGTTCTGACAAAGCCTGGGGTAAAAGGCAAGCCTTTTCCCCGGGCTTTTTTTAAATATAAAACAAACGACAACATAGGGGATTTCTACAACGCCCTTGAAGATTTCCTGGTACGTTCCAATATTCCTTTAAGCGCTATAGAGCATATATCGGCTACAGGAACCCATGCCAACCTGGTAAAGGACAACATTCTGGGCATCCCTGCCACCAAAGTGTCTGAAGTGGAAGCTATCGGCCTGGGTGGCCTGGCCCTGAGCGGGCTGGATGAAGCCCTGGTGGTGAACATGGGGACAGGCACCACCTATATTGATGCCACCCCCGATGGCATCCGCCACCTGGGAGGCACAGGTATGGGTGGCGGAACACTGACCGGTCTGGCGCAGTGTATTCTCGGGACTTCCTCTGTCCGGGAAATTGTCCGGCTTGCCGGGCGGGGAAAACTGGAAAATGTAGACTTGCTTATAGGTGATGTAACAGACCAGGAATTGCAGAATCTGCCGCCATTCCTGACAGCAGCCAATTTTGGGAAACTGGCCCACCAGCTCTATACAAAGCAAGCTGCACAGGCAGGTAAGGAGGACCTGGCCCGCGCTCTGATCAATCTGGTTTTACAGGTTATCGGGAGTATGGCTGTTATGGTATGCAAGGGTTGTCACAGGGAACATGTGGTGTTTGTGGGAACGCTGACACGTCTTCCCCAGATCGGGGAGACTTATTCCATCTTTTCGAAAGTATACGGCCTCCAGTTTATTGTTCCTCCGTTTGCAGTATATGGTACCGCTTTGGGGAGTACGCTGGTATCTGAACAGGAAGTATAATACAGATCTTTTTCCGGAGCAGGGGCACTCCCTGACAATAATCCTTTTTCAGTGAGCAATTGCTTAACCCGGCGGGCTACAGCAGGGGCAGGATCTACAATTACCACCCCGGGACCGGTTATGCTGCGGATCACAGGCACCAAAAAAGGATAATGCGTACACCCAAGTACCAGGTGATCGGCTCCTGCATCCAGCATTGGCTGGATTACTTTCCTGACCATCTCTCGGGTAGCCGGTGAATCCAGTTCTCCACGCTCAACCGCCCCTACCCATCCTTCACCTACCTTTTCAGTGACTTTCACCTGGCCGGCAAAAGCCGCCAGGGTCCTGTTGTATAAAGACCCCCTGAAAGTTCCCGGTGTGGCAAGAACGCCTACAACTCCACTTTTTGTATGCAATGCGGCAGGTTTGACGGCAGGTTCCATACCTACAACCGGTATGTCGGGAAAGGTAGAACGTACCGTCTCGATGGCTGCTGCCGTGGCCGTGTTGCAGGCTATGGTTATCATCTTGCAGTTCTGCGCCAGGAAAAAACGCGCAATGAGCAGGCACCTGTGCCTGACTTTTTTTACAGGAAGAGCACCGTATGGACAAAAAGCGGTATCGGCAACATATATAAGGCGCTCCCCGGGGAGAAGCGCCTTAATGTGTTTGTGAACACCCAGCCCACCTATCCCGGAATCCATTACTCCAATGGGTGAACTGCTCATGGAATCATCTTTTTTGCTATTGTTCCGTGCCGGGTAATTGAGTAGGGGCAACTTTTTCTGCCGGTATACCCAATTCGCTTTTAGCCATAGGTAATATGTCTACGCTGACTTTGTCATCAAAAAAGATGACACCCCCGGCAGAAAGATCGAAAATATAAGTAAATCCGTTGTCCTTAGCCACCTTGGCTATGGCTTCATTGGCTTTCTGAAAAACCGGCGAGAGGAAGATCTGTTGCATTTGCTGATATTCCTGCTGTGCTGTCTGGTTAAATTGCTCCAGGCGTTGCTGAAGTTCTAACAGTTCACGCTGTTTTGCTTCCAGTACAGCAGCTGTCCAGGTTGCCTGTCGTTGCTGATAGACATTGGCCTTGGTCTGATACTCCTGCTGCATTTCCGTCATGGTTTGTTCTACCTCGTTCGTGTAATTCTGCAGTTTAACCAGGGCTGAATCCCTTTCGGGCATCAGACCAATCAATTCCTGGGAATTGATGTGTCCGAATTTCAGGTTTTGTGCAGAAGCGGTTCCAATAATACAGATAAGGAGGGAAAGAACGGTAACAATACGTTTCATATGTTTAAGGTTTATAAAGATTACAAATGTACAAAAATATTACCTTACACCCTGTAATCTTTCAATAACCAGATTACTAATGTCGATATCGGGAATATAATAAACTACGCCCATGCCGGCAGAAACATCCAGTACCAGGCTGTAACCGTAACGTTCTGCAATTTCCCGGACTGTATCCTGCATGCGCTCCTGGATGGGCTTGAAGAGCACTTCCGTTGTTTTGGCCAGGGTTCCCTCCTGCCCAAAATATTGTTCCTGCAATTGCTTTACCTCTTTTTCCCGGTCAAGTATTTCCTGTTCATAAGTACGTCTTTGCTGGGCGGTAAGGGTAGCCTTTTGATTTTGATATTGCTGGAACATCGCTTCAAGGGCATCGTACTCTGTCTGCAGTTTTTGCTGATATTGTTCCTGCAATCTGGCAATCTGTTCCTGTGCAGAGGTGTACTCGGGTAAGGCACCGAGTATGTTTTGGGAATGGATTATTGCATATTTCTGGGCATAAAGACTGCCTGCCATTATGCAAATCATTAAAAATAAAACCATTCTTTTCATAATACTGATGTTTAAAATTGTTGTCCAATCATGAAATGGAAATTCGATCCGCCTTTCTTTCCGCTGAAATCGGTATCGAATCCGTATCCCCAGTCGATCCCCAACAGACCGACCATGGGTAAAAAGACCCTGACCCCAACTCCTGCGGCACGTTTAATGGAGAAGGGATTAAAATCACGTATATCACTCCAGCAATTACCCCCTTCCAGGAACAGAAGGGCATAAATGGTGGATTGGGGCTGCAATATCACAGGATAACGCAATTCTACGGTGTACCTTGTATAAACGCGCCCGGCGTAGGCGTTGTTTATGGAGGGTGTGAGTGAATAATTGGAGTAGCCGCGCTGGGATATGATATCGGCTCCATAGGTGTTGTAACCGCTCATCCCATCGCCACCAAGCATAAAGCCCTCGAAGGGGGAATAACCGAGCTTGCGATTATAGAAACCCAGGTAGCCAAAATTGGCTCTTGTCATCAAAACCAGATCCCCTATAATCCGGGTGTATAAATTGGCATCGAAAGTCCATTTGTGGTACTCGATCCAACGATACCTCTGGGGATCGGTCATGGATTGATAATCGGTATTCTTAGCCCTGAACAGGGAATAGGGAGGTGTTACCTGCAAACCGAACTTGAAGTCGGAACCCTGCCGGGGGTATATGATCTGGTCTGTGGAATTGCGCTGCAAGGTGATGCTGTAATCAATAATATTGGATTGGCCGTCTGTGAACATGAAATAATAACCCCAATCCTGCAGGTTGTATCGTTTGATATCCAGCTGGTTGTAAAAAACAAAATAATTATCAGGCCATTTAAGCCTGGTCCCGAGCCCGATTCCAAGCCCATATACTTCCATGAACTGGTCATTGGTCAGGTAATAATAGGTAGAAGCGGTCTGTCTGGTATAATAAATACTGGTACTGAAAGAAGTGGGTTTTTCCCCGGTAAGCCATGGCTCGACAAAGTTGACACTCAAAGCCATATAATAAGTTCCATTGGTCTGGAACCTCAGAGAGAGGGTCTGCCCGTCACCCAGTGGAACGGGACGCCATGCCTGTTTGTCAAAAAGACGCTTAATGGAGAAATTGTTAAAACTGATCCCGACGGTACCCACAAAAGTATTGCCGCCCCATCCGCCGGCAATTTCAAACTGGCTGTCTGGTTTTTCAGTTACATTGTATATGATGTCAACCGTATTGTTAATCTGGTTTGGAACGACATTGAAACCGCTGCCCATCTGCATGATGGCTTCCTGGTCAAAGTGACCCATAGAGGCAATTTCCCTTATGGATCTTTCCAGTTCTGTCTGGCTAAACAGATAGCCGGGACGGGTAAAGACCTGGCGACGGATGATTTTTTCGTTCGAAACGTTGTTGCCATTGATGATGATTCGGTTATAGGTAGCAGGCTTGCCCTCAAATATGCGCATCTCCACATCTACCGAATCCTGTTCAATATTCACTTCTACCGGAACGACCCTGAAAAAAAGATATCCCTGGTCCTTATAAACCTGAGAAACATTTCCCTGTTGTGATTTTCCACCGCCAAACAACCGTTCCTCCATGGTTACCACATCGTACACATCTCCTTTTCCAATTCTTAAAACAGAATTGAGCATTTCTCCTGAATATTGCGTGTTCCCTGTCCATGTAATGTTCCGGAAATAGTATTTTTTTCCTTCCACGATATGCAGATCTATCCCCAAATTCTTGTCATCTATGTGATAAATGGAATCTTTGGCAATGTGGGCATCACGGTATCCGAGTTCATGAAATTTCTGTATCAAAAGCTGCTTGTCGTTCTGGAATTCCTTTTCATCAAATTTTTTGCTGAAAAAGAAATTGTAGAGCCTTTTATCCTTTGTCTTCTTCATGGCAAAGCGCATCTTCAGGAGTGATAACTGTTCACTGCCAATGAATCTGATCTCCTTTATACGGACTTTTTCTTTGCGATCTACGTGAAAGGTAACCTGTACGGCATTTTTGATAGTTGTATCTTCTTTGTGCGATGCGGTCACCCGGGCATTGAGAAAACCTTTTTCCACATAATATTTTCTGATGATGTCACTGGAAGACTTGATCACATACTCTGATAACTCACTACCCCGGCGCAACCTGACGCGTTCTTCAATATCGGTCTGTTCGCCTTTCTTTACTCCTTCGTACTTCCATTGCGAAACCCTGGGCCGCTCTGCAATGTTAATGTTCAGATAGGCGTTGTTATCTACCAGGCTGTCAACATAGATGGTCACATCGGAAAAAAAACGCTGCATGAACAAACGTTTGACTATCGTTTTCAGCTCATCGCCGGGGATACTGATGGTATCACCCAGGGCAAGGCCGGTCAGGGAAAGGATCTGGTCTGAATTCAGATAATTGACGCCCGTTACCTGCAATCCCGCAATGACACATTTCCGGGGATTGGAATAATCTATTACCACAGAACGCTGATTCCTGCCGGTAGTATCCGGGACTGCAGATTGCTCTGTTACCTGTGCCTGGATTGGTATTGTCAACGAATAAAAGGTGATGCAGAAAATCAGGTGCTTCATTCAAAAGATATTATAGAGATTCTTGAATTTTTCCAAACCGTCGTTTCCTGTTATAGTAAGCGTTTAAGGCTGCTTCAAAGTCAGGTCTGCGAAAATCGGGCCAAAGTACGGGAGTAAAATACAATTCAGTGTAAGCCAGTTGCCAGAGCATGAAATTGCTGATGCGCATTTCTCCGCTGGTCCGGATCATCAGATCGGGTTCGGGCACTCCGGCCGTGGCAAGGTAAGTGGAAAAAATCTCGGGCGAAAGCAAATGACCGGAGGGTGGATTTAGCTCCAGAATACGCTTTACAGCTTGAAGAATATCCCACTTCCCGCTGTAATTTACAGCCACTATCAGGGTCATTCCTGTATTGCCTGCTGTCTGGCTCACGCAGGTATCCATACGCTCCAGGACATTTTTATCAAGTTGTTCACGATCTCCTATGAAAACACAGCGTATATTGTTTTTCATCATCGTGGGCGTTTCACTATGAATGGCCTTTACAATCAGAGACATCAGCGCATCAGTTTCGCTTTGGGGACGTCCCCAGTTTTCTTCCGAAAAAGCAAACAGACTCAGGTAGGGAATCCCTTTTTCAGCGGCAAATTCAGTGGCTTCACGAACGGCTTCCAGTCCCTGACGGTGTCCCACATTCCTTTCCATACCCCGTGACAAGGCCCATCGTCCGTTCCCATCCATAATGATACAGACATGATCGGGCAATTTCTCTACTTTTTTAACCATAACTCTGGCCTCCGTCTCGCTTGTCAAAGCCCATCATCAGTTTCTCCCTGAGGGTAGTAACAAAATCATTCCCTTCAAAGGTCAGGCTGGTTATGCTGAACCGGGCCTTTTTAACAATGAAGCTGTAAGGCAGGTCCACGACTTCGGACCGGTTGTCCAAATGCAACTGTGCGTTGGGTGTACGGCTCCTGACCTGTATCCCTAAAACTGCGTTGTCGGGAAATACGATGGGTCTCACATTCAGGTTGTGTGGAGCAATGGGAGATAGGATAAGCACTCCGGATCCGGGAAAAACTATTGGCCCCCCAACACTTAGAGAATAGGCTGTAGAGCCTGTTGGTGTGGCTACTATGATGCCATCGCCACGGTATGTGGAAATCTGGCTGCCATTTATTTTAACATCGACTTCAATCATCGCAGAACTAAGCCTTTGGATGCAGATTTCGTTGATGGCGTATGGATAGATCCGTTTCTGCAGATCTTCCTCTTCAATGGTAAGTACCGTATGGTCTCTTGTGCTAAACTGCTTATTCAATACGGCATCAAAAAGATATCCTATAAAGTCCGGACCACATCCGGTCAGAAATCCCATCCTTCCAAAATTGACTCCTGCCACGGGCACTCCGGAATCCCTTACTATTTCCAGGGCTTCCAGAAATGTGCCATCTCCCCCGACGGTAACCAGAAGATCGGTGCCGGCAGGTAAGATCTTGTCTTGACCCAGCATCTGGAAAGAAATGTTTTTCCTTTCCGGCAGGTGAAAGTCCTTTTTCAGATCCTTACCGTAAAAAACAACCTTCATGTTTGTATTGCCGATAAGTTGGTTTACTTTTGCAACAAAGATAACCAATAATGACAAAACTGAGTGTCAATATCAACAAATTCGCCACACTGCGCAACGCCCGCGGAGGCAACATGCCGGATGTGCTACAGGCAGCAATAGACTGTGAAAAATTTGGTGCACAGGGAATTACAGTTCATCCAAGACCTGATGAGCGTCATATACGTTACCAGGACGTCAGGAATTTGAAACCCATCATAACCACAGAGTTCAATATCGAGGGTAATCCTATACCCTCTTTTATCCAGCTGGTTCTTAAAATAAGACCAGACCAGGTGACCCTTGTGCCTGACGCCCATGACGCCATAACGTCCAATGCCGGATGGAACACAAAACGTTATGCCCGGGAGCTGAAGGAATGGGTAAGCCTTTTCAAAAAAGCAGGTATCCGGACATCCCTGTTTGTGGATCCGGATGTGGATATGGTTCGCGCCGCGGCTCTCACAGGAACTGATCGTGTAGAACTGTACACAGAGTCATATGCCCGGATGTATGACAGCAACAGGGAAAAAGCCATTGAACCTTATGTAAAGGCTGCCGGGGCGGCCACAGCCTGCTCTTTGGGATTGAATGCGGGGCATGACCTGAACCTGAATAATATTGAATATTTTCAAAAAAACATTGAAGGTTTGCTGGAAGTGTCCATAGGCCACGCCCTGATCTGTGAATCCATATACCTGGGACTGGAAAATACCATTCAGCTGTATTTACGGCATCTCTCTAATTTTTAATTATATTTGTAAGTTCTTATATTATACATTATGAAGAAGTCATCACTGATAATCACCATCTTACTGGCACTGTCCATCGCAGTTCTTTATGTTTTACATTTTACCGGACTGGGAACCGGAAAATCAATGGCAGACAAACCCGATACGCAGGGCACCGAAACGCTCTCAGGCAGTATCGTTTACATACGTATTGATTCCCTTCTCAACAGGTACGATTTTTTCCTTGAACTCCAGGCTGACCTTACCGAAAAAGCCCGCATCGTTGAAGAAGATCTGAACAAGAAAGGACGCGCCTTTGAGAACGATGTAAACAACTTTCAGGAAAAAGTGCAGAAAGGTCTCATCACAAGGTCGCAGGCAGAAACACAACAAAACCAGCTTGCTGCCCGCCAACAGGAACTGGAGCAGTATGCCCAGCAAAAACAAATGGAACTTGCAGAGGAAAACCAGGTAATGCTCAACCGGGTACTGGATGCACTCAGGACCTACCTGTCCGAATATCGTGTTATGAAGAATTACGATCTGATATTAACCACAGACGGAAACAGTAACACGGTCATCGATGCCGTCACCTCTCTGGATATAACTAAAGACGTGGTAGAAGGACTGAACATTGAATACGCAAAAAGCCGTAAATAGGACAGACCATGAAATCAGTCACGGCGACTCAGTTTCATTTTCCTAAGCAGACAGGATTGTATGTGGGAAAAGTCCGCGACGTTTATACCATAGACGGACGCATCTTGGTGATGATCGCCACCGACAGGATTTCTGCCTTTGATGTGGTTTTTCCCAGGGGGATCACTTATAAAGGTCAGATATTAAACACCATGGCTTCCCGCTTCCTGGACCTTACAAGCGATATAGTTCCAAACTGGAAAATTGCCTCGCCCCATCCGATGGTGACTGTTGGCTACAGGTGCGAGCCCTTTCCCGTGGAAATGATCGTAAGAGGGTATCTTACCGGAAGTTCCTGGCGTACTTACAAAAGCGGCAGCCGTTCACTGTGCGGGATCCCGTTGCCGGAGGGGATGAAGGAACATCAGGCATTCCCTGAACCTATCATTACCCCTACCACAAAGGCGCAGATCGGGTCGCATGATCAGGATATTTCCAGGGAGGAAATCATCCGTCAGGGACTTGTAAGCCAGGAAGATTACCTTAAAATGGAAGCTTACTCGCTGGCCCTGTTCTCCAGGGGGCAGAAACTGGCAAAAGACAAAGGACTGATCCTGGTAGATACAAAATATGAATTTGGAAAACTGGGAAATCAGATCTGCCTTATTGATGAAATACATACTCCGGACTCTTCCCGGTATTTTTACGCAGCTGATTACCAGCAGAATTATCCCATGGGTCTTCCACCCAGGCAGTTATCTAAAGAATTTGTAAGGGAGTGGCTTATGGAAAATGGATTTAGCGGACAACCCGGCCAGAAGATGCCTGAACTGACCGACACCGTGGTCCGGAACATATCGGACCGCTACATAGAACTGTTTGAATGTCTAACAGGCACGCCTTTTGTACCCCTGGTGTATGAAGATACATTCTACGATAACATGGAAGGATGTATCCGCAATATGCTTGCCCGTTTATGAAAATGCGTACGATTTTCCTGGTTTTTCTGTTATTTTCTTCCATCGTCCTGGGTGCACAGGAACAACAAACCATTAAGCATAAGGTCCGCTGGATGGAAACCTTATATTCTATTGCCAGAAAATACAAGGTCAACCCCAAAGATATAGCTGTTTTGAACGACCTCAGGACAGGAGAAATCTCACGCGGGCAAATACTGGTTATTCCCCTACCCGATAATAAGGTAAAAGAACAGAAAGAAGTTACCCTGCAGGATACGCTTCCTGCAGAGGCAGAGCCTGAAATGGACGATCGCGGGAAAAGCCCATGCCGGGACTACACCCGTCCTTATGATTGGGAACCTGTGGTATCGGTTATTTTACCCTTTCCTGAAACAAAAACGGTTTCCGGTTTTGTTGATTTCTACCAGGGAACACTCCTGGCCGCTGAGAAAATGAAAAAAAAGGGATTGTCGGTTTTGTTTCAGGTTTATGACTGGAACGAACAGCCTATGGACGATCTGTTGTCCGGATCATCGCTTAGCAAGAGCAACCTGGTTATCGGGCCGGTTTATTCTAACCAGATAGGCAGCACCCTGGCATATTTCCGGAACAGCAACACAAAAATTGTCTCGCCCCTGGACAACAACGCCGAGGTCTGGACCAGTCTGTTTCCGAATTATTTCCAGGTCCAGCCTACTTTGGCAGCCCAGCAGGAATCCCTGATTCGCTACCTGGACCCGCACAATGCCACGCTCTGGGTGATCTCTGAAGAAGGAGAAGAAACGGTTGCTCCCGGTATAAGGGCTATACTTGACAAGAACCTTATCGGGTATAGGAATTTTTCCTATGATGTGCTCCAGGGAAGGGAAGTCACCGAAGTTTTGAGGGGCCTGCTGGGAGCAAATCCCAAAAACCAGATCATTATCGCCTCGATGAACGAGGCGTTCGTCTCTGACGCCATCAGGAACCTGCACCTGCTTCTGGCCTACAACAACATTCCAGTAGAGTTGTTCGGCTTATCACGATGGCGCAGTTTTGAGACACTCGATCTTACGGCCCTGCACCAACTGCAGGTAGTGCTCCCCTTGTCGGCCTATGTTGATTATTCGGATCAGGCGGTTAAGGAATTTGTAGAGGCATACCGTACCCTGTTTCATGCAGAGCCATCACAATTCGCTTTTCAGGGATATGACGTGGCTTTGTTTTTTTTAGATGCCCTATTTCAATACGGGCCCTCTTTTGAAGATTGCATAGAGAACGTCAGGGTTCCTTTGCTTCAGAACGAATTCACTTTTGTTAGATCTGTGCCCGAAGGCGGTTACTCCAACACGGGAACCCGTGTGGTGCGATATCTTCCCGATTTTACAGTGGAATTACTCCCCTGATCAGAGGTTATCTTTTTCGATATCCTTGAAATACCTTACCGTCGATGCTTTCAGTTCTGCTGTGGCAGCATGGTCACAGACGATAATGGCCCGGGGATGCATCTGCAGGGCTGTAATAGTCCACATATGTGAAACGGCGCCTTCGACAGCATGACGTAAAGCCCTGGCTTTATTGTGACCGCTGACCAGAATGAGCACTTCGTCTGCATCCATTATAGTTCCTATACCTACGGTCAGTGCTGTTTTGGGTACGCGTTCCATGTCGTTGTCAAAAAACCGCGCATTGGCAAGGCGTGTATCTGTGGTAAGTGTTTTGATCCTGGTCCTGGAAGCCAGCGAGGAACCAGGCTCGTTAAAGGCAATGTGACCGTCAGGCCCTACCCCGCCCAGAAACAAACGGATACCTCCGTTGCTCCTGATGGCTTCTTCATAATTTCTGCATTCTGCTACGGGATCGGCCGCATTTCCGTCTAAAATGTTGATATTCCCGGCAGGAATATCTATATACCGGAAAAAATGCTCGTGCATGAAAAAATGGTATGATTGCTGATGATCCTGTGGAATCCCCACGTATTCATCCATATTGAAGGTGACCACATTTCTGAAAGACATTTTTCCTTCATTATACAGGGCTATAAGTGCCCTGTACGTACCCATAGGGGTAGAGCCGGTAGGAAGACCCAGTACAAACGGTTTCTTTCCGGTTGGTTTGTAAGCATTGATCCTGCCAGCGATATAATTCGCTGCCCAGGAAGAAAGAAGGTCGTAATTGTCCAGTATAAGTACTCTCATAATTAATTATTTAACAAATCCTTGGCATTTTGTATTGCGGCCGGGGTAATGGTTGACCCGCTCAGCATCCTGGCCACTTCCATAACCCTGTCGTTTCCGTTCAGGGGTAAAACCCTGGTCTCTGTGATACCTTCGACAACCTCCTTTCTGACCAGATAATGGGCATTCCCCTTTGCGGCAACCTGTGGCAGGTGGGTAATGGCCAGAACCTGCATATGCTCCGATAACTGGTGAATCATAGTGCCCATGCGGTCTGCAATTTTTCCTGACACACCAAGGTCCACCTCATCAAAGATGATGGTGCTCAATCCGGCGTGTTGTGCTATGACCGATTTGATACACAACATAAGACGCGACATTTCCCCTCCCGATGCAATGCTCACCAAATCTCTGGGCGGGATGTCCCTGTTTGCCGAAAACCTGATGTCAATCCCTGTGTTGCCCAACAATCCGTATGCGCTTTTTTCCCGGATCCCGAATTCTATCTGAGCATCTGGAATGCCGAGCAGGGAAAGCCTGGTGCGTAACTGGCAGGACAAATCCGGAAGACACTCCAATCTCCCCTTGTGCAGTTTTGAAGCCATGTCATTTCTCTGTATAGTGGCCTCGTTCAGTTCCCTTTCCAGGGTATCCAGGCGCGAGGTGTCATTCACTGTATCTTCCAGTTTTTTCCCAATATTTTTTTCCAGCGACAGCAATGCTTCAACCGTTTGCACGTTGTGCTTGCGCTGCAGTGAATAAATGGTGTCCAGCCTGCCGGAGACTTCTGCCATCCGTGCAGGATCATCCTTTACCTGTTGCAGGGACCGGCTACATTCGCCGGCCAGGTCTCTGAGTTCTATGCGGATCTGATCTATCCTGTCCGAGATGTTTGCAAAGCCCTGATGTCTTGCCGCCACAGAGGCAGATATTCTGGCCGCCTCTTTGATGCCGGTTAGTACCGGGTACTCTCCTTCCTCAAAAATGGAAGAAAGCTCAAACATGGATTGACGGATTTCTGCCGCATGTTCCAGAAGGCTCAATTCCTGCTCCAGCTCTTCCTGCTCTCCTGCATAGAGCCTGGCTGCCTGAAGTTCCTGGTACTGGAAAGACAGATAATCGGTTTCGTTTTTTGCCTGATCACAGGCGGTACGCAATGTACGCACCCGGCCTGCCAGGGTGAGCACCTCTTCGTGCTTTCTCCGGTACTCATCGGCCAGTTGTGACTGCCCTGCAAATGCATCGGCCACCCTGACCGGATAATCGGAATCGGCCAGGAGCAGGTTTTCATGCTGTGAATGGATATCTATCAAGGCAGTACCCAAAGACCTGAGAAAAGAAAGCGTGACAGGCTGGTCATTTACAAATGAGCGGCTTTTTCCGTTTGGATAAATGACACGGCGAACGATCAGCTCATCGGTATAATCTACCTGCTCGCCGGCGAACAATTGCTCTATCACGTTTTCTGTTACCGGAATTCTGAAACAGGCCTCAACCACAGCGTTTGTGGCAGGATCCCTGAGAACGCCGGCATCGGCCTTTTGTCCCAGGACCAGAGAAAGGGCTCCCAATATAATAGATTTACCAGCACCGGTCTCGCCGGTTATGATAGTCAGGCCCTCAGAAAATTCAATATCCAGAACATTGATGAGGGCATAATTCGATATGCTCAGCGAATAAAGCAAACTTATTCTTTAGGTTCTTCGACCACTTTATAATATGTTTCTCCTTCCTCAAATTCGTTAATAGCTATCAATGTAGGTTTTGGCTGGCGTTCGTAATAACGTGAAATTTCTATCTGCTCGCGGTTTTCAAAGGTTTCTTCCAGCGTGTCTGTGAAGTTGGAAAATTCTTCCAGCCGGCTGTTCAGTTCTGTCTTTAGCTCGGTGGCTATCTGGTTGGCTCTTTGAGCTATGATCATTACAGTCTTGTACACGTTGCCCGTATCTTTTGCAAATTTTGAAAGATCACGGGTTATCGTTGTATCGGGGATAGGTTGTTTCTTGCTTTCCATATAGTTAGTATCTTATTGTTTTGTCGTGAATTGCTGTGCTTTGCGGAACATGTTGTCCACTTCCCTGCGGTATTTGGAATCGGGATATTCACTAATAAAATTGTAGTATTCGTCAATTACGTTGAGAAAACGAGCCCGTTGCAATTCAGGCAGGCTGTTGTTTGCATACTGGTAATTGGCGGCCACGATATAATAAAGAATTTCTTCGCGGTAAAGGCTTTCCGGATTTTCCTTCAGTGTCTCCTTGAGTGCATGCGTGGCTGCCTTGTAATCTTCAATGGTATAATATAGCTTTGCCGATTCAAACGCCTTTTGGTCCAGCCGCTGGTAAAGGTCTTCAAGCATCTTCCTGCAAACTTCCTGGTATTCGCTACCCGGATAATCGTAGAGAAATTCTTCTATGGCAGCTATCGCAACCCGGCTTGGCTGCTGATCCAGCTCATAGCGGTATGTGCTCTGATACAGGCAATCGAGTCTCATAAAACGGGCCGCTTTGGTAAACGGACTGCGCGGAAAAATCTCTACAAACTGTTTGAAATTATCTTCGGCTACAATAAAATCATTCAGGTGGTAATTGCTCAGCCCCAGATAATACTGCAGCGTGTCATCCTGCACTGTTCCCCTGTACACCATTTGTAACTGATCCAGAAGAGGCTGTGACCTTGAGTACTTTTTTGCCTCGAAATATTCAATGGCTTTCCTGAATTTCAAATTATAATCTGTGCTGCGCAGTAACACTTCATACTGGTTAACACAGGCAGGTAAAACCACAAGGAACAGGATTGCAAAGGTTAAGAATTGTTTTTTCATCAAGATCATCTGCTGCAAATATACGACAGTTTAGCAAATTACAGGCCACATTGCATGGATAGATAGCGTTCAAGGTCCATAGCCGCCATGCAGCCGCTCCCTGCTGCCGTCACGGCCTGGCGGTATTTTGGATCCTGCACGTCTCCCGCGGCAAAAACACCCCTGACATTGGTTTCAGTACTTTTTGGCTGCGTAATGATGTAGCCGTCGGGATTGACCTGTACCCAGGGCAGAAAAGGTTCTGAGTTGGGATGATGCCCTATGGCCAGGAAAAATCCCGGCACATCTATTACCTTCTCGCGCCCGGATTTATGCACCAGCCGTGCTCCTGTAACACCTGAGTCGTCACCCAGTATTTCAGCCGTCTGGTGCTCCCATAGTATTTCAATATTTGGGGTGTTCAGGACCCTGTCCTGCATTACCTGTGATGCCCTCAGGACGTTGCGTCTGACAATCATATAAACCTTGCGGCACAGAGCGGAAAGATAGATTGCCTCTTCACAGGCAGTATCGCCCCCGCCTACCACCGCCACATTTTTCCCCCTGTAAAAGAAACCGTCGCATGTTGCACAGGCCGAGACACCCATGCCTTTGAATCTCTGCTCCGATTCCAGTCCAAGATAACGTGCCGATGCCCCCGTTGCAATGATCAGCGCCTGGGTCATGACTTCTGTTCCATTATCCAGCCTGATCCGGTATGGCGGGGCTTCCAGGTTTGTTTGCGTAACGATTCCTGTCCTAAGATCAGCTCCAAAACGCAAAGCTTGTTTTCGTATGTCTTCCATAAGCTGTGCCCCCTGAACGCCCTGATGATATCCGGGAAAATTTTCAATTTCCGTAGTTGTTGTCAGCTGACCGCCTCTTAAAACCCCTTCATAAAGAACTGGTTGTAAATTGGCCCGGGCTGCATATATGGCAGCCGTGTAACCGGCTGGTCCGCTTCCGGCAATAACGCACTTTAGGGTTTCCATAGTATTATTTTCTTATAAATTTACAAATTTCAAAAAAAACAGTATCTTTGTCGCTCTAAAAAGCGGGGCGTGGCGCAGTTGGCTAGCGCACTTGCATGGGGTGCAAGGGGTCGAATGTTCGAGTCATTTCGCCCCGACTTTTTTTATCAACCGCTCGAGCCTTCTTTCCCAGACCAGAACTAACGACATGATCCAGCGCGAGAGCAACATCCATGGCAGCATACCACCAATAGCCGTAAACAGGAGCAGATCCTCCACATTGCTGTGGGAAACACTGATGTGGTGATTGAGCAGGTCTACATCCCCGGCTGATATTTTTCCCTCTTTTACTTCATCTATCATAACGGCAGCTCCGTATGCAAGTCCCAGCGTATTGGCCACGATCCATAAAAAAGCCGTTTTTGCCGGCAAACCGAAAAACAACATCACCGGTTTCAGGAATTTGGTGATATACCGTATCACGCCAAATTCTGATAACAACCGCTGGATAATGGTAAGCAGGAACACCAGGAACACCATGGGTATGGCAATCTTGAGCGTATCCAGCAGCCAGTCTCCCATGAATGGCCAGAATGCCATCTTTTCCATAATTTCCTCAAGGGCGCTATATACTGCATTGTCTGCGGGCAGGATTTTATTTAAAAGCCATCCCAGAAACAAAGAACTGAAAGTCCTGACAAAAACCATACGTATAGCAGGGGTTCCTGTCTTGCGCTGAACGGCTGTTTCCATAGGTATGTTGTGGGCACAAAGCACCATGACTGCCAGGATTGTGATGGCCCTTGGTTCCAGGTTGAGGGTTGTTATCACGGCTATGGCAGAGTAACAATTGACAAAATATCCTGAAACATAAGCCAGCGCAGCTTCTCCCGGTAATCCAAAATGCGAGAAGAACGGAGTCAGGAGCTCTGATAACCATGTAATAACACCCAGATACTTCAACAGGGTGATGATCAATGAAACCAGAAACATAATCTTTACCAGCCACCACGCAGTCTTCAATGCACCCGGGGTGGCATCCCTGACAGAACGGACGATTCTTTGGAGGGTCGATTCCATTATTCGAATTTGAGGCGCAAATATACTACTATTTTATAGTTTTGTGATTAGTTGCCTATGGGGAAGTCCCACCCTTGAAGCAACGCCTCTTGTTTACAGGTTTGCCGATATGTAGGGAAGTGCCCTGCGCAGGGCTGCCTGCCAGTATTCCCAGGAATGTGCCCCGTCGAAGATTCTTACCTGCAAAGGAATACCCTTCTTTTTCATGGCAAGGGAAAATTCCACGTTGGCCGTATAGGTGAAATCGTCATCGCCACAATCGATAACCCAGGTCACAGCGCGTAACGGTAACGCCCCATCCCGGGAGAGCCCTTCAATGTATTTGACGGCATTATGATCCTCCACCCTTTGCTGGATATCCCTGTGCACCGGATCATCCTCCCTAAACATGGCAAGTTCCATTCTGTACAGGTAGGCACTCATGGCATAAACCACCGAGAAAAGATCCGGCCTGTGGCATCCGTACATAACAGCGGCCTGGCCGCCCATGGATAGTCCGGCTATGGCACGTGACCCTTTTTCTGCACGGATCCTGTAGCGGTTTTCTACAACAGGCATGAATTCCCTGAAAAAGTGGTCTTCAAAATTCCAGCTCCCCCCATTGAAATACGTCATAAGAGTTGTACCGGCATCGGGCATGACAATGATCATCTGGCGGGACTCCCCGGCTGCCATCAACTGGTCGGCAATACGGGCCATGTTTCCTGTGCGGCCCCAGTCAACCCAGGAACCTCCTCCTCCATGCAATAGATACAGAACCGGATACTCCCTGGCGGGATCATTGTCATAACTTTCGGGAAGATACACCGCAAAGTGACGTGTTTCTCCCAGGATCCCGCTTTTCATGGAATCTGCCACGTATTTTCCCCGTGCTACCGCACTTAGAGAAATCGACAAACATAAAAAAATAAGGATCAATACACTAAGAGTTTTTTTCATGTCCGCTCTTCATTTTCTTTACAAAATTAGCACAATATTCCCCCAAACCATCTATATTTGCAATGCATCGGTTCCAACGAACCTGAAAACGGTTCAACGGATCAAAAGGGAATGCCGTGAAACTCGGCAACAGTTCCCGCTGCTGTGAGTCCCAGGAACGGAAGTTCCAAAAAATCTGTCAATCTTGCCACTGGCCTTGGGGTTCGGGAAGGCGACAGATACAGGGATAAGTCAGAAGACCTGCCGGTGTACGAATAGCGGAGAACTAACTTATTTTCCAGAAAATGAAACATTTGTTTTTTTTATGCGCATTATGCCTGACGGGACTTCTTTCAGGCTGCCAGCCATGTATTCCGGGAGAACCGGCTCCTGTTGTGATTACATTTGAAGACGCCACAGAGGCATCGCGGGCCGGGTCTCCATACGGAGATAACCTCTATGACCAGTCTTTTGTGCCTTATACACACGCTCTTTCGGGTTTGCGTTTTGGTTATGGTTTTGAATCATTTGAATATGAGGGATATGCCTATTCCACCTGGAGCGGGATTGTACCCTCCCGGTGGAACGATATGGAAACGGCAGGATATCAAAACCAGTGCAGTGTTTATTATAAGGATACCCTGACCGGTAAGGGGGGACATAGCAATTCAGAAACTTTTGCCCTGGTATACCTGGGCGCTGATTCCGCGATTTCTTTTAGTGACCCGGAAAAAGAAATGATCATACATTCCCTTTTCGTCACCAACAGCAGTTATACGGCACTTTCCATGCTGCATGGAGACATGTTCTGCAAAGCTTTTTCCTATAACGACCGGGATTGGCTGAAAGTCACCTTTACCGGGCACGGAAAAAGTGGGCAGGTAAAAGGAACGGTGGATTGCTACCTGGCTGACTTCAGGACACCAGATGGAGAAGGGGTTCTGAAAACCTGGAAAAAAGTTGATCTTTCTTCCCTGGGGCATATCCATAAGCTGACTTTCAGCATGGAAAGTTCCGATTCCGGTCCATGGGGAATGAACACCCCTGCCTACTTTTGTCTGGACAACATCATACTGAGTGAGTATTTTGTCATACCATGAAACAAATAAACCTTCTTTTAACCACGGGATTGCTTCTTATCTTCCTGCCGCTGACCTCTTGTATGAAATACGGGCCATCGCAGACAGAGGATTTCCCTCCCGGTCCCACAGGGGAAGGTTTATTGATCATTAACGAGGGTAATTTCATGTATGCCAATGCCTCGCTCACCTATTACATACCCGGCTCAGGGAAAACAGAGAACGAAGTGTTCTTTCGCGCCAATGGCATTAACCTGGGGGATGTGGCCCAGTCCCTGTCAATCTTTGAAGGCAATGGGTACATAGTGGTGAACAATTCGGGGGTAATCTTTGTCATTGACCCAAATACGTTCCGGCTCAAAGGAAGTATTACGGGATTGATCTCACCCAGGTATATTCATTTCATAGACAAACGGAAAGCTTATGTGACAGACCTGTACCAGGAGAAAATCACCATAGTTGACCCTCAGTCGTTCCGCATTCTGGGTTACATACCTGTTACCGGGCACCGCTCTACGGAAAAAATGGTCCAATGGGAAAATTTTGTGTTTGTGACCTGCTGGTCTTATGATAATAAAATACTGGTCATAGATACTGTGACAGACCGGGTTACAGATTCACTGGAAGTGGGCTGCCAACCTACGGATCTGCTCCTGGACGGTAACGGAAAAATCTGGTGTGCTGCAGCAGGGAATCTTTACCGCATAGATGCACGCAGCAGAAAGATTGAAAAAACCTTTCCTGCCCAGGCAGACGGAGCCCGCACTTATCTTGCCATGAATGCCTCGCGGGATACACTGTATTACCTGAACAAAAGCCTCTGGCGGATGGGTACAGATCAGGCAGCTACAGACATTGCTCCATTTATCGTACTGGATAAAAGAACCTATTACGGCCTGGCTGTAGATCCGGTAACATCCCATGTTTATGTTGCCGATGCCCTTGACTATGTCCAGCAGGGTAAGGTGTACCGTTTTAATACCCGGGGAGTGCCTGTGGATACCCTGACCACAGGAGTAAATCCCGGATTTTTTTGTTTTAAATGAAAATGAACGGAAAATACAGCCTGTTTCTTTGCATCGGCCTCTTTCTCCTTGCCGGGTGCAACATGGGCAGGGAATTGCACAACGAACCGGCTCCCCTGATTGTCTTTGACGTCGCAGACGGGCTTTACAGCGTAAAAACGGGAAAAACACTGACCCTCACACCACAGATCTCATATGATGCCGGGGCATCCTACACCTGGGAGCTTGACGGATCAATCGTGGGGACCGATAAACAGTATGTTTTCAGCGCACAACTGCCCGGAACCTACTTACTCACACTAAGGGTAAGCAGACCGGATATAACTGTTAGCAAGCAGGTCCGCATAGATGTCCTTAAGACGGCAGCACCGCATATCTTCCTGGCGGTACCGGAGTACGGCTATTCAGTTCTCACATCAGCCTCCCTGGAAATAAGGCCAATAATCGACAACAAAGAGAACGCAACCTTCCTGTGGAAAGTAGACCAGGTGGAAGTAAGCCGGGACAGTGTCTATGCTTTTACCTCGTCCCGGGAAGGTATATACGATGTGTTTTTCTGTGTTGTCAATGAAGACGGAACGGACCAGATCTTTTTCAAGGTGAAGGTCTCGGATACCCTCCCCCCAAGTGGTGACACAGACACAACGGAAGACCCGGATCCCCCTGCGGGCAAGTATTACCGTGCTTCACACCTGGAAAGTTCTGCACATTGGAGTGTAGTGCTGGAATACACTCCTGCTCCGGGACAATTCATCAATGAGCAGGAAACGGGAGGATTTTCTGGAGAAAACACCCCTGAAAAAGCAATCCTGTATGCAGAAAAAAGGTTGAAACAAGGCTTGTTCATATCACTTGGGGCTTTTGGAGGAACCCTGGTAGCCGGTTTTGACCACAGCATTGTCAACGACGGCGGGTTCAACCTGCAGATAACAGGAAATGCCCACGAAAATTCCTCTGAGCCGGGCATCGTGTGGGTAATGCAGGACAGCAACGGAAACGGCCTGCCCGATGACACATGGTATGAGCTCAAGGGAAGTGAACACGATAACAGCCGCACCATCCGGAACTATGCGGTAACGTATTTCCGTCCAAGGGAAACAGGACGCCCCGTTTACTGGGCAGACAATGAAGGTAATACCGGAACCATAGATTACCTGGGATCGTTCCACGGCCAGGACAGTTACTATCCGCTGTGGATAGACAGGGATTATTACACCCTTGTAGGCACACGGCTTGAATCACGAAATTACCTTTCCCAAAGCGGTTCATGGATCAGCCCTCCATACGGCTGGGGCTATGCAGACAACCATGACCAGGATTTGTTCCGCATATCCGATGCTGTAAAGCGCAACGGGAACCCCATTCACCTTGATTTTATAGATTTTGTCAAAGTACAGACCGGCGTCAACGGAAAATCGGGATGGCTGGGAGAAATATCAACCGAAATCTGTTCAATCTGTGACTACAATCTCATCAAATGACCAGGTTTTTGTTTCTGTTTCCTTTGCTGTTTATATCCGGACTCACAGCCCGCGCGCAGGATTCAGTTCAAACACGCCAGCTCGACTCTATCCGGATAACAGCCCGGTACAGGCTAAGGGATATGGGTATGCAGAAGACATCCCTGGATTCAATGGAATTGCACAGTGACATCACCGGGTCTCTGGCCCATGTGCTGACCCGCAGCAGTTCGCTATTCATAAAACACTACGGACGGGCCACCCTGTCCACCGCATCTTTCAGAGGCACCTCCCCATCCCATACACAGGTCACATGGAACGGGATGAAGATCAATTCACCCATGCTGGGTATGGTGGATTTCTCGACCATTCCATCCTATTTCATTGACAGGGCCGATCTGTATCACGGACCGAGTTCCGTCACCCTGTCTTCAGGCGGCCTGGGAGGCGCGATAGCCCTGTCTACCTCAACCCCAGCACAGGAAGGGCTTTCGCTCCAGTACATCCAGGGTGCAGGCAGCTTCCGTACGTTTGATGAATTCCTGAATATTTCCATAAGAAAACAACAATGGAGTTCATCGATCAGACTTTACTTTGCTTCGTCCAGAAATGACTACCCATACACCAACTATAGAAAAAAACATTTTTTTTACGATGACCAGGGCAATGTGAGCGGATACGAATATCCCGTGGAACGTAATAAGAACGGGGTTTTCAGGGACTTTCACTTATTGCATGATTTTTTCCTCAAAGGATCAGGCGGAGGAACCTGGTATGTTTCTGGCTGGTATTCCGCCACAGATCGCGGTATCCCCCTGCTGAACGTAGATTACAAGGAAAGCTCTAGTGTGCGCAACAATCAGAATGACAATACTTTCAGGGGCATCTTAGGGTGGCGAAAGCTGCATAACGGCAGTAAGCTGGAAGCACGTGCCGGTTATACCTATACCGATATGCTCTATCAATACCAGCGTGGCCTTGGGGATGGGAACTGGGCCGACATGGTGCACTCACAAAGCTTTGTCCATTCCCTTTTTTCTCAACTGGAGGGGGAATGGTATCTGGAAAACTGGATGTTTTCCGCGAATATAACATTGAATCAGCACTTTGTGACAAGCACGGATAAAGCTGTTATCTCTACCCAGGGGGAGCAGTCACTCCTTGGTTACCAGCAGGCTCGCCTGGAAACGTCGGGATTTATCGCTGCCAGATACCGCCCGTCGGAAAGGCTCGGTGTGTCTGTTAGTCTTCGTGAAGACCTCTACGGGAAAAAAATGACACCGCCCATCCTTTCTTTTTTTGCAGAATACCTGGTATCCCGTAAAGGGCAGGTGATGCTCAAAGCCTCGGCTGCCAGGAATTTTCGTTATCCCACACTCAACGACCTGTATTTTATGCCGGGGGGCAACCCCCTGCTTAAACCCGAAGAAGGGATGACCTTTGATGGTGGTTTGTCTGCACAGGATAAGGGCAGGCTGGTAAATTGGAGCGGCAACCTCACCGGATTCTATTCCCGTATCCGGAACTGGATCAGTTGGCTGCCTACTTTCAAGGGGTTCTGGTCGCCCGTAAATATCAGGCAGGTGAAAAGTTACGGAATTGAGTTCAGGGGTTCTGCCGAAATTCACCCCGGAAATAACTGGACCATCGGCGGCCTCGGCAATTTTTCCTGGACAAGGTCCCTGAACCTGGGAGATCCCGTTAGCTGGGCTGACCAGGCTATTGGAAAACAATTGGTCTATATTCCCGAATTTTCTGCCTCCTTTACCGGAAGGGTCAGCTGGAAGCAATGGACCTTCACCTATGACTGGACTTATTACAGTGAGCGTTATACCACATCGAGCAATCAGACACGCACACAGCTGGGGGTGCTGGGTCCCTACTTTATGAATGACATCGCGCTGGAGAAAAGTTTCCGGTTTAATCATACGGTGCTGCACGTGAAAGCGATCGTGAAAAATCTCTTCAACGAGGCTTATGAAACGGTGCTGGCCAGACCTATGCCAGGGATCAATTACACCCTCTCTGTAGGGATCGTCCCCCTGTTCCGGTAACCGCCTTCTTCAGGCCGGTTATTGTATGTTACCGGATTACCACATATTCACTGCGAGGCACCCCGATGTGGAACGGCGGGCCCCAGATGCCCAGCCCCGATGTGACGTAAAACCGGGTCGATCCCCGGGTATATTCTCCATAAAAAAGATCATTCGCCCTTTTTACCAGAAGGGAAACCGGCCACAACTGACCGGCGTGCGTATGCCCGCATATCTGGAAGTCTGCACCAAAATCAACAGCCTCGGCAATTCCAAGGGGCTGGTGGTCAAGCACAAGTAAAGGCAAGTCCCTTTCAGAAGAGCTGTAAGCCGAGGCTTCCCACACCTGGCGGAGGGTCTTCCTTCCTGCTGCAGAATGATCCTCCCTGCCCAGGATGTAAGCCACCCCGGGAATCCGGACTACCGAGTCCCGCAGGACCACAATCCCTTGTCCGGCTATCCATTGGAGTGTGTTCTCCTCTTGTCCGTAAAATTCATGGTTCCCGGGCACGGCATAGACTCCCAGGGGAGCATCATGACAATGCCCCAGATAATGAAGATCCATTTCAGGCAGGGTCCGTGAAACGGCGACCATTGATAACCCCGGTAAAGCGCATAAAAATTACCCAGGCCATAGATGATCAGGAGCAGTGAGAAAAAGAAGGCAAAATGTTTCATTCCGCGGGTTTGAAGGTGTCCGGATCCCTGAGCCACTCGAAGGTGGTGTAATGCTCGTCGGTCATGCCCAGCCTGCGGTATGTTTCTATCGCCCGGGGATTGTTCCTGGCCACATAGAGTCGGATTCCAATCACATCTTCAGATTTCCTGACCAGTTCCTGCAAATGTTTATAGAGTGCCTTGTAGACACCCATCCTGCGAAATTTGGGGATCGTGTATACGCTTTGTATCCACCATATCCAGGCGTTGCGCCAATCACTCCATTCCCTGGTAATGAGCAGCGAGGCGGCTATCTCTCCCTTGATTTCTGCTATGTATGCTGTACCGCGGTTTTCATCTTCCAGGTAGGCGCAAGTTCCCAGCAGCACCGTCTGGCGATCCAGTACGATGTTTTCCGATTCGAGCGCCATGTGTACCTGGTTCGCTGCCAGGACCCCGGCATCTTTTATGGTGGCTTTTCTTATGATCATTAGACAAATATAAGTATTTTTGCATCATGGAAAACCGTAAGGATAAAGTTTTGAAACAGCTGGATGACTGGAATATTGCTTACCGGTTATACACTCATCCGCCCCTGCCCACAGCAGCAGATGCCATAGCTTACTGGAAAGACATTGATGCCCAGCATTGTAAAAACCTCTTTTTTAGAAATCACAAGGGAAACCGCCACTACCTGGTAATTTTCGACTGGAAAAGGGATTTACCAATCCACCGTATTGAAAAGATGCTACGGCAGGGCAAACTCACCTTTGCCTCACCCACCCGGATGATGCGCTACCTGGGAGTGGAACCGGGCTCGGTCTCGCCTTTTGGTTTACTGAACGACACCGAAAACCATGTTGTACTTTTTCTGGACACCAAATTGAAAGAAGCGGAAGAAATCAGTTTTCATCCCAATGACAACCGGTATACGGCCGTCATATCAAAAACAGACTTTTTCCGCTTTCTTGAAATGGTAGGCAACGCCCATGTCTTCCTGGACATTGACGCTCCGGAAATCCCGGTTTAGGAGATCCGCCTTGCCCCGTCACTGATCACCACATCATATACCTTGGGCTGATGGCCGAATTTGCGGGCAAACTGATCTTTTGCCTGTGCCAGAAATCCATCGTATAGGGGTTCTTTCACAAGATTGATGGTGCATCCGCCAAACCCCCCTCCCATCACCCGGGATCCGGTTACCCCGCATTCTTTGGCAATATGGTTCAGAAAATCCAGTTCCTCACAACTGACCTCATACAGGCGGCTCATGCCATCATGGGTCAGATACATCATGCGGCCTACCGTTTCATAGTCGTCCCGTTCCAGGGCATCACTCACGGTGAGCACGCGCTCCGTCTCCTGAACCACATACAGGGCACGCATGAAATCTTCTTCGGGCATCAGCCCTTTCATCTCTGTAAGCATCTCCTGGGTTACATCCCTGAGAAATTCCACATGCGGATGTCCGTTCTCACGGACCGTCCGGGCCGCATTTTCGCAGGACTCGCGGCGTTTGTTGTATGCCGATGAAGCCAGTTCATGCTTGACCACAGTGTCTAGTAACACCAGCCGGTAGCCCTGTGGATGGAACGGGAAATACTGGTACTCCATGCTTCGGGTGTCAAGACGGATAAGATGCCCCTTTTTCCCAAAAAGTGAAATAAACTGGTCCATGATGCCGCATTTCACCCCTACGTAATTGTGTTCGGTAGATTGGCCGATGCGGGCCAGTTCCATCTTGTCAAATCCCAGAGAAAACATGTCATTCAGGGCATAGGCATAGGTGCTTTCCAGGGCGGCCGATGAGGACATGCCGGCTCCCAGGGGAACGTCCCCGGCAAAGGCGGTATCAAATCCTGAGGGTGATCCCCCCCTTTTGATGATCTCACGGCATACCCCAAAAATATAGCGCGCCCAGGAAGCGGCCGGAAGATCGGTTTCAGTCATGGTAAATTGGGCATAATCCTGCAGATCCACCGACCAGGTATGTACCTTATTTGTTCCGTTGGCGCGGATCACCGCAACTATTCCCTTGTCTATGGCTCCGGGGAAGACAAAGCTTCCGTTGTAATCGGTATGTTCCCCAATCAGGTTTACCCTGCCGGGAGCAGCATACACCCTTGTGCCATGGTCACCGAATTTGTCTTTGAACTGCTGCTTTATGATATCAATCTCCATACTGCAGTCCTTATAATTCCCAGGCCAGAGCTGCCGATCCCAGGATGGCCGCCTCGGATCCGGGCAACTGGGAAGGAATGACTTTCACTTTCCCTTTCCAGATAGACAGCAGGTTATCTTCCATGGCATCGATGGTGGGTTTGAATATCAGCTCACCGGCCTGTGCAAGGCCTCCGAAAAGCACAATGGCTTCCGGGGCGCTGAAGGCAACGAAATCGGCAAATGCTTCTCCCAGGATCCTTCCCGTATAATTGAAAACTTCAATGGACAAAGAATCTCCTTTGGCCGCAGCCTGGGCAACATCCCGGGAAGTAATCTCATCTGCGGGCATGTTCCTGAGGGCGCTCGGATATTTGGGATCCATTTCCAGCAGTTCACGGGCTGTCCTGGCAACACCAATGGCAGAAGCATAGGATTCCAGGCAGCCAACCTTGCCGCAATTGCACAGACGGCCTGTGCGGCGGATGGATGTGGTGTGACCCAGCTCGCCGGCAAAACCATCGTGTCCGTATACTACTTTGCCGTCTATCACAATGCCGCTGCCAACACCGGTTCCCAGGGTGATTTCAATGAAATTTTTCATACCCTTGGCTGCCCCGTAGATCATTTCTCCCTGAGCTGCCGCATTGGCATCGTTGGTAACAACAACTGGCAAACCCGTGGCTTCTTCCACAGTTTTTTTCAAATGGATCACTTTGGGGTTTCCCTGTTTATCTTTTGCCCATTTCAGGTTGGGAGCGGCTTCTATGGTTCCCTTGTAATAATTACCATTGGGAGCACCTATGCCAATGCCCTTGATCTTGTCCTTCCCGCCAATCCCGGGTACGGATATCATCCGGGTAAGGCTCTTTTCCAGTTCATCCATATATCCTTTTAGGGTAACGATATCACGGGTATCGAATGAATCCTGGATAAGGATATTGCCGCGGGCATCCACAACACCCAGCTTTGTGCTCTGACCTCCTATGTCAATGCCAATTACGTAAGGTTTTATCATGTCTTATTGTTTTTGGATTTCTTTATGAACAATCTTTGATCCTGCCAGTGCATAGTAAAGCATATAGAGCAGGCCTAGGGCGATTACCCAGTAACTGGAAATATATCCAGCCTTGTCTGCAATAAAACCCTGGAAAGCAGGCAGGATGCCTCCGCCGCAAACCAACACCATGAAAAGTCCGGAAGCGGCAGCCGTATATTTGCCCAGCCCTTCTACGGCCAGATTGAAGATGCTGCCCCACATGATGGAAGTACATAAACCAACCAGCACAATATACATGGCATTGATGGGTACATCGGCCATCCCGAATGAAAGGCCTCCAATGGCTGAACGCTGCAGCACCGGCAATGTCACCATGGTAGAAGTAGAGGAAAATATGGCCAGAAGGACCAGGATCAGTCCCACCAGTGAAGCAGAACTTAGCATGGCTTTGCTGGACACCTTGTTTCCTACAAATGCGCCTATCAGACGGCCTGCCAGCATCAGAAACCAGTAAGTCCCTGCCACAAAACCGGCAATGGTTTTCCCGACTTCCGGGTTATCGGAGAGCCAGTAGATCATGATGCCCGGTGTTCCGACTTCTACACCCACATAGACGAAAATGGCGATGGCTCCCAATATGAAATGCCTGTATTTCAAGGCTCCTGCCATAAGTTTACCCAGGGGCTCCTTGCTTTGGGCCACATGAGGTTCCGGGATATTCACTGCCAATAACACAAAAAACACCAGGGCAAATACACCCATGGCAATGTATAATACGGGAAATACGTCTTTGATGTTGGCTTTGGCTGCCTCCCCAATCAGAATACCCACCAGGGCAGGAGTCAGCGTAGCCATAAGGGAATTGAAAGAGCCTCCGACCTGGATCAGCTGGTTGCCTTTATTACCGCCGCCGCCCAGTGTGTTGAGCATGGGATTGACAACAGTATTGAGCAGACACATGGAGAAACCGGCTACAAATGCTCCCAGCAGGTATACACTGAATGCTGCGTTTTCGGGTGAATGACCTGACAGATACTGTATGAGAACACCCAGGAAACCAATGGCGATGGCTATGAGTGCTGTTTTTTTGTATCCTATGCGTTGTAACATCATACCGCCCGGTATTCCCATAACGGCATAGGCAATAAAATTGGCCGCATTGCCCAGTAAACCCTGGAAATTGGATACCCCGAATTGCTCTTTTAATACTTGACCCATTGGTGCGGCCAGGTTGGTCACAAATGAGATCATACCGAACAGTGCAATCATCATGATGATTGGCAATGCATAGCTTTTTTTCTTTGTTGTCATAGATGAATGATTAGTTGTTTTTTTGTGCAAAATCTTTCAAAAGTAACGATTTCTTTTAAAAAATAGCGCTCTTCTATATCATTATTTACCGGCAGGAAGCAACTCCAGCGTCACAATAGATCGGGCCGGAATGTTAAGTGTCAGTATATCTTTTCCATATTTCATCCCGGAATAGGTCACGGGCATGACAGTAAGCGGATGATCAAAATCGTTATAGTCCGTGATCTGCTGGCTGGTAAGGATCCTGCCGGAAGGGTCTTTGACCCTTGTCCCTTTCAAATTGATCGTGACTTCACAAGACTTATCCAGGCATATATTGGCCAGGGAGATATGTGTCACCCCCTGTTGATTGACAGTAGCGGTCGCGTACACTGCCTGTATGACACACTTGTCGGGTGTTACAATATCCGGCGCCTTTACATCAAGGGGCAAAAAGGAAGCTCCCTGGTGCACTTTGAACATTTCAAACACATGATAGGTGGGAGTAAGGACCATTTTGTCGTCTCTGGTCAGGACCATGGCCTGGAGCACATTGGCCAGCTGTGCAATGTTGGCCATCTTCACCCTGTCTGCATGCTTGTGGAAAACCATCAGAGAAAGGGCGGCCACAAAAGCATCACGCATGGTGTTCTGCTGGTACAGATGCCCCCGTACGGTCCCCGAAATTCCGGCAATAGGTGGCATACCTGCGGTATTGGTCTGCGTAAAACTCAGGACGCATATTGCCTCCGCAACCCCAGCTTTCATTCCCCACTCCGAAATACCTGATTTTCCAAGGTTCGTCCCTTCCGTTTTCCCGGCGCAGGTTGGCCAGGGGACTGTCGGCCGGGGATGTCATGTATTCAACCCAATCGGCCATTTCCTCTACCGTTCCGCTACCCAGGTTTGCACTAACATACGGTTCACAACCCAATAACTCACAGAGGTTCAGAAGTTCATGCGTGCCAAAACTGTTATCCTCTACCGTGCCACCCCAGTGTGTATTGATCATTTTAGGCCTCAGTTGCCGCGGACCAATCCCGTCACGCCAGTGGTATTCATCGGCAAAACAGCCTCCGGGCCAGCGCAGAACAGGGATTTGCAATTTTTTCAGTGCTTCCAGCACATCGTTACGGTAACCTTGCGTATTGGGGATCGGGGAATCGGGACCAACCCAAAGCCCCCCGTATATGCACGTTCCCAGGTGCTCTGCAAAATGACCGTAAATTTCTTTTTCTATGCGCCATGTTTCTTGCTGTGGTTGCAGATCTATGATGGCTTTTTCCTGGGCAACCATTGGCAGACATGCCAGGAATGCTGCTATAGTGATCGAAATATTCATTTTTATTTTTTAAAAAGCATGGGGACAAATTCCGAAAGATAAATCCGCCAGTTGGCCCAGGTATGGCCACCCCCGCTTTCGCGGTAGATATACGGCATGTCAATCTTGTCGAGCAAAGCTCGGTATTGGGCATTGGCTTTATACAGGAAATCATCCTTTCCTATGGCTATCCAGTATATACTGTAGCCATTTTCGTGCTGTTTTTTCAGGGTCTCCTCCACATCCTGGTAAACGGGGCTGTCTGCGTGTTTTTGATCAGGCATGATGGCTGCCGAGAACAATCCTACATACCCGAATGTGTTGGGATAATAACGTGAAATGTGCAACGTGTGGTATCCCCCCATGGAAAGTCCGGCTATGGCACGGGCATTTTTTTTTGGGATGACCCTGTAGTGCGATTCCACAAAGCGGATCACGTCTGCAAATGAAGCTTCAAACTGGCCGTCCATGGTGCCATCCAGTTGCATGGCGGGCTTATACAATCCCAGGGAAGATTCACCGGGAGCGGCTTCCTGGACCACATTGCCGTTGGTCATAACCACAATCATGGGCTCTGCCTTTCCTGCGGCTATCAGGTTGTCCAAAATCTGTGAGGTTCTGCCCAGATTGATCCAGGCTTCTTCATCACCGCCCATACCGTGCAGCAGGTAGAAAACAGGATATTTCCCTTTGCCTTGTTCATATCCCGGAGGCGTATAAATGGTAATTCTGCGTTTCTGTACATATTTATTGGACGGACTGTCATACCAGGTACGCGTGACCGTACCATGAGGCACATTTTGTACCGAATACAAATCGCCCTGGCCCCCCGGTGTGATCACAATGTTGGTCACGGTGGCCACATCCCTTATCTGGTGGACATTGTTAGGATCCATCATACGCAGGCCGTCTACCATAAAGGCATAACCATAAAGATCAGAGGCCAAAGGCCTTGTTGTATAGGACCATACTCCTTTTTCATCCCTGGTCATAGGCTCGCTTCCGGGCATCCATCCCTGCGGGGGAAGAAAGTCTCCCGTAAGTCTCACTTCTTTGGCATTTGGAGCCATCAGACGGAAGGTCACAGAATTGTCAGCATGAACCTGAGGAGACACAATATCGGCCCCTCCCATAAAAAGTGCCTGTTGTGCCAACAACACAGGGGCGAACAACAGGCAGGCGAGTGTCAGATTTACTATTTTCTTATTCATACATAACGGTTTTATAATTTTTAGTGAATGTAACGATTTTTTGTGGCTCAGGTGTGCTGCAGTCAGTGGTAATTGCCAAAAATCACTGCCGCCACAAAGAAAATGCAGTTTTTTTCTTTTTGCCGGGGCTTCTGCTGCATGTGCCGATAGTCACTGCCACTACAAAGAACCGAGAGCTATTTCCTATTGCCGGGGCTCTCCGTTCTTTGTGGTGCAGCGATCATGGCATTTATGTGTGTCCTGCTCAAACAACCGCCCTTTGTTCGCACGGAGGTCGCATCGCGATCGCCCGGTGGTCTTCAATGTGGTGCGCCAAACACGTTTGGCGCTTATTTTACGCTGCGAAGCAGCACCAATCATTTTTTATTTGCTGTGAGGAAGGTGGTAAGTAACAACTATGTTACAAAAACTCATAACACACTGTATATGTGCGCACTAGAAGCTTGCGTGCATTATTAACGACTTACCACCCTCCTGGGATTTGTGATTTTTTGGGGAGGGTAGTAAGTAGCGTTTTGATATAATGCCTTGTAACACGTTGTTATTGTGTGCATTAAAGGCTTTTCGCTGTTTTGCCTACTTACCACCTCCCCCAAAAACCCAACTATAGGTGGAACCTGTTACTGCAGTTTTTTATACTTGAACGGCTTGATCTCTGTTCCCAGGCGGCGCTTACGGTTTTCTTCGTATTCGCTGTAGGAGCCTTCAAAAAAATACACCCCCGAATCGCCCTCAAAGGCCAGGATGTGCGTGGCTATACGGTCCAGGAACCACCGGTCGTGGGATACGATCACGGCACAACCCGCGAAATTCTCAAGGCCTTCTTCAAGAGCGCGTATCGTATTCACATCCACATCGTTGGTAGGCTCGTCCAGCAACAGCACATTGGCGTTTTCCTTCAAGGTGAGTGCCAGGTGCAGCCGGTTGCGTTCTCCGCCGCTCAATACGCCGCAGAGTTTTTCCTGGTCTGCCCCCGAGAAATTGAAGCGGGAAACATATGCCCGGGCATTTACCTCGCGGTTCCCCAGGCGAATGAATTCGGAATTGCCGGTTATGGTCTGATAAACGGTTCTATCGGGATCAATCTGTTTATGCTGCTGGTCCACATAGGCCAGGCGGACGGTCTCCCCCACCCTGAATTCGCCGGCATCGGGTTTCTCCACCCCCATGATCAGGCGGAACAAGGTGGTCTTTCCGGCGCCGTTGGGTCCTATCACCCCCACGATGCCGGCCGGAGGCAATTTGAAATTCAGGTTCTCGAAGAGCAATTTATCGCCGTAAGCCTTTGCTACGCCGGTGGCTTCTATCACCTTGTCACCCAGCCTCGGCCCGTCTGGAATAAAAATCTCCAGGCGTTCTTCCTTCTGCCGGCTGTCCTGGTTAAGCATTTTTTCATATGCCGAGAGACGTGCTTTTGATTTGGCATGACGCGCCTTGGGTGCCATGTGCACCCATTCCAGTTCGCGCTCCAGTGTTTTGCGGCGTTTGCTTTCCTGCTTTTCTTCCATCGACAGGCGGATGGTCTTCTGTTCCAGCCAGGATGAATAATTCCCCTTCCAGGGAATGCCTTCGCCCCGGTCCAATTCCAGGATCCAGCCGGCCACGTTGTCCAAGAAATACCGGTCATGGGTTACGGCTATGACAGTACCTTTATACTGCTGCAGGTGGGCTTCCAGCCATTGTACGCTTTCCGTATCCAGGTGGTTGGTGGGCTCGTCCAGCAAGAGAACATCGGGCTCGCTCAGCAGCAGGCGACACAGCGCCACACGACGCCGTTCCCCTCCGCTCAGATGTTTCACGGAAGATCCGGCTGGCGGGCACTGCAGGGCATCCATGGCCCTTTGCAGTTTGGAGTCCAGGTCCCAGGCTCCGGCATTGTCAATCTTTTCTGTCAGTTCACCCTGACGGATGATCAAGTCATTCATCTGATCATCGTTCATGGGTTCTGTAAACTTCAGGTTCACTTCTTCGAATTCCTTTAGCAGGTTCACTACCTCCTGCACTCCTTCCTGTACCGTTTCCATGACGGTTTTGGAGTCATCAAGACGGGGTTCCTGTTCCAGATACCCTACCGTATAACCCGGAGCCCAGACCACTTCCCCTCCGGTACTCTTTTCCAGGCCGGCGATGATTTTAAGCAGGGTTGATTTTCCGGAACCGTTCAATCCGATCACTCCGATTTTTGCCCCGTAGAAAAAAGACAAGTAAATGTTTTTCAGGATGGTTTTATTGTTTTTCGGGAGAATCTTGTTCACCCCGTTCATAGAAAAAATGATTTTTTCGTCTGCCATGATCAGAATTTTTTTATGCGGAAATGACAATAAGGATTGTGCCCTGTCTTATTGTAATAATGCTGGTGATAATTTTCTGCAGGCCAGAAACGTGTGGCAGGTGTGAGGGCTGTGTGCACTGTAAAGCCTTTTTCACGGAGTGTCTGCATGAGTATTTGGGCTGTAACGCGTTGCTTGTCGTTCAAGTAGAATATTTCTGAACGGTATTGTGGCCCGATGTCAGGGCCCTGGCCGTTGGTCTGGCCGGGATCGTGGATCTCGAAAAATAAACGGCACAATTCCTCAAAACTGGTCAACACCGGGTCGAACTCCACTTCAACGGCTTCTGCATGGCCGGTTATGTGGGCTTTTACTTCTTCATAGGAAGGGTTTTCCTTATGACCGCCTGTATAGCCCACCGTGGTCCTGATAACACCGGGAGCCCTGTCCAGGTAATGTTGTACGCCCCAGAAACATCCTGCGGCAAATATCGCTTTTTCCATGGTGCAAAGATAGGAAAAAGGAATGCTATCTTTGTATCATGCATCCACTTGAAAAAATGATAGGAGAAGGGGAACATGTACGCCAGGATTTTAAATATTTCCTGGGTGATGCCCGCAAAATCGCACGTTCCCTGGCAGCTTTCGCCAACACGGAAGGAGGGCGGCTGCTGGTGGGCGTGAAGGACAACGGGAAGATAGTGGGATTGAAACACCGGGAAGAAGAAGCCTGTGTGGTTGAAGCGGCAGCCCATGTGTTTTGCAGGCCTGCCGTTCAATACACAACCCGACACTGGGAACACGAGGGGAAGGTGGTCATGGAAATACAGGTTGCCAAAAGCACAAAAGCCCCCCACTCGGCCAGACCCCTCCATTTCACCCTGGACAACAAACACCGCCGTCTGCTTCAGGTGCTCGGGACACAAACCGAATACAAAGATTTTGATATTGCCGAGTTATCCCGTCTCAGCCTGATGACACGCAGGGAATGCATAGTTGCCCTGGCCGGCCTGATAGCCAGCGGTACCATTCAGACTTCCAGATAGCCTTTAATAGCCTTTACGTAGGATCGGAATGCTTCTAGTCCCCCGGGTGTGATACGGCATACTGTGCGGGGTTTCTTTCTCCTGAATGTTTTCTCCATCTCTATGTACCCGGCTGCATTAAGCTTGTCCAGCTGTATACTCAGGTTCCCGGGACTGGCTCCCGTTTGTTTCTGAAGGTATACAAAATCGGCTTCTTCAAGGGAAATAAGTACCGACATCACCGCCAAACGCAGCTCTGAATGCAACAGGGGATCCAGTTCCTTAAACATCGCTACTGAGTTTTTTATTGGCTGCACACTGCAATATATGGGCCGGGACCACCATGATGATGACAAAAGCTATGGCTATGAGCGGGATCGTATTGATCCCGTCGACCCACAAAAAGGCAAAGGACAGCAGGATCCCGATCAATCCGCAAACGATAAAAGGTTTGTACAGCACCATTAACCCGGTAGTGCTCACCCCAACGGACACAAGCAGTGTAATCACAAAAGTGGCAGGAAAAGGGTGAACCAGGAAGGCTGCCGCTGCACACAGGAACATGGCAACGGCTAGCAGGATCCATATCCTGGTAATGATTTTACCCATGTGTGACTGGGATGCGCCCTGTGTACGGGTCTTGCCTCTTTCCATGATCCAGTAAATGATCCATCCCAGAACCGGTATGGATAACCACAACAGGTTGTACATATAATCACCTGTCTGGCGGATGGCAAACCAGACAGCCAGGGCCGTGAGCACACTTACATAGCCGAATATGAGCATGGGGCGTGCTGCATTTTTCTCCATGCCCTTACGGGTGTTGTCGATCATCCTGGTGATCAACTCAAGACTTTCTTTTTCATTCAAGACTTTTTCCATAGCTTTAATAATTAATGTTGTCACAAATATAAAGTACTTTATTTTATTAACCAATTTTTTTATCAAAAATTCGTATATTTGTCATGTGAATCATCTATTTCACATACTCTCTATGATAATGCGAATGCATCGTTAAGATGCCTTTCTGCCGGATTTTCCCCATTATCCCACTATTTTCCATCTTTTTTAACACCAAATAATACCTTCGTCATGTCTGTATACAAGCATTTTGATACCTTACAGGTTCATGCCGGGCATAAAGCAGACCCGGCTACAGGCTCCTGCGCCACACCTCTTTACCAGACAGCTTCCTTCCGGTTCAGGGACATGGACCACGCTGGGCGTCTGTTTCAGTTGCAGGAAGAAGGATTTATCTATTCCCGCCTGTCAAATCCCACGGTCAGTGTACTTGAGGAGCGCCTGGCCGCCCTGGAAGGCTGTTCGGCGGCTTTAGCCGTTTCTTCCGGCCAGGCCGCTCTTTTTCTCACGATTTCCAACCTTGCCTTGCCGGGAGATAATATGGTGACTTTCCCCTCTCTGTATGGAGGCACCTATACCCTTTTTCGGGACCGTTTCCATGATTTCGGCATATCGTTCCGTTTTGCTCCAGGGAAAGAAACTGCAGACTTGGCGCCCCTTATTGATAGTCGAACAAAAGGGGTGTTTGTGGAAACAATCGCCAATTCAGATTATCATGTTCCTGATTTTGACTCTCTTGCCGAAATATGTCACAAGAATCGGATCCCACTTGTGGTGGACAACACATTCGGAGGTGGCGGGTACCTTTTTCGTCCGGCAGAGCACGGAGCGGCCATTATTACGCATTCTGCCACTAAATGGATTGGGGGCCATGGCAACAGTATTGCGGGGATCCTTGCCGAGGCGGGGACCTTTAGCTGGGATAACCCCCGTTTTCCACAATTCACCGAAAACTGCCCCTCCTACCACGATTTGAACTTTCATGCATCTTTTGGGAATAAGGCGTTTTGCAGCAGGGCAAGGGCTCTTGGCCTTCGCGACTGGGGTTGCTGCCTTTCTCCTTTTAACGCGTTTCTCATCCTTCAGGGAATAGAAACCCTGTCACTGCGCATGCAGCGGGCCATGGACAATGCACGGGAGCTGGCCCTCTGGCTGGGCTCACAAAAACAAGTTGAAAGAGTATGCTACCCGGGATTGAAAACCCATCCTTCTTACCACAATGTGAAGAAATATTTCCCGTGCGGAGCCGGAGCCGTCTTGAGTTTCACCCTCAGGGCAGACCGTTCCGCTACCGCAACGTTTGTGGACCGGCTGCAACTGATAACCTTCCTTACCAATGTGGGAGACAACAAAACCCTGATCACCCACCCCGCTTCCACAACGCACGGGCAAATGTCGGAGGATGCCTTGAAAGCAGCCGGCATTAGTCCGGGCACTTTACGCCTGTCTGTTGGTATTGAGCACATAGACGACCTTAAAGGTGACTTGCAGCAAGCCCTTATTTCCTGTAAATAATGATAGAGAACACTTATATATACCATGAGCCGTTTCTGCTGGAAAACGGATCCATCCTGCCCGGGATCCGCATCCGGTACCATTGCAGCCGTGGTCCTCTGACCGGCAGAAAGGTGGTATGGATTTGCCACGCCCTGACAGCCAGTTCAAACCCGCTTGACTGGTGGCCCGACCTGGTTGGAGCGGGAAAATTCCTGGATCCCGGGCGGGAGTATATCATCTGCGCCAATGTCCTGGGATCCTGTTACGGTTCCACCCAACCACATGCTACTGATTTCCCCCTGATCACCATCCGGGATATGGTGAAGGCACACCAGTTGCTTCGCCTGCATCTGGATATAGAGCACATTGACCTGCTCATAGGCGGTTCCAGCGGGGGTTTTCAGGCCCTGGAATGGGCCATAGACAGTCCCGGCCTGGCAGGCAACCTGTGCCTGATAGCCTGCAGTGCCCGCATCAGTCCCTGGGCAACGGCTTTAAACGAATCCCAGAGAATGGCTCTCTTTGCAGATACAACTTTCGGTCGCGGGGAAGAACCCATGGCAGGCCGGCGGGGACTGGCTGCCGCACGATCCATTGCCCTGCTTTCTTACAGGTCGTATGCCGGCTACTGTAAAACCCAGTCTGAACAGCAGGATGATGTGCTGATAGCCTGCAAAGCCTGTTCTTACCAGCAATACCAGGGAAAGAAGCTGACAGACCGGTTCAGCCCGTACAGTTACTACACCCTTACCCTTAGCCTGGATTCGCACAATGTGGGGCGTAACCGCGGCGGAACAGCCAAAGCCTTGTCGGTTATCAAAGCGCACACCCTTTGTATAGGGATAGACAGCGACATGCTTTTTCCCCTGTCAGAAATTGAGTACCTGGCAGAACATATACCCGGCGCAACAAAAGAAGTTATATCCTCTGATTTTGGACACGACGGATTTTTACTTGAACACGAACAAATAACATCAATTTTATGCAAGTTCTTAAATTCGGGGGCAGCTCACTGGCCAATGCCTCTGCCATAAATCAGGTTATGGAAATTATCCACACAGCTTCTGCCCGGGATAAAACCATTGTGGTTGCCTCGGCCCTGAGCGGTGTAACCGACACACTGATACAAACCGGAATCATGGCCGGTAACAAAGACGCCGGATACAGGACATTGATAGATGATCTGGAAGCGCGGCACCTGGACGTTGTGAACGAACTGCACCCCCCGAAAACCGGAGCGGGTGCCGGCGGTGTATTGTCCCTGTTGTTTGAAAAGCTACGGGACATATGCCGGGGGGTTTTCATGATAGGGGAAATCAGCCCCGCCACTTGCGATCTTATTGCCGGTTTTGGGGAGTTGTTTTCCACCAGGATCCTGGAAGCAATATGCACATCTAGGGGTCTGAGTTGCTGCTGGGCAGACGCCCGTGAAATCATCCGGACCAATTCTTCCTCTTCACAGCCTGTGGTCAACATCGCCGTAACACAGCGTAATGTGCATGAACTGTTGCACAATAACCTTTCAAAAATCATCATAGTTCCCGGTTTCATTGCCTCGGATGACCAGGGCAGGACCACCACCCTGGGAAGGGGTGGATCAGATTATACGGCCTCGTTGCTGGCTGTGGCGGCAAAAGCCCGCATGCTATGGATCTGGACCGATGTGAACGGGATGATGACGGCAGATCCCCGGATCGTTCCCCAGGCCCGCACCATTGAGAACATATCCTACAAAGAAGCCCTGGAAATCTCGCATTTCGGGGCACGGGTGGTGTACCCTCCCACCATACAGCCGGTAGTCTCGGAAAACATTCCCATCATGGTCAAAAACACCTTTGATCCCGAAGGCCCCGGAACACTCATAGAGCAGGATCCGCCAGAAGGCAAAGAAAAGATCAGGGGCATTTCCGGCAGTGACAACATAGCCCTGCTATCCATGGAAGGAAGCGGGATGGTAGGCATCCCGGGCTATTCAAGCCGGCTTTTCAATGCGCTGGCACAGCAGCAGATCAACATCATTCTCATAACCCAGGCATCTTCTGTACACACCATGCTGGTGGCCATTGACCAGGCCGATGCGCAGAAAGCCAAAAAATTTGCCGATGAAACGTTTGCTTACGAAATTTCGCTGCAAAAGGTGGAACCTTTAAAAGTGGAATGCGGTTATTCCATCATCAGTCTTATAGGGGATGACATGAAAAACCAATCCGGGGCAAGCGGCCGCATGTTCGAGGCCATAGGACGCCGTAACATCACCATCCGGGCCATAGCCCAGGGATCCTCTGAAAAAAACGTTTCAGCCGTAGTCTGTACCTCCGATGCCCCAGAAGCCATCCGGGCGGTACACCAGGAGTTTTTCGGATCTGCCGAACGGCGCATCAACCTTTTTATTGCCGGTTGGGGCAATGTGGGGAAAAGTCTGACGGCCATGATCTTCAGCCAGCAGGAAACATGGGCAGTGCAGGAAGGTGTACGGGTGGAAATCTGCGGGATCTGCAACAGCAAAAGAATGATCATAAAAAAAGAAGGGCTGGAACCGGACCAGATCAGGCAGGCCCTGGACTGCAACGGGGAACTGTACCGGAACGGAACCTTTATTGACAAACTCATAGAAATGAATCTTAGGAACTGTGTTTTTGCAGACTGTACAGCTGATCATTTCATTGCCCTGCGCTATGAAGACATGATGAGGGCAAAAATTGCCGTGGTGGCCTGTAATAAGATCGCAAACACCCTGAGGATGGATTATTACCGCAAACTGCGCAGCCAGGCGGTCAGACAACATGTTCCTTTCCTCTATGAAACCAACGTTGGCGCAGCACTCCCGGTGATTTGCCTGATCCGGCAGATGCGCCTCGTCGGGGACACGCCTGAGCGGATAGAGGCCTGCCTTTCGGGAACCCTGAATTATGTTTTCAGCCGCTATGACAGCCAGACTCCATTCCGGCAGATCGTAGATGAAGCCACCCGCCTTGGTTATGCCGAGCCCGATCCCATGACTGACCTTTCCGGAAAGGATGTGGTGCGAAAAACTCTGATCCTTGCGCGCGAATGCGGAATGGAACTAGAGGAAAACCAGGTGGAGACCGCGTCCTTTCTTCCGGCGCAGTGGCCCGATGAAGAACATTTCAGGGCACTATACCGGGAAAGCCTGCACAGGGAAGGGACCCTGCGATACGTTTCCACCATAGACAAGCGGGGCGTTAAGGCAGGACTGGAAGTGGTGCCCCGGGAACATCCCTTTTCAGGGCTCCGCGGGTCTGATGTGTCGGTTATTCTGTACAGCCGGCTATATCCCAACGGGTTGCGGGTGGAAGGGGCCGGAGCCGGAGCCCGGCAGACTGCTGCCGGATTGATTAACGACATTTTCCAATGCGTATGAGCGGCAATGTAATGGTTGCAGGTGCGACGGGACTGGTAGGCAGAACCATGATCAAAATACTGGAAGAAAGGAATTTCCCGGCAGATCACCTGGTTGCGGTGGCATCCGAACGCCAGGCGGGAAGGATGATTACGTTCCGGGGTAGGGAAATTGGAGTGACCAGCCTGAGGGCAGCACTGAAAGAAGAACCGGGGATTGCCTTCTTTTCTGCAGGGAAAGACGTTTCGGGAATCTGGGCTCCGCTTTTTGTAAAAGCCGGATGGAAGGTGGTAGATAATTCCTCGTGCTGGAGGATGTCCGGTAATGTGAAGCTGGTGGTTCCCCAGGTCAACGGCGGTTTGATTGGCCCCGATGACCGGCTGGTGGCCAATCCCAATTGTTCTACCATTCAGATGGTCATGGCGCTGGCACCCCTGCACTTCAAGTACCGGGTGCAAAGGATCGTGGTCTGTACCTACCAGGCGGTGAGCGGCTCGGGCAGGAAAGGGCTGGAGCAGGTCCTGGCAGAAAGAAGGGCCTGGGCGGAAGGAAAGCAGATGCCCCCTGAAGGGAGCGTTTACCCCTGCCCCATAGACCTGAACGTGATCCCGTATATCGGTGCTCTGACACCTGGCGGATATACAGAAGAAGAAATAAAAATGCGCGAAGAAACCCAAAAGATACTGGCCGATGTGCAAATCGGGATTTCTGCTACCTGTGTGCGCGTCCCGGTCATAGCGGGTCATTGTGTTGCAGTCAATGTTCGCCTGGCCAGATCATTTGATATGGAAGAAGTGTGTTCGCTGATCAAAAACTTTCCCGGTCTTTTGTTCAATGATCTATCATATGGCCAGGGATATGCCGTGCCACGGGAAGCAGAAGGGACCGATTCTGTATATGTGGCCCGTGTGCGGAGGGATCCCTCCCAGGAAAATACCCTGGACCTGTGGATTGTTGCAGATAACCTGCGCAAAGGGGCTGCCCTGAACGCCATACAGATTGGCGAACTGCTCTTGCAATGCTGAATCAGAAAGGAAGCAGCGGCCAGGTATACCGCAGTGACCGTAAGCGCTCAATGGTCAGACTGTCAATATTGTCTGAAGAAAAAGGCACGATTTCAATATCTTTTTCAAACAGGCCGGGCATTCGGCCGTATTTGTATTCATAGGTAAAACGCCCGGATGAGTCAATCCTTTGTGGGTTTTCCGGATCCTTTCGTGGAACCGATAAATAAAATTGTGCATTCGACTGTCCGATCCTGTGGGTAAGCAGACTATCCTTCAACAGGGTGTAGTAAAGCTCGCGTGCTGTTTCCAGGGCCGGATCTATGATTTCCACATCCGGCGCTATCAGATCCCGGTAAGGATACATGTCTGCCTGTCTGTATTGACGCAAATGCTCCAGCATAAGGGTAAAGGTTTCCAGCTGGTAAGGATAATGGGTACATCCCAGGACAAGGTAACGCAATGGTTTTGGATCACTGCTTTGACGTAGCTTTTCCAAAAGGCTTAACAGGTGATACCGGGCATAATTGGCGGGGTCGTTCAGTTGCAGGCGTACCGGATCTTCGGGCGTGCCTTCATACAGCATTTTGTTGGATGAAAAATCAAAATCATAGGCCGGTAACAGATCACGCTCGATCTTATACCGGGGATGGTCGAACGATGGTCCCCGGTATCCATCCCTGGGTTCCGTTGCCTCTGCAGAGACATAATCACTTTCCCCGTCAACGGCTTCTGCAAAGCCCAGAGATCCATGGCTTACTACCATGATGTTGTCACCATATCCCCGCTCAAGGGCAAGGGCCCGGAACGTGTTTTCATACCCGCCCGAAGCCACGGTCCCTACCGTAGCCAATACGCCCACAGCCACCTTCTCGCCGGGCCTGATCCTTTCCAGGGTGGCATTGACCCCGGCATTTATCACGCCAATGGCCTTGATCCCCGAACCGCTTTCCTGCAGATACGCTCTAATATCCTCCAGACCATATGCCGTCGCCGTATTGCAGGCCACTACCAGTATTTTCACCTGCTGTCCGAGCAGGAAAAAGGCATCCTGCATGATGAGTTCCCTCAAAAAGCCGGTCTTTTCCTCTGCCGGATAATTGCCATACGGCATATTGGCCTGGTCTCCGTAATAAATAAAATTTTCTCCATCCAGCAGGCGGCTGGCAACAATGGCCTCCATAACAGTCAGCCCCCCCGTCCCGGAATCAAAAATGCCTATCGGCAGATTGTTACGTACGGCAGGATAAGCAGCAAAGTTTGTGTAGTATACGGAATTTGTTTCATTAAGGGCTGCCTGGACAATGGGTATGCGTGCCGGCTTGCCCTGACACGCTGCCAGGAGAAGAGCCAGTAAGGGCAGCAGACCTTTTCTCATACTCATGACAATATTCATGATCAATCCATTTTATAATACTCTGGTTTCCTGTTCCTGTAATAAACCCCGTAGCGGAACCCGCATTGACGGAGTATCCGGGTATAAAATCCGAATTGTTCCCCGATCCTTTCATCACCATGGGCGTCCGATCCCAGGCTCACGGCTTCACCGCCCAGCTCCCTGAAACGCCTGATGACGTTTTTATCCAGGGTCGGGGTTCCATACTGGAATTTCTGATACGTTTTCGTGTTGATTTCCAGTGTTTTTCCATTTTGAGCCAGGATCTTTAAGATGGGATCCAGTATATCACCAAAGACCTTCATGGACACTTCGTGTTCCCGGTACGGGGCATACCGCGCCACATAATCAAAATGGCCCAGTATGTCAAAATCGGAATATGCGCCCATGCAGTATAAGATATCTTCCAGGTAAATACGGTAGGCCTGCTTGTAATCGTAACCCTGGTAATACGTTCCGTGGAAAGGATCTGTACCCCGTACAAAATGCATTGAGGCAATGACCGTATCAAAGGTGTGTCTGCCCATAAAATCCCTGATCGAGTCAAGGCTGGCAGGCTGAATTCCAATTTCTACCCCTTTGAGCAGGACAAGAGAAGGAAATTTTTCCTTGAGCCTGTCAATTTCCTCCTGTTGGCGCTGTACATCAAAAGTAAACAACCTCACACCGTCAGGGGCGTCAAAGTCATAATGGTCTGAAAAGCATATTCCGCCAAAAGATCGTTGCAGAATCTTCCCGGCCGCGCTTCCCATATCCATTCTGCTGTCTGTAGAATGATGCGAGTGAGTGTGGTTATCAATATGATTCATCCTGAAGGACTTGTCGGGCAAAGCCTCCGTCAGGCGTTTTTAAAGGCTTTTAATCCTGCAAAATGGGACACTTTACCCAATTCGTATTCAATGCGCATTAGCTGGTTGAATTTTTCTACGCGTTCACTGCGGCATGCGCTTCCTGTTTTTATATGGCCTGCGTTTACAGCAACCGCCAGGTCGGCAATAAAGCTGTCCGAGGTCTCTCCGCTGCGGTGTGATACAAAGCAGTTATAAGAATTCCTGTTGGCCAGCTCAATGGTTTCCAGTGTTTCTGTTACAGTGCCTATCTGGTTCAGTTTTATAAGAATGGAGTTGGCCAGTCCTTTTTTTATTCCTTCTGCCAAAATGGCTTTGTTGGTACAGAAAAGGTCATCGCCAACCAGCTCTATCTTGTTCCCGATGGTGTCGGTAAGGTTCTTCCATCCCTGCCAGTCGTTTTCTGCCAGGCCGTCTTCTATGGAAACGATCGGGTATTGTCTTACCCAGCTTTCCCATATCTTCACCATTTCATCACTCGATACCAGCTGTTTTGTACTCTTGAAGAATTTGTATTTTCCGTCTTCCCACATTTCACTGGCGGCAGGATCAAGACAAATGCTTACATCTTCTCCCGGTTTGTATCCGGCTTTTACAATCCCTTCCAGGATCATTTCCACGGCCTGCTCATTTGTCTTCAGATCCGGGGCAAATCCGCCTTCGTCCCCAACACCGGTACTCAGACCTTTTGATTTAAGAACACTTTTCAGGGCATGAAAAACCTCGGCACCCATCCGTATGGATTCGCGGAATGAAGGAGCGTTGTGGGGGGCAATCATGAATTCCTGAAAATCAACTGTATTGTCGGCATGGGCTCCGCCATTGATCACATTCATGCAGGGAACGGGCATAAGATGGGCATTGCTGCCTCCCAGGTACTGGTACAGGGGAATATCCAGGCTTATGGACCGGGCCCTGGCATACGCCATGGATACAGCCAGAATGGCGTTGGCGCCAAGTTTTCCCTTGTTGGAGGTCCCGTCCAGGTCAATCATCAGGTAATCCAACTCCCTTTGACTTGTAAAGCATTTACCTTCTATAGCTTTGGCTATGTTGCCATTTACATTGGAAACGGCTTTAAGCACTCCTTTTCCGTTATAGCGTTTTTTGTCTCCGTCGCGCAGTTCAACAGCTTCCCTTTCACCGGTAGATGCCCCGC
>ERZ795030.291-NODE-291-length-80956-cov-6.805627_pt1 | contig 80956 bp, 67 predicted proteins | sample MGYA00375122_ERZ795030 | MGnify/ENA primary metagenome ERZ795030 (study PRJEB30165, sample SAMN05720146) | activated sludge metagenome | isolation source: anaerobic digester from wastewater treatment plant | place: Japan | collected 2015-04-20 ... | reverse complement strand
GTCTTCATTAATCAGCTAGGGGTGATCAAATATGTCGACGGGCAATTCCCAACCGGATCAGCCCTGCGGCATTTTACCGCCTTGGCTAACAACCAACTGACACATAGTCAGCTGAACCGTTATCACTACGGCGATGTCCGCCGGGTGTTAACAACTTACGCCCCTTGGCTGATGGATATAATTAATGAGATTTATAATAGATTCATCACCGGCAACACCGGTGGTGAAAGCTACCAACTGGCCGTGGAAAAATGGCTGGTGGAAAAAGTAACCTATTTTGACGGCCTCAACGAAGCTAAGGTCGTCATGTATAACCTTATGAACCTGGACGAGCCCCTAAAAACTGCCTGGCTAAAAGGGCTCAACCTGGCCCGAGAACACACTCGGGCGCAAATCCGCTTTATGCGCCAGGAATTGGGAGACGAGCGGATTGCTCAACTCCCCAAAAACCTACCAATACTAGGCAGTGGCCTGCATGATATGCTGGCCACCTAACAACAATTTAGAAACAAAGAGCAGCTCTGCCATACGGCATCTGCTCTATTTTTTTATTCTTTTCATCTGCGCCTGACGCCATTTAGCAATCTCTTGGTGATTGCCCGACAGTAAAATCTCGGGCACAGCATAATCTATGCCAGCTAAATTAACAACTTCAGGCTTAGTATACTGCGGATATTCTAATTGACCAACCCGACTATGAGATTCTTGGAGCAGACTATCGGCATTACCTAAAACGCCGGGCAAAAGGCGAGCGATGGAATCAAGTATAATCATCGCCCCCAGCTCGCCGCCGGTTAGGACATAATTACCGATAGAGATTTCTTCATCAATTAAATTATTAACTCGTTCATCCACCCCTTCATAGCGACCGCAAATCAGCACCACCTCATCTAATTTACTATACTGACGAGCTCGCGCTTGGGTCCATGTTTTACCTTTAGCCGATAGCAGAACTATTTTTTTGTGTTTATGTTTAGTTTTAATAGCTTTCAGCACTTGAGCAATCGGCTCAACTTGCATCACCATACCCGGACCACCGCCATAGGGCGTATCATCAACTCGCCGCTGTTGATTAAGCGACCAATTTCGCAAATCATGAATTTTTACTTGAAAATGGCCCTGCTGTTGGCCGCGACCAATAATTGATTGCTCTAAATAACCAAAAGCCTCGGGCAAAACTGTAATAATTTGGAATAACATATGCACTATTATAGCATAAAACAAAAAGACCAGAATTATTCTGGTCTTTTTGTTATGAGTACAGATACTAGATGGCTAAATCTTCTACTGAAGAAGTGTCAATCTTTTCCTCGACTGGTTTTTCCTGATGAAACTCCCGATGCGGACGCTGGCCGCCATTCGGATCATAAATCTTCAGGTTAACCCGGGCGCTATTTTTGGCGCCGACAATCTTTAATAAAGTGCGGATAGCCTGCGCAGTCTGGCCGCGACGACCAATAACATAGCCCATGTCGGCCGGATTAATTTTTAAGGTCAACAGGACGCCCATTTCGTCAACAGTGCGGTCAACGGAAACATCTTCCGGATTGCCGACGATGGCCTTGACAACATACTCTAAAAACTCTTTGTCATGAAGCTCCATACTTTTTACTTTACTTAAGATTAGGCTAAACTACCTAACATTATGCCAAAATCATAGCACGCCTATGACTAGCTGTCAATCAAAATTGGACTAGCTATTATTAATCATTTTTTAACATAAACAAAAAACCGATAAAGCAAAAAATTCCAAACGGTTGATAAGGCAATATTAACTAATCGGACTAATAGATAATTAAAACCAAACTGTTCATTAAATAGCCACATCCAAAAAATGGCAATCAGATAGTTAGCGGCTGCCAATGAAAAATAACGAACCGCCTGACGGGCAAAAGCGCCTGATGAAGCAAAGACCCAATATTTGTTTAGTAAAAAAACATAAGAACACATAGCCAATTGATTAATAACAATTGACCAAACAGCAGTCAAGCCGATAATTGTTTTCAGCCAATAAAGCGTTGCCATATCTAGCAACACCGCGCTGCAGCCAACAATAAAATAACGCACAAATTGTGGTGAATAGAACTGTTTAAAGGCCCAATCAATAATCCGCCGCGCTAATCGTAATAAACCCATAAATTAATATTGGCTAATTTAAACCAAAAACTTGTAAATGTAATTTTTTAGCCGACTGATCGTCTAATTCCTTATAGACCGCCCGCACCGTATAGCGATAACGGCCGTTAGGCAGAGCAAATTCATCCACTACTGATAAGCTCCACAAACCTTCATAACCGACCTTAGCCGTGATATCGGCTAGTTCAGCGTCCAACGCTTGACGATTGTTTAATTCTAAATTGGCATCCAAACTAATTAATTTCTGAGTTAACTCCACGGTGGCTGGAAAATTGCCGACATTAATTAAATGATTGATTAATTGATTAGCATCAATCTCAGCGGCAACCATAGTTTGTCCGTTATAATCATCAATCAGTTGACATAAAATACCCAGAGACTGACCGGCCAGCTGAATCTGCCAAGCGGCGTAAGGATTGCCGGCTGGCGGAATATTATCTAATTGAGACCAAGTTATCTGCTTGGCTCCAGCCCAACCCAAAAAACCGGCAACTGTCTGACGCAATTGCTCCACCACCGTATCTTGACCGGCTAATAGCCAACCAAGGTGTTCAGCTTCTTGATAGTCATCACCGACTTGACCAAAAACTTTACCAATTTCAAAAATTTGTAAATCCGGCACCTGTTTTTTAAGATATTCACGCGCTTGTTGAATTAAACTAGCCAGAATTGTCTGCCGCAAATCAGGATAATCTTCATTGATGGCATTCTGGGTGCTGGCTATTGACCACGGCAAATAATTGGCCTCTTGATTGTTAGCTCTAGTAACCATCGTCCACGACAAAACCTCATCCCAGCCCTGAGCCACTAGCCAATCTCGCCACTGTTCTTTAGCTTTGGTCAACGGCAAAGTAATTTCTGGAGTAACGGTCAGGGCGGGTAAAATAGCTGGAATTTTATCAAAACGATATAACCGTAAAACTTCTTCTACCAAATCTTGAGCCATCTCCAAGTCAGTCCGCCAATCTGGTACGGTTACTAGCCATGGATTATTTTTGTTGTCAATAACAAAACCAAGTTGCTGTAATATTTGCTGACTTTGCTGTGAACTAATCTCAACACCGCCCATCTGAGCCGCTAATTGCGGATCAAATTTAATAACCAGCGGTTGAGTCGGTTGAGGATAATATTCAAATAATTGGCTGGCGACCTGAACACCAATTTGGTCAACCAATAAATTAACTAACAAATCAAAGGCGTAATCTAAGTTAGCTAAACTCAAATCTTTTTCTAACTTATTACTAGCCTCGGTGACAATATGCAAACGGCGCGAATTTTGCCGCACTAAACTGGGATTATAAGCCGCCATCTCTAGTAAAATATTAGTCGTTTCCGGCTTGATGGCGGCGTAATCAGTACCAACAATACCGGCTAAAGCAATAATTTCTCGACGATCACTAATTAACAGTTCGCCGCCAGTTAAATCAATCTGACTGCCATCTAAAGTCGTAACTTTAACAGCTCGATCGTTAACTGACCAAACAACATCGCCATCTAGTCGATCATAATCAATTAAATGCGAAGCATAGCCGGTCAGTATCATGACATAATTGGATAAATCAACGGCTAGATTAACAGTCTTAATTTCATATAGACTAAGGTAATCAACTAACCATTGCGGTGATGGCTTGGCAACGGCTCCTGATAACTTAACTGCCCGAACACGGCGAACTTGATCAGTGTCAATCCGAATTGGCAAAATAAAATTAGTCGGCGACCATGGTTTAAGGTCGGGCAATTTTAATGCCAAATTGAAATAAGCCGCCACTTCGCGGGCGATACCTAGAACCGAAAAACAATCAGCCCTATTTTGACGAACTTCTAAACCAATTAAGGTATCGGCTTGGCCATTGTAGTTGACCGCAGTTAAGCTTTCTTGCATCAGCCCAGTCATCGTCAAGGCTTCGCCAACTTCCGCCGGCGTAGCCACTAATCCGGGCACTAATTGTTTAATTTGACTATAAAGTATTTTCATGGCTGTAGGGTTTATAACCTAAATTACCGCCCAATAGGGTACGGACATCTGTAATATTGTGTCGAGCCATTGCCCAGCGATCAAGGCCGAGACCAAAAGCAAAGCCTTGCCACTGCTCCGGATCTAGCCCGGCCATAGTTAAAACTTTAGGATGAATCAAGCCGGCGCCACCCATTTCAATCCAGCCAACACCTTTGCAAATTGGACAGCCAGCGCCTTGGCAATTAAAACATTGCATATCCGGCCCAACACCCGGCTCAACTTCAGGATAATATTTATTGCGGAAACGAATTTTCACCTCCGGACCATAAACTGACTGAAATAAAGCCGTAAAAGTGCCAAACAAATCAGCTAAGCTAGTTTTGTTCATAACAACCACCCCTTGGTAGTGATGAAAAATAAAATGGTTACTCTTGTTAACAGTTTCATTGCGATAAACGCGCCCCGGACAAACCACCTTGAAAGGCGGCTGATAATTAGCCAGCAGCCGCGCCTCAACCGATGAGGTCTGGGTCCGTAATAAAATATTCGGCTCTTGTAGATAAAAAGTGTCTTGCATGTCGCGGGCCGGATGATCCATCGGGACATTTAAGCGCTGAAAACAAAACTCGTCAGTTTCAATCTCTCGATCCTCCATAACGCTATAGCCCATTTTAATAAATAAATCATTAAGCTGACGAATGGTCTGAGTAATCGGATGCAGATGGCCGAGCTTAACCGGTTTTAAACCGATAGTCTGAGCTTGTGCCTGACAAGTCGCTTGTCGACTAACCGCGGCCAATTCAGCTGAGTGATCATCAAATAATTGCTGAGCGGTCTGCTGAGCCGCTTGCCAGGCCGGTCCTTGTTGGCGTTTTTCTTCAATCGTTAAGGCTGACAGCGCTTTAACCTGTTTTTTGATTAAACCCTGTTTGCCAAGATATTTCTGCCACACTACGCCTAGCCCGGATTCGTCAGTGACAATCGCTAGCTCGGAACGTAATTGTTCTAATAATTCATTGGGTAACATAAATTTACATTAGGTCTGGCGCCTGGATACCCAAAAGCCTAAGACCATTATCTAAAACTTGGCGGATGGCCGCTACTAGATGCAAACGGAAAGCTTGTTCCTGGGAACCGATAATCCGCACGCGCTGATAATAATCATTAAATTGCCGAGCTAAATTAAATAAATATTTAGCCAATATTGACGGATCAGCCTGGTGAGCTGCTTGGCTAATAACCTGATTAAACTGGGCCGCTGTCAATAAAATGGCTTTTTCCTCAATGGGCGCGATGGGAACAACCAACGATTCCGGCCAAGCGGCTTGCCGCTGGATAGCCGCTAAGCGAACAGCTGCATATTGAATATAGGCAGCCGTATAGCCGTCAAAACTCAGAGCTTGATTAAGATCAAAAGTAATCGGCTTATCCGGGCCAACTTTAACCATTTCAAATTTTAACGCGCCAACCACTACTTGCCAAGCAACCTGCTGACATTGCTCTTCAGACCAATCGGCATGCCGCTGCTTAATCTCAGCCAATTCTTTATTCAATAAATCCTGCTTGAGCTGTTCATAAGTAATAATATTGCCTTGGCGTGAAGCCATCATGCCGGTTGGTAATTTAACAAAACTGTAAGACAAATGACGAATCGGTTGGTTAATACCTAAACGACGTAAAACAGCGGCTAATTGCTGAAAATACAGACTCTGCCGCTCATCAATCACATACCATGATTCGGCTAATTGGTATTGCTTGAATTTGTCCTGAGCCAGCGGCAAATCAGCCACCGGATAAAGAGTGGTGCCATCACTGCGTAAAAATAATAAAACGCCCAGTTTTTCATTTTCCAAATTAGCCAAAACAGCGCCTTGACTTTTTTCTAATTGGCCGGCAGCTAGCATTTTCTCGACTAATTGACGGCCGTCATCCAAATAATCGCTTTCAAAGAAGGTCTGGTCAAAATGAATATCCAGCTGACGGTAAATATCATTGAACTGATCAACGCTCCATTGGCGAGTTTCTTGCCACCGGCCATATTCCGGCTGCTGTTTGGCTTCCAAGCGTTTCATAATCGCCCCGACCAAGCCCTGACCGACTGGATCATTGGGTAATTCCTGACTCGCTTGAGCATAGAGCTGCCCCAAGTAATAACCGCGATTATCCGGAATTATCTGTTCAGCTGGCTGTTGACTCAGTTTCCACAAAACCTTGGCGACATGAACCCCAAAATCATTTAAATAGGATACGGGAATAGCCTGATAACCGACAAAATTTAAGATTCGCTGGACACTGTCGCCAAAAAACAGATTGCGCAGATGACCGATATGATACTCTTTGTGGGTATTGGCGTTGGAATATTCAATCATAATTCGCTTCGACTGACCCTCTGCCGAACGACCATAGTTTTCTTTTTCTTGATTAATCTCGGTTAAAACTTTCTCAGCTAATAATTGTGGCGATAAATTAATATTTAAATATGGACCAGCGGCTTGCCAGCCGGAAATCATCGGATTATTACCAGTTGCCAATTTAGCAACCAAATCTTGCGCCAAAACGCCTGGAGCAATCCCCAGCTGTTTAGCCGCCTGAAAACAGGGCCAACTTAAATCGCCCATATCGGCTTGCGGCGGAATAACAATATCATCCGCCTGAACCAGCGGTTCTGGTAATTGCTGATTAATCAAGTCAGCTAATTTTGAAGTTATATCCTGATAATAATAACCGTTCATATTATTCAGCAACCAAATACCAATATTGTTTCTTACCCTTTTGCAATAAAATTGGCTTAGCGCTTAATTTAACTAATAATTGGCTATCAGTAATCGTTTGCTCGGCTAATTTAACACCGCCCTGCTCAATTAAGCGCCGAGCCTCTCCACGGCTGGTGGCCGCCTTAATGTCTAATAATAAATCAATAATCGGCCAGTCGCTCTTAGTTAAAGCAATGGTGGCAATATCCTCCGGTAATAACTTCTGCTGAACAACTTTAATAAAATAGGCTTCAGCTTGCTCAGCCGCGACTTGGCCATGATAAATATTGACAATTTCTTTGGCTAGCGCCATTTTCGCATCGCGCGGGTTAGCGCCGCCTTGGATAGCTTGTTCGTATTCTGTGATTTGGCTCAAGGGGCAGCGTGTCATTAAAATAAAATATTTGATAATTAAATCATCGCTGATGCCCATGACTTTAGCATACATGGTCTGCGGTTCATCGGTAAAATTAATAGTATTCCCCCAGCTGGAACTCATCTTGCGACCATCAGTGCCCTCAGCCAATTCGGTCATGATAATATTTTGCGGTGGCTGACCAAAATGTTCTTGCAGTTTACGGCCAGCCAACAAATTAAAACGTTGATCAGTCCCGCCCAGCTCAACATCGGCCTTGACCATAACGCTGTCATAGCCCTGCATCAACGGATAAAGCATCTCACGCACCGACACCCGCGAACCAGCTTCTAGACGACGGCGGATATTGTCCCGAGCAATAAATTCAGCAACCGAAAACTGATCGGCTTGCTCGCCAATCTGATTATAAGTTAGTTGGCCTAACCACTCGCTATTATAATGAAATTCACAGCTATCTAAATCAATTAATTGACCGGCTTGCTTTAAATACTGAGCCATATTCGCCTGAATCTTTTCGGGCGATAGCATCGGCCGCTCGCTATCCTTATCGGAAGTGTCGCCAATGACGCCGGTAAAATCACCAACTATTAAAACAATCTGATGGCCTAATTGCTGCAAATCGCGCAGTTTAAGCAAAGGAATAGAACGACCTAAATGCAGGTTGGGACTGGTTGGATCAGTGCCTAGCTTAATCCGTAATTTTTGACCGCTTAGAAGTTTTTGCCGCAGCTGATCTTTAATAATTACTTCATTTACTCCACGTTCCAGTAATTCATCAATCAATTTAGCATCAGTCTTAATCATATAATTAACGGCCAACTAACGGACAAGACCGCTTGGCCAGCTCAATAATCAAATTCTTTAATAATTCATGACGGGCAGCTGTTTCATTGGCAGCGCTGTCAATACTAATGACTAACTTAAATTTTAAGCCAGCGGCCGTCAATTCGTCAAAATAAAACTTAACCGTAGCCGTTTTGGCCGGATATTTTTTAGCCACTATCTGGCCAGCCGCCAACGCACCTTGTTCAACCTCGGTCAATTGGCTGCCCGGGCCGGCGATAGCTTCAATAGTCACCATCCAGTTTTTATCAGTCTGACTGCGACCAATAACCTTCTGATTAGCAAATAAACGATTAGGCATAATAATTCGCTCGCCACTGGTCGCCTTCAACCGAGTAGAGCGCCAGGAGATATCCTCAACTTTGGCTACCGTGCCATCGTCCAATTTCAAATAAGCGCCAACCCGAATAGTTTTATCAATAATAACAAAAAAGGCAGCAAAAAGATTGGATAAAGTTTCTTGTAAACCCAAAGCGATAGCCACGCCGGCAACACCTAACCCAGCCCAGAGCGGTCCGATATTAATATGCCAAATCTGGCCGATAGTCAATAGGCCTAAAATATAGATAACCGTTTGAATTGCCCGCTGAACAATCAAATGCATGGTTGGATTAATCTTATTGTCCTTATGACGATTGGCCCAACGCTTGCTAAAACTAGCCGACCAACTGGCTAGCAACCAAGTAATTACAATGGCTAATAATGATAATAATAGATTCAAAAACCACATATTATTTAGTTATTTGCTGATTTAGAGCCGTCAATTCGGCTTGCCAATCAGCTAATTTATTTTGTTCGGCTAAAATAATTTTTTTCGGCGCCTTAGCGATAAATTCAGGATTAGCTAAACGGATAGATAACTGCTCAATGGCCGTTGTCAGCTCAACAATTTTCTTAGCAATCTTAGCTTGAGCGCCAGTTTGGTCAATTTGACCAAATAAATAAAAACTAATCTGACCGCAAACGCCAGCCAAAGAATCGGCCGGAGCTGAGCCAGTAGCTACAATCTCCACTTGTTCTAAACCGGTGCGCAATTTTTTTAATAAATCTATCTGACTGTTTAAGGCTTCGGCCTGTTGTCCGGCGATAATCAAGGCGGATAAGTTTTGATTGGGAGCGATTTGTTGATGGCTGCGTAAATTGCGAATTTCAGTAATTAATTGCTGAACTATGGTAAAAGATTCGGCATCTGCCCAATCACCGCTCAACTGTTCTGGCCATTGAGCAATTAATAGCGGCTGATCAATCCCGAGCTGTTGCCAGAGGACTTCAGTCACAAAAGGAATAAACGGCTGCCACAGAATCAATAGATTTTTAAAAATATAGCCCAAAATATTAGCTTTCTGACTAGTCGGCTCCATCTTGCTGATTTCCAAATACCAATCAGCTAAATCATTCCAAGTAAAATCGCGCAAAGCTTCACCAGCTAATGAAAATTCATAGCGGCTAATGCGTTGGCCAACCGTCTTAACCAATTTATCAAAACGGCTCAGAATCCAGCGGTCAGCCCAAGTTGTTTGTGTTAAGTCTATGTTATTATGGACAAAAACTGTTTTATCAGGCAGTGCTGACAAAATATAACGACCAATATTCCAAAGCTTATTGACAAAATTACGATAACTGGCAATTTTAGCGGTCCCCAGGCGACAATCATTACCCGGAGTAATACCGATCAATAACGATAAGCGAACGGCATCAGTACCATAAAGCTCAATCATATCTAACGGATCAAGGCCGTTACCTTTGGACTTGCTCATTTTCTTGCCATGTTCATCCAAAACCAAGCCGTGCATATAAACATCGGTAAATGGCACTTCACCCAAAGCAAAAAGAGTCATCATCATCATGCGCGACACCCACAGAGTCAAGATGTCATAACCGGTCTCTAAAACTTGAGTCGGATGAAATCGGGCTAAATCGCCAATCTTTTGACCGTCAACAAAATTATCCGGCCAGCCTAAAGTGGAAAAAGTCCACATGCCCGATGAAAACCAAGTATCTAAAGTATCCGGATCCTGCTGCCAATCGCCACCATGAGGGGCAGTATCGCTGACCATTATTTCTTCACCACGATACCAGACCGGAATCTGGTGGCCAAACCAAATCTGCCGAGAAATACACCAATCATGTAAATTAGCCATCCAATCCAAGTAGCGTTTTTGAAACCGCTCGGGCACAAATTTGGTTTGACCCTGTTCCACCGCTGCCATGGCGGCTTGTTTTAACGACCGGCCGCCCAAACGGTCCAAGGGACGATCAACACCAATAAACCATTGTTTCGATGGCAAAGGCTCAATAGCGGTGCCGCAGCGATAACAGATAGATAAATTATTGGTAATAGTTGTCTGTTGAATTAACAGCTGGCGCTGGCCTAGCTCAGCAACCACTAATTGACGAGCTTCTGCAACCGGCAAGCCGCTAAAACGACCAAGATTGTCCGCCATTAAACCATCAGGAGTAATAACTTTAACCACGGCTAAGTCGTGTTTTTCTTTGAATTGCCAATCAGTCATGGAATGAGCCGGCGTCACACCGACCGCGCCAGTACCAAAAGCCATATCTACCGACCGATCAGCAATAATCTTAATCGTCAATGGCTGGCCGCAAAAATCAACCTGGTAGGTTTGGCCGATATATTGCTGATAACGCTTATCTTGCGGATTGACCGCTACAGCTGTATCGCCTAATTTGGTTTCCGGCCGAGTGGTGGCAATAGCGATTGGAAAATCAGCTGAATATTTAAAAGTATATAATTCGGCCGGCTGTTCTTTGTAGTCAACCTCATCGTCGGACAAGGTGCTTTGACAACGCGGACACCAATTAACCACCCGTTCGCCCCGGTAAATCGCCCCCTCGTCATACATCTGTTTAAACATTACCCGCACTGCCTTTTGTCGCGGCTCATCCATAGTAAAAGTCATCCGCGACCAATCCAGCGAGGCGCCCATTCTTCTAATTTGATGCAAAATGGTTTCTCTAGTTGGCCCAACAAACTCCCAAACGCGCCGCAAAAACTCTTCCCGACCATAATCATGGCGAGTCTTGCCTTCGGTCTGATAAAGTAATTTCTCAACAACATTCTGGGTAGCGATGGCGGCATGATCAGTGCCGGGCAACCATAATGTCCGATAGCCGCGGGCTCGATGATAGCGAATCAATAAATCTTCAATGGCCAACATAGCGGCATGGCCTAAATGCAGCTTGTCAGTAATATTGGGTGGCGGCAAAATAATAGTATAGTTGGGCGCTTCAGCCGGCAGTGGCAAATTATCTGGATTAAATAAACCGCTATCCAACCAACGCTGATAAATCGCCGCTTCGTAATTTTGCGGTTCGTAGGTTTTAGCTAATTCAGTCATAAAAATCAAGAGAAACTGCTGTTAGCATAACAAAAAGACCTTGGAAAAGCAAGGTGAAAAACTAATCTCTTCATTTTCTTCGTCTAAGCAAAACCACAGTTAATCCATAATAAATTATAATGATCCCAATCCGCCAGCCACTCGGCCACTCTACTATAAAACCGGCCGCCGGCCAATTAGCTAAATTAGCAATTATGGCTAACAAAATCTTTAGCAACCAACCGGCTGGGGCAAAAATAAAAACCCCGCCGGCTGGCCAGAGCCAAGCCAAGGGACTAGCCAGTAAGAGAAAGACGGTCAACCATGGTAAAGCCCAAACCACCAACAAATTAGCCAATGGCGCTATCATGGAAATTTGACCGAATTGCCAAAAAATTAACGGCCAAGTCCACATCTGAGCCGCCAGAGTGACTGCTAAATTTTCACTAATCAGTGGCAGCCGCAATAACGGTATCCGCCGTAACCATTTTTGCCACAATTCAGTCCAATAGAGCAGGCCGAAAACCGCGGCAAATGACAAACTAAAACCCAAATCACCCCAAAAATAAAAAGGATTAATGGCCAACATAACCGCCGCGCTAATTAAAAGCAGATGGCCGCTCCGGCCCAGGCGACCGCAATAACGGCCCCAGACCAATAACAAACCAAAAAGACCGGCCCGCACGGCTGAAGCTGGCGCCCCGATAACTAAAACATAAATAGCAATAACCAAACTGGCGCTAATTGTGGCCCAGCGGCGCGGCCAGCCCAGAATAATAAAATTATCAATAAATAAAACAAGCAACAAGCTAATATTAAAACCGGACACGGCGGTAATATGGCTTAAACCGGTAATCGCCAGCCGTTGACGCCACTCAGCCGATATTTGACCTGCGCCACCCCAAACTAAGGGACCAGCCAAACTAGCCGCCGGTTCTGGCAAACTATTGGCTAACGCCTGAGATAAGCGCTCTTGGCCATTAACCAAATAAAACCACCAGTTTTGAGGCTGGCTAGCCACCAGCTGCCGCTGGTCGGCCTGCAAGATAGCCCGAGCGCTGCGATTAAGCAGATAATAACGATAACTGAAAACACCACCGGCTGGCCACGCGGCTAAACGGCCGCTAAATTGCCAGCTTTTGCCAGCCTGAGCTCCGCTTAACCAGCTTTCAGGACCATAAACCAGGACTCGCCCGGGCCAAGTGCGCCAGCCGGAATGGCTATAATAATTAATATCCTTAATAATCATCTGCGATCCACCGCTAGAGCGAGGCTGCGGTCGGCTGACCAATCGCCCCTTAATAATCATATCGCCGCTAGAACTTAAAGATGATGCTGTTGTAACGGCCGATACCAAGGCAGTGTCGGCCCGCCAAAAACCAATTGCTAAACATAAAGCCAATACTAAAACTGACTGCTTCCGCTTACCGGTCAAACCAGCCAAAGCAATCCCCAATAAACCACCATAAAAATAAGCCACTGGCCAATGACTCGGCCACAACCCGACCAACGCAATACCGAAAATAAAAGCCAGCCAATAACGGCTAGCCGGAAAGAATTGTCCCCCTCCGGACATAATTTTATCAATTATCTTTTAAGCAGACGGATCGGCTTGACGCCGCTGCCAATCCCATAACCAGTAAGCCTTTAAAAATAACTCTAATTTACCGTCTAAAACCCCGGCGACATCGCTAGTGCTGACTGCGGTGCGATGATCTTTAATAATTTGGCTGCCATATAAAAAATACGATCTGATTTGCAAACCCCAATCAGCTTTAATTTGTTGACCTTTAAGTGTTTGCTTTTGCTGATTCAATTTTTCGGCTTGCTGCTGGGCCAACTTGGATTGTAAAACCGCCAAAGCCAAAACTTTATTTTGATGTTGCGAACGTTCACTTTGGCAAGTTACCACTAAACCGCTGGGTAAATGAGTCAACCGCACCGCCGAATCAGTCGTATTTACGCCTTGACCGCCCGGACCGGAAGAACGAAAAACATCAATCTGTAATTCACTCTCAGTAATTGCCGGCGCTTCAATAGTCGGCAATTCCGGGATAACTTCAACCATAGCAAAAGAGGTTTGTCGCAAATGTTGAGCATTAAACGGCGAATTACGCAATAGCCGATGAGTGCCACCTTCACCGCGTAAAAAACCATAAGCCAGCGGACCAGCTAGACGCAAGGTAACACTTTTAATGCCAGCCTCATTACCGGCCTGTTCATCTAAAACTTGGCTAGACCAACCCTGTCGATCAGCATAGCGCAGATACATTCGCTCTAATATCAGAGCCCAATCTTGAGCATCAACACCGCCAGTGCCGGCGTGAATTGACAAAATAACCGGCAAATCATCGTGCGGCTGATCAAAAAAACGACTATTTTCCAGCTGCTCGATAAGTTGAATAATTTGTTGCAGTTCAGTCTGCACTAAATCGGCAGTGATGGCATCGATTTCGCCAGTCGCAGCTAAGGCGGCTAAGTCGGCTAAACGCTGTTCAGTGGCCTGATAATTATTAATTTCGGTTTGAATAACTTCAATCCTTTTTAATAATTGGCCGGCTTGTTCAGGATCAGACCACAGATCGGGTGTCTGAGCTTTTGCTTGCAAAGTGGCTAGTTGCCGCTGCTTGGCAGCTAGGTCAAAGCCACCTCCCAATCTCTAGAAGGCGTTGACGGACCGCCTCAATATTTTGACCATTAACTATTTCAAGCATAAGATTACCGCAAAATTGAGTTATACAAACTAAAATAATCTTTTAATAACGGCGGCAAATAGATAACACCAGCTAATAAAGACAGGAGAAGCAGAAGCCATTTAATCCAGCTAAGAATTCTTTGCCAATAAACATACCGATAAATCAATCGGGTGTTTTCCCGAATCTCGGCAATGGCTGCTGCTTGGTCGGCTAAAACTCGCCGCAAATCTTCATCCATAAAATAAATTAAGCTAATTGATATCAATATTATAGCAAAAAAATTTTAGCTCACCAATCAACGAATCTGGGCGGTTGGCACCTTAGCTTTAGCTATAGCTAATAACTCAACCATTTCAGCATCAGTATAGACTCTCTGCCCCACTAAGCTAGGATCCAATAAATCACCAGCCAGCCGAGCTTTTTGTAAATACCAAGATCGAGCGCCAATCAACTGTTCGGCCAGTAAGCTAATATCGGCCGCCGATAATAACTGTGGCACCACAGTGGTACGAAACTCATAATCCAATGGTTGATCAGTCAATAACCACTCGGCCGTAATTTTAGCTTCAGCGGTTAAGCGACTCAAAATATCCGCCGGTAAAGGCATTATTTGATCATATTTATTCCAAGGAGCCTTAATATCCATAGCTAAATAATCAATTAAACCGTCTTGCACCAACTGTTTAACCATTTGGCTGGCTGTTCCGTTAGTGTCTAGTTTAACCAATAAGCCGCGTCGCTTGATCTCAGTGATAAATTCCGGCAAATCATGATGGAGAGTTGGTTCGCCGCCAGTCACCACTACGGCTTCCAAGCGATCTTGCCGTTGATCTAAAAACGCCCACAGGTCAGCCAACGAATAAACTGGCTGACCTGTGGTATTGGTAACACCAACCGTTGCCGGCCGGACAAGCATGGGATTATAACAGTATCGACAGTGAAAATTACAACCTTGAGTAAAAACAATAGCGGAAATTTTATCAGGATAATCAAGCAGACTAACTGGCTGTAATCCGCCGATAATCATAGTTAGCAACCGCAGCTATCACTCTCGCCTTCAGCAATAAAAGTTTGACGATTAGCAAATTCGGCTTGTTTGGCATCATTCCATTGTTTAACTGGCCGCAAATAACCAGTAACACGACTGTAAACCTCACAAGGGGTGCGTTTGGTTTCTAAGGGAGACATAAGCATGGGGATTAAAAAATTAATAAACAAATTAATCAGGCCATCTCGGCCAAGGCTGGTTCGGGGTGAAAACCAATCTCCTCATCACATTTGGGACAATAAAAATGCTCACCGGCAATATAACCGTGCTTGGGGCAGATAGAAAAGGTCGGGGTAATAGTAAAATAGGGTAAATGATAATTCTCCGCCACCTTGCGCACTAAGGTCCGCACTGCTGAAGCGCTGGGCAATGATTCACCTAAGAAAAAATGAAGAACTGTCCCGCCAGTATATTTGGTCTGCAAACTATCCTGTAGCTCCAAAGCTTCAAAAATATCATTGGTAAAATTGACTGGTAATTGAGTTGAATTGGTGTAAAATGGCGCCTGGTCAATTTTATCATTATTGGCTACCTTGATATTGGGGTAAAGATCACGATCTAACCGCGCTAAGCGCCGAGAAGTACCCTCGGCCGGGGTGGCTTCTAAATTATATAAATGATTGGTTTCTTCTTGAAATTTACCTAAAGTTTCGCGCATAAATTCCAGAATCTCTTCAGCAAACTGGTGGCCAGCCGGGCTGGCAATGCTATTAGCAATCGGCGCAAAATTGATTAAGGCTTCATTCATACCGATTAAACCGATAGTACCGAAATGATTGTTCCAATAACCGCCAAACCGCTCTTTGATGCTAGCCAAATAATAGCGGGCATACGGATAAAGACCGCCTTCAGTTAATTTTTCAATAATCTCCCGCTTAGTTTCCAGACTCTCTTGAGCCAGTCGCATTAGATTACCCAGTCTTTGGAAAAACTCTTCTTTAGTCTGACTGAGATAGCCAATACGCGGCAAATTAATAGTCACCACGCCGATAGAACCAGTTAATGGATTGGCGCCAAACAAACCGCCACCGCGTTTGCGCAGTTCACGATTGTCCAATCGTAATCGACAACACATTGACCGCGCATCATCCGGATCCATATCAGAATTGATAAAATTGGAGAAATAAGGAATGCCATACTTGCGCGTCATTTCAAAAATCTTATTGGCTACAGGCGAATCCCATTGAAAATCTTTGGTTAAATTATAGGTGGGAATCGGAAAAGAAAAGACCCGCCCCTTGGCATCGCCTTCCATCATTAATTCGGCAAAAGCAATATTTAACATATCAATCTCCGGCTGAAAATCACGATAACGCTCTTCTTTAAGTTCGCCGCCAATAATAACATTTTCTTCACCCATTGCCTTGGACGGTTTTAGATCCATGGTAATATTGGTAAAGGGCGTCTGAAAACCAACCCGAGTCGGCACATTAACATTATAAATAAACTCCTGCATGGCCTGTTTAACTTCGGTATAAGTTAATTTATCGTAGCGAATAAATGGCGCCAAATAGGTGTCAAAATTGGAAAAAGCTTGAGCGCCGGCCACTTCGCCCTGGACAGTATAAAAGAAATTAGTAATCTGGCCTAAAGCGGTTCTAAAATGTTTAGGCGGACGAGATTCAACCTTGCCGCTAACGCCGCCGAAACCCTTTAATAATAAATCTTTAATATCCCAACCAGCGCAATAGGCCGCTAAAATTTGTAGGTCATGCAGATGAAAATCACCATTTTGATGAGCTTCACGAATCGGCGCATTATAAACCTTATTCAGCCAATAAGTTGATGAAATAATTGAGGCCAGGTGATTATTTAATCCCTGCAAGCTGAAACTCATATTAGAATTCTCCTTGACCCGCCAATCAGTTTGTTTTAAATAATCATCCATGATTTTCTCCGAATCAATCATCAGGGACAAGTTACGCAAACGAGCATGCTGGTCGCGATACAGAATATAAGATTTAGCAACCTTGATTAAACGATTGTTAATCAAAACTTCCTCAACAATATCTTGGATTTCTTCAACCGCCGGAATACTTCGTTCATGAAATTTTTGGTTGATTAATTTAACTACCTCATTGGAAATAATTTCGGCCTTGGCTTTGTCGGGTTGACCGACGGCGGACATTGCTTTATTAATAGCGTTGGTAATCTTGCTCTGATCAAAATCAACGATTTCTCCGGAGCGTTTACAAATCTTGCTAATACCTTGACTCATAGATGATGCAGGTTACTTTTTTAACTTAAGCAGCCGATTCAGCTCTTGGCTTAAATCTTGTAATTCAAAATCGGAATAAACGCTAGCAAAACGAATATAGGCAACTTTATCAATTTTTTTGAGCTGTTTCATAACGATACGGCCAATATCTTGGCTGTTAATCTCGGGCTGACGAGCCGCCTGGATATCGCGCTCAATTAAGTTAACCAGTTGTTTGAACTGATCGCTATTAATCGGCCTTTTCTCAGTGGCTTTACGCAAGCCAGAAATCATCTTATCCCGACTATAAACCTCCTTGCGACCATCTCGTTTAATCACTAATAAATCTAAAATCTCAGTTTCCTCATAAGTGGAAAAACGAAAACCGCATTTTAAACATTCGCGGCGGCGGCGGATCGACAAGCCATCGCTGGCGACTCGCGAGTCTACTACCTTGGTCTCAGAATGATAACAAATCGGACATTTCATGATTTTTGGCTAAAACTACATATTGTGCCTCACTAAGTTGTTTCTCCACAAAATGTAGTTGTCTGATGCTCTCATTATAGCACTTTTTCCAAAGCCAGCAAGAGCTAAAAAAATAGCTAAAAAATAATAAAAAATGCCGCCCAATAATGAGCGGCATTTTTTGTGCACAATTTTTATTCATTTTATAATAACTTTTTGCGGATAAAAGTCGGGATACTTAAGTCGTCATCTTCGTCGACAGAGGAACTGGAAGCAGCTGGCGGCGTTGGCTGGCGAGCCGGTTCTGATTGCGCCTTTTTAAGAGCCGACATCAATCCTTTACGGTTTTCTTTTACTTCTTCATTGGCATCATCATCTTGTCCTTTTTCAACAAAAGTCGTCGGCTTATAAAAATGATTGTAGCTCTTGCCGATAGCTTGATTGTCATTACTAGCTGAACGACTATCAAAACCGGTAGCAATCACTGTAATCCGCACCTCGTCTTTAAAATTGTTGTCTACCGAGGTGCCAAAGATTATTCGCGCTTCCTCATCAACCGAATTAGTAATAATTTTGGCGGCTTCATGAATTTCATCTAAAGCCAAACTGGGCCCGCCAGTAATTGTAAATAAAACACCCTTGGCGCCATCAATCGACATCTCTAATAATGGCGAATTAATAGCGGCTTTAGCGGCTTCAATGGCGCGATTTTCACCAGAAGCTTGACCGATACCCATTAAAGCGCTACCAGCATTCATCATGATTGACTTAACATCAGCAAAATCAACATTAATTAAAGCGGGAACATTGATTATCTCCGAAATTCCCTGAACACCTTGCCGCAAAATATCGTCAACAATACCGAAGGCTTCCAGAATAGTCGTTTTTTTATCAATTACCTGAAAAATACGATCATTAGGGATAGTAATAACAGCATCAACTTTGTCAGTTAATTCGGCTTGTCCGCGTTCAGCAATCTTGCGCCGCTGGGCCCCCTCAAAAGTAAATGGCTTAGTGACGACAGCAATAGTCAAAGCGCCGAGATCGTGAGCCAATTCGGCCACGACCGGCGAAGCGCCAGTACCGGTGCCACCGCCCAAACCGCAGGTAACAAAAACCATATCAGCTCCCTTGAGAGCGTCACGAATTTCATTTTGCGATTCGGCTGCAGCATCGCGGCCCAAATCGGGATTCATACCAGCGCCAAGACCTTTGGTAACTGTTTTTCCAATGTGAATCTTGATTGGAGCTTTATTATAATTCAAATCCTGAATATCGGTATTAATAACGATAAATTCCACACCCTTGATACCGCCCTCAATCATGCGGTTAATGGCGTTGCCGCCGGAACCGCCGACACCGACAACTTTAATTTTGGCTGGCGCCTCAACTGCTGGCTTGATTTCTGTCATAAGAATATTAGCTAACGAGCTATAAAATTAAATAGTATGTTTGCTTTGATTGTAAATTATCTGGCTAAAAAAATCAAGAAAAACTACTTTAAAAATAACGACCCAAACCAATCTTTGGCTCGCTTAATCACCTGCTTAGGCTTAAATCCGCTGCTGACTGAATCGTTATCGGTTAAAAAATCATAATGATCACCCCAGGCCACTAAGCCCAGAGCAGTCAAATAACTCAAATCGTTAACCTTGTCAATGACGGCAGTGATATTGCGATTAGCTCCCAAACAGACCGGTAAACGCAAATTCTTTTTAGCTAAATCGGTTAACCCAGCCAACTTAGCACCGCCACCCAAAAGAACGACACCGGCCGGTAACATGCCGGAACGATTAATCTTTTTTAATTCGACATCAACTTTATGAAAAATCTCACTGACTCGCGCTTCAATAATACCCGACAGATACTTCATAGATACGGTCATCGGCTCATCAACTTCGTTATCTGGAGAAATAAGCGGCGTAATATCAACCTCGTCATCTTTATCAATTTTCTCCGGATTGGCTTGGCCAAATTCTAGCTTAATCTTTTCGGCCAAATTAATAGAACAGCGCAAACCAATGGCAATATCGGCAGTAATATGATCGGAGCCAATCGGCAGAATGGCGGCATGCAATAATTGCCCTTCTTCAAAAACAGCCAAACTAGTGGTTAGCGATCCAATATTAACTAAAGCAACCCCCAGCTCTTTGGACCGAGCGCTGACCACAGCCTCGGCCGCCGCTAGCGGCGCTAAAACCGGACTAACAATTGACAGGCCAGCCTGTTCAATCGCCTTGGTCATATTACGAATTTGATTGGTCAAAGACTGGATAATTAAAACCTCAACCTCCAGACGAATACCCGACATACCAACCGGATTCTTAACATCATCTTGATTGTCAACCCGATATTTAATGGGGATAACATGCAGAACTTCATAATTAGCCGGCAACGATAAAGCTTGAGCGGCCTCAATGACTCGAGTAACATCATCATCAGTAATTTCATTATTCATTTGGTTAATCGCCACCACGCCCTTACTGCGCTCACACTTCAAACTAGGGGCGCTAACACCGATATAAACACTATCAACTCGGACGCCAATCAAGCGTTCTGATTTTTCTAGACAAGCCATGACCGAAGAAGCAACCTCCTCAATATTATTGACAATCCCCTTGCTAATACCTGCCGCCGGAGCAGACACCGCGCCAATAATTTGCAGTTGCCCGCCAGTGGTCTGACCGACAACTAGTCTAATTTCCGTAGAGCCGATATCCAATCCGGCCACTAATGTTTGATCGCGCATAGGCTTTATTGAAATATAGTGATTAATAGTTTAATCAAATGGGGCAAAAATAATATCAATCCAACAATAACTGATAAACCAGCGGCCAAGAAAACCGCGGCGGCCATAATATCCTTAATCTCTTTGACATAAATATCCAGCCGCGGTTTTAATAAATCACTAATTCTCTCCACGGCGCTATTAAACAATTCGGTAATTAAGACAAAACCGATAGTTAATGATAGAATCGCCCATTCCCACAAAGCAAATTTCAACAGGCCGGCCAAAATTATCGCACTAACGCCAATCGTTAATTCAATGGCAAAATTCTGCTCCTCTTTGGCAACCTGCCATAAACCGTGGCGGGCGTAACGAAAACTTTTTAATAAACGACGATAACTCAACATATTTTATATTTCTCAACGAATTCTTGACTTATTTTCTCCATAACTTGCCAGCCGCCATCAGTATCATCATCATAGCCTAATAAATGCAAAATCCCGTGAGTGGTAATAAAAATTAATTCTCGCCAAGTTGAGTGACCGAAACGCCGGGCCTGACGGGTAATTTGCTGATAATTAACCATAATCTCGCCTAATTGTCCGTCGCCATCGCCAGTAAAGGATAAGACATCGGTTGTCTGGTCACGATGCCGGTACTGATTATTTAAATGCCGAATACGCCGATCGCCAACTAGAACTAGACTAATATCACCATCTGCTTGTTGTTCTTGTAAAAATAACTGACTAATCTTTTGCCAACGGTCTAGGTCAATATTCTGTTTAGTTAAATTACAAGCTGTTACCATGTTTAATCGCTAAGTGTCATATTATCGGCCGCTAAACGAAAAATATTGCTGTAACTCAATAACTTAGTGGTTTCAGGATTATAGGTTAAACTGACTAAATAATTTAAATCCGGTCGACCAATATAATAAGTTAGCCCGTCCAGACTGATAGCTAGCTGATTACGACCAACATTAACCACATCAGCAGTCTGACCAGTAAAAATTTCCTGATACCAATCAGCCAAATCTTGGCCATTCTTCTTGGTGAGGATAACTGCTTGGATAAAATGACCATCGTCAGTTCGGAAAATAGCCGATTCATCACGACCCAATTGGCTAGTCCAAGCGGCTGGTACTATGGTTGACCAACGACCTTGTTTAACCACCTTTAAACCGCTATTATTGGTAATCTTGCCACTACCAGCTGGATTATAGCCAGCCCGCAATTCAGTTAGATCATCATAGCCATCATTATCACTATCGGCTTGGTCAATCTTAGTGCCCAGAATTATTTCTTCTTTATCGGTCAATCCGTCTTGATCAGTATCAGCGTCTAAGGAAAACTCTTCAACTAGATCAATAGTGCTGCTAGAAGAAGATGGTATTATTAAATTATCAGTAGTGGTACTAACGGATAAATTAACAGCATCCTGCCAATGCTCGTCATCAAACTTCCATTGATCGTTTTCCAGCAACATCGTCACGATGGCGATCCGGCCAGTATCGGCTTTAGTGATAGTTAATACTGCCCGGTCACCGCTAATATCCTTGGTGATTTGATCAGCTGATGACAGCGGTACCAACATTGATTTACTAATACTGAGTGTACTGGATTTTTGACTATCTGATAAAGCGTCTAAGCCAATGGTCTGTTCAGCTAATTGATAGGCCTTATTTTGGCTGGCACCGGCGATAAAAGAATTCAAATACTCTTCTAATGTGGCTGCTTGATCTAATTTTAAACGCAACTGCAAATAAGCTTGTTCAGGATCACTTAAATCAATCGCGACCTCTGTTATTGGTTCAGTGGTGGTCGTTGTGGTCGGCGCTTGATTGTCTACACTAATGGGGGTTGGATTATTGTCAGAAGCCACCGGCCGAAAGCTAAAAATCGGCTTCTTGCTAAGCATTAAATAACCGACGTAAACTAAACCAACAAACAAAATCAACCCGGCCACCATAACCAAAATTCCAACCTTATTGTTTGTTTTAACTTTTGGTCCAAACCGAAAAGCCTTAGGCATGGTGTAAATATACTGACCAGCCTCAATGCCGACACCGACATCACTTTGTTTAACAAAATCAATCTGGTCGGTAGAGACGCCAGTTTCGTCGGAATAGGCGATTTTAAAATTTTTAGTCGGTTGGTCCGACATAATTAAAACATCAGCGGCCTAATGATTACTGGACTAATTTGCCGCTACCTAATGGATTATAGCCAGCTCTAACCTCGTCACCATCAGTATAGCCATCACCGTCACTATCAGCTTGGAGAGGATTAGTTTGATAAATATTGATCTCTTCGGCATCGGTTAGACCATCCTGATCACTATCAAGATTGGCGATAGCTTCAGAATCAGGCTCAGGCATTGAACTGTCGATGATTGTTGTTTGATCTAATTCGGTTGAACTAACATTTTCATCAAAAACATTAATAGTATCTATGTCAACACCAACCGGATTATCGCTACTGGTCGGACTGACAATGGTTTCATCAGTGGCCGTAGCCATGGCCTCATCAGTAGTAGTAACCTCAGTTTCGCTGTTCACATTAATAGCCTCTGGAGTAATAATCGGCGGTGGAGTCTTTTTAAAATATTGTAAGTAAACTAAGGCGGCGGCACCAGCTAAAATCAAAATAACTAAGACAACCAAAATTAACTTAGCGTTAGATCCAGATTTCAGCACCAGCTGATTAACTGGCTGAGCAGTTACCGGTAGTCCGGCCGGCATAAATGGTTGAGAAAAATTGGGCTGACCGCTGGGCTGATTAGCCGCTGGTGATTCACCATTAGCAAAAATATCTTGGACTTGACCATCGGTGGCCTGATTGGTTGGCGCTGCTGGAGCCTGGTTGGGCATTGAGTTGTCAGTCGGCTGACTGGCCGATGCTGGAGTAGGCTGGTTATTCACTTCATCAAACATAAGTTTAGTTTTATAAATAAGCTAAATTATTATATCACAAAGGCTATTATCAACCAAATCAGCGATTAATTAAAACAACCAACCAGCGATTCGTTCTGTCGCGCGCTAATATTGCCAGCTAAGTCAACAGCCTTTATATCAATCAAGACATTCTCGGGATTAACTAAATCAGGAATCACTCCATGAACAGTCCGGCCAGATGCCGGCTGATTAATAATAATCACCTTGCCGGCTGCAGTGGCTCCGCTAGCCCGATATTCGATACGATAGGCCACAGTATCATCAGTATTTCGCCGCCATTCTAAATTAATATTATTGTTAACAATATTCTGAACAACACAGCGAACCGCAGCTGGAGCTGTGATATCTAGCGGGCGAACTTGAATTTCCGCAGATAATGGTGTCTCCACAAAAGTAGCTTGATCAATCTGTAAAATAGCAGAAACAGCAAAGTAATATAGCTGGCCGTTAATTAAATCGTTAACAGTAGTAGTTAGAGTATCTTGCGAAACATTAATTGGATCGCTAAAGTACTGGCCGCTGCGTAAACCATAATAAACCTTATAACCGACAGCGCTGGGGTAAGCATTCCAGGTTAAACTAACCGATTGACCAGCTGGCGAAGCAGTTCCTTGTAAATTAACCGGTGAGGTAGTCGCTTGGTTGTAACGGAAAAAATAGAAGGCCGGATTAATCGCTGTCGGATCAGTACTGCTAACCACCTTCAATCCGGGCAGATCGCTGGACTGGGTATTAGCTTGCCCATCACGGCAATAATAGAATTGCATATTAGTGGCATAATCGGTCCAAGGCCGCCAGCTACCGTCGCTGCGACGGGCTGGCCAAGGATTGGCGCAAAGGAAAACTTTAATGGCTGCTTCTTGAGAAAAACTAGTTTGGCTAGTGCCAGCGCCAGTTGAATGATCAGCAGTCACTTGAGCGGTAGCTCGAACATAAGTTTCGGCATCTTTCTTGTTTTGCGGTCGGACAATCGCTTTGTTATCAGCTGAATCCAACTGAGCAACCGACTGATTACCAACTAACCATGACCATTGCCAATTATAATTAGTGCTAGTGGCTAAAGGCTGGCCATTAGCGCTAATAGCAGTAGCGTTTAAATTAGCCGAATCCTCTAAATTAGATAGTAATACTGAATTTGGATCAATCTTAACGTGATCAATTTGACAGATGTGTTTTCCAGTAGTAAACGACCACTGAATAGCTGCTGGAAATTGCAAATTATTAAATCGTAGCGGCTGACCTCGAGACATACCGATCCCAGCTTGGTTCAAAATTCCGGCTGGCCGATTATCATTGATATCAGCATCGGTGACCATAACCACAAAATAACGCCGATTCATATCTAAAACACTGGTTGGACGAATAATCACATCTTGATTAAAAACACTTATTTCACGATTAATAGAACAATAAGTATTGCCAGCTGTTGATAAGACGGCCAAAGCGCTCGGCTTAATCCAGGCCAAAATTCTTTGGCGCAGACGAGCTAACCAACTAATCGGCTTAGCAGAATCCATGGCTAAATATTTGGTCCCATCAGGGCATTCCCGGTTATTGCCATAATCAGCAATCAATAAAAGATTATCTGATAGGCTAGCTAAATCAACCGCTTGATTAAAGCTGGCCTGAATAACCGCATTGCGACACACTCCATTATCGCCATTTTGAGGCAAAGTATCTACTAACATCGGACGAGCCTGACAGCAAGTATCGCGACCGCAACCATTATTAAGATTATCGCCGCAATCAACATCACTTTGACAACCGCAACACAAGCCCCGCCCAGATCCAGAACATTGACCACGATTAGCCACGCACGATAAGTTGGTACTCAATTGAGCACAAGTATCATGACTAGGGTCGCAGCAACAAATTCCGCAATCGGCTGGATTATTAGTAGCTGTGCTCGTACCACTAGCTACTCGGCAGCTTAAAGGCGCGGCGCATAATTGATAACCGCAACCAATTTGCTCAGTATTAGGTAAATTATTATAGGGGTTCAAGCTAATTATAGTGGTGGTAGCTAAATTACAAGATTGACCTTGAAGACTAACAACACGACATTTAGTTTCACACTCGGTAGCAGTGGCGAACTGACCGCTGGCTGTTAATTCAGCGGCACAGGCTTGGCCATCACAATGATAGTAACCGCATTTGCCGGCATCAGCTCCCGAGATTATTTTGGCATTATTCACTACGCCACGGCATTTATTGGTCTTCTGATCAAAACAACAAGAAGCGCGGCTAGCGCATTCGGCAGCATTGGCAATCTGTGAACAGTCGCGACAAGTGCCCAATGGGGTGGAAGTATCACAATACTTACCAGTTGAGCCAGTGCAATTACAGGCGGCATCCCGTTCAGCTTGACCGCCGCTAACTTCTTTACAACCGGAACAAACTCCAAATTGTTTAGTAGTAGTTACACCATCAATGCTAACCTGGACATCGCCGGCACCACAAGTATCAGTACAAGTCAGCGGAGAGCAACAGCCGGGATTGATTTTGCTGATTGGATTATTTAAACTCTTATCGCAACAACATTCGCACGAATCAGCCGCTTTCTGACACTGATTATCCTGACAAGTAAAACCGCTAGCACAAACCTTCTGGTCAAGACCGCAATAAGATTGATTTTGCAAAGTTAAGCAAGATAAATGATTAGCACATTGACTGCAAGGCCTATTGCTACGACAAATATTATTAGCTAATAATTGCCACTGACCATAATCAGTTTGACCAGGCGGACATTGTCCGGCGGTTAAATTAGTTGTCCAATAGCCATCTTGACAGTGTAATTGATAGGTTACTTGATTAACACCAACTTGGAAAACAACAGCTTTAGCCGGATCACATTCTTGTTGGTTGACGCAAACATTAGCATTAGCCCAATAATTAACCGAATCCGGTGATAACCCTTGTTCCACAAATAATCCGCGGCAATAATCATCGCCGCAACCACCATTGATAGTTGGATGCAATTTCTGGCTGCACCAACCCGGTGAATTAGGGCAATATAAAGCTCCATTACATTGATGATAATCATTACAAGATAACAAAGCTTTATTAACGCAAACATTATCCTGACATTCCTGGCTGCTGTCACAACATTGATTACCACAAAGAGTGGTGCCGTCTTGGCAAGCTTGGTTGCCACTGCCAGTATTGAATGACCAACGATAAACGCAACTAGCCGAAGTACCGTAACAGGCTGGCTGTCCGCCGGTTATACACTGACCACCCCGCGGTGATGACGCTGGGCAACAAATCTGGCCCTGACAATCACTATCAATCTGACAAGCACCAATCTTAAGATTAAGGCCGTTACTGACACCATTGGCATTAACCACTCTTACTGGTCCACTGACAGCGCCCACCGGAATTGTTGATGAAGCACTGCCAAAATTATCACTTGATTGATAAAACCAAGAGCTGGTGGCATTAATATTCTGACTAAAACGCAGTCGACTGGTCGCGGCATCATAATCCCTAAAATATTCACCCCAAACTTGTAATTGACTACCGACACGAGCAGTGGTTGGACTGATTCGACAAATACTGGGAGCTAATGGATTGGTGTTGACCGTAAAAACATCAGTAGCCGCCAAGACTGCGCCGCTAGCTAAACTAATTGACAGGTTATATGTGCCAACGGCTATATTATTTGGCACCTTAACAATAACTTGTCGGTCTGACCAAACCGAATTGGCGCATTCAGCTGGAAATTCATAATTAGCTTCAATGCTGCCAAATTTAACTAAACTACCGGCTCGCAAATTACCAAAACCCTGGCCATAAATAGTGACATATTGGCCAGGTGGTCCGCTGGACGGTTCAAAACCGGTTATCTGCGGCTGACTGCCTGGATCAGCTAATTTATTAAATGATAAATAATTACTGGCCGGACCAATAGTAGTCCCCTCGTTGCGCACAAAAGTAGTAACTTGACCAGGCTGTAAACTAGGAACCCGCGCTTTAATCAAAACATTACTAAGGACTTGCGACTCATTAGTTGGAATCGGATTGGTTAAATTACCATAAAGAGCCTTGGTAACCGCGGGTCCGCTATTACTGAAATTTAATCCTTGATAATTAATCAATTCATTAGTGGTGCCGGTTGGCTTGCTTAAAGAGCAAAGGCCGGGCCGAGCAATATTATTAATTACCACTGATTGCGTGCTAGTGGCGCTAAAATTATCGCTATTGGTTACTTTGACCGGACCAGTAATCGCCCCAGTCGGCACCTTGACAACAATCTGATTATTAGACCAAGAGTTGACACCACAGACCAATAAATCTCCCTGTTTATTGTCAGCAAAAACCACCGACCCAGTAGTCGTGCCAAAACCGCTACCAATAATAGTCATTAAATTACCAGTCTTGGCATTGGGCGAATTTTGATCACAAACTCCGCCAGTTCCACAATCGCTATTAATTAAACAATACTGATCAGTGTTATTAACACAAAAACCACCTTGTGGACTAAGGCTAGCAATAATCGGTTTATTTTTACACAAACAACAAGAAGCGGTACCAGCCGCATAGCCAGCCGCCTGACAAGCTGATGCATTAGAGCCTTGTTGAGTACAAAAACCCGAGCTGCATAAATTATTATTACAAGTGGCTGCTGGCGATTGTAAGTCAGTAGCGCACGCCGCGCCCTGGCAACCCAAGCAGCTGCCGCCACAATCAATGCCGGTTTCATCGCCATCTTGAGTTTGGTTACAACAATGAGCCGGTAATAATTTACCAGCCTGCTGAACACTGGTCCGACGACCAGCTAAATCATCAACTAATGCCTGTAAAGTAAAATTAGCGCCAGCGCTGCTGGTTGGCGTCCATAAAGCGCTAGCCACAAAACTGGTGCCAAAATTACCAGTCTGCAGATTAAAAGACTGATTATTAGCCAAGAATTCAAACCTAGCCAAGCTGCTATCATCACTGGCGGCTACCCGGATATTATTATTATGGCCGGAACAAATACCGACACTAGAAATAAATTCAGCTGTTGGATCTTGACAATCAATGGTTGAGCCAACGGCGAAGTTAAGACTGCAAGTTGCCGAACCAATAGCCGAACCGCAGACTAAATTTTTAGGATTAGCACCGGCGCTCTGAATACCACTAGTTAACTCAACACTAATCGTGCCATTTTCTGGCAAGCAATTAACCTCGCCGCAGCTACCGTTACAGATAGCGTCGGGTTGGAAAAACATCTCTTGGCCATTGACCTGCCACGAACCAGCCACTGGACTGCCATCAGCCAGAATCTGGGCCGTGCCAGCATTAACACTGTTAGCATTAATTGAACCGTTAAATTGAAAACGCACTAAGGTATTGCGCGGCAAATCAATTGATCCGTTAGCCGGACTAGAGCCGGTGACCATAAAATCAGCATCAGCCGGCGGGTAAATTATTTCTGGATCAACAGAACCGCTGCCACCAGGTCCATTAGTCGCTTCAAGCAATTGATTGATTATAAAGTTGGTGATGGCAAAAGCTGACAGTATGATAGCTAAACCAATGACGGCCGCCTTTAAAATATCCTTGGCTCGCTGAATTTTATCCTGATTACCAGCAGCCGTCATCCATAAGAAGCCGGCATAGATGACTAAAACAACGGCAATAGTGCCTAATAAGCCGAAAGCAATTCTGATAATTTTAGCGACGGTCAGCCGCGGATCCTGAGCGCTTAAGCCGGAAGCGGCCACATAATCAACACCAAGATCGGTGGTTGTCTGAGCTAAAACAGTTTGACCGCCCCACCAAACAGCGACGGCTAAACCGCCAATTAATAATCCGCTTAGTAAAAATTTTTGGCCCCTGGTCATAATGGTGTTTTATTAATTACAAGTGGCTCCACTACTCGGCGAGCCATTACAACAAGAAGCGTCAGTAGCGCTGCAGGCAGCGTCATCCTGACATGGCTTGAAACAATTTTGTCGCAAATCTTTAACCCCCGAGCCAATTTCCACCGAATACCTGGTGGCATCGGCCAAAAGGTCATGATTAACCGTAACGGTAGTAAAATCAGGATAACCATCAGGCACGCCAAAGTCAACTGCTCGGCTGGTTAACCAATAGCCTGGCGCTAAACCGGTGCTGAATAAATTAATCAAACGATGGTTATGGTTATTAATCAATACCTCGCCACTATTTAAGGTGCTGATCATCATCAGTTTATTAAAACTAAACTCAATCAACTGGTTGAGCGAAGAAGTGGCCAACCCCAAACTCGGCGATAATGATCCAGCGGTTAGCCGCGGCGGCGTCAGGTCAATATCATCATTAACGAAGAATGACCAGGAATAGCTATCCCGCTGATTGGTATCTTGAGTATTTTCACTATAAAAATTAACCGGGCCGACAACCTTAGTATCACGATTACCATCAAGCGAATTAAAGCTGGCGTCAACTAAACCGCTAGTCAATGGCAGAGCGGCCAGCGGATAATGATCATCAGCTGTTTTTTGGCAAGAGCCGCTGCATTGATTATATGGTGTCTTATCTAAACAATCGGCGCTAGCGGCACAGGGCTGTAAATTAGCCGCTCTGATTCTAACCAATAGCTGACTATTGGCCGGCAGACAATAAATCAGGTCGCCACAAGCATTGGTGCCGCATTCTTCACTAGGAATAAACTCGAGCGTCTGATACTGGTTAGAGATAACAAAACGACCGCTAACTGGACTGTTATTATTAACATTTATCACTTCAATCGTGGAGCTAACCTCTTGACTGGTGCCAACTAAGGTTAGCGGACTAACCGGTTCGGAAAAATTAATTTGAATGATAGAATTGCGCGGCGAATCATTAAGCCCATTAACGGTTATTTGTTCTTGACGATTCTGTCCGCCACTAAAGCCGGATTCAATAGAAATTCCTAGACTATTATCCAATAAAACTAAAGAATTACCACCCTCGCCGGCAAAACGAGCTTGTAAAACAATCTTATTATTACTGGCTGATTGCCGAGCAGCGCTAACATCGCTATTGGTCTGATTAATACGCTCAACAATTCTATCCGCCGTAGCTGATAAAGAACTAGCCACTACAATATGATTAGGATGAGTGCTGGTGGAGTTAACAAAAATATAACTTTGGTTACCAACGGTCAAGCTATCACCTGACCGCGCCGCGGCCACTTCAATATCCCAAATATTGCCAGCAGCAATGGTTTCGTGGTTATCGGGAGCGATAGATCCATTCTTAATTAAAGTCAAACCACAACCTAAACTAACCCGGCCATCACTGACATCATTATCATCCATTAAACCAGCAATTCCACCCTGAACCTGAGCTTTAACCGGCGAAGTTCCTGAAGCAACAACACGGATGGTTCCACTGCCGGAACAATTATATGTTCCCTCCAGGCGAGCCGCGCCGGATGAACCAAGCGGCTCTGGTGTACCAGCGGTGGCTGCAGCTGCGGTCTGCGGCTGTAATAACACATCAATCACCGCAGTCGCTGGTTGTGCTAATTGAACGCCATGATTAGTATCCTGACTGTTGTCAGGGAATGGGGTAACGCCGCCAAGTTGAACTTGCGGTGGAGTTAAGTCAACCCGAGTGCTGATTTCAAATTGCCAAACAAAATCACCAAGACTAAAAGCTGGCTGGCCATTAGCCTTGCGCACAGAAGTGGTTAATTTGACTGATTGCCAAATATTAGTACTAGCTGATCCCAGATATTCGGTTGGGGCAAAAACAAAAGTCTTGCCATCAGTACTGCTAACCTTAACTTTATCGGCAGCCAAATTAGTGGCCTCATTATCACCGGCTTCGGTCTGAAAAAACCTAATACTACTAGTGACAATATTGGCATTATTACAAACACCAGTTGAATCATTGCCGCCCTGACAGACAGTTGATGCTTTAACTTTTTCCCGAAAAGTCACAATAACGCCGGTATTCCTTGGAACATCAGTCTGACCTGGCGCCGGATAAACACTCTGAATAATGCCACTACCTAAAGCGCCTAAACCGCCCGTTTCATCAGAGGGGCGATCAACGACTGACTGGCCAGAGCCATGTCCAAGAGCATCATTAAGTTTATCAATAATAAAAGTAACGATAGCAAAGGCCGATAAAATAATCATCAAACCAATGGCCGCTGATTTCAAAATCTCTTTAGCCCGTTTCAGCTTGTCAGTATTGCCTTCACTGGTCATCCATAAAAAACCGGCATAGATGACCAAAACAACGGCGATGGTTCCCAAAAAACCTAGAGCGATTTGAATAATCCGCGCCACGGTAATGCGCGGATCTTGAGCAGATAATCCGGTATCATTCATGTAGCCCACTCCTAAAGAATCTTCAGCTAAGACATTAGGAACGCCAAACGCCAGTGGAGTTAAACAAATAATTAACAAGCAAACACTGGCTAGCAGCCAGGTAACGCTAAATGATAACCTTTTCATGTTAATTTTGACTGATTAACAAAATTAAAGTATAGTTTTAGTATAGCACAAGCTGGCCTTAGCCAACAAGAGCCGATTGTTTATGACTATTGAACAAATAATTGCCAAGATTGCCGACCATTATCCGCCAGCCGACATAGCTTTAATCAAAAAAGCTTATAACTTCGCCGTTAAAGCTCATGACGGACAAAAGCGACTGACTGGCGAACCATATATTCAACATCCGCTTCACACAGCTTTTATTCTAGCTCAACTTAACGCTGATGCCCCGATTGTCGCTGCCGGTTTATTGCATGATGTGCCGGAGGACACTAAATATAAATTACCCACCATTAAAAAACTATTTGGTGAAGATATCGCTTTTCTGGTTGGCAGTGTAACTAAATTAAGTTTAATCAGCTACCGCGGCCAAGAACGTTATCGGGAAAGCTTGAAAAAAATGTTTTTGGCTATGGCTAAAGACTTGCGGGTTATTCTCATAAAATTCGCTGATCGACTGCATAACCTCAGAATATTAGAATATTTACCGGAAGAAAAGCGTCAGCGCATCGCCAGAGAAACATTGGAAATTTATGTGCCAATTGCCGGCCTATTGGGTATCTGGCACCTAAAATGGCAAATGGAAGATATTTGTTTCAGACATTTGCATCCACATGAATATCAAGAGCTGCTGCAAAAATATGAGGTAGAAAAAAAATTGGAATTAGCCCAATATATCAGTCGCGCCGGCCGTGAACTGGGGACGGCTTTGGATGAATTAAAAATCAATCACGAAATTAACGGCCGATTCAAGCATCTTTATAGTATCTGGCAAAAAATGAACAATAAACAACGTAAATTTGATGAGATCTATGATGTTTTTGCCCTACGAGTTATTGTTCCCACTAGTGATGATTGTTACCGGACGCTTGGAGTTATCCACAGTTTATGGAAACCAAATAATAATCGCTTTAAAGACTATATCGCCTTGCCAAAACCTAACGGCTATCAAAGTCTCCATACGACTGTTTTTGGCGAAGAGGGCCGAGCGACTGAATTTCAAATCAGAACCCCGCAGATGCACGAACAGGCTCAATACGGAGTGGCGGCTTATTGGAACTATAAAGAGGGCAATAAATATCAATTAACCCCGAACTTGCACTGGACACAAGAAATTTTAGCCCTACAAAAAGATAATCCGGACACACAGACCTTTATTCAAAAATTACAGCTGGATATTTTTAACGACCACCTATTTGTCCTGACACCGCGGGGCGATGTCCATGAATTACCGCTCGGCGCGACGCCGATTGATTTTGCTTATGCTGTCCACACCGAAATTGGCAACAAGGCTAAAGGTGTCTTAATTAACAACAAGATTGGCCGCCTTGATGAAATATTGCATAATAATGATTTAGTGGAAATAATTATTGACAAAAAACAGGCCGGACCGGACTTGGCTTGGCTCAAATTCGTTAAAACCAGTAAAGCCAAAGCCGCTATCCGCCAATATGCCCATCGATCGGCGCTGGTTAGACTAGCGAAATTACAAAGTCTGCGTGACTGGTGGAAGCAACGAGAACAAAAAAAGAAAGGACAAAATTAAAAACCGCGGCCGAAACCGCGGTTTTTAATTGGTAGCTGGTGAAACACATTTTACCATTGGCGAAATTCATCTTTTAATTTACCGATTCGCCTTAAATAGGCTCGTTTTTCCCGCAATTCTTTGCGGACTAGAGCGCTTAAACGAACTTGCCGCTTATTAGGTTCATTTTTGTGGTAACGATTTTGGCGCACCAACATTAACTTACCATCAAGCTGCAGCCGCTTATTAAAGCGACGCAAAAAACTCTCAAAACTTTCGCCTTTCTTGCGTTTAAATTCAACCATACTACACCTACCTTTCTAGCTTTATTAAACTAAATAAAGGATTAATTTTTACCCAGACGCTTAGCCATAATGGTTTTGACTTTCTTAAAATCCAAAACCTCTTGCGAACCGGATTCCATGTCGCGCAACAATATCGTGCCATCTAATAACTCTTTTTGACCAATAATCAAGGTATACTTAGCGCCGACCTGGCTAGCTAAAGCTAACTGGGCCTTAAGACTATCTTTAGTAAAAGACTGACGGATAGTCAAACCGACTTGCCGCAATTCTTCAAATAATAATAATGATTTTAAGCGAGCGCCGTCACCCAATTGAGCTAAAAAAATGTCAGGCTGATCTTGGCTGGTCGCTACCTTAACATGATTTTCGTCTAGTTGCAAGATGAGCCGCTCGACGCCTAAGGCAAAACCGCAAGCCGGAGTTGGCCGACCGCCTAAATATTCCACTAATTGATCATATCGGCCGCCGCCGCCCAATGACAATGGCCGTTCGGCCGTCTGGCTGGGAACGACTAATTCAAAAACTGTTCTGGTATAATAATCTAACCCGCGCACTAATTGTGAATTGAGATTATAAGGGACACTTAAGCCATCTAAAAATTCCAGAATCTTAACAAAGTGTTGCTTGCACGGATCGCACAAATAATCAACCATCTGCGGCGCCTCACGAGCGACATTAATACAAGCCGGCTCTTTACAATCCAAAACTCGCAACGGATTTTTTAACAAACGTTTGCGACAATCTTGGCAAAGCTGATCGCGATGTTTCTTTTCACGATAATAAGCCAAAAGCTTGTTAATATAATTCGGCCGGCAATCAGAACAGCCCAGACTATTGATATCTACTTGAGCCTTAATACCTAAATCACTAACAATCTGGTGGGCTAAAAAAATGACCTGAACATCAGCCAACGGGCTGGCCTCACCAAAAATATCAAAATTAATCTGATGGTGCTGCCGATAGCGTCCCAACTGCGGCTTATCATGACGAAAAAGCGGGCCATACCACAAAGTCTTAACTGGCTGCGGCAGATTAAGCCAACCATGTTCAATATACGAACGAACAACGCCCGGAGTCGCTTCGGGGCGCAACGCAATTCGATCGCCACTCTTGTCAACAAAACTATACATCTCTTTAGTGACAATATCACTAGTTCGACCGCTAGAACGCTCGTAAAGACTTAAGTTTTCTAAGACCGGTGTGTCAACTCGTTCAAAACCATGAAAATCAGCTAAACGAAAAGCGGTCCGCAAAACAAAATCCCAAACCGGATAATCGCCAGGCAGAACATCTTTCATTCCTTTAAGGCGACGAAAAGAACTGGGCGCCGCTTCATGTTTAACCGGACGAGCGACAGTAGTTTTATTTTTTTCCACCATATATAATAAAATTTAAAATTTTAACCAATTCGCCAATTAATAGCTGGGGGTTTTAAAAATTTGCGCTCTTGATATTGGCAAACCGCGCAGCATAACTCGGCCGACTATATAGCGCCGATTAAGCGGACCAAAAAAACGGGAGTCACGAGAATGAGCGCGATTATCGCCTAAAACAAAAAATTCATCAGGACCAAGAGTTAATTCGTTGCTATCAAGGGCAAAAGTCTGATCAGTGCTGGGCAGATAAGTTTCAGTAATTTTAGTCCATTCATTTGTGGACTTATCTAAGAGATAAACATCCCCTTGATCCATTTTTAAAGTTTCGCCCGGCAAACCAATAATCCGTTTAATAAAATATTCACGCGGATCTTGCGGATAGCGAAAGACAACCACCTCACCGCGCTGCGGCGCTTGAAAACGATAACTGATTTCATCAATTAGCAGATATTCCTTATCATAAAAATTAGGCTCCATGGAAGCACCCTTAACATAAAAAGGGCAAACAATAAACAAGCGGATAGGCAAAACAATCGCCAAAGCCAGAAGACCGACTTTGACTATCTCTAACAAAGAAATTCCCCACAAGCGAAGACGAGCTTTAAAATCATAAGTAAATATCATATTTTATTTAATATTATGAAAAATAACAATTGGCTTTTGATGAAAAGCTTGGTCTTAATATAGCACCGAATCGGATTAGCGGTCAAGTTGCCAAAGTAGAAAAAATCTTTTATACTGCAAGTGGTTTTGCCTCAGCCAAAACCATTTTTTGTCATAAACACCGCTAATTATGCCTAATCAAAATAATGATAATCAAGATATTCTGGCTGAACTGTTTGACGATCAACCTGAGTACCCAACTGAATTCCAGCCGCCAATGCCGACCAGCCGAGCCAGCGAACCAATTAGAATAGTCGTTGAGCCAGCCAATAAACAACCGCAGCCAGCTAACCATTGGCGCAATGAACGAGCAACAGTTGGCTTGCAATCATCAGCTATTGAAAGGCCGCGGCCGCGTAAAAAGCGCTTCAGCTGCTTATTCTTAGTGCTCAGTCTGGTATTGTTGGCTTATTTGGGCTGGCGTATTTGGCCAGCCACTCAAAGTGGCGGAGCCGCCAATAGCCAAGGTTTTTCTTTTTGGAAAAGCCTGTCGATGTTAACTAAATTTAAATTGGGTGTCAGTCAAAGAACAATTCTTAAAGGTGAAGATCAAGATCGTATTAATTTCGTTTTACTTGGTATTGGTGGCAAGAATCACGATGGCGGCATGTTGACCGACACAATTATGGTGGCCAGCTTCCAACCATCAACTCACAAGGTAGTCATGATGTCTATTCCTCGCGATTTAACTGTGCCAATGACCGGTTATGGTTGGCGAAAAATCAATAGCGCCAATTCCTTGGCCGAAGCCCAAAATCCCGGCAGCGGTGGCCAAGCCACGGCTGATCTCATTAGTGAAATTCTGGAAATGCCGATTCATTATTATCTGCGAGTTGATTTTGACGGCTTTGTTAAAATTATTGATGACTTGGGCGGCATTGAAGTGGAAGTGGAAAACACTTTAGATGATTACCGCTATCCAATTATGGGTCGTGAAAATAATCCCGACTATTATAGCCGCTTTGAACATTTACATATTGATGCCGGTCGGCAAACCATGGACGGCCAATTAGCTCTCAAGTATGCCCGCTCGCGACACGGTGTTGGCGTTGAGGGTTCTGATTTTGCTCGTTCCAAGCGCCAACAAAAAATACTTGAAGCAGTTAAAGATAAACTATTCAGCGCCAATACCCTATTCAAACCAAAATTAATTATGAATATCATCGGCAATGCCGAGGAACATGTGACCACCAATCTACAACCTGATGAATTAGTTAGTGTGTGGCAACTGGCCAAAGATGTTAATCAAAGCCAAATTACTAATATCATCTTAGACAATGGGCCCAAGGGGCTGCTGCGCGATGTGATTGGCACTGATGGCGCTTATATTCTTACGCCAGTCACTGGCGATTTTAGCCAAATTATCAGTCGCTTTAATGAATCATTCACAGTAGCCGCTCCGTCTCTTGTTGATAATAATAGCGCAATAACTAAAACTACGGCCACCGTGGCAACAATTAGCCCGGACAATCTACCGAACAAAGCCGAAGCTAAGCTGGATATCCGCAATAGCACGACCATCAACGGTTTAGCTGGTCGAACCAAAACTAGATTGCAGCAATATGGTTTTACCGTCACCAATATTAGTAATACTCAACACAAAAATCTGGCGCAAACCACTATTTATGATCTAACCTATGGCGCCAAACCGGCTGATTTAGCCTTGTTGCAACACAAGACCAAAGCAATCATCGCCGCTGATATTCCTCAATGGTTGGCGACAGAAACCAGCCAATTAATCAAACAAAACCCCAATATTGCCCAACCGGATTTTATTCTGCTGCTTGGCCTTGACTATTCCAATAACCCTTAAAACTATGCCGCCGATTAAACCAAGCCAAATTATTATTTTCGGCCGGACTAATGTCGGCAAGTCAACTTTATTTAACCGTCTGGTTGGTGCGCCGCGGGCGCTGGTAGCTGACCTTGATCACACCACCCGTGACGCCAATCATCATATCATCAGTTGGAACCGACGACGCTTGGAGTTAGTTGATACCGCTGGTTTGAATGAATTGATCTACTTGACGATCAGCCCAAAAAAATCGAAACAATTGACCGAACTAGAAGAAAAAATCCAATATCAAACCGGACAATTATTAAAAAAAGCGGCCGTGGTCCTATTTGTGGTTGATGGACAAGCCGGCTTATTGCCGCCAGACCGTGAATTGGCCTTGGCGTGCAAAAAATTACTACCCAAAGAAACACCAATTTTATTGGTTGTTAATAAAATTGATAGCCCGCGCCACCGAGATAAAATCAGTGAATTTTATACTTTGGGCTGGGGCGAACCGTGGCCGGTTAGTGCCGCCACTGGCATGGGCACCGGCGATCTGCTTGATGAAATCGTCAAACAGGTTAATCGCCAGCGACGCAATGCTAAAAACAAATTATCCGCGCCCCATGATTCACTACCGGATGCAACCAATGAGAATGAGCTAGAGCTAGTCGCCTATGCTGAACAACCTGACTATAAAGTCTGTTTGCTGGGCAAGCCTAATGTCGGCAAATCCAGCCTGCTTAATGCTTTACTGGGCTATAACCGAGTATTAGTCAGCGCCATTCCTCACACCACTCGTGAACCGCAGGATACTTTTATTAAATATCGCAATAAAATTATTCAAATAGTTGATACCGCCGGTATCGCTCGTAAAGATCCGGGCAAGAAAAAACCCCTAGAAAAAATGGGAATGGCTAAAAGCCGGCAGCGGCTCAATCAAGCCGATATTGCCATCTTACTGGTGGACATCAGCCAACCGATCAGTCATCAAGAGGCTAGCTTGGCTGAAGAAATTATCAACCGCAAAAAAAGTTTAATTATCGCCGCTAACAAATGGGATAAAGTTGAAGAACGCGACACGGTTAAATTCACCGAGGCTATTTATCATCGCCTGCCGTTTGTCGGTTTTGCGCCGATTGCTTTTGTCTCGGCCAAAACTACATCTAAAGTCCAGAAAATACTAGACTTAATTATTGAAGTCGGTGCTCAACGTTCAATCAGCTTGAGCAAAAGCCAACTTGATCATTTTCTATCCAGGATTGTTAAGCATCACCGGCCAGCCAAAGGCAAAGGCTTAAAGCATCCTCATATTTATAGCTTTGTCCAAACCGAAGCTGGCCCGCCTTGTTTTACGGTCACCATCGGCATTAAAGATAATCTGCATTTTTCTTATCTACGCTTTATCCAGAACCAATTGCGCCACACCTATGGCTTTATCGGCACACCGATTAGCATCCATGTCGCTCGCGGCCGACAAATCAACCCGCAGCACAAAAGCAATCATTAAATATTATGAAAAAAATTATTGTTGGTCTTGGTAATCCCGGCGCTAAATACGCCAAGACTCGCCATAACGCTGGTTGGCTATTGATTGACCGACTAGCCGCTGAACTAGCGTCCGAAACTGGACAAAAAATTAGCTGGCAAAATAAAAAAAACTGGTCAGCTGAAGTGGCCAGTATTGGCGACACCTTATTAGTGAAACCACAAACCATGATGAACGACTCAGGCCGAGCGGTTAGCGCTATTATAAATTATTATAATTTATTGGCTAATGATTTAAGCGACATTTTGCTCGTCATTCACGATGAACTAGATTTGCCGATGGGCGCAGCCCGCTGGTCCACTGACAGCCGGTCAGCCGGCCATAACGGCGTCCAATCCATTATTGACTACTTAGGCACCCAAAAATTCAACCGCTATCGGTTGGGCATCCAGCCGACCACCAAACCAACCAATACGGTTGATTATGTGCTCAAAAATTTCTCCGCCGCTGAACGGAAAAATCTCCAAAAAACTGATTTAACGGAAGTAAAAAGGTTTATTAATGATTAATAGTTGTTTATTTTTCCCAACAAAAGATTTATAATATATTTATTACCATCCTCCCACCGCTTAGAATATGTCAATCATCAAACAAGCTAAAGACTTGGCCGCTAAAATGACGTCGGGCCGCAATATGCCGACTGGCCTAGCAGAGATGTATCGCTATTTTAAGAATAATGGCCCGATTAAATTTAACCAATACCGCAAAAATGGATTAATTGTGGCTGTCAGTAGTAATTTTATCTACGGTTCTATTATCACTTCGGGAAAAGATACTGGTGAGTTAGATAAAAACATTAAAGATGCCATCTTGACCTCTTTTGAAATTCCCTCCACTTACGCCAAAGAAGCTGGCTTGTACCAGACTGGCGACAAGGAGAGGGAGTATGCCATCGCTTAAATATTTGCCAGGCACTTTGCCGCGAAAAAAATTAACTACAGCTTTAGAAAAACTCGGTTTCACGATTAATAAAGATGGCGGTAAAGGCAGTCACTATAAGGCAACTTATCAAATAACCCAAAAATCAATTACTATTCCAAAACGCTTAAATAAAGTTGTTTTGTTTTATTTATTAAAAGAAATAGAAAGAATCTCGGGAATTAGTTGGGAAGATATAAAAAGAGAACTATAAATCAATAATCAATCTTCATCTTTTCTCGGACTTCGGCCATGGTTTGACGAGCCCGTTGACGGGCTTTGGCAGTGCCATCGCGAACAATATCGCGAACTTTGGGCATATCACCGGCATAAGCTCGCCGCCGTTCCTGGAAGGGCGCTAAATAAGCCGTTATCGTCTCCGCTAGGCAGCGCTTACAATCCACGCAACCAAGACGGCCAGCCTTGCATTCTTTAGCAATATTTTTAGCCTCAGCCGCATTAAAAATCTGCTGATAACCAAAAACCGGACAAATCGGCGGATGGCCAGGATCATTTTGCCGAATCTTTTGTGGATCAGTCTTGGCGGCCTTGACCTTCTTGTCAATAACCGCCGGTTCATCGGCGATATAGATAGCATTACCTAAGCTCTTGCTCATCTTGGCCTGACCGTCTAGCCCGGATAGCCGTGGAAAATCACCCAGCAAAGCCCTAGGTTCTGGAAAAAGCCGGCCATAAATACTATTGAATTTGCGAGCAATCTCACGGGTTTGTTCCAGCATCGGCTCCTGATCTTGGCCAACCGGCACTAAATCAGCCTGGAAGGTTAAAATATCGGCAGCCTGGCTAATCGGATAGCCCAAAAAACCATAAGTTACCCCGCCTTTGAATAAAGCTTTTTTTTGTTCCAGTTCAGTTTTAACGGTTGGATTGCGCTCTAGGCGAGCCAGTGTTACCAAGTTAGAAAAAAAGACAGTCAATTCGGCAATTTCCGGCACCATTGATTGAATCAATATCGTCGCCTGGTGCGGATTGACGCCGACAGCCAGATTATCTAAAACCACTTCATAAACATTGTGGCGTACTTTGTCGGGATAATTAAAATTATCAGTTAAAGCCTGAACATCGGCCACCATGATATAAGTATCATAATCAGCTTGCAACTTGACCCGATTAAGTAATGAGCCGAATAAATGACCAATATGCAGTTGACCGGTCGGCCGATCGCCAGTAAGTATGGTTTTCATAAAACTGACTGATTAAGCGGCCTTATCCAGGCGCAATTCTTTCTTTTCTTTATAATTAAACAAATCTTTAAGCCCAACACTAACCGCTGTGGCGACCGGAATAGCAATCACTGCTCCCGCCACTCCGCCAATCTTATAGCCAACCAATAAAACGATAATGCTGGTAATTGGGTTAACATTAGCGGCCCGCTTCATGATTTGCGGCACTAAAATATTATTTTCTAATTGCTGAATAATTAAATACATCACAATAACCACTAAAGCCAATCGCGGCGATTGAGTCATGGCCAACAGCACCGCCGGCACGCCGCCTAAAATTGGCCCTAAATAAGGAATTGCCTCAGTAAGACCAGCCACCAAAGCCAATAATAGGGCATATTTAACGCCAAGAATAGACAGACCCAGATAAGTTAACAGAAAAATAGCTAAACAAAGAATCAATTGACCTCTTAACCAATAGCCAATCTGCAGCTGCATCCGGCCAACTAGATCAATAGCATAAGCCTGGTGGCGTGCCGGAGTTAGCGACCAAACAATCTTTTTGATGGCATTTTCTTCCACTACCATATAAAAGGTCAGCACCATAATCAAAAAAACCGAAAACAAGCCATTGAAAGCGCCATAAACCGCACTAACCACTTGCAAGATCCAGGCCGATAAAGTCGCGGCTAAGTTATCTAGATTGCTTTGAAAGTTGTCGGCCAAGCCATAATTACCAAAAACTTGACGCAAATTATTTAAAATTTCGGATAACTTATTAAAATAATAGGGAAAACTGGCGGCCAAATCGGTAGCTTCCTTAACTAAAATTGGCACCATAACATAAATCATAGCCGTGACTAAACTAAGAACTATCAAATAAACCAAACTAATGCTCAAAGTTCGCGGCCACTTGCGGCGCTGTAAAAAATCAACCCACGGATCAAAAGCGCTGGCAAAAATCAAAGCGACAAAAACTAAGGCCAAAATTTCTTTAACCAAGAAAGCTAAATACAGCAACAGCAATATCGCCACTGTTTTAACAATGGTAACAGTGGTGATATTAATACGCAATGATTTGGTGGCAGTTGCTTTTGTCATATTAATATTCTATCTGCAACCAATCTTACCATAGCTATATACCTGAAAATTTAGTCTACCACCGACACAAGAAGTGCTATTTTCAGGCATAACACTAGTATCCCAAGCAAAATCTCTCTCTTGACCACAAGAATCGCTACCAATAGATTTTGTATTACTTAAAAAACAACCAGTTAATGTTTGTCGGCCATTACAACATGCCACATCATCAGCTTGAGCAATACGAGCAAATTGAAAATTTGGCGCCTTGGTGTTACCACCGCCACCACTACCACAACAACCACCAGTATCATAGTCCTTACAAAGTTTATATTGATATCTAGAATATGTGGATGTGCTATTGCAAGACAAATCTTGGCGTGGGTCAACTTCTTCGTTGTGATCACAATTCCAATCATAATCTAAACCTACATCAACTTGATTAACAAAAGAAGCGGCCGAATAAAGTGACGCGCCCGGTCGAGCCCATTTATGATTATCAGAACAGTCATTTTCTCCTAGTAAAATATTTCTTCGGGTATAGCCAGTGGGCGGAGTCGTGCTAGTGCTAAAAATCTGATTACTTAAACCTCCAGGCAAAGTATACCAATCATTATCGGCATCAGGGGCATATAAATAGCCTTGCTTTAATTGTGAGGCCTTATTGGCGGCTAGAAACAAGGAGCCACCAGAAAAATTAACACTTCGAAGAGGATTCCAAATAAAAGTCGCTCCGGTAGATAAATTAAGATTTTTATATGGAACTAAGGTTACATCGCCATTATCAACACCATCAACATAATTTTCAGGAATTATACAACCAGCGGTTGTAGAGGCAGAAGTCCAACTACCACCATATTTAATATTACATAAATCCGACCAAGTCATGGTCAGCTTTTCTTGATTACCGGCGCTATCATAGGCGATAAAATTGGTAAAATAAGTCTTGGCATGAACATCTTTGACTACCCAAGAGCCGGTCCAGACCTCGCGTTGACCAGCGGCGGCGTTGGCCTGGTTGGCCTTTTGTTGAGCCAATTCGCGCTGGTGTTCCTCAAACCTAGTTTGAGCCAGTTGATCCTGATTTAATATCTGTAAAGTATTATCATTAGGATTGACTACATAAGGATTGGGATAGGTGTCCAAAATACTGATTAAACCCTCGCGGGCTAATTCAACTTCATGAATGCCATTGTCGGTTTCAATCTCAGCGATTACCCGTTTAATACCATTGGGCGACATGACTACTATCCGGAAATTCTGGGTATCGCCGACATGGACATCCAGTGGTTTAATAGAACCTTCAATGAAACGAATAGTTGCCGTAGCTGAACCGCCGGAAACCATAAATTCACTCTCTGACGGCAGCTTGATGGCTGGCTGCGCCTGAGCCAACAACGGACTAGCCGAAGTGGCGGTTGGTAAATCAGCGGCAGATTGAATAGCTGGCGGTTGCTCTTTGACTAAATTATCCTTTGGTCCAGTCGCCGGACGGCTAAATTGCCAACTAATAATGAGGGCAATACTTGAAAAAGCAACTAGTCCGATTAAAACAAACCAAAATTTACGTAGCATAAAAAATTATTTAGCTAAAGATTAAGTAAATATATTATACCAAAAACAACAGGAAAAGAAAATATTTGACATAAACACCAAGATATACCATAATTATATATTCAAGTTAAGGAGTACCTTAACAACTAAATAAAGAAGGAGGTGTCCCATGAGGACCAAAACGTGTCTTTTAGTGGTTATCCTGTGGATAACTGTCGTCTCCCTGGTGGCCCAGAATGGGTCGCCACACATGATCAGTATTAGTCAATTAGTTGTAACCGGATCAGACATTTATGGCTTTGCTATAATTAATGAGTCAGCCTTCCTCCGAATTAGTTACCCCAATCAAATTGTCAAAATTAACCTTATCACCAAACAAACAGACTGGACAATAAATACGAACTTGCCCTGTAATATGGACAATCAATTAATAAAAACACCGGATAACAACATCTGTTATGCTGATGGCGGACTGATAGTAAAAATGTCCACCGATAGTGATACTCTGTGGACACAAAATCTGACAAATCATGGTAATTTTGCACTGTCAGCTAGTTCACCAGACTTTCTGGCTTGCTACAGTGCATCCAGTAATCTGGTATTATTGGACTATGATACTGGTCAAATTATAGACCAGTGGTCAATTATAACCGGTGGTCTCGTTAGTTGTGCTTATCATAATGTCCATGCGGCGGCTGATTCGACTTTTTATCTGTTTGACAACATGCCGATGGGTGTATTATATAACACCGGGATAAAAATCACAAAAATAAAAATCATCAATGGCATAGCTGAAATTATTTGGTTTTTGCGAATTGATGATTTAGCAACTATTCAAGGCATAGTAGATGATAATATCATCTACGCCATAACTAGGCAGATTGATCCCTGGAACAACAGTTTAATTTATCGAATTATTGATCAGGGCGATAGTTACACACTAGCATCAATTATTGACATAGCCGGCCCCGATAGTGTTGGCATTGTTGGTTTTAGTATGGCAGTCGATAATAATCATCATCATCTCATACTACCAGTAGCCATTAGGTTAGGAAATGACCCTAACGGCGAGGACGGGTATAGCGGAGCCATTATGGGCTACAACAATAACAATCTAGTATGGCGAATTAATCAAACAATAATGCCTTTTTGTCTAACACAAGTGGTAGCTATAAATTCTAACAAAATTTATGGTATATCAATGTGTATGACAAGCCATTACGGAGTCAGAACTTTCTGGCTCACCGAGCTGGAGACCACTGTGGCAACTGACGACCCCACCACCCCAGCCATCCCCGAACCTGAATTAACCTGTTACCCCAATCCCTGTCGGGGTAGCGCCAATGTCAAAATCAAACAGCAGACTGGCAATAGTCCAACCACTATTGCCATCTACAACACCAGGGGACAATTGATTCGCACCCTGGTCAACGGTCAAAATCTAACACCCGGTAAAGAGCATACCTTTACCTGGGACGGAACCACTGGTTCTGGCCAGCCAGCGGCGGCCGGAATCTATTTTTTCAAAATAAAGTCAGGCCATTATTCCGCTACGCGGAAGATGATCCTGATGAAATAACTAACCCTTAATCCGTCAAACTAATAAGCTTAAGCTTGTTAGTTTGACGGCTTTTTTTATTTGGGCAATTTATGCCAAATAAGATATGATCAAAAAAAGCCGTTGCCAGACATATCTTGTCTAGCAACGGCTTCAGTTTATCTCATTCAAATTTTATTTCAACAGCTTATCCAAATTGAAACCCTCGTGCTGGCTATCGCTATAATTAGTCCACTGTTGCTGATCAAAACGCGGCGCGGTCAAACGATAAGACACCTCAACGCTGGCCCGATTGACATTACTCGGCCGAGCAAAAATATTAATTGATCGGCCATCCCAATCTTTTTCATACCAAACTTGGCCGGCAAAATTAGGAGTTAATAAACAACTGGTCTGATCAAAATGTTTTTGATTATTCAGCAAATTGGTAGTACGACCAAACAGCCAAATATCTGAACCAGGTAGGGCATTCTGAAAGTCTAGTTTGGACATAAATAAACCGGCCGACTGCTTATCTAAAACCAACGTGCCGCTGGTTTCTTCTTTAACGCCAGTCATGCCGGCCATATAAGTGGCGTATTGCTGGCCATCAATGGTATAAATTGGATCAACTGTGCCGACATCCAGTTTGGAGGTACCGCCATCACCAATGGTTACCATGGCCCCAGGCAGCCCACTGCTATACTCTATGGTCATCAAATTAACCGATCCATTAGTAAAGATAGCCTTACCATTGGCATCAAGCGAAAACTTTTCACTACCATTAGTGGTAAAGGCTACAGTGTTTGCTGCTTTGTGAAATAAACCAGTGTCGGAATCGGCGACCCAAGTAAAGGTTGGATGAGTGCTTGATGAAAATGACATTTCAGCAGAGAACGTACCAGAACGTGTAGAAACATCTCCCCAAACTTTGACAGATGCTGAAGCAGCTGGATCAAAATAATAATTACCATTATCAATCGATAGAATCCTTTTAATAGTAAGTTCACCCGAACCGTTACTATATATATTTCCATTATCAAAAGATACTGACCCGGCCACAGTTAATTTCTTGTCAGGATTAGTCGTGCCGATACCGACATTAGTGCCGTTATCATAGATAATACTATTGCCCAAAGTACTACTGTTTGACCAGCGAGTTATATAATTAGCGGTGCCAGTCATGGCAGTAAAAGCTGAAGTGCCATTTCCCTTTAGAACACCGGTCAGACTGGTCGCTCCAGTTCCGCCATTACTAACTGCTAGCTGGGTTCCAGACCAATTACTATTATTAATGGTATTCAAGGTTGCCAATGATCCTAATCCAAGCGAAGTGCGGCCAGTAGTTGCGTTAAGACCAGCCGATCCGCCATCCCACTTCAAGCGATCAGTATAGGCACTATTCCAGTTAGTGCTATTGCCACCAGTGGCGGTAATAACACCATTAGCCTGTAAAATAGTGCTTGGACTGTCCATGCCGATACCGACATTGCCGTCTGCATCAACATAAACACCTTCATCATCGCCATCATAAGAAAGCCAATGCTTATTCATTTGGATATTCTCTGTGGCGACATGATCACCCAGATTATCGCCACCAGAGCCACCGGCCGGCGTTGTACAAGTTAAAGTACTACCGATACCAGTGACAACTTGGCCAGACGGACAAGCCTGGGGAAAATTGGTTAACCGTTCCCAAGGTACTGAACCGACAGCCAGCGATCCATTTTGATCTACTCTAAAAATATCAGCACTATTGGCATTATTGCGAATATTTAATGGACTATAATTTGAAGCTGAAATTAGACGTAAGGCCTCTCTTGTTGCGCTAGCATTAATCTGCAAGTTGGTATTGGTGCCCGGGCTATTAGTATTAATACCAACTCGATCATTATTGTCCCAAATCTTTCCATAACCAAGCTGATTAGCGCTAGTCCACCTAGCAACATAATTAGAGCTTCCGCTAGCCGCCAACGAAAAAGTTGTACCACTCAAGCTCAGGCCGTTACCGGCAGTATAGGTTGCACCGGCCGGCGTTGTACAAGTTAAAGCACTACCGATACCAGTGACAACTTGGCCAGACGGACAAGCCTGGGGAAAACTACCAATGCGGCTCCAAGGTATCTGTTGACCATCAACATAACTTTTGGTGGCGGCATGACCAGGATCGGTCGGTGTACCTACGAAAACCGCATCACTAAAATAACTAGTGCCAACAACTGACAATTTATGACCTGGACTGGTCGTGCCGATACCGACATTACCCAATGTATTTATTACTAATTGCGTACTGCTTGCAAGGTTCCAATTGTTCGCAATAGCAAAAAGATTTTCTGATCTATCCCAGCCAACGCTCCATTTTGTAACGCTACTATCAGCAAAACTCATTTGTGCATCACCCGATCCTGTGTTTGAGAAAAACATACGTGCCATATTAGGGCTATTACTCACAACAACTAAAGGGTTCTGATCATTGGGGGTAATTCCAGTCACATTACCAATTCTAGCAAATCCTACAACATCTAATTTGGCTCCTGGATTCGTCGTGCCGATACCGACATTACCAGAACTATTTACAAAAACACCCTCATTACCACCATCACCAGACAACCAATAATTACCTAGTCGTAAATTTTGGGTAGCAATATGATTACCCAGGTTGTCACCGCCAGTGGCGGTTCCGCAGTCTGCCGTTTTGGCGGAGATATCACCATCAGAGGTTACATACAAACAACGATTACCACTACCCGCAAGACTACTGGTCCGAATAGTGCCGTCTACATGCAGTTTGGTTCCTGGATTCGTCGTGCCGATACCGACATTACCGCTATTATTGCTATAAATATTATTACCTGAAATTGTCCAATAATTAGTTCCTTGAATATCTGACCAGGCAGATTTACAATCATCTTTAATACATAATTGATTAGCCCGTAAATCACCTTCAACATGGATTGAGGCAGTTTGACCATCACCAAAACCAAAACCACCTGAATAATAATTACCAACATACAAAACTGTATGGCTGGAGCCATTTAATTTAATGGATTTACCAGCTGTCATTGCTAAATCATCAGATAATGTTGTCGCACCGACCACATGCAGAGCTGATGACGGATTATTGGTATTCACACCAACTCCGCTGTTATTAACAAATAGTAAAGCGCCGCTGGGCGCCTGAATAACATTGGTGCCGCTCACCGATTTTGATCCTAACTTTAAAGTGGCCGCCACACAGCTGCCACCGCTTAACTCATAACCGGCTATACAAGCAGTACAGCTGCTATTGCAAGGATTATATGCAGAGCAATTACTACCAGATGGCGGGGTATTAGATGTGCAGGTCCCACTACAATTGGTATAGCCACTATTACAATAACATGTATTGTTCTGACAATTGACTGTGGCATTCGGCTGGCAAGTTCTTTCCACCTGACATCCGTTTGGCATGTCTTGCTGATTACACCAAGACTTTCCACCACCATCACAAAGTTGACCCTGAATCCACATGGGGCAAGTTAACGCCATGGCTGCAGACGCTTTTAAAGACAATAGCAACAAAATAAACAATCTAAAAAATTTGGTGGCTAATTTCTTTTTGGGATTAGACATATAATTTATTTACAGCAAGCAAATTTTATAGTAGCGCTACAATTTCGTATAGCGCCAACGCCGTTTGGATAACGAGAATACTTATACCAAACTGCACCAAAAAAATCCACCGAAGAAGTAGAAAAACCAGCGCAATCATTAGCCATAGCTATATATCCCGGTGGACCATTACTAATCCAATATCCTTCGCTGGTGGTGGGGATAGTGCCAATATCGCCCCGATTAGTAATAGCCAAAATATCTTCAGTGGTGCAAATATGACTAGCGGGGTCAACAGCCGCACATAAAGAGTTGGCGCTATTATACCCGCCCTGGTTGCCAGTAAAGGTAGAGTTTGAAATACCGGCAAAAGTAACTACCTGAGTATTGCCGAGCGCAGCAGAGATGGCTGTGTCAACATAGTCACGAGTAGCGGCATCGCTGCTAGTAGCTGGCGTACCCACTCTAACCGCGCCGGTAAAATAGCCAGTACCAGCGACTGCCAGTTTGCCCCGCGGACTAGTCGTGCTGATGCCGACATTGGTGCCATTGTCATAAACCAAACTATTGCTAATAGTGCTGGTATTGCTCCATTTAGTAATATAATTGGCCCTCCCCGACCCATTAACGCCGCCGCCAGTACCGGCAGCGCCACAACCAATAACTCCGCCAACAGTATTGAGACTACCGCAGTTTGCTAAATCACCAGGATTGCTTATTTTAAGACCGCTATTGACTAATAAATTAGGGTCTTGATACATCATCAATGCTCCGTTGGCAGTGCTATCCAAAAAATTAATAAAGTTTTGACAATTATTCGAGCTGTCGCAAACTTCGCGCCAAGAATTCCAGACAGTGGGATTAGTAGAACTATTAAATCTAAATTGTAAATACTGACTAACATCATGAGCAGCATTACTGCCTTGAACAAAGGCTAGCTGACTAACTATAGACGCGCCAGTATTTCCACTTTGGTAATGATAAATCGAACTTAAGCCATCAACAGATGACAACGCCGGGCTAGGATTCCAATAGCGAGCTTCACTAGAAACAATAAAAGATTGACTATTGGGCACAACATCATCAGGTATCAAGTCTTTTTTCGTGGCTTTGATATTATAGCTACTGCCGCTAATACTAATGTTATAAGTCGCCCCGTTAGCCACTACCAATGGATTACCATCTTGATAAAGCCCGCCAGTTGGTGAAACACTGAGTCCATAGGCATTAGAATTGATATAATTCACATAAACATATCCATTGGTTGAGGTGCTAGACTGAAGCAAAATGTTGCCGCTATCATTAAAAAAACATTTAAAACCAGCCGGGCAGGTACTCGGATCAGCTAAAACCGGCAACCAATAAAGCAAATTGGCGGCTAGAAACACCGTCACGAGGCCGCTAAAAAGCCATTTTTTATGCATAAAATTTAATACAGATTATTTGCCAATATTATAACATTTTAAATTAATCACCACAAGTAATTATAATTAGTTAGAGACGAAAATAATTCAAAGTAATCATTTTTAAACAGGGCGATCGCCATTGATCAGCTGACGGCCCCACCTGCCAGCGCCACCATAATTGTTCAACCGGCTTAGAAAAATTTAATCTCTCGCCAATATTAACCGCCTGCCAATGCTGACCATCATCTGATAACGACCATACTTGTTCAAAGCCTGACCAACCACCCCAAGCGCCGGCTATTACAGCGCCGACAATCCGCGGCTTAATTTGATCATAAGAAGTTAAGTTGACCGAAACAATTTGATCATTATTAGAAGATATAAATCCCAAATCATTAACTGACCAGAGGTGTGATTGCCCCTGATTATTAGTAACCTTAGCTTGTAAATTATTGGTGCCAGGGTGAATCGCAAAATAAACTGCTTGACTATCGGTTGGCCAGCGATTGGATAAATCAAGAACTCCTTCAATCCAATCAGTCCCGTTCTGCCAAAATTTTAACCAACGAATGGGCTGTTCAGCTTGATTAAAAACATACCAAGTGATGTTTTTCCCATGGCCGGTATAAATAATCTTGGGACGAAAACCGCCAGCATTAATTCTGATACCAAAAAAATGACTCAAATCTCGCACTGCTGAGCCATTAATTTGCCAGGCCAGCCCTTCATAGGCGCTATACAGAACTAAAAAACTATCGGCTTGACCGGCGGCGGCCAGATAACCGAGATATTGGCTGTGGGCAGGCTGATGATTATGGTCTAACAAATCAACCGCCACCAACTCCTTACCATCAAATAACCAGGCTAATGGCCGATAGTCTTTGTCAGCTAGCTTTTGAACCCCGCCGATCAACCAACGATCATTGATAGAATTAACGCTTAAATTCAATAATTCAGTCTGGCCATCAATTGGCAAATCTACTCGTTTCTGGCGATAAAATAATCGTCCATTCTTGATCGTTAAGCACTGGTCTTTAATACAGGCTCGGTTAATATCTGACTGACTATCAATTAACCGGCATTGCTTATTTAAAGCAGAGCAGTTACCCAAGTCAGTCAGCTCAATATTCAGCTTAAAAGTAAAAACCATCGCGGACGGATCACGAATCAGGCTGGTTTTATCACTATCAAACCAGGCAGTGCCAGAAAATAAATCGCTAAAGCTAGAAAAATATTCGGTTGGTTGATTGGTTGTTGTCGCGTTATGATTGATTATATAATCGGCTGAATTTTTATTGAACCTATGGGCGCTCATCAACCATTTCCCAACTAACCAAAGACAACAAACCGTCAACACCACCAATAAAACAATTATAACCGGCCGGAGATTAAAAGCAGAGTGACGAGTTTTACGTTTTTTCATAGACCGAATAAAGGCAAAAAACACAGATTAGCTGTGTTTTTTGCAACATATCGGGCGTTTTTTGATTAAAACTATTTGACAATCATAGTCCCCTTTTCACCGCGGGCGGCATGGCCAGGAACATCACAGTGGAAAGCATATTCGCCGGCTTTAGGGGCGTTAAAGGTAATAGCTCTCGTTTCATCAGGACCAACACCGATAGCCACAGCGGCTAACGATGGATCATCAAACAACAAGACATGGGTCATTTTATCAACCGAAGTTAATGACATGGTAACCAATTGACCAGCCTTAACTTCAAAAGTGCTGGGCTTGAAACCATCCGCACTGCCAGTTAATTTAACTGATCCGCTAGGCAAATCTTCAACGCTGATTGGGGCGGTCTGTTGTGGAGCTTCTGGCGAGCCGGGCCGAGCATCATTCTTGACCGGCTTACCAGTCGGGGTTACAACGATATTGTCCATAACCTTGCTAGTTCCTTCAACGACCGGCTTGGCCTGCATAACTTCTTCAGGGGTGGCAATTACTTGCTCAGTGTCTAGATCGGTTGGAGCGACCTTAACTTCAACCTCTCCTCCGCCGGAATTGTTGCTAGCGGGTTTTTGATTACCGGCCATAACAACAGCCATCACCACGATAATGGCCAAAATAGCCACTCCGATGATAATTAAAAAATTTTTTTTGTTGTCCATAAATTAAACTTAATACTTAAATAATATATGAAACTTTTATATTATACCATTTCACTAATTAAATTCCAAGATAATATAATTATCTAATAATCAAGCCGGCCTTTTCAGACTGATCATTAGCCAAGGTTGGCCATTTACGCCAATCAAATCGAGCGCCGACTAAGCGATAAGAAAATTTAGTGGGCCGATCGGCATAAAAAATAATCTGGTTACCATCAATCTCGTAGGATAAGCTGGCTGGCTGGCCATAAGCAGTCATTAGGACATCAATCTTGTCCGGTTGAAAATCAACAATCTGTCGCCAGACCCATAAATCGCTACCTGGCTGCTGCTGGGCAAAATTTAGCCGCCAGAAACAATAATTATCAACGCAGTGATTAATTTCGCCCTTGCCAACATACTCTTCTTTAACTGAACCAACTATGGTTGATGCATAGGTGGAATATTTAACCCCACCAATATCATATAACGGGTCAATAGTGGTAACCGTTAATTTATTAACCCCAACGATATTGTGACCGCTCATATCCAAATTACCGCTCATACTATCGCCAGCTTTTAACACATAGGCGTTGCTGCTGGTACTGTTAATTAAAGCGCTATCTAAATATGATTTAGTCACTGCATCATCAGGGTCATGTGGTGTTGCCACCTTAACAGTGCCGGTAAAACGAGCATTACCATTAACATCTAATTTATAGCTGGGAGTGGTGGTATTAATACCAAGGTTCCCGTAATAATCAAGCGTCATGCTTTGAGTAGTAGTAGCAGTAAAAAATTGTATGTCGCCATTACCTTGGCTAATTAACTTTAATGGATTATTCTGCGTATAATTTCTAAAAATATTAGCCGCCGCATAGCTAGGAGTACTCAGATATCCACTAGCATAGATATATGAGGCGCGTAAAAAATTATCGGCTCGCCAATGATTATTGTTATCAATATAGATCCAATGATCAGCATTGCCGCTTAAACCAGAATTACTTAAATCAATGCCGTTAAAATTACCACTACCAAAGCCGTTAATCTTCAAGCCATGACTATTACCGGCATAAATATTAAGCTTGGCTTCTGGAGTGGTGATGCCAATGCCAACATTACCGGTATTGCTGTTATAAATATTATTATTGGAAGCTGTCCAATAACTCGTGCCAGATGAACCACCGGCGACAGCAGTATCAACATAATCTTTGGTAGCGGCATCGGAGGAATAAACCGGCGCTCCCAGATTGGCGATGCGGCCATTGGCAGTATCAATGGCCACCGTACCCGGACTTGCAATAGAAAGACCAATTGTAGTGCTAGGATATGTACCTATTCCGACTGTGCTATAAAAAGGATCTACAAAAATTACAGAATCACCGTAAATATAATAACCAGAATTTGGTTCATGGCCGGCGATTAAACCACTCTCGCTATATAGGTTAGTATAGCCATCGTCACTAACCGACATATATATATAATGCCCACTATTAGGGTTATAAGACATTATAGTACTATCAGAGGTAATAAAGCCGGTATTATAAATATTACCATTAACTGTGAGTTTCTGGCTAGGACTGGTCGTGCCGATACCGACGTTGCCAACATTATCTATTCTAAATCTTTCAACGCCATTGCCTCCACCAGTTCTATCATTAATTGTAAATTGTCCATTTCCCCAAGCACCCAACATCCAAACCTTATTTGCAGTATTGCCAAAGTCATTATTTGCTCCAATGCCTAATTCCAATTGAGCTGCGCTTGCAGTATTGGCACTAAATCTCCAAACCCTTATAGATGCGTTAGAATCTATAAGATTAATGGCACGAGGTCCATAAAGTGAATTTAATCTGGTCGTGCTAACAGAATCTCCGATGACTACCTTGCCATTTACTTGGAGGGGTAGTAGAGGAGCTGTCGTCCCAATACCTAGATTACCATCGGCGCTTAAAAACATCTTCGAGGTGCCGTTGGTAATAAAATTAAGTGGTTGATTGGTTACAGTACCCAAAACCATTTGCTGACCAGAATAAGTAAAATTATAACCAGTATTAGCTGGCGTACCACTATCTGAGGCGGCCACTACGGCATTAATTGATCCGGTTTTGGCAATATAGGCTGAATTACCGCTACCGCTAAGATCGACAAATTTATTCCAAAAACCGCTGGGTAAACCACCGATACCCAAGTTACTAATAAAATAATTACTATTAGCGGCTGTGCCAGTAATAGCTAGCGAGCCAGAACCGGCAATGCTACCACTAACCGATAATTTACTATAGGGCTCACTATCACCAATGCCAACATTACCGGTATTACTATTATAAATATTGGTGCTAGAAGCTATCCAATAACTCGTGCCAGGTGAGCCGCCACCAGTGACAACGGAATCAACATAATCTTTGGTAGCGGCATGATTACCGGCTGTTGGTGCTCCAACAACTAACGGATGAAAAAAGCTACTAGAACCAAAAACATTTAAAGTAGTGGCTTCGGGTATTGTGCTAGTGCCAATACTAATACCACCACTACCAATATACATTAAAGTATTGTTAGTACTTTGCACAACCGCAGTGGCACCGCTGGCTGAATCTGAGCCAAGTTTTAAAACAGTCTGAACACACTGGTTACCAACTAAATAATAACCATTATTACAAGCTGAACATATTTCAGTGCATTGGTTATATGTTTGACAATTATCTGGTGGTGTTGTATTGGCCTTACATGCTTTATTTGGATAAGTTCCACAAAGAGTATAGTTACTATTACATTGACTACAAACACCACAACTATCAGCTTGGCTACAATTAGCACAATTTAGACCAGCAGCACAGGTAGGAGATGGGCTCCAAGTTGGACAAGAACTCATAGTTCGGCACTGTCCTCCACAATAATATTGACCACTGGCACACCCCACACCCACTGGCGAAGCGCTAGGGCAAGATTCGGCTAGAACGGATGAAGCAAAAAAAACTCCAGCTAATATAAAATTTATAAACAATAATTTTTTGCCCAATTTCATAAAAAATTTATTTACAACACGCAAATTTCATACTCTTTTCGCAAGTGTACAACAGACCTCTACCATGTGGCAAATAATTAGAATCAGACATTTGCCAACCGGCACTATAAGCCACATTAGTGCCAGACCCAACAGCGCTTCTTCGACCATCACAATCATTAGCCATAGCCGTATATCCCGGTGGACCATTAAGTATCCAAACATCAACAGTTGGCATGGGTTGATTGTCCCTGATAGTATTTAACATTTCTTCGGCTGAACAAACATGACTACCGGCTAATTGAGCCTGGCATCGTCCGTGAGCATACGCATAGCCAGGAGTTCCATTATTACTACCATTATAAGTGGCGCTGGTTACAGTAGCAAAATAACTAACGCTACCCGATCCACTGCTCGGATTAAAACAATTATTACCGCTAGCATCGCAATACTGGTCGGATCGCATTTTAGTGGCCGAACTAGTAACGGCGGTAACATCGCCAGTTTGAGTAACTCTAAATAAATCACCAGTATCAGCCGTATTCCTAATAACCAATGGCGAATAATCACTAGATACAATTCTTAGGCCTTCAATTGCTGCCTTGGGATAAATGTGCAAGGCCGCTCTTGGGCTGGTCGTCCCGATACCAACTCGCCAACTAGTGCTAGAGGCATATAAATAATTACCATTGTTAATCCATAAACTTTGAGCGGCAGTATCAACATAAGACTTGGTGGCTAAGTGGTTGGGCAATAATGGAGTATCAGCAATAGCATTACCATTAATATATAGCGGTGCTGTCGGACTAGTGGTGCCGATACCAACAAAACCGTCATTTCTGACAAATAAAATTGATGAGCCGCTGCTGTTTTGAATATTTAACGCTGAGGTCGTTGAAGTAATACCGCTACCAACTATCGTTAACCTAGATGTCGGACTAGTGGTGCCGATACCAATATTATTTTTATCTGTAAGATACAAAACATCATTAATAGCTGTACCATTCCAATTATAAAAACTAAAATTATTACTATTTTCTTCTACACCCATTATCCACGCCTTGTTTGTATTTGATAAGGCTCCAGCTGGATAATAAGAAATACCTATTTGTTTATTATTGTTTGTTCTGGAAATTTTAACTGGTGCATAAGTATTATCGGCGACTATTTCCAGCTTAGATGAGGGATTCGTCGTCCCGATACCAACTCGCCAACTAGTGCTGGAGGCATATAATTTAGTGCCGGATAAAATCCAATATTTTACCGGATCTAAGCTGGCGCCCAAAGTAGACTCTAAATAGTTTTTATTAACTACATCAGTACCATCAACGGCGTGATAATTAGTTCTAATAAAACCGTCACCAGCATCAATTGACGCATTAGTATAGGGTGCAACCATTAATCTGGCTGAGGTAGCGGTAGTAGTGGTGCCAATACCAACCTTACCAGTCGTACCGCTACCGTTAACATAAAAATTATTAGCAATCGTTAAAACGCCAGCCTTGGTCTGACTAGTATTATTAGTACTGATGAATGGTTCCGGATTGCTGCCCGGCGGAGTTGCCGTTGGATTGGACCAAGCAGCTAATAATGCATTGGTGGCAACCAAAAAACCCCACACTACAGCCAGGAGGGTAAATAAAAAACGAACTTGACTTTTATTGGCGGTCATTAGACTTAGTAAGCTTAGTCAACCATAATAAATTTATTATACAACAAAAGACCCAACCGACGCAAGCAGTTTAGGCAATTAAAAAACACCAGCCAAACTAAAGCTGGCTGGTGTTTTTTAATTGATAAATCTTTACATCCCCATCATCGGATTCATGCCGCTGGCCGAATGGTCGCCATAAGAACATTTGTCTTCCTTTTTGTCAGTAATAACTGTCTCAGTAGTCAAAAACATCATCGCCGCGCTAGCCGCGTGCTCTAAAGCACAACGAACCACCTTGGTCGGGTCAATAATACCGGCGGCCGTCATATCTTCAAACTTGCCAGTGGCGGCATTATAGCCGATAGCATTCTTATTGCCCTTATTCTTTTCAATAATATTATAGAGAATAAAGGAACCGTCTTGGCCGGCGTTAGCGGCAATCTGCTTAATCGGTTCTAAAATAGCTCCGGCCACAATCCGTTGACCAGTGCCGCTATGTTCATCTAACTCAAAAGCATCGCTAGCTAAAGCCAAAGCTAAACCGCCGCCAGGAACAACGCCCTCTAAAGTGGCAGCCCGAGTGGCGTTAAGCGCATCTTCAATGCGGTCTTTCTTTTCCTTCATTTCTACTTCAGTCGCCGCGCCAACCTTAATAACGGCGACACCGCCGGATAATTTAGCTAAGCGTTCTTGTAATTTTGTTTTATCAAAATCGGAATCAGCGGCTTCTTGTTCTCTCTTAATCTGTTCAATTCTGGCTTTAATTTTAATTTGGTCGCCCTTGCCATCAACAATAGTGGTTGTTTCTTTAGAAACAATCACCCGCCGGGCTTGGCCAAAATCACCTAAATCGGCATTTTCCAATTTTAAGCCAACCTCCTCAGAAATAACCCGACCGCCAGTTAAAACGGCGATATCATCCAACATCGCTTTGCGACGATCGCCAAAACCAGGCGCCTTAATACCGACGACGCTAAAAACGCCGCGCAACTTGTTGACCACAAAAGTGGTCAAGGCTTCGCCATCAATATCTTCGGCAATAATAACCAGTTCCTTCTTACCGGCTTGTAAAACTTTTTCCAATAATGGCAAGACGTCCTGAACCGCCGACACTTTACGATCAGTAATTAAAATATAAGGATCCTCCAGTTCAGCTTTCATAGTCTCGGTATTGGTCACCATATAGTGCGAGACATAGCCCTTGTCAAATTGCATACCTTCCACCACTTCTTTTTCCACGCCAAACGATTGGCCTTCTTCAACGGTAATTACTCCGTCATTACCGACCGAACTCATGGCTTCAGCGATAATCTGACCGATTTCCGGATCATTGGCGCTAATGGAGGCCACTTGAGCGATTTCTTCTTTAGTAGAGATCGCCTTGCTCATTTTCTTTAATTTACTAACAACATCCGCTACTTCTTTTTCAATACCTTGACGAATTTCAATCGGATTAATGCCGGCCGCGACCAATTTTAAACCTTCGTTAATCATCGCTTGGGCTAGAACCGTCGCGGTCGTTGTACCATCACCAGCCAAATCATTGGTCTTGGAGGCAACTTCTTTGACCAGTGAAGCTCCAATATTTTCAAACTTATCCTCCAGCTCAATTTCTTTAGCGACCGTAACGCCATCTTTGGTAATAACTGGACTACCAAAGCCGCGATCAATAACGGCATTCCGTCCCTTGGGACCAAGCGTCACCTTAACGGCATTAGCCAATTGATCAACACCGTTTTTCAGAGCAGCTCTGGCCTGATTGTCAAAAATAATCTGTTTAGCCATATTATTTATACTAAAAATTAATTATTTAATAATGGCCAAAATGTCGCGTTCGGCAACAACTAAATATTCTTGGCCATCATATTTTAATTCCTCAGTGGAATATTTCTTAAACATAACCTTTTGACCGACTTGGACGGTCAGCGGACTTCGTTGACCATTGTCCAATAGTCGGCCGGGACCGACGGCGACAACTTCGCCTTGCTCCGGACGCTCCTTGCTAACAGTATCAGGCAAAATAATGCCGGATTGGGTTTTTTCTTCAGCCGATAACGGCTTGATGATCACTTGATCATGTAACGGCGCTAGATTCATAAAAAAATAAATTAAAAAATAAATAAATAAATAATTTAGCAGTCAGGTGTCCTGACTGCTAAATATTATAGCAAGCCGCCCCGGCTTGTCAAGCGTCTTAAATTAGCGGCTATTAGGTTGCTCGCTAGCGTTATTATAGTAAATTATTCTCAGCAATATAGGCACAGAGATTAGCTAAACGATGGCTATAACCCCATTCATTATCATACCAAGCCACTATTTTGAGCAGATCGCCGCCAACCACCTTGGTCAAAGATAAATCAACAATTGAGCTGGCTGGATTACCAGTAAAATCAATGGAAACTAACGGCTCGGTGGTAACTGTCAAAGCGCCGAATTTATCTTGTTCCGCGGCTGTGGTTAATAATTGATTAACTTCTTCAACGGTTACTGGCCGCTTGGTAACAAACACAACATCACAGAGCGAGACAACCGGTGTCGGCACGCGAAAAGCCGAGCCATCAAAGCAACCGCTCAGGGCCGGAATAGTTTTGGCTACAGCTGCGGCTGCCCCGGTCGTAGTCGGCACGATACTCATAGTGGCGCTACGGGCGCGGCGCAAATCTTTATGCGGACCATCCACTAGATTTTGATCGGCAGTATAGGCATGAACGGTGCTCATTACGGCTTTAGCAATGCCAATTTTGTCTGAAATAACTTTAGTCACTGGCGCTAGGCAATTGGTCGTACAGGAAGCCATGGAAATAATCTGATCACTGGCTAATAAATCATTTTCATTAACACTTAAAACAATATTCTTAGTGGTTTCATCTTTGGCTGGGGCGCTGATAATCACCTTCTTGGCGCCGGCGATAATATGAGCCTTGGCTTCATCGGCCTTAGTAAAACGACCAGTTGACTCAATAACTACATCAACCCCCAAAGAAGACCAGGGCAGCTGGGTCGGATCTTTTTCCGCTAAGGCCAAATAAGTCTGGCCATCAACAATTAAATGTTGGTCTTTAACACTAACTGTTTTATCATAGCGACCATAACAGCTGTCATACTGCAACAGATGGGCTAAAGTTTTATTGTCCGTCAAATCATTAATGGCCACCACCTCAACCCGTTGGTCAGCCAGCAAAGCTTTAAAGACGCTGCGGCCAATGCGGCCAAAACCATTAATAGCCACGCGCAATTTACGATCTAGCATATTAGTATATTAAAAAATTATTATTCTTGATTTAATTTGTGGTGAACCAATTGACTGACGACCGCCACTACTTGTTCTAAATTCAAATTAGTGGTATCCACCACTTCATCATAATTGGCCAAGTCATAAGCGTCAATATGGAAATATTGTTGATAACGCTGACGATCATTGGCTACCCGCCGATAATTATTAGCCATAACCGCTTCAACACTGTCTAAATGATCGCCCTCATTACGCTCATTTGATTGTTGTAAGTCTTGAAAAATACGCTGAGCGCCAACCAACGGCTCAACATTTAAGAAAATCTTATAAGAATGGGGAATAAAATGCCATGATGTTCGACCGTCAATAATAAAATTATCCTGTTCGCGACCAAGTTGGGCTTGATATTCATCCACCTCCAAATCAGTGGTAATATCAGTCAAGGCTAATTGATTATATTCTTCTAAAGTAAGACCGCGCCGTTTAGCTGCCTGACGGCGTAATTGGCCCATGCTATAATATGGCCAACCTAATTCAGCCGCCAATTTTTTGGCAACAGCCGATTTGCCGGCACCCGGCCAGCCAGAAAAAGAAATAATCATAAAATTTATTTTATTTGTTTTAATAAATCATTTAACTGTTTGGGTAGGCGAATAGTAAATTTTTGCCGTTTCTTTTGTAAATCCAAAAATGACAATTCGCTAGCGACTAAAAAAACCCGTCCCAAATTTAATTCTTTATTTTTTAGTTTAGTTTTATTGGTACCATACCAATCGTCGCCGACTAACGGATGATCAATCGCGGCTAAATGAGCGCGAATTTGATGAGTGCGACCGGTTTTAATTACAACTTTTAATAAGCTGTAGTTCTGCCACTGACGGATGACCTCATATTCAGTCAGCGCTGCCTTACCCTCTTGATTGGCTGGTCGGGCCGCCATTTTACGACCGTCGCTGGAACGACCCAAATTAAAATTAATTACGCCCTCTGATTTAGATAAAACACCATAAACTAAGGCAGTATAACATTTCTTAACGGTTCGGTATTGAAATTGCCGCTTGAGATAAGCAAACATCGCCACCGTGCGCGGAATAACCATCAACCCGCTAACATCCTTATCTAAACGATGAACGATGCCGGGACGAACCGCACTATCGCCCAGCGATAATATTGCCGGATATTTCTTAGCTATTGCTGCCGCGACGGTCGGTCGGCGTGGCGGCCAAACATTATCATGAACCAATAAGCCGGCCGGCTTATTAACTACTAAAAAATCCGGTTCAGTCGCAATAATCTTAAGCTTGGCCTTAGCCGCGGCTTCAGTCGATGCGGCTAATTTAGTAGCCCGAGTAAGCGTGGCTGACCGCGATAACGGGACAATTTTTAGCTTATCACCGATAATCAATTGATAGTGTGCCTTAACAATTTGACCATTAACTAAAACTGATCCGGCCTCAATCCGCTTTTGCCATTCGGAACGAGATTGTTCGGGCCAGCGATTAGCCAATAGCTTGTCCAAGCGCTGACCGGCTAAATTATCGTCAATCACTAAAAGACGCATACCGTTAGGCTAGATAATTAGTAAATTCAATCAATTGACGCTCTAGGTTGCCGAACTCGGCAATCCACTGACGGCTATGCCAAGACAAACGACCAGCCAACATTTTATCTTGTTGCAACTGAATGACCGCTTGAGCAATCATCTCTGGCTCCGGTTTTTCCACAATCATCGCTGTTTGCCCTGGTAATAAAAAATCAGTCGTTAACCGGTTTTTAGGTGCAATAATTGGTAAGCCAACCGCCATGGCTTGCAGCAATCGATACCAATCGCGGGAGGTGGTAGTTGACAACTCAATCAGCGCATCAAGACTGCGGAACCATTTATCTAGCGGCTCTTGCCGGCCGACAAACCAGACTAAATTAGCCAAATCTAGTTGTTTAGCCAGCCATTGCAATTCTTTACGCTGGGGGCCATCACCGATAATAACTAGCTGCACGCTGGGGATAACCGACAAGACAATTTTCAGTGAACGCAATAATATCTCAACCGCCTGATTATTATCCAAGTCAACGACCGCGCCAACAACAAAATATTTAGACTCAACTTGTTCGCGCTGTCCATCAGCTAGACTATCAAACAGGTCGGCCTGCTGACTAACGCTAGCCTGATCCAGGGCTGGCAACAAACGTTGTTCACTAATACCGCCGGTCAATTGCTGACCGTCATCAACTTGAGGAATATAAGAAATAAGCTTGACTCGCGCAGCTTGATGGCGATAAACAGCGTTGAGCGGAGCGATTAATTTTACTTCCGACTCCTCTGGTAACCGCAGCCAAACCACCGGCAATTTCAACCACAAAGCCGGCTGAGTCAACACTATTTTATCCAGCCAAGACAAGCAAATCAGACCATCAATCTGCCGCTGTTTTACCAGTGTAGCTAGCCGACGCCAAAATAATAAATATAACCCTGGCAAAAACAAAAATAGCCCTAACCTGAAAAATGGCCGAGCAATAATCGCTCTAGCTGGAAAACTAATCTGCGGCCATGATTGCCGAAACCATAAATCGCTTAATTGACCGGCTGTTGACCATAAAACGGCCCGACCGTTACACCAACGGCTGAAAAGACCGACCGTTAAGGTCTGATCGATCTGAACTAAACTAGCAATTAACGGTTGCTTCATACAGTACCAGATTTAATAATCTGTTGCCAACGCCGCCAATCAATAACTTTAAGGACGGTTAAGCTCAAACCATAACTAACCGCGGCCAATAAAATTATTAACAATAATTGGCTCGCTCCACGATTAGCCCAATCACGCAATGGCCAAACAATCGCCGCCATTATTAGATTAGCTAACGCTACTTTCCCAGTTACCGACCACAACCAGCGCCAGCCAACTAATTTACGCGCCCAATAGGCCGACAGACCGGCAATCAACAATTCACTATAGACCGTCACAATCGCTGCCCCCCAATATGACAGCCAATTAATTAAGACTATATAAGCCGGCACCGCGGTAATAGCCACGATAAAATATGACTTAATCATTACTCGCTGACGATTGATGGCAATTAAGATATGATTAAAAAGACAGCTGACAAAAATACCAGCAATAGCCATTAATAATAAAGCCAAAATCGGCCCAGCCGCTGTAAAATCTGACCCGGCCACCAAGCTGATTATCGGACGAGCTAAAAGTTGACCGCCAATAATCAAAGGACAAACAACAACTATTAAAACATTGATTGCGCCGCTGACTAGAAAATCAAACCTAGCGCGCTGGCCAGCTGCCCAACTTCTGGCTAGAAGCGGCAATAATAAACCAATAATCAAAAAAGGCAGACTGGTTAAAACATCAATTACCTTGTAAGCCGCCCCATACAGGCCGACAGCCGCTTCGCCTTTAAACCAGTTCAAAAAAAGAATATCGGCCCGCAAATATAATAGATTTAAGGTAATTGTTATCGCTAGTGGCCAGGAACGCGAGGCGATTTCCCGCCACAACTGTTGATTATAGGCCGGTTTGATAACAATTCGCCGCGCTGCCAAACGCCAAGCGATAATTAATTGAATCAAGTTGGAGATAGCGGTGGCCATAATTATCCCGCCCAATCCCCAATTGTATTGCTGAGTAATTATTAAGCCCGCCAACCATAAAATCCGACCGACAACTTCGGACAGCATTAAATGATCGGTCTTGAGTTCGCTTTGAAAAAAACCGACAAAAACCTGATTAACAGCAATAAAAAAATAAGATGCCGCTAAAATAACCAGAATCGGCCACAATTGACGATAGTATGGTATTAGGCCACCAGCCAGCAAGCCAACAGCCAAAATTAAACTAGCCGATAACAATCGAAAGCCGCACAGATTATTCAAAATTTTCGACTGATCGGCTGGTCGTTCATTGATCATTTGAGCTGTTACCATAGTCATACCCAAATCAGCCAAAATAGCGAAAATACCTAAAAAATTATTAATAGCAACATAGCGGCCAAAACCAATAACTCCCAAATAACGAGTGATTAAAGCCACTCCGAGCAAACCAAAAACAACCGACAGACCCTTGCCGATTAATTGAATTAGACTATTATAAGCAAACTTCTTAGCTAAAGACATCCCCGTTGTTTTTTAAGTGACCATCAGATATAATAACTATATCACAATATCTTAAAAAACCAACTATGTCTCAATCAACTCTGGCTCTCCGGCTAATCGGTTTGGCCAGTATCGTACTTCTTAATTTATCAATGTTTTTCCCAACACCGGCGGCGGCCCAATTTAATCCCAGCCAACAAAGAGGATTAAATAAAATCGGTGCAACAGCTTATGCTACAACCGGGCAACCCCAGGATATTCGCTTGATTATCGGCAATGGCCTCAAGGTAATTCTAGAATTAATCGGTTTTGTCTTAGTCATCTTAATGATAATTTCCGGATTACAATATATGACGGCCGCCGGTAATAAAACCAAGATTGACGCCGCTGTCAATCGTATTAAGAATGCTTTTATCGGATTGATAATAATTCTAATTGCCTACGCGGCCACTGTTTTTATCATCGCCCAATTAACAGCCGCTATCGGATCTTAATTTAATTAAATACAGCAATTGGCATCAAAGCATTCGGTTGGTTGAGTGAAACAAGGCTCGTCTAACACACACCCGGCTGGACATTGTTCAGTCTCAGGCGGACTGATAGATTCTTCTTCATTATTATTAATAAGTAGACAACAACCAGGAGTATCCCAACATTCGACTGGCTGGTTCAAGTCAAAACAAGATTTATCAAGCATACATCCAGCTGGACATTGTTCCTCAAGGGGACCGATAAATCCTCCTTCTTCACTATTTTCACTACTGAAAGAGGTCTCCGGTACAATCGGTAGATCCTCATATTCATCGTGCAGATTGCCACCCAATGTCTTCAAGAAAAAGGTAATCGCGGTATAAGACATAAAAATAACCACCAAACCAATAGCTGTATAGGCTACAACACTTTTGCCTTGTTTAATTTTAGTTTCATTGCCGGCAGCCAAAATAATGGACAGACCGCCGTAAACCAGCATTAATAAAGCCAGCGAACCGATCACAGCCAAAATTCGCTTAATAACTCCGCCTATATAGACATCGCCACCCAATAAACTATTGATACCGGTTATAGGATTATCTAATTTAACGGTGGCAGCAGCCGAGACTGACAGTGGCAGTAGGCTAGCTAAAATGATAAAAAATATTTTTGCCATAGACGATTAATTAGCCAAACTATTAAATAAAAATTTCAGAATGGTGTACGAAGAAAATATGAGAACTAAACCGACAGCTGTCCACAAAATTATTTGTTTAGCTTGACCAACCGCCTTTTCGTTACCGCCGGCTGTCATCCACAATAATCCGCCATAAACCATCATAATAACAGTCAAAGTCCCGGTTAAGCCCAATAATCCTTTAATAATATTGCCAATAAACTCTTCATGCCCGACTTTAATCAGGCTGGAAAATTTTGGCAGTTTTTTCTCCGGAGCTGGCGGTTTTTCATCAGTGGTTTGCGTAATGGTATCTGTGTCATTCTTACACCTTCCATATATTGGTGTATTCACCCTAGCGCCTTGGCAACAAACTTTGCCAGCATTGTTGTTCCATAGTGTCTGGCAAGATGAATCGCCGGCCGAATATGAAGTTAAACCAATTTCACTACAACTTGCAGCGTTCAAGGTACAACAACGTTTTGTTCCTTGTAAACAAGCATCAGCCTGCACAGAAGCCTTCGGGCAACCAAAAATAGTAATAAATAAACCAACAAATACTATTATAATAACGGCGCTATGTTTAAACATAGAAAAAATAAATATTTAATTATTTAATTATAACAAAAAATCAATTGACCGGCTACTATTTATTTTAAAATGTATCTTGATTATAAAAACATGCTTAATAAAACTCATTCAAAAAAACAGGCCATTTAGCCTGTTCTTTATGTAGTCCCTAGGGGAATCGAACCCCTGTTATCAGGATGAAAACCTGGTGTCCTAACCACTAGACGAAGGGACCGTATAACTTTGTCATTATAACTAAACTTGCTGGGCTGTCAAGCTGTGGCCAGACTTGAATAATCGCCAAACCGCTGATACAATAAGCTTAACTTATGAAAATTTTAGCCATTGAAACTAGTTGCGACGAAACCGCAGCCGCTGTCGGTCACCTGGATGATGATTTAATTGTCATTGACAGCAATATTGTCGCCTCGCAGATTGATATCCACCAAGCCTTCGGCGGAGTAGTTCCGGAGGTGGCGGCCCGCGAACATGTTCGGCAAATTTTGCCAGTTATTGATCAGGCCTTGATCACGGCCGGATTGAATCGCCAAACTGCGCCGCGCCAGTTATCAGCTATTGCCATTACTAACGGTCCGGGTTTATCAACTTCACTGTTAGTTGGGGTAGCAACAGCCAAAGCATTGGCTTTGGCTTGGCGACTGCCGCTAGTACCCGTTCATCATATCGCCGGCCATGTCGCCGCCAATTTCATCAATCGCCATCTGGCTAAAATTAAATTCCCAGCTCTGGCCTTAACGGTCAGCGGCGGCCACACAGCCCTAGTTTTAATGAAAAATCCGCTTAATTATCAGATTATTGGCCAAACTCTAGACGATGCCGCTGGTGAAGCTTTTGATAAAGCAGCCAGCTTGCTGCAGTTGGGTTATCCGGGCGGTCCAAAAATAAGCGCGCTAGCTCAAGAATTTGCTAAATTAGAAAAATCACCAAACATTAAACTGCCTCAACCAATGCTGCGACGGTCTGATTATCATTTTTCTTTTTCCGGCCTCAAAACCGCCCTACTTTATGCCCTGAAAAATAACCGCGAGTGGTCAAAACAAACCAGCGAATATGCCTATGTTTTTGAGCAAGCGGTGGCCGAAGCGCTCGTTCGCAAAACGATTAAAGCCGCGATTGATTTTCAAGTTAAAACTGTTTTTCTGGCTGGCGGCGTTGCCGCTAATCAACAGTTGCGCGCCATATTAAAAACAAACTTAGCTAAAAAAACATCAAATGTGGCACTATTATTACCGGAAATGATGTATACCACCGATAACGCCGCCATGATAGCCGCTAGCGGTTTACTTAATTTACAGGCCAACCTAACAGCCAACCCCGACACGGTCTTAGTTCAACCAAATCGATCACTAATTAATTAATAATCTACGCCTATGGACATCAAAGAATTGGTAACTAGCCTTAAAAATGAAGATTTATACACTTTTGAGCGTCGCTGTAAAGAATTCTTCTATAACAATTACGAATTCTCTAGTCTTGACCAAGACAATCGCGATTTTGTTATTGATTTATTAAAAAAATACCGCGACGATTTGGTTAATTTCGGCGGCATTCCCGGCTATAAGATAGATGACAAGCTGTATGAAATTCACAGCGACTTATCTAAATATGGACTCAGTGAAAACGATTATGATAATTTAAAAAAAATCATCAATCACTTCCGCCGCTAGTCAGCCAATAACGCTAAAACTTCGTCGCGCTTAGCCGCCATAATTTCTGGATTAACCGCTTCCAAATTAAGACGTAATAAAGGTTCGGTATTAGACGCCCGAACATTAAACCAGAAATCTGGATAAGTAATGGTAACGCCATCCAAAAAATCAGGCTGGCCGTCAATATAATGGTCGGCAATTAATTGTATTTTGGCCGCTGGATCAGGAACTCGACGATTAATCTCGCCGGAATGAGCGTATTTGTTGTAAGGACTCACAAATTCAGCCACAGTCTGACCGCTGGCCGACAAAGCCTGCAACAGCTTTAAGGCTACAATTCCTGGCACTTCATAACAACCATGCTGCATATTTAAGAAAAAATGGCCCGATGATTCACCAGCAAAATAAGCATTATTCTCCAGCATAGCTGCTTTTATCAATGAATGGCCGACCCTAGTCACTAACGGCTGACCGCCGTTAGCCACAATCGTATCCAAAGTAATCCGACCGGGCCGAATATCATAGGCAATAGTGGAACCTGGCCGTTCAGCTAAAAAAATTTTAGCCATAATGGCTCGGACCACCCCGGGTTCTAGCGGCTGGCCAAGGTTGTCAACAAAAAATATCCGATCAGCATCGCCATCGGTGGCGATACCTAAATCGGCTTGCTGACCGACAACCATTTGACTGAGCGGTTGGATATTATCCGGTTTAAATGGATCGGCCTCATGGTTAGGAAACGATCCATCCAGCGGCCAATTCATGTGAATTAATGAGATCTGCGGTAATTTAGCTAATAATTTTTCAAAATAGGGACCGCCCATGGCATTGGCTGGATCCATCACAATCTTGAATGATTTAATAGGCTGATTACCCGCTAATGACAGGTCATAATCAATTTGCCTATCCAAAACACCGGCTAGCTCCTGGTAATTACCTGGCTGGCTAACTGGAGTTAACAACTGATTCAATACCAAGTCGCGCAGTTCCAATAACCCGCTAGTTTCACTGACTGGTTTGGCTCGATCACGAACAATCTTGAAACCATTATATTCTTTAGGGTTATGCGAAGCGCTCACCATAATACCGCCATCGGCGGATTGTTCAGCCACGGCATAATAAAAGGTCGGCGTAGAACAAAGACCAATATCTAAAACTTTAGCCCCGCCGGCAACTAAACCCTGAGCCAAGGCTTGACTCAAAACCGGCGACGATAAACGCATATCATGACCAATAATAACGGTCAATTGACGGGCAGCAGCCAATTCCTGCCCACGCCACAGGCAATAAGCTAATCCTAATTTATAAGCTAATTCTTCATCAAAATCGCGTTCATAAACGCCGCGTAAATCATAGGCCTTAAAAACATTAGCTTGTGTCTGCATAATTATTTATTAACTTTATTGGCTGGTCTGACCCATTGCCAAATTGCTCCCACACCCCACCAAGTAGCAATGGCGCTAATTAACCAGCCGATGAATGGCACAACGGTGGCAATAAATAGGATGGTGACGCCAACCAAAAATGGCCAGAGATTATTTTGCGCTTTCGGCCATAAACGCCGACCCAACCAATAGCCGACAACCAATCTAGCGGCATATAGCAAAATAGCCCATAACAATAATAATATAATCGCCACCGGCAAACCGATAATGGTCATAGCGGCCAGAACGGATATTAGCGGCATCGCGATTAATATCAACAAACCATGCGCCGACAATAAAACCGGTCGCTGATTGGCTACTTCAGCCATAGACCGGCTAGCTCGTGGCCATAAACTAATGATTACTAAACCGGTAGCAAGTAGCATAAATAAGCGCAGTAATTTAGACCACAACCAACCGATTATTATCTGTTGTTGACTAATCCGGCCATGCTCCGACCAATCCTTTTTCACGATTTCGCCTTTGATTTCGGCCGCTGAATCAATTTGCGCCGCTGACTTGGAACGATAAGTCAAACCTTGAGCCAGCTTAGCCCCATGATTAACCTGTAAAACCTGGCTATTCCCACCGTTAGCTACAGTTAAATTAACTGGTCCATCATATTGACCATAAAGTTTGATTTGACTGGCGATACCATGAAAATCCTGTAAATAATGACCGCGACTATCCAAAAACTGCGCTGCAATTAGTGATTCGCCCTGAATAACGGATTGCTGACCAATAATTAAATCGGAACCAACCAGCATAGCATTACCGCCGATATGATTATCCAGATCGAGACGACTGCCAATCAAGCGAACTGTTCCATCAACCTTAGCCCTGATACTGATATTTTCTGCCGCGCAGATAACATCGCCCTGAACCGGCTGATTAATAAAAACGCTATTACCGGCACAAATCAAATCACCCGGCAATGGCGTGTCAACAGTAATCTGTCGACCGGCAGCATAGGTGACGCCGCCCAATTGATCGCCAGACTTAAAATTGACATCATCACCGCTGCGGGCGGTAAAAGCCTGGCTAGTTATAGGCAGAATTAAACCAATTACACCAATAAATAAAGCTACTAACCGCCTTGTCTCAAGCATATAATTGTGATTAAATTAAAAAGCTATCAGTTAAATTATAACATCAGTGACAATGAATATCAAACTGATTAAAAATTTTTTCGATTTAGCCAATAAACAAGCCAAAACCAAAAATGATTTAGCTAATTTAAAACGTCAACTGGCGGAATTATCCGGCCAGCCAATTATTAGCAATAGCCAATTATTATCTATCTATAATCAATTATTAGCTAAAAAACAGCTTGAACCCAGCCGATTATTATTAAATTTATTAAAACGCCGTGCCGTTCGTACTATGTCCGGCGTGGCGCCGGTGGCTGTCTTGACCAAGCCCTGGCCCTGTGCCGGCCATTGTCGGTACTGCCCGCAGCAAGAAGCTGTACCGGCCAGCTACCTAGCCAATGAACCAGCGGTAATGCGCGCCAAACATTGTCACTATCATCCAGCCAAACAAGTCCACTATCGCCTGCGCGCTCTGCTGGCTAATGGTCACCAGCCAAATAAAATTGAATTGATTATTATCGGCGGCACTTGGTCCTATCTGCCGCTTAAGTATCAATATTGGTATATTACTAATTGTTTTGCCGCCGCCAATAGCCATGGTCAAACAAAGCCACGCGGCTACCGACAGAATTTAACATTAGCTCAATTAAAAAAGGCTCTGGCGGTTGAACAAAAAATCAACGAAACCGCTGAATACCGAATTATTGGTTTGACACTAGAAACTAGACCAGACTGTATAACACCGACTGAGCTTGACCGCTACCGCCAATTCGGCTGTACCAGAGTAGAAATCGGCGTCCAAATAATTGATGATGCCATTTTACAAATAAATCGGCGAACCGTCACGGTGGCTGATATTACTAAAGCTACGAAATTATTACGCGATTGGGGTTTTAAAATTACTTATCATTTTATGCCAGCCTTGCCTGGATCTAACCCTGATCACGACATCGCCATGTATCGGCAATTATTTAGCGATTCTCGTTTTCAACCCGACCAAATCAAATTTTATCCAACCGTAGTTATCAAGGGTAGCCAGCTGTATGAAGACTGGCGAGCTGGTTATTATCAGCCATACACCGATGCCGAGTTAACTCGAGTCATTCGTGCCTGCAAAGAAGCGACGCCAACCTATGTCCGTATTATTCGCTTAATCCGTGATATCCCTGAGGAATCAATTGAAGCTGGCAATAAAATCACTAATTTACGCCAAATTATTCAACAACAGGGCGTCAATTGCCAATGCATCCGCTGTCGTGAAGCTGGCCATAAGATAGCCGAACTAGACCAGCTACAACTGGTGGTTAAACAATATCCAGCCGCGGGCGGTCAAGAATATTTTATTAGCTGGGAAAGTCGCGATCAGCAAACTTTGTTTGGTTTTTGCCGATTACGGTTACCAGACCGACCGGCAGCGAATAATCACCTGCGCGGTTGCGCTCTAATTCGCGAACTCCATGTTTATGGCCAATTACAACCACCCGGCACAGTTGGTCAAGTCCAGCATCGCGGCCTTGGTCAGCGCCTATTAGCGGAAGCTGAGAATATTGCTAGTCGGCACGGCTGGACTAAAGTGGCAGTTATTTCTGGAATCGGTGTCCGCGGCTATTATCGCAAATTCGGCTATCGCCTCAGCCATACTTATTTAATTAAAGCTGTGCTATAGTAATTATAAACATTAATGATTAATGTAAAACTATGTTCAATCCAGAACAATTTTTAAAACGGCAAGCTGAAAAGCAAGAGAGCCGACAAAATTTTCATAATGAGGATTATTTAAATCAGCTCTTATCAATGGCTAATGCAGCCAATAAAATTGACCGCATCCAATACCGCGATTTCGTTGATTTGTACGGCGAAGAAGCTGTTAAAAAAGATATTAGTTGGGTTAAACAACAAAAAATTGAACATCAGAAAAAAAATTCTCCCAGTGAAATCTGGCATAAAAAAATTGCCGATATTCTGGAAGCTATTTTTCATCAACAGATTGAAATGAATAATTATTTCGGTGAAAATGTTTGGACCATTAAAACTTGCAACTATGACGATTTCTATAATCATATTGATGCTATTTTAGAAATACGTAATCCCGATCAAAAATCAGCTAATTACTCCGGTGTCGCGCTAGATGTTACCTCGGCTAGCCACCCCGAACGCCTGGCTAAAAAAGTCGATCGTATCCTGGAAAAAATTAAACGCGGTGAGCTAGCTAAAGTTAAATACTTCCAATCAGAATTTTTAAATATCCGCGGCGAAAAAAGCAATGCGCCTTTATTTGTTATCGGCTGCGATCTAAAGCATACCGAAGAACTAGCTAAACTTTGGTATAACGATAAACAACGCGCCTTAGCTCAACATCCTATTCAAGTTCTTTTGTTAAACCAAATTATTCAACAGGCCCAGCTTTATCGCGATTATGCCAAAAAAGCCAACCAAGCAAAAATAGCCGATATCTATCAACAAATTTTAGACGAATTTACCGCTATTGCTGACGAACGACAACCAACAATTGAACAAATCAGCCAAAACCCAGCCAACCGCCAATTTTTTACCGATGATACTGTTAGCGCTAATCTGGAAAAAATTATTCAAAACTATGTTGGAGCAAATTAAGGACCAGCCGATACTGGAATTAATTAATCAAGAAAGCCGCCGCCAAATTGATGAACTAGAATTAATCGCCTCAGAAAATTATGCTTCGCCGGCAGTTCTAGCGGCGCTAGCCACCCCGCTAGCTAATAAATACAGCGAGGGTTACAGTGGTAAACGTTATTATGGCGGCAACCACATCATTGATGACATAGAAAACCTAGCCATTGAACGAGCTAAACAGCTTTTTAACGCTGAGCATGTTAATGTTCAACCACTATCCGGCTCGCCAGCTAATCTGGCCGCTTATCTGGCTATTTTAGAGCCTGGTGACACGGTGTTAGGCTTGCGTCTAGATCACGGCGGCCATTTATCTCACGGACATCCGATTAATATTTCCGGCCGTTTATTTAAATTCGTCCAATACGAGGTCGACGCCACCACCGGTCGGTTAAATATGGACCAAGTCCGTCAAGTCGCTCACCAAGCCAAACCAAAATTAATCGTCGCCGGTTTCAGCGCTTATAGTCGAGAAATTGATTGGGCTGGCTTCAAATCTATCGCTGACGAAGTTGGAGCGTTGACTATGGCCGATATTTCGCACACCGCCGGCTTAATTGCTGGCCGACAATTAAGTAATCCCACCAATATTGTTGATATCGTTACGACAACCACCCATAAGACCTTGCGCGGTCCGCGCGGAGCAATAATCATGTCCACAACCAAGCTGGCTAAAGCTATTGACCGCGCTGTCTTTCCTGGTTTACAAGGTGGACCGCACGACCATGTCACCGCTGCCAAAGCCATTGCCTTTGGCGAAGCTCTGCAGCCAGCCTTCCAAGACTATGCTCGCCAAGTTATCGCTAATGCCCAACTGTTAGCTGAACAGCTGCAAGCCAAGAATTATGATATTGTTTCCGGCGGCACTGACAACCATTTATTAGTCATTGACCTAACCAAGCAAGGACTAGCCGGTCGCCAAGCCGAAGAAGCTTTGCAAAAAGCCGGCTTATCCGTTTCTCGTTCCACTGTTCCTGGCGATCAGCGACCGCCGCTCAATCCGTCCGGTATTCGTCTAGGAACAGCCGCTATAACCACCCGTGGTTTTGGTTCGGCGGAAATTAAACAGACAGCCAATTGGCTTCATCAGGCCCTGGTTAATCATGCCGATGATAATTATTTAGCCGATATCAAACAGCAAGTCACTCAATTGGGTCGACGCCTGCCGCCGCCAAGTCTCTAAATTATTATGCCGTTACAATTAATCAATGGCCGTCAACTGGCCGAACAAATCAAAGACAATATTGCTGAAAATATTTATAACCTAGGCGGCCCTCGGCCAAACCTGGCGATTATTTTAGTTGGCCAACGGCCTGATTCTCAGCTCTATGTTAAGCTAAAACAACAAGAGGCGAAGAAAGTCGGCATTGATACTCATTTTTATAGCTGTCCAGCTAATATTAGCCAAGCCGAATTATTGGAAATTATCCGCTTTTTAAATAAAGATCCGCTGATTGATGGCATTCTATTGCAATTACCGCTGCCTCAGCACTTAAATACCGACGAGGCAGTCAACGCTATCCATCCCGATAAAGATGTTGACGGCTTTACCGCTGAAAATCTAAACCGTCTGCAAAATAATCAGCCACAAGCCATTATTCCACCGGTTTTCGGCGTAGTTCTCAAGCTGATTGCCGAGCAGAAATTAGATTTAACCGGTCAATTAGCAGTAATTTTGGGAAATTCAACTATTTTTGGAGATCATTTGGCCCAGCTAATAAAACAGCAGGGCGCCGAAGTTGCAATATATCACCGGTTAGATAAAAAAGCTCAAGCCAGTTTAAACCAAGCTAAGCTAATTATCAGCGCCCTGGGCCGCCCGCTAGCCGTTAAAATTAAACAACCCCAAGAAAATTATCTAATTATTGATATTGGCATCACTAAAAAAGCAAGTAAAGTCTACGGTGATGTGGACTTAAAATCAATAAACCCACTAATCAATGGCTGGGCAACGCCAGTGCCAGGCGGTGTCGGACCGCTGACGATTGCGATGGCGCTCAACAATACTTTTTTACTTTATCAGCAGCATCATGAATAGTAATATTTGGTCAACTTTATTACAACTTCATTTTGGTTTTAATCAACTTCGTCCCGGTCAAGAACAAGCTATTCAGCAAGTATTGTCGGGCGGCGACTGCTTGGTTATTATGCCAACCGGCGGTGGAAAATCACTTTGCTTCCAGCTGCCAGCGCTACTATTACCCGGTGTCACTCTGGTTATTTCACCATTAATCGCTTTGATGAAAGATCAGGTTGACCGGTTAAATACGATCGGCATACCAGCTACTTTCATTAATAGCTCTATTGCACTAACTGAAGCTAATAACCGTCTTCAACAAGCTCTGACAGGGGCTTATCGGCTAATTTATGTCGCTCCAGAACGTTTTCATAGCCAATCATTTCAAAAAATTATCCGACAATTAACTGTGAGTCTGGTCGCCGTCGATGAAGCGCATTGTATCAGCCAATGGGGCCATGATTTCCGGCCAAGCTATTTGCAGTTACAGCAATTCATTAAAAACCTGGGGCGGCCGCCGATACTAGCGCTAACCGCTACCGCTACACCTGAGGTCCGTCAAGACATTGTCCAGCAACTGGATATGGTCAAGCCGCAAGAAATAATTACCGGTTTTGGCCGGCCAAACTTGCATTTTGGCATCATTAGCACTGCTGATGGTTACAAAAAAGACGTGGTTCTAGAGACTATTCAAAAAGCGCCAGAAGCTAGCGGTATTGTTTATGTCAGTACTCGCCAGCGCGCTGATGAATTAGTTAATTTTTTAATTGATTATCACATCTCAGCCGTAGAGTATCATGCCGGCTTAACGGCTGATGAACGGCAACGATTGCAAAATGAATTTATGACCGGCCGGGCTAAAGTAATTGTCGCCACTAACGCCTTCGGCATGGGCATTGATAAAGCCGACCTGCGCTTTGTCATCCATTATGATATGCCTGGCACCATTGAGGCTTATTATCAAGAAGCTGGCCGAGCTGGCCGCGATGGTCAATCCAGTCTTTGTCTGCTACTCCATAGTCCGCGTGATCGCTACCTGCAAGAATTTTTTATTGAGGGCGATAATCCTTCAGTTGATTTAATTTTGGATATTTATGATTTTTTAACTACCTTTCCAGACAATCATATTTTAATCACCTACGGTTCTATAAAAAGCACTCTTGGTCTTGATATTCCGGATTTAGCGGTTGGTACTGCTCTTAAAGTTCTAGAAAAAGAGGGTTATCTGGCCAAAACCTATGAAAAAACCAGTCAAGCAACTCTCAAACTAGCTGGTCCAGACATCAATTTAACCGCCGGACAAGAAGCTTTAGGTAAGCGGGCGAAAAAATCTTTAGAAATTTGGGGTAAACTCTATGATAATTACTCTCGCAAACTCCGTGCCGGCTATTCGGTTAATCTAGAATTCTTAGCCAGTGATTTGCGCTGCTCTAAAGATTCTTTGACTAGGCTGTTAAAAAAACTGCAAGAAAAAGAAATAATTATTTATGAGCCGCCGTTTAAAGGAACCGAGATAACTCTATTAAAACGCTGTTCCCGCCAAGAAGTCCAGCTGGATCGACAAGCCTTGCGCGATAAACTGCTTTTTGCCCGCAACAAACTAGATAAGATGGAGGACTATGTCTATCATAACGGTTGCCGACAAAAATATATTCTCAATTATTTTGGCGAAAAAACAGCTGAAGATTGCGGTCACTGTGATTGGTGCCGCCATCGCACCACTAATCAACGACCGATAACCAAACAGTCCAGCCGATCACGAATAGCCAAACAACCAGCAACTAAAAATATCCATTTAGAAACCAAGCTAACCCAGTTAACCACTCTAGAACTCCATGAATCCGGATTAGAAATCAATCAAATCGCCAGTAATCGCAATCTGCAGCTAGATACAATCGTGGAACATTTCTGCTATTTACTAGAAAAAAACCTACTAAAAGATACTAGCCGGCTGCTTGATGACAATACCTTGTCAATCATCAGCGATTTGTTAAAACAACGGCCGCAACTAATTAATAGTCGTTTAAGTGTCATTAAAAAAGAATTGCCCAGTTATATTGATTGGCCGGAGCTAAAAATGGCACTAGCTGTTCTAAAACATCAATTGACCAAACAATGAAGCCGGCGCGGATTGAACAATTAAGGCAAATTGTCGCTGACAATTACCAAGAAATTGCTGAACAATTCTCGGCAACCCGTCAAAAACCACTTTGGCCGCGATTGCGACAAATACTTCGCCAATTGCCAATCAGCGGCCGACTGCTTGATATTGGCTGCGGCAATGGACGCTTGTTAGAAGAATTAAAAAAAAGACCGATTGACTGTTATGTCGGCCTGGATAATTCTACTGAATTGTTAAAAATTGCTGCTCAACGCTATCCGCCAACCGCTTGGCCATTTTCTATTAGCTGGCAACCGGGCGATCTCTTAGACACACCGACCGGACAACCATTTGATGTTGTCTGTTGTATTGCCGCTTTACATCATTTACCCGGTCGCGCTAATCGCCAGCTGGCGGCCAAAAACTTGTGCCGCTGGCTCAAACCAACTGGTTATTTAATAATCAGCGTTTGGGATTTATGGCGCCAACCTAAATATTGGCCAAAATTATTAGCTGGCTTATGGTTATCTCTCAATGGTCAGCTAGATTACGGCGACTTGTTGTTAAATTGGGGGCAACAAAAATCACCGGGACGACAACGCTATTATCATGCCTTTACCAAAGGCGAATTAAAAAAATTAATAGCGGCAACCGGCCTTGATATTATTGATTGTCAACGGGATGGACTTAATCTCTATCTAGTCGCCCGCCGGCCAATTAAAAATTGACTGTCACTTGGCTATCCTCCAACCAGCCCGATTGACCACTGACCTGGCTATTTTTTATATTCAAGGGTAATTGTTCAGAATAAGCCCGCTGAACTGATCGGGGCAAGTTTAATTCTAACGACAACGATGTCCGCTGACGACCTGGCTGTTTTTGTAAAAGTAATTCATAGCGATTCTGCTCTAAAAGCTTAACCACTGAATCGGACAAACGATAAACCAACTTAATTTCCTTGGTCTTTTTTGGCTCGACGACGATAAAGCCGCCAAAAACTGTCTTCCCCAATTCTTGAGTAGTGGTAGCCGCATCTTTATAACCAGCTTGACTAATCAGCTGGCTGCCAAGTGGCGCATAAACCCGAGTATAAGTCTGATAGCGAGTTGTCCGCCAATCAAAACCGCCATTATGTTTATAAATCAGCCGCAATTCCGCCAACCATTGGCCGTCGGATTGGTAAAGCCGGTAATTAATCTGCTTATCAACCACGGCATCAGTTTTAAAAGCCGCCAAATTAGCGTCAATTACCCATAAATAATCACCATCAGCAGACCGAGCTTGACCAGCCCAATTTTGTTGGACTAACCATTGTTGGACAGCTTGGTTGTCACTGTATAATAAAATATTCTTCCGTTCTAAGTTTTTAGTGACTATTCTCGCCACTTCGGTCCAGCGGCTGGCCGGCAAAGCCAATAACCGCTTTTCCAATTCACGAATTACATCATTAATAACTGCCTTACGATTCCAAGAAGTAACACCATAATTATCATAAGACATTTCCACCCGATATTGTAATAACTCCACAAAATTCTGCTGATTATAGGTCTGATCCTCAACCGTAATCGGCCCGACCAGACCTAATAAATCTTCAACAATAGCCGGAGTAATGGCAATCACGCCATCAATGCGTTCAGCCGTGGCGGTCTTATTAATCGCTTTGGTTTGCTCTTGATAAAAATAACGCACTTGCCGAGCCGTCGTCGGAAAATCTGGCGACCAATTGGCATCGCGCAGAAACCATTGTTTGACGCCTAAATATTTATTCAATTCGGCTGGCGGCGCTGGTTTAAAATAATCTTGCGCCGGCATATCTAGGTGATAGCTATCATGAGCCTCTAAATTAACGACTTGGCCATTGTGCAATTCTAATAAACCATAATTACCGATAAAACCACCGGTTGGCCGTAATTCATCATTATTCTGCAAAATTAATAGAAAACGCCCATCGCTAACTTGGCCAGCCAAGTATGGCGCTAGCTGCAACCATGGCAAATGTTCGGCCAATAAGGCTTTGCCGTCTTGCAGTGCCTGGCGCAATTCACCGACTGGAGCATTAAGCTTAGTCAAGCCAGCGGCAAAATTAACTTGATTCAAGCTACTCTCGAGTTCATGCAGGTTAGCTAAAGTTTTTAACAACAGCGGCTGAATACCCTGCATCTGCGACAATATTTGAGTTGTACTGCTAGGTGTTAAATTCTCCAATGAAGCCGCCGTCAAACCCGACGGCCAATTGGATTGCCATTGTTCGGCTTGAGCCAACACATCAACAGCAGTCTGACAAGCTAATTCAGCTGATTTCAATAAATTATAAACACTATTGGTCTGCTGATGATACCAACCGATTCTAGATAATAACCAATGCTTGGCCAGTATTTGACTATGATCGCGCGCCGCTAAAAAAGATTGTTGCGCTTGTTGCACAGCCGTTTGCGCTGGTAGCCATTCACCAGCTTTAGCTAATTGCCAGCCCTGCTCTAATGATTGTTTGCCGGCTAAACCCGATTGATAGGTTAACCAAGCCGCCCGAGTTAAACGACAACCATCAATAACAATAATCAATAGACAACCAATAATTACTAACCAAAATAAACGGCGGCTTACGGACATAACATTAAATATTACTAATTATTTTATAATTATATAACAAAATTGAGCAGAGCCAAAATAAAAAACAGAGCCGCCTAGCTCTGTTTTTCAATAATCAATTCTATTCGGCGTTTGGCGTGGCGTCAGTCCCGGCCTCGTCGCTAGCTTTAACCGCTTCAGCCGACTCTGTGGAGACTGGCTCTTCAACTGGTTCTTCGGTTGACTCGGCAGCAACCTCGGCAGCCGGCTCTTCAACAGTTGACTCGGCAGCAACCTCTTCTGCGGCGACCGGTTCAGCAGCAGCCGCAGTTGGCGTCTTGTCTGGCTTAACAGTTTCAGCGACAACTGGAGCGGGCTGCTTACTGACAACACGAATAATTTCGCCTTTAATAATCTGATGGCTAACTAGTAAATTATTAACAGTAGTGGTCATCTGAGCTCCCTGGCTCAGCCAATAATTAATTCGTTCAGCCTTGGCCTGTAATTCTTTAGACTTGGGATTATAGGAGCCGAGATTTTCCAGGATCCGTCCATAGGGATCACGGCCGACCTCAGAAATAATAAAACGATAGAATGGCGCTTTCTTTTTGCCAATACGGGCAAGCTTGATTTTCAGCATAAACAATGCCTGTTTAGATAATAACTAAATAAGTGAGCATTAACGGTAGCTTGATTATAGCCTTAATTAGCAATTTTTGTCAAGAAAATGGGGGGTATAGCAAAACTGGCTAATAAATAAACAAAACCACTATCAGTAAGTGGTTGTGCAGAGCGGGTAACGGGAATCGAACCCGTATCTTCAGCTTGGAAGGCTGACATAAAAGCCATTATACTATACCCGCAGATGGCCGAATTCGGTAGTCTTCATTCTAAATATTAATTATTCCTCCGCTAAAGCAAAATAGCGAATCTCCCGCAAAATACACCATATCTTGATTGGTCGGGATGCCGAGATTTGAACTCGGGATCTCCTGCTCCCAAAGCAGGCGCCTTAAACCAGCTGGGCCACACCCCGTAAATAAAAATAGCTATAACGATACTAGTTACTGTGCCCCGGGTCAGAATCGGACTGACGACACAAGGATTTTCAGTCCTTTGCTCTACCACTGAGCTACCGAGGCTCTAAGTATAGTTGCGGGGGTCGGATTCGAACCGACGACCTCCAGGTTATGGGCCTGGCGAGCTGCCAACTGCT
>ERZ795030.275-NODE-275-length-83420-cov-61.841384_pt1 | contig 83420 bp, 57 predicted proteins | sample MGYA00375122_ERZ795030 | MGnify/ENA primary metagenome ERZ795030 (study PRJEB30165, sample SAMN05720146) | activated sludge metagenome | isolation source: anaerobic digester from wastewater treatment plant | place: Japan | collected 2015-04-20 ... | reverse complement strand
GGGGATGGAATTCCAGCGCCTGGGCCTCGTTCGGCTCGCGGTCGCTGTTTTTTCCGAAGATCGTCACCCCTCCCGCCGCCGCTTCTCCCCGGGCCACGAACGTATCGCACATTTTCCGTTTTCTCCTTTCTCCCTTCTATTTTATCCGAGAAACGGGAAGACACAATACCGATAAACTCTATTTCGGCGGCCGATCGGGACCCGTTTCGAAATCGGTGCCTGTTCAACCATTTCCTCATTTCCCTGCCCCGCACATCCGCGCCGGCCGGCCGCGGCGGAGAAACGCACGCGGGCGCCGGGAGTGGACAAGGAAAGGGAAACAGCCCACGCGCTTGAACATCAAGGAACGGCCGCTTCACAAACAGCGGGAGAAAGCCGAATGGCGGGAAAAACTATATTTCACGGCCGGTTCAGCCGTTTTTTCCTCTTTCAGCGGTAAATCGGTGCCTGTTTAACCATTTCCGTATTTCGCAGTCCTGGAAATCCTCAACGCCGGACCACGGCTGAAAAAACACGTGCGGACACGGTGAGTCAAAAGAGGAAGGAGAACAAAACCCTCTCGATGAACATCGAGGCAAAGCCGTTCCGGTTTTTTCCTCTTTCCGCGGAGACGAACGGCCCAATTCCTCGCGGCAACGGCCTCGAGACGATTTCTTGATGATCAGAACGCGATCGATCTTTGAGAACCGGACGTTTTATGAATACGGAAATGGATAACCAGGTTCCGAATTAACAGGTTCTGAATTAAAAACGCCCGGGGCGCAACCGCGCCCCGGGCGTTCCCCCATCACTGACCGGGGAGGTCAGAAGACATCCACCCGGACCCCGAATTCGAAGAACCGGGCCCGCCAGGGGAAAATGGGTTCGGTGTAGATGTAATCGTCGAAAAGGTTGGTTGCCTTGACGAATATCTCGAACCGGCCGAAGTCGTACGCCAGGACCGCGTCGAGGTTGAAATACGCGGGGATCTCGTAATTCTTCTTCGCCGAGAATTCGTACCAATCGGATTTCGAAGCAGCCAGGCCGAAGAGACTGATCCGCAGGCCGCCGGCCGGGAACACCGTAAGGTCGAAGTTCAAGTTGCTGGCCGGCATCGCGTCCAGCGGCCGGTCGTCCGTGTCGTTGGCGGCGTCGATATAGGTGTAGTTCAGCGTCCCCTCGAGCCAGCCGAGCGACTTCGACGCCTGCAGCTCAAATCCGTTGATGTGGGCCTTGCCGACATTCCAGTAGCGCTTCTTCCCGTCGGACAAGGTGATCGAATCGATCATGTTCTTGAACTCGTACATGAAGGCCGCGCCCGACAGGCGGACGCCCGGATCCCAGGTGAATCCGAGCTCCACGTTCGTCCCCGTCTCGCTCAGAAGATCCGGGTTCCCGCTGGAGGGCGAGTACATCGACCGCATGTTGGGGAAGCGGGACTTCCGCGCAAGCGAGAGGTGCAGGTCCAGCGTTTCGGCCGGGGTGAATTTCAGGCCGATCATCGGATTGACCCGGGAATACGTTCCGCCGGAGTACTTGTCGATGAGGTCGAAGCTGAGGCCGCCGACCACCTGCCACTTGTCGCCGAGCGAGACCTGGTCTTCCAGGGCCGCGGAAAACGTCCCCTGGTCGTACTCGTCGAACGGGAGACCGATATCGTCCTGGGTCCGGGCCACGTCCCTCTGAAAATTCAGGCTGGCTTTCAGCGTGTTCCAAGAGGCGAGCTTGAATTCGGACATGGCGAACGCGCCGTAAACGTAGTTGTCGAACGTGCTCTCGAACTGCCGCTTGGCCATTTCCTTATCCTTGAACTGGTCCATCGTGTTGCGGTAGTTCACGTAAAACGCCCGGAAGCGGAGAACGGCGCCCTCGCCGAGCGAGGTGAAGCCTCCGGCGTTCAGCGTGTACCGGTCCCAGTTCTTGAAATACCAGTACCGGGCTTTCTGGACACCCAGGGTCGGGGGCATGCCGTAATTCGATTGGTAGATTCCGCCGTTGATCATGATCTCGGAATCGTCCGAGGGGGCGTAGTAGGCCTTGGCGTTGAGATTGAAGCGCTCGTAATCCGTGTTCATCAAGTCGGTTCTTTCCCCGGTGTCCGGGTCCGGATAACCGAAGCCGTCCGAATTCTGCCAAGAGACGTCGCCGACCAGCGAGAACCGGTTCCACCGGAAGCCGCCGTCGAAGCCGGCGCTGTAGGTCTTCTGGGCGCCCAGGCTGCCCTGGACGGCCAGGAAGGGATTGTCTCCGGGACGCCGGGTGATGACGTTGACGATGCCGGCCAGCGTGTTCGGCCCGTACAGGACGGAGGACGGGCCCTTGGTGATCTGGATCGATTCGAGCCCGGCGGCCGAAACCGTCTTGAGATCGAACGATCCGTAGTACGGCTCATAGCTGGGAATGCCGTCGATGAGCAGGACGATCCGGCGCGAGTCCATGCCCCGCAGCTTGAGCGTCGCCTCGCGCTTGCTGCCGGTCGTGATGTTCACGCCCGGGGCGTACTGCACGGCCTCGCTGAGATCGCGGGGCGCGTACTGCTCAATCAGGGACGCGGCGATGGTCGTCACCGTCGAAACGGGCTGGACCTTGGGGGCCTTGCCCACGACCTGGATTTCCTCGGTGATTTTGGCCGCCTGATCTTCCTCGGCCGCCGTCGTTGCTTCCTCGTCCGCGCGCAGGAAGGCGGGCGCCGTCAGGAGTCCGAAAGCCAGGGCGCAGACCGTCCCCAGGGCAAGACTTTTTAAAGATGATTTTATAAAGGGATTCATGGATCCTCCTTTTCAAGCACGGAAGGCGCGGCCGTTTCCGGCGGCGCCCGTTGGTCTCGAGGCTTGGACGCGGCGCTTTAGCCTCTTCGACTCGGAGAGAAGGGGAATTATACCCAGGCCAGCGGCGAAGTCAAGAAAGGGCCCGCCGGAAAGGGGCTCCGGCCGGGCCTCAATTCCCGAGATAGCCCAGGGACTTCAGCATCTCCGCGGTTTTCGGGTCGAGGGTCCTGTCTTTCTTCCCGGCGAGGGCCCGGCGGGCGAAGTCGCCGAGCCGTTTCTCGAGATCGAGGCCGACGCGGCGCGGCATGGCCGCCGTTTCCCAGATATCGGTCCGCTCCCCCGGATCGGACGACATGTCGTACATCTTCCGCATCCTCTGCTCGGGAGACAAAATCATATGCCAGGGCGCCTCGATAAGGGCGAAACGATTGCGATCGGACTCCGGCCGGTACGTCGCGGCGAATACCGGTGCGCCCGCCCCCGCCGGCAGCGCCAGGAGGTTCCGGCCGGGAAGGCCCCGGATCCCCTCCAGCTCGAACATCGCCAGAAAAGTCGGGGCGATGTCCAAAAGAGTGACCGGCTCGGCCCGCCGCGTTCCCTTGCCCGGGCCGCCGGGAACGGAGATGATCAGGGGGACATGGAGATAGACTTTTTCCAGGAAGTTGATATGGCCGTAATGGATCGCCCCGGATTCGAGCCGGTACTCCCCCAGCCCTTCGCCGTGGTCCCCGGCGACGAGGACGGCCGTTTCATCCCGCAAGCCGAGACGGTCCAGGGCGGCCAAGAGCTCCCCGACTTTCCCGTCGAGGTACTCGACTTCCTTCCGGTACAGCTCCTCGACCGCCGTCGTGGTCAGATAGAGCTGGCCCCGGAACCGCATCGTCACCCGGCGGGCGGTCGGACAGCGGAGGGTGAGGAACGCCCCGTTCCTTAAAAAACGGGTTCCCGTCTCGGGAATGATGAACCATCGCTCGGTATGCTCCCAGAAAACGTCTTTCATCGCCTCGTCCGGGCCAAATTCGAGCGGGTCGAGCCAGGCCGAAAACTTGGAGGGATCGGGCTGGTAAGGATTCATGGTCTCGAACGCCAGGATGTTTTCCCCGGCCCGAAGATCGAGAGTGACGGTGTTCCAGGCGTAGTCGCCGATCCGGAAGGAACCCGCCTTCCGGCCGTTGAGGCTCAGGGCGAGGTCGTCCGGCATGCCCGGCGGGGCGTAGGGGTCGTGCGGGTCGGAATAATGAACCCAGAGGAAAAACGGCTTTTGGCCGCGGGCCTCCAGCCACGGAATGACCCGGCGGTTGACCTCCTCGGCCGTCAGATACCAGCGCTCATCCGGAAATTGATCCTCATAATGTTCAAATCCCTCGGCCGTGCCGAACTCGCGGGTCAAAACGCCCAGCGAAACGAAAGCCGCCGTGTCGAAGCCCTTCTTCCGGAAGGCCTGGACGAAGGACGGGTGGTCGCGGCGGGAGGCGACGATCTGGCCGTTGTTATACGTCGAGAGGAGGTGGGGAGGGCGCCCGAAAAAGATCGATTTGTGGGCGGGCAGCGTGATCGGAATCGGGCTCCAGGCGTTCTCGTAGAGAATGCCCCGGGCGGCCAGGGCGTCCAGGACGGGCGTGGCCGCCCGTCCCCGGGAAAGAGCGCTCAAGTGGTCGGCCCGGAACGTGTCGAGGGTGATGAAGACGGCGTTTTCGGGTTTCCCGTTGTTTCCCGCGCAGGCCGCCGAAATCAAGGCGGCGGCGAGAACGGCAACGGCGGCCGGAGAGGATCGTCGTCGGGGCATGAGCTAGTTCCCGATATACCCCAGCGACCGGAGCATCTCCTCGGCCTTGGGATCGATCGAGGCGTCCGTCTTTTCGGATAGGATTCGGCGGGCGAAGTCGCCGAGCCGTTTTTCGAAATCGATCCTCACGGCCGGCGGCACGGCCTCCGTATCCCAAAGGTCCTTGGTTTCCGCGGGATTATCCGACAGGTTGTACATCCGGTGCCGGCCGAGCTCGGGATTCAGGATCATCTGCCAAGGACCGTCATAGAGGGCGAAACGGTTCCGATCGGATTCCGGCCGGTAGGTTTCGGCGAACACCGGGATCGACGCGCCCTCGGGAAGAGAGAGAAGATCGCGGCCCGGCAGGTCCCGGAGTCCGTCCAGGCCGAAGAGCGTCCGGAACGTGGGGGCGATGTCCAAGAGGGTCACCGGCTCGGTCCGCCGGATTCCGGCCCGGCGGTCGCCGGGAAGGGCGATGATCAAGGGAACGTGAAGATAGACTTTCTCGAGGAACTTGATATGCCCGCAGTGAGGTTCGCCGGCCTCGTTGGCGAATTCCCCCAGCCCTTCGCCGTGGTCGCCGACGGCGATGACGGCCGTGCTGTCGCGAAGGCCGAGACGGTCTAACACGGCTAAAAGCTCGCCGATTTTCCCGTCCAGATATTCGACCTCGCGGGCGTACTGCGTCCGGGTGGCCGGGATCGGGAGGAATAATTGTCCGAAGAATTCCATCGTCACCTTGCGGGCCGACGGCGCCCGCAGAACGATCGTCGCCCCGTCCTTGAAAAAGCGGGCCGTTTTCCCGGGAAAGGATATCCAGCGTCCCCCGGGCTCCCAAGAGACGCCCGCTGTCTCCGGACCGGGACGGAGCCGGATCTCGTCCAAACGGGCCGCCGGACGGTCCGGATTCGATTGAAACGGATTGCGCACTTCAAAAACGAGGACATTCTCCCCCGCCTTGAGGTCGAGCTCGACGGCATGCCGGGCATAATCGTTCAGGCAAAGCGCGGCCGCCGGCCGGCCGTTGATCCGGAGGGCGAGGTCCTCCGGCATGTCCGGAGGAGCATAGGGATCGTGGGGATCGGAATAATGAACCCAGAGGAAAAACGGCTTGCCGCCGCGGGCCTCCAGCCAGGGGATGACCCGGCGGTTGACCTCCTCGGCCGTCAAGTACCAGCGTTCGGCCGGAAACCGGTCATCATAATGGTCGAATCCCTCGGCCGTTCCGTATTCGCGCGTCAGGACTCCCAAGGAGACGAATCCGGCCGTGTCAAAACCCTTCTTCCGGAAGGCCTGGACAAAGGAAGGGGTGTCGCGCCGGGAGGCGGTGATCTGGCCGTTGTTGTACGTCTCCAGGACGTGGGGAGGGCGCCCGTAAAAGATTGATTTGTGAGCGGGCAGCGTGATCGGAATCGGGCTCCAGGCGTTCTCGTAGAGAATGCCCCGGGCGGCCAAGCCGTCCAGGACGGGCGTGGCCGCCCGGCCTCCCGAAAGGACGCCCAGGTGATCGGCCCGGAACGTGTCGAGGGTGATGAAAACGACATTTTCGGGCGCCTGAACCTTCGAACATCCGGGGAACAGCGCCGCCGCCGCGGCTAAAACCAAAACCAGGCCCGCGACCGGGACGTGACTTCGAAACGGAAGGCGCAAGGACAATCCTTTGATGTAAATTCCCTTTCATTATGTCGAAAACGGAAAAGAGTGTCAAAAGCCGCGGAAAAATCTCCGGAAGAAGGCCGTCAAGAAGAGGAAACGATATAAGCCGGGGCGATCCCCCCCTTGAGGGGGAGGATCGCCCCTTTTTCCAAACTTCGTTCCAATCCGGCCGAAGCCGGCGGACTTTGTTACTGTGATTTAACCGGGTTCCCGTCGCCGTCCAGGACCTTCACGTCTCCATAGCCCAGGGTCTTGAGGGCCGGCTCGACCTTGGCCCTGTCGCCGACGACGAGCCAGACCATGCTTTGAGGCTGAACGACGGTCTTGGCCGCGCGGGAGACCTGGTCGAGCGAAAGCTCCCTGACCTTCGCTCCGTATGTCTCGTAGTAATCGTCGGGCAGGCCGAACGCGATCATGTTCTCGATCAGTCCGCCGATGACCGCCCCCGTTTCCCACTGGCCGGCCAGGCCGAGGACTTTGCCGTCCCGGGTCCGCCCGAGCTCCTCGGGCGTCGGAGGCCGGGCGGCGATGAGGTCGCCGAACTCCTTGGCCATCTCCCGGATGGATTCCATGGTCTTGTCGGCTTGGACCGCGCTGTAGCCGATAAGCGGCCGGAGACCCTTGGAATCCAGGATCACCGTTCCGGCGCCGTAGGACCAGTGCTTGTCCTCGCGGAGGTTCATGTTGACCCGGGAGGTGAAGGTCCCGCCCAGGATGTCGTTCATCGTCTCGATGGCGATCTCCTCGGGATTGGCCTTGGGCAGGATCAGCTGGCCGGCGAAGACGATCGAGGAGGGCGAGCCGGGCTTGTCGATCAAGTAGATTTCCGGCGCCGTCCTCGGGGCGACCGGCCCGATGTTCTTTTGCGGCACGTCGCCCGGCTTCCAGCCGGCGAACAGCTTTTCGAGCCGGGGCTTGATTTCATCCATGCCGGCCGCGCCGACCACGATCAGGACGGCGTGATTGGGTTTAAACCAGGTTTCATGGAAGGCCTTGAGGTCGGCCAGGGTGATCGCCGAGACGGAAGCCTCGGTCCCCGAGCCGGTGAGCGGCGTTCCATAGGCGTGTCCCTCGCCGTAAAGGAGGCGCGGCAGGACGCGAATGGCCATGGCCATCGGCTGGGCCTTTTCCTGCTGGATTCCGGCCAGCATCTGCTTCTGGAGCCGGGTGAATTCCTTCTCCGGGAAGGAGGGCGAAAGGACGACGTCAGCGAAGATTTCAAGCGAGGGATCGAGGTTGGCCTTGAGGGCCGAAAGCCGGACCGAGGAGTGGTCCAGGGACGAACCGGTGTAGAGGGTCGCCCCGAGCTTGGCCAGGTCATCGCTGATCTGGAGCGACGTCCGCTTGGCCGTGCCCTCGTCGAGCATGTTCAAGGCCAGGGAGGCCGTGCCCGGCCGGCTGAATTGATCCGAGGCCGTGCCGGCGTCGAAAAGGAGGCTGAAGTTCACCACCGGGATCGCGTCCCGGCGGGCCAGGATGACCTGGAGGCCGTTGGACAAGACGGCCCGTTCGAGCTTGGGGAACCGGGCGTCGGGAGGCGTCCCGGCCGCCGGGATCTTCGCCCGATCGATCGAGGACGGGACGACCGTCATTTCGGGATAGGGCAGAATCGTCAGAACGTATACGCCGTCTGAGAGCCAGGCCTGGGCCGCCCGCTTGATGTCGGCCGCGCCCGCCGCGTCATACACAGCCAGGTTGTTCTTGAACGCGTCGGGCGTTCCGCCGAACACCTGGGAGGTCGCCAGGATGTCGCTCTTGCCGCCGAAGCCGCCGATCCGCTCCATCCCCCGGATGACACCGCCGATGGTCTGGGCCTTGACCCGGATCAGCTCGTCGGCCGTCGGGCCGTCCTTGAGGAAGCGGGCCAGCTCCTCGTCGATCGCCTTTTCGACCGCGGCCGGCTCGACGCCGGGCTTGACCATCGCTTCGATCCGGAAGAGGCCGGCGATTTCGCGCGTCTCGGCGTAGGCCGAGACCTGGGTGGCGATTTGGTCGGTGTAGACGAGGCGGTTATAGAGCCGGGACGATTTGCCGTCGGCCAGGATCGAAGCGGCCAGGTCCAGGAAGAGGCCGTCCCGGTCGCCCCAGGGCGGAATGTTCCAGATTTTGTAGATCCGGGCTTGGGGGACGCGGTCCTGGGCGGTCTGCCGCTGCTCACCGGTCCGCTTGGCGATGTTCCGTCCGGGCAGGGCGAGCGGCGGGCCGGGCGGGATGTCGCCGAAATACGCCTTGACCTTGGCGACCGCCTCGTCCGGGGTGATGTCCCCGGCGATGACCACCACGGCGTTGGACGGGCCGTAGTACGTCTTGAACCATTCGTGGACATCGGAAAGCGAGGCCGCCGACAAATCCTCCATCGAGCCGATGACCGTCCAGCTGTAGGGATGCCCTTTGGGGAAACAAGCCTGGGCGATCAGTTCGTCGGCCAAGGCGTAGGGCTCGTTCTCGTACTGGCGCTTCTCGTTCTGGACGACGCCGCGCTGCTCATCGAGCTTGGCTTGGGTGACCGCGCCCAGGAGGTGGCCCATCCGGTCCGATTCGGCCCAAAGGGCGACCTCGAGGGCCGTCGCGGGGACGTTCTCAAAATAGTTCGTCCGGTCCTCGCTGGTCGTCCCGTTGAGGTCGGTCGCCCCGATCTTCTCCATCAAGGGGAAATAGTCCTCGTTGTGGTTCTCCGAGCCGTTGAACATCAAGTGCTCGAAAAGATGGGCGAATCCGGTTTTTCCGGGTTTCTCGTTTTTCGAGCCGACATGGTACCAAACGTTGAAGGCCACGATCGGGGTTTTGTGATCCTCGTGGACGATGACGGTCAGGCCGTTGTCCAGGACCGTCTTGTGGAAGGGAATGTCGGCCGAGGCGGCCAGCTGTCCGAAGGACAGGGCCGGGGCCAAGGCCAGGGTCAGGGCTAAGACAGCGGCCGCCAGCCGCGGTCCGCCGATCAACCGGGGTTTTGACGCGAGCATCGGTTCCTCCTCGATATAGCAAATAGGCGTGAATATTTATTATATACGTTTTTACCCGCTTCGGGTTATCGCCCTTCGCCCCGGCGCGGACAAGGGAGGATCCGTCCCCTCGAGGATTCCCCGGTCCGCCGACGACTCCCGATTTCCGCCGAATCCGGGCCGGATCCGCGGATTTTCCGCATCGGTCTTTTCCTTTTTTGTTTTAAAATCGGGAAACGGGCGAGCCGGCGGGATCGGCCGTCCGCGGGATGTGAAATCGGGAGACACGGAAAGACCTCTTCGGCCGAAATCGAGGAGAGGGGGCTTGTGTCTCCTGATTTCTTTTGCTACGTTGAGACCGGCATGCGAACGATCGTCGGCGAGGCGGAAATCAAGACCGAGGTCAAGCGGTCGCGGTTCATCGGCCGGAGCTTCATCCGCTCGACGCCGGACGAAGCCCTGGCCGCGGTCAAAACGCTCCGCGCGTCCGAGCCCGGAGCCACCCACCACTGCTGGGCCTACCGCCTCGGCCGGGACGGGGAACAAGCCCGCTACCATGACGACGGCGAGCCCCAGGGCACGGCCGGCCCGCCCATTCTCGAGGTCCTGAAAAAGAACGGCGTCACCAACGTCCTGCTCGTCGTCACCCGCTATTTCGGCGGCGTCAAGCTGGGGGCCGGCGGCCTCGTCCGGGCTTACGGCGACGCGGCCAAGCGGGTGCTGGAAAAATCGGGGCTCAAGGATCTTCGTTGGATGGTCGAGGCGGAGGCGGAAGTCCCCTATCCCCTGCTCGGCACGTTCGAAAGCTTCCTGGCCGGCGAGGACGCCGAGGTCACCGGAAAGACGTACGGCGAGCATGTCACGATCCGGCTTCGCCTGCCCGCGGCCCGCGAGGAGGCGCTCCGGGAATATTACGCCGCCCTCACTTCCGGCCAATCCTCTCTCCTCATCCTCGGCCGGGATTTCCGCTGAACCCAACCGGAGAAATTCCGTATAAACCCCTATGGGGGCGCGTCCACCCCAAGCACAGCCGAGGAGGAGCCATGCTCAAAGACATCGTCAAAAAAGAGATTGTGGAGACGATCACGAGCCCCAAATTCGTCTTCACCTTTCTCCTGTGCGCCGTCCTGATCCTTCTTTCGGTTTACACCGGCATCACTTCGTACCGGGCCGAGCAGAAGGAATTCAACGCCGCCGTCGCCCTCAACAAGAAGAACCTGGAGAGCCAGACCAGCTACCAGACCCTGGCCGGGCTGGGAACCAAAATCAACCGCCCGCCCCAGGTCCTCAGCGCAATCTCCAGCGGCATCGACGAAGCCATCGGCCGGGTTGCCGCGGTCACCATCGCCTACGATCCGAACCTCGTCGATTCCAAGTACTCGAGCAACCCGGTGTTCTCCGTGTTCGGGGCCCTGGACCTGACCTTCATCGTGAAAATCGTCCTCAGCTTGTTCGCCATCCTGTTCACGTACGATGCCATCGTGGGCGAGAAGGAACGCGGGACGCTGAAGCTGACCCTGTCCAACAAGGTCCCGCGGGACAAGCTGATCCTGGGAAAGGTCATCGGCGGCTATATCAGCCTGCTCATCCCCCTGATCATTCCGCTGATCCTGAGCATGCTCGTCCTGATGCTTTTCCCCGGGATCCACCTGACCGGGGCGGATTGGGGCCGGCTTCTCCTGATGTTCCTCATCTTCTTTCTCTACCTGTCGGTTTTCTTCACCCTCGGCCTGTTCGTCTCGGCCCGGACCAGCAAAAGCTCGACCAGCTTCCTGGTCCTTCTGTTCATCTGGGTCGTTTTCGTCACCATCATCCCCAAGGTTTCGGTCCTGGCGGCCTCCCAGATCAAGCCGATCCCTTCCGTCCATGAAATCACGAGCAAAAAAGACGCCTTCCTCCAGCAGATCCAGGGCGGGGCCCAGAAGGAAGTGATGGACTGGTACAAAGCCAATTCCCCCAAGCCGGGCGAGGACCAGGCGGGCTTTGAGGAAAAGTTCAAAAAATATCTGGAGGATTACCAGCAGAGAGTCACCTCCGAGATCGACGCCAACAACACCGCCTTGGAACGGGATTACCAGGCCCGTAAGCGGGCCCAGGAAAAGCTGGCCATCAACCTGTCCCGGATTTCGCCGGCTTCGGCCCTGACGTTCTCCACGATGAGCCTGGCCCGGACGGGCCTCGACGAGCACCAGAGGTTCCTGGATTCGATCCGGGCTTACAAGCCCATCTGGACCAAGTGGGCCAACGCCAAGATGATGAGCAATATCGACTTCTCCGGCACCGGGCAGACGGCCAAGGTCGTCCTGGACGACATGCCCCAGCATTCGTTCCAGAGCGAAACCCTGTCCAAGTCGATGATTCGGACCATCCCCGACATCATCCTGATGGTCGTCCTGATCATCGTCTTTTTCGCCGGGGCTTACATTTCCTTCTTGAAGTATGACGTCCGCTGAAGAGGAATCCCATGCTTGAAACCCAGAATTTGACGAAAATCTACGAAGACGGCCGCACGGCCGTGGACCATCTGAACCTGAAAGTCGAACCCGGCGAGATCTTCTGCATGTTCGGAGCCAACGGCGCCGGAAAGACCACGACCATCAATCTGTTCCTCAATTTCATCCCCCCGACCGAAGGGACGGCCCTGATCGAGGGGATCGACGTCGTCCGGGAGCCGCTCCGGTCCAAGGAGTTCGTCTCCTTCGTCTCCGAGAACGTCACGCTCTACGGAAACTTCACGGCCATCCAGAACCTCGACTATTTCACGAAGCTCTCCGGCAAGCGCGGCCTCGGCAAAGCCGATTACGCCCGGGCCCTGGAAAGCGTCGGGCTGCAGAAGGACGTCTTCGACGCCCGGTCCAAGACGTATTCCAAGGGAATGCGCCAGAAGCTGGGCCTGGCCATCGCCATCATCAAGGACGCCCCCAACATCATCCTCGACGAGCCGACCTCCGGCCTGGATCCCAAGTCGGGGCAGGAATTCCTCAATCTCCTGGCCGGAATGCGGGACAAGGGCAAGTCCGTCTTCATGTCGACCCACGACATCTTCCGGGCCAAGATGATCGCCGACCGTGTCGGGTTCATGAAAAACGGGAAAATGGGCCTGCTCATGACCCGGGACGAGCTCAAAGGACAGGATCTCACGGAGCTTTACGTCCAGTTCATGGACGAGCGGGATTAACACCGGGGCCGCCCGGCCCGGAACCGACCCTGACGGCTAAATCGTCAATTCTTTGACCGTCAGCGCGGGGAGGTCCATCCGTTCAACGCCCGCCTCGGCCGAATTGACGATCATCAAAACATCGGCGGCTTTGAGGTCGACGCAAGGCGCCGTACGCGTCGACGGCGACGGGATCCGTACCCAGGATCACCTTGTTCAGGCGGCGGAGCTCGCCCGGCCCGGCCGGGCCGTTCGTCAGAAGGAATTCGGTGGCGTCGGCGAGGCAAAGATCCGGCCGGCGGAGGGTGTTGAGATCGGCGACACACTGGGCCAAAAACGGGATGTCGTCATATTCTCCCTTGGCTCCCGAACCGGCGTGGAAAAATCGGTTCGTGCCGCCGTCGTTGACGCCCATCAGGTTCTTGAGACAGCCCGACATCCCGACGCCGACATGGTGCTTGATGATGGGCAGGTTGATGAAGACGTCGCTTTCGAGGAATTCCCGGACGACCTTCGCCTTTTTCAGGCTTTTTCCCCGGACGACGTCCTTCCCGACATAATCGCCCGAACATTTCCTGACCGACCCGGTTTCCTTGGCGTATCGGGGCGCCGCGGCGCACCGTTTCCAGTAGTCCGGCAGCGGATCGATCAGATACCGGATCTCCCGGGCTCCCGCTTCGAGGGAGGCCAGGATGACGGCCAGGGCGAGGTCGGGATGGGTGTGGCTTCCGGCCCGCTTCCACCAGGACGGGGCGTTGATGAGCAGCCCGACGGTGGATCCCGGCTTGACGAAGGTATTCATTCCGCCAAGGGCCTCGAGGCCCTTGTTGACGGCCAGCCGTCGATCAAGCCCGGTGACGACGGCGAGGTCAGGCCGCCCGGCTTGTCCGGCAATACCCGGAAAAGGATCCAGGAATCCCCCGGCCAGCGCCGCCGCGCCGGCCATCGCCCCTGTTTTCATAAAATCGCGTCTTTTCATGGCCGTGCTACTTTTGGCGCGAGACAGATGTTTTCCCGTTTCCCTCGACGCCTTCCCCGCCCGGAATTATTCTCCCGGGCCCCGGGATAATTCAAGCCGAAACAGCCGGACCCGGGAGCTAACGGACGTCGGTCCAGTTAAACGACAGAACGGCTCCGAGAAAAACGACAAGGGCCATCCCGCAGAGGATGAGAAGGGGCGCGAGCACGCTCTTGATCCGACCGGCCAGCGGCTCTTCCCGGTAAACGAACCGCGGCATGTCGCGGACATCGACGGCCGTGTTCCAGACGTCCATCGTCGGATCGGCCTTGCGCAACGCCTCCATCTTCGGCCCCGCGTAGTTTTCGTACGCGTCCCAGAACGCGGCCGCGATTGTCTCGAAATGGGCCCGGTTCCTCACCCCGGAATGGGTCAAATCGGCGCTGAAATAGGTGAACGCGGCCAGGGGCGAAGCCATCGAGAGCGCCGCCGACAGCCGGGCCTGGGCATTTTCCTTCCGGGACAAATCGTCGCGGATAACTTTGACTTTGGCTTCCTGAATGTCGTTGGCGTCCCGCCAGGCGGCTTCGTTCGCTTTCCGGAACAATTCATATGCCCGGGCGAACTCCGCGTTCCGGGCGATCTCGGCCTTGACCTCCGGTTCGGTCATTCGATCGACGCCGGCCAGGACGGGATTGGATTTGACGACGGCATCCATCCGTTCCCGCGACAGCGTCCGGCCGAGATCGTCCCTCTCCGTATCGATCATCCGGTCTATCCGCCGGCCGACTTCGATGATGGAGGGAGCCGGCCGGATCAGGGAAGCGACATAAGGGCTGAGATTCGGCACGACCAGGACAAACACCACCCAGAGGAACAGACAGGTCAAAATGGAGGAGGCGCTGGAGGCGTGCCGGGACGACACCAGGAGACCGAGCCCGAAAAACAGGAGAAGATAAACGAAGCCCCCGGCCAGGATCAGGCCCAGGGCGCCCCAGTCGGCCGCCCCCCAGGCAATTCGCGGATGGAGAAGGAGAACGACAAGGCCGGCCGCCAGGGCGATCAGGAACGGAACCCAGAGCGTGACAGCGCCGCCGATGATCTTGGCCAGGATGACGCGGGCCCGGGGAACGCCGTTGGCCAGCATGAGCTTGAGGGTTCCGTCCTCTTTTTCCCCGGAGATCGCGTCATAGGAAAAAATCAAGGCCGCCAGGCTCATCAGGATCCCCAGGATGAACGTCAGGTCGATGAGGGGAAAGAGCACCGGCAGCGGATCGTTGTCGAAGGTGTCGAGCTGCGGGACGGCCGAAAGCCCCAGGACGAGCGCCTGAAGCGGAAGCGGCTGCGGACTGGGCGCGATGATGCCGCCGAGGCGGTTGAAGTGGGCGTATTGCCCGAGATAATTCTCGATGTCGGCCCGGCGCCGGGAAAACTCGTCCTGCTTGCGGACCGTGTCGTTGGTCAGGATCATAACCGTCGCCGGGACGATCACTAGGAGAAGGATAAAGACGGCTAGGAATCGGAACGACAGGAGGTGGTTTCGGATTTCCTTGAGGATCAGGGCGTTTCCCATCTTCGGCTCCTCAGCGGGCGTCGTAGCGGAGAAAACGGACGAAACCGGCCGCGAAAAAAAACACGTTGAAGACCAGAAGCCAGGCGATATCGAAAAGCCCGCCTTCGGCCATAACCTCTCCCAGCGGCCGGTACTTATAGGAAAAGGCCGGGGCCATGTTGTTCTCCAGCGTCCCCGTCTGCAGGACCTGATCGCGGTAACGGACGACCTCCCGCTTGAGGCGGCTGTCTTCGCCGATTCCCGTCCCGGCCATTTCCGTCGCCGTATAGACGAAGCCGGCCGCGGGAGAGATCCGATTGAGGGCTTTGGCCAGCCGGACCTGCCGGTCGACGCGGTTGCGGTAGTCCTCCTCCAGCCGCTTGATCTCCTCGTTCATCGTTTGGAAGTGGGACGTCCGGTTCCCCCGGTCGGAAAAGGTCTTGAGAACCTCCCGGGTCCAGATCTGGTTGCGCTTTTCCATGACGGCCCGGCTGGAGGGCACCTCGACGATTTGCCGGGCCAGAAGCGTTCCGGTATTGGGCAGGACGAAGACCATCAGGGCCCAGAGAAGAAGGAGGACGACCAGGGATGTGGCCGACCGCCGGGTGACGGCGGAAACAAAAAGGCCCAGGCTCAAAAAGAGGGCCATATAAAACAGGCTGAGCAGCAGAATAAGGGCCAGACGGCCGTAGCCGGAAGGCGTCATCCGGAACGACGGATCCAGATGCAGGATGGCCAGCCCGATCCCGGTGATGAGGAAAAAGGGCACGGCCAGGCTGAAGAGGTTTCCCAGCCATTTTCCGAAAAGAAGGGCGCCGCGGGAAACGGGATTGGCCAGGGTCAGTTTAAGGGTGCCGGCTTCGCGCTCCCGGCTGATGCGGTCGAAGCCGAAAAGAAGGGCGACCAGCGAAAGGACGACCTTGACGATATAGACGAAATCGGGGGCGGGGAAAAAGTCGAAGACCGTATTGGCCGAGGACCGCCCGGTCCGGGCTTCGATCCCGATGACGCTGGGTTCATAGGAGCGGGCCAGGGAATCCTCGAGGCCCTTGGCGAAGACCGACAGCGGATTGGGCGGAAGGACGGCGATGGCCTGGTCCGGCTTCGGCTTGATCAGCTGGTAATCGGCGACCCGGCTTTTGTAATCCCGGCCCATGACGAAGAGCGAGGTGAATATCAGGACCGCCGAAAGCAGGATGACGACGAAAAATTTATAGCTCAACAGATTGTCGGCGATTTCCTTGCGGACGAGAATCCCGAGCATGGCCTACCTCACGTCGTACCTGAGGAACTTCACATAAGCGAACGCATAAGGGACGATCAGCCAGAGGAAGAGCGAAACGAGGCTCCGGCCGTTGGCCTTGAAGGCCTCGGCCAGCGTGACGGGGGCGATCGAGAATTTCGGCAGTTTTGACGCATCCACGGGCATCGCCGTGAAACCGACCGACATGTGCCCCCCGTCGTGAAGCATGACCGTCCGCTTGACCTTGTTAAAAAGCTCGGCATCAAGGGCGTTCTGGTGGGACCGGACCGCCGCGGCGTATCGTGACCGCTCGAGCTCCCCCGTCCCGCAGACATCGGAGATGAGCCGGGCGAAGGCCGCGCTCGGCGAAATCAGCGAAAGGTTGAGGGCCAGGTTCGTCTGCCGGCGCCGTTCTTGAAAGAACGTCTCGTCGATCGCCCCGAGTTCGCGCGATTTTCGCTCCCGGTACCGCTGCTGAATTCCATCCCGGAGAGGATCCCAGCGCTTCCGTTCGGGCGAATTATCCTCCTGGGCGCTTTCCGGCGCGTTGGCGTAAATGCGGTCATATTCCCGGCCGAGCTCCCGGGCCTGCTCCATGTCGAGAGTGCGGACCAGGATCGATTTCTGGAGCGAGACCTCGGTATCGGTCCGGACGGGATGGATCAGGCGGGCGGCCATGTCGCTCATCTTGGGGATGATCAGCTGGAAGGCCGTCCAGAGGATGAGGATGGCCACGAGCGAAGTGCGCGCCTTGGCCGTGGTCGAGGACACCGCCAGCCCGATAACGAAATAGGTCAGGACGAACAGCGACGAAACGAGGAAGACCGTCGTGATCCGGACCACCCCGTCCCCGCCGAACAGGGGAAAACCGGCGAAAAGGAGGACGGCCAGCCCGACAAGAAAAGAGAGCAGAAACGGAATCCATAGGGCCAGGAATCCGCCTCCGGCTTTCCCGGCGAGCAACGCGTCGCGGGGCAAGGGATTGCTGAGCATCGCCCGCAATGTGCCGGCTTCTTTTTCCCCGGAGATCATGTCCGAGGCGAACAACAATGCGATCAGACTGACGACCATCTGGACGAGAAAAACGAAATCGACTTTTCCCTGAGCGGACAAAATCGAATCGCTTCCGCCGGACGATTCGCCCGCCGTAAAACCGTCCTGGGTGAATTCATAATAAGCGGGAAAGGTGTTTTCGAAGCCCTGGGTGAAAACGGAAAGAGGCGACGGCCGGCGAAATCCCTTGATCGCCACGGTCCCGGCCATGACGTCCTGAATCTTCAGGGATTTGGCCGCCTCGTCGGCCAATCGGGTCTGCTCCTGATAATCGCGAAGGCGTTTCCCGTAATCGGCCTGATTGACGAACAATCCGAGGGGGATGAGGAGCAGGCAGATCAGGGTGAAAAGCGGGAAGCGGTAGCTGAGGATCGTCTCGAGCGTTTCCTTGCGGATGATGGTTTTCAACACCGGCGGCCTCTCACGCTGAAAGCGGTTCGGACTTCATGTAATCGATGTAGATCTTGACGAGGTCCTCGGTCTGCAATTCCTCCCGGGTTCGTTCCATGACCATCCGGCCTTCCTTCATGATGCCGACCCGGCTGCCGATGTCCTTGGCCCGGAAAATGTCGTGGGTCGACATGAGGATGGCCTTGCCCTCGTCCTTCAGCTCGGCCAGGATGTCCTGGAACTCGGCGGCCGCCTTGGGGTCCAGGCCCGAGGTCGGCTCGTCCAGGAGGATCGCGGGGGCGTTTTTGATGATGGCGATCGAGATCCCGAGCTTCTGCCGCATTCCTTTAGAGAACGTTTTGACTCTCTGTTCGAAGGCCTTTTCCTGGAGGGAAACCCGGCGCATGACCCGATAATAGTCGTCCCGGGTCAGGTTGGGTTTCCCCCCGAGCTTGGCGAAAAAGTCGAGATTCTGGCGGGCCGTGAAATTCCCGTAAAGCATGACGTTTTCCGAGACGAAGGCGACGTGTTTTTTCGCCTCGAGCGGATCCTTCGTCACGTCGACGCCGTTGATGAAGCAGGTCCCGGTGGTCGGCGGGATGAAATTCAGGAAGAGGTTGATCGTCGTGGTCTTTCCAGCGCCGTTGGCTCCGAGCAGGCAATACACCTCGCCGGCCCGGACGCTGAGATTGAGATGGTCGAGGGCCAGGACCCCGTCCTCGTAGCGCTTGGACAAATCGTCGGCCTTGAGAAGAAGCTTCGGTTCGTTCATCGCATGGCTCCTTATCGCCGGGTTAATTTGATGCCGAAGGCGACGATGCCGACGAGCAACCCGACGAGCAGCAGGACGAGAAGGACGATCCCCACGACGTTTGTTTTTGAGGCGATGTGGACCCGGACGATCTTGTCCTCGGATTCCACGGTGCGGTTGTCGGCCGTGCAGTCGGTCTTGATCTTCGGCTCGTAATCGCCCACGGCGACATCGGCTGGCGGCTGGAAGGTCAGGGTGACGACCTCGTCCTTGCCCTGCTCGAGGCTTCCGATCAGGTCGGGGACGACGGTCGAGCGCCAGTTCAGGGGAAGCTCGGTCGAGACCCGGATGTTGTTCAGCTTCCGGGTGCCCGTGTTTTTCACCCGGATTTCCATCGTCACCGTGTCGCCGACCTTGATCTCATGGTAGAGGTTGACGGCCTGGACCTCGATCTTCCCGACGCCCCGGGGGACGAGCTCGAGATGGACGCTTCCGGCCTTGAGCGCGGCGATATCCGCCTCGTCCAGGACCGGCTTTTTCGCCCGGAGCTCCGCCAGGCGGGCGGCCTGGTCGTTGTCCAGGGCCAGGGCGGTGAAGCCGATCGGCTTGTCGATGACGACCTGGTCGTCGGCGTTTTTCGGCAGGTACACCTTGAGGGCGAGCTTCATCGCCGTGACTCCTTCGGTGAACTTGATCTGGGAAAGCCGGGCACTGGTCGCCGGGTCGCTGAATTCATAATTCAGCTGGGCCGGGAGATTGACCGCCTCGAGCTTGAAGATGTTGGCTTCCCCGGAAAATTTTTCGAGGGACAGGTCGAACGTCGCCGCGCTTTCCAGGTCGGCCTCCTGCGAGAATTGGGCCGAATTGATGGTCACGATATTGGCGCTGACGCCCTTCTGGAGATAGACCGAGGTGGTCTCGCTCTTCCCCGAATAGAAAACGTCGACTTCCAGGTTCTCCACATCCTTGAGCAGCTGGAAGGTCACGTCCTGCTGGGTTTCGAGGGGGAGCGAGGCCACCGTCTTATCGTAGGGGTCGGACACGATCTTGTCTTCCGACTTGAGGGAAACCGAGACGTCCTTGATCTCCTTCATGAAGTCCAGGGGAAAGAGGTCCTCGGCGCTTATGTTCAGCCGGGACAGCTCCTTCAGCTCCTTGGACGAATAGCGGAGCGTCACCCGGACGAATTTCTTTCCGCCGGCATCCTGGAACTTGACCGCGGAGGCCACCGATATGCGCGCCTCGCTCCCCATGAAGCTGATCAGGGCCTGTTGATAATCGACCTGGGCTTGGAGGTAAGCCGTCTGGGTCCGGGAGAAATCCTCCTCGGACTGCAGGCCCTGTTCCTTGAGCTTGAGGGCCCGGTCGAAATCGCCCTTGTTTTTCTCCAGAGTCAGCTGGGCCCGCTTCAGGGTCAAAAGCTTCATCGTTTGCGATTCCTGCCCTGCCTGGGCCGCGGCCAGAACGTTCAGGGCGAACGCCGCCAGGATGAGGGTGACGATTTTTTTCATCGGGATGTGCTCCTTGTGATTCGATTCCCGCCGTTTATCTGGCGTCGGCCAGGGTGATGTTCCATTGTTCGAGATTGCGGCCCGTGGCCTTGTCCAGGCGGCGAAGGGCCAGGGTGTAATCGATCAGAGCCCGAAGCTCCGCCGTCCGCGAAGCGGCCAGGTCGCGCTGATACTGAAGGACCTTGAAGCTGTCGCTGAGACCGACCTTGAGCTTGGATTCCTCGGCGGCCAGCTTCTGGGAGGCCAGGTCGGAGGCGGCCCGGTAGGCGCCGACCCGCTCGTAGTTGGTTTGGACCGCGCGGAACGCCGAGCGCACTTCCAGAACGACGGCCTGTTCCTTCTCCTTCATCCGGGCCCTCTCCAACTCCAGGCCGGCCCTGGCCTGGGCCTGGGCCGCCCGGGTCAGGATCGTGCTCAGGGGGATATCCAGAGAAAGGGCGATCGACCAGTTCCGGTATTTGAGCCCGAGGGCGTCTTTCAGGGCTTCACCCGATCCGCCCGCGACCGTTCCGAGGATGATCCCGGTCAGGGGATTATCATCGAGGAACAGGATTCGGTCGCCCGAAAGGCCCGGGCTCCAGTATTTAGCGCTCAGGTTGAGCAAAGGCAGCATCTGGTTTTTGGCGAACGCGTAGTCTTGTTCCCGGTTCTTCACGCCGATCGCCGTGGACTGGAGGTCGGGCCGATCGGCCAGGGCCAGGGTCAGGGCGGACTCGAGATCGACCTCGACCTTTTCAAAGCCCGGCGTATCGGCCGGGACTATCTCTCCCGCCCCCGGGCCGAGGTCGAGGTTGAGAAGGCCCCTGAGCGTGTCGGCCGAGTCCTTGACCATCATCTCCGAGCGAAGGATGTCGGCTTTGCGGCTGGCCACTTCGGCCTGGGAGCTGAGGATCTCCTTGGGAGCCAGCGTCCCGATCTCGACCTCCTTGCGGTTTTTCTCCTGCAAATCTTCGGCCAGCTTCAGCGATTGGCGCTGGACGGCCAGCGATTCGATCTGATAGACCAGCTCCCAGTAGGCCTGTTCGACCTGATAAACCGTATCGATCAGGGCGCTTTTCAGCGTATTTTCGGCGATGTCGTTGTTGTTTCTGGCGACGATGATGTCCTTTCGGCTGGTCCCCCAGCCGAAATCCCGAAGCAGCGGCTGGGTCCATTGGAAGCTGAGGCGGCCGCTGTAATAGGGATTGATCGTCTGAAACCGCGAGTTCGACTCGTTCATCCCGCCGCTCAGGCCGAGCGAGAGCGATCCTCCCAAAGGCAGGTTCTGGGTGACGTTTCCCGCAAGCGAGCTGGACGCCGTGGTGGAGACGTCGGACGCGTCCATCCAGGAATAGGACGACGAGTTCTGGCGGTCCCGGTAGAAGTCGAATGTGAGCGAAGGGAGGAACTTCTCGCTGGCCAGAGTCACGGCGGACTCCGCCTGGCGGGCGCTGAGGACCTGGACGGCCACTCCCAGGTTGTGGCGGATCGCCTGGACGACGCACTCCTTCAAGGTCAGGGGAACGGGCTTCGCTTCCTGCGCCTCCGCGGCCGAAACGAATCCAAACGCCGCCGTCAGGACCATCGCGCCGAGCTTGCGGTATCTCATTGGACTTCTCCTACGCGTCTCTATTGCCGGAATCGTGCCAGAGCGGATGGAGGACCGGAAGATCCCTCCTCCCCCTGGTTCATACGGGGAAAACCGGATTTCGTTCATGACACCGGGCGAAATCGGGTAACGCCTTGCCCGGATGCCGGGTCATCGCTTACCCGCCGGCCCGGCAAGCCTCCTTCAAGCTTAAATGCCGGAGCCGGAAGAGGGCGATGCCATGGATAGCGGGCCGATTGACAGGCCCGGCGATGTGGAATATTTTAGTCCGGAGCCGAATTTTTTTCGCAAGGATGAAGATATGAGCAAATCCCGTTTGCTGATCCTGGCCGCGGCGGCCGTTTTGATCCTCGGGCTCGGCGCCTCCGCCTGGCCCCAAATCCTCCTGACCAAGGCCGAGGCGACGGACTTCAAGGCCACCTCGCGCCACGCCGACGTCCGGGCCTTCATCGACGAGCTGCAGAAACGCAGCCCGCTCGTCCGGATTGAATCCATCGGCCGGACGGCCGGCGGCTTCGATATCCCCGCCCTCATCATGGCCGACCCGCCGGTCGCTTCGCCGGAACAGCTGCGCCGCGACGGCCGGGCCGTCGTCTACTTCCAGGCCAACATCCACGCCGGCGAGGTCGAGGGCAAGGAGGCCTGCCTGATGCTGGCCCGGGACATCGCCGCCGCGGCGAAGCGTCCCTGGCTGGAAAAAATCGTTCTGGTCATCGTCCCCAACCTCAACGCCGACGGCAACGAGAAAATCGACCCCCGCAACCGCTCCTACCAGCCCGGGCCGGCCGAGGGCGTCGGTCTCCGGACCAACGGCTGGAACCTCGACCTCAACCGCGACGGGATGAAGCTGGAGAGCCCGGAGATCTCGGCCGTCGTCCGCAACGTGTACCTGCGCTGGGATCCCCTGATCTTCGTCGACTGCCACACGACCAACGGCTCCTTCCACCAGGAGGTGGTCACCTACGGCTGGAGCGCCAACCCCAACGTCGACCGCGAGATCCGAACTTATATGAGCGAGGCCATGATGCCGGCCGTCGAGAAAATCAACGAGGACAAGCACGGCGTCCTGACGTGCGGCTACGGCTATTTCCGCGACGATAAGGATCCGGACAAGGGCTGGACGGCGATGGAATTCGAGCCCCGCTTCTCGACCAATTATTTCGCCCTGCGCAACCGCTTCGCCATCCTGATCGAGAACAACGTCTACGCCGAATACAAGGACCGGGTCTGGGGCAATTATCATTATCTCGAGTCCCTCCTCGAATACGCCTCGGCCCATGTCGACGAGATGAAAGCCCTGGCCGCGGCGGCCGACGCCCGGTCCGTCCGGCGGGGAATGAACCCGTCCGCCGGCGATGGGTTCGGCTTGGAATACGATTACCGTCCCCTCAAGAATCCCATCACCGTCTACGCCTACGAAACCGAAGTCATCGGGACCGAGGGCGCCTGGCCCCGGCGCCGGTCCACGGGCAAGCTTCATGTCCGGACGGTTCCCTATTACGCCGACGGCTTCGCCACCCGCTCGGTTCCGTTCCCGGCCGCCTACCTCGTCCCGGTGACCGAGCCCGCCGTCCTCGACCTGCTGCTCCGCCACGGCCTGGCCGTCGAGCGGTTGACCGCCCCGGTCGAAGCGGACGTCGAGACGTTCAAGATCAGCGAGATCAAGGCGCCCGACCGGCTCTACCAGGGCCACCGGCTGAACGCGGTCAAGGGCGAGTACCATCCGGGGAAAGCGGCCTTCCCGGAGGGAACCCTCGTCATCTCCACCGCCCAGCCTCTCGGCATGCTGGCCGCCTGCCTGTTGGAACCGGAAAGCGGAGACGGGCTGGTCGCTTGGAACTACCTCGACAAGCACCTGTCCTCCAGCTGGGGCGGGGGGACGGTCGGGACGACCGTTCCGATCTACCGGCTCCTGAAGCCGGCGGTTCTGCCCGCGGAAGCCGTCCGATAGGCCCGGAGCCTGTCCCCGGCCGGCGGACGGATTCCCCGGGGGGAGGAATCCGCGGAGCATTCGCGCCGATTGAAAATAATCCGGCGCCGGCCGCCCGCCGCTTCGAAGACGACGGGAAGGATCGGACCGGTCGCGACGATGAACACCGCCCCGGACGCCTCCCGAAGCGCGAGGACCCGGCGGTCTTTCTTTCTCAGCGGTCCTCCGGCCCCGGGAGCGGGACGCTCTCCTTTTCACAAAGCCGCCGGAGGACGCCGAGACTGCGCTCGTCGGCGTAATCGAAAAAGTCGCCGTACGGCCGGCCGAGACAGGCGAGGACCTCGGACGTTTGAGGGTCGAGATCCTCGTTTTCCGCCGGAAGCCTGATTCCGGCAAGCTTCAGGGACATAAAGCCCCGGACGAATCCGGTCGTGACCAGGACCCGGGGCAGGCCGTGGTTGATGATTTCCTCCCGAATCCGCCGCAGGCGGCGCTCGTCGACCGCGTCCATCAGGACGAGGTACTTCTGGTGGAGAACCCACTCGTTGATCAGCCCGACGATATCCGCCGGCTCGAACTGCCGCCAGAACGATCCCGGCCATTCCGGCCGGACGAATCCCCCGATGACGAAGGCGCCGGCCTCGTACCCGAAAATCCCCCGCTCCCGGCCGAGGGCGAGGGCGGCTCGAAGCAGGCGGATCTGCCTGTCCGGCGTCAGCCGCTCGAAAGCCGCCAGGTTGATGAGGTGCGTCCCGAGGGTCGCCTCGAACAGATGATCGATCACCCGGCCCTCGTTGAGGTCGAAGCTGCGGTTGATGAACTCCCCGGCCTTGGCGCTGTCCCGGAGCCTCCCGTAACGAAGAGCGTGGCCCAGGTCCTGGAGGCTGCCGAACTCGGCCTCGCCGAATTTTTCCATGAGATCCCGGTACGCCGCGTAGTCCCGGGCCAGCTGCTCGAACCGGGGCCGCTCGGCGGGCGTCAGGTCGACGTGCTCCCCGGCCATGAAGCGCAGCAGGCGGGCCGGGGCGTAGACGGCTTTTCCGAGGAACAGGCGGCGCCAGCGGCTGGAAATCGTGACCCAGTCGCCTTCCCGGACGACCCGGCCGTCCCGGTTGATCATCTCCCGCTTGTCCGGATCAATCCGGACGCCATCGCTTTCGAGGCTCAAAAGCGAGGGAATGCCCAGGTTTTGAGCGGCGGTCACGACATGGATCGCCGCCGGGCTCAGGCTGCAAATCCCGCTGACGACCGGCAGATCCACCGCGTCCTGGGGGGTGAAGCGCTCCTTGGCCAGGATGACGTTTTCCCGAGGCCGTTCGGCCTTGGCCTGGCGGACGCGGTCCGCCGAGAAATAGAGCCGGCCCGAGACGGCCGCCCGGGGCAGGACCGACATCCCCTGGGCCAGCCGGGGCAGGACTTCCAGGGATTTCGGTTCGATGGCGTCGGACTCGATCTGCCGGATATGGTAGGGCTTGATGAGCTCCCGGACTCGGCCGGCCCCGATCCGGCCGGCCCGGTGCATATCCATCACCGCCGTCACCATCCCGGCCCCGGCCAGCTCGGCCGCGTTGACCTGGAGAGTCGTGAACGTCCCGTGCACGCCCGTGAACTCGACGATGACCGGTCCCCGGAAGATCTCCTCCAGCTGATTGAGACGATCCCAGAAATGATAGATGGCCGGAAATTCCTCCCGGGCTTCCTCCCGGTGGAAGAACGTCCGCTCCTCGGGCTGAAGGCGGCCGGTCATCAGGTCTTCCCCGAACACCTTTCGGGCGAACTGGACGAAGACGCCCTGGCCCCGGCGGGGGTGGCGGCTGTAGAGAACGCCCGGATAGGATTGGTCGTCCATGACGGTGCAGACCATCCGCTGGAGGATCAGGGACGGGTAATGGATCTCCCGGTCCATGAAATTCCGGAGGGCGTCCAGGTGGGTCTCATAATAGGCGTAGGCCTTCTCCTGGAAGAATTCGAGCTGGGCGGCCGCCGACGTCAGGAGCTCCGGGTTGCGGCGGGCGATCAAGGCCTCGACGGCCTCGGTCAGCTCCCGGGTCCGGGCCGGATGGAGAGACGGATGAATCTCCTTTTCGATCGGGGCGAAGGCCTCCGGATCGAGGGCCTCGAGGATCGTTTTCCGGTTGTTGAGCCGGATCAAGCCGGCGGCTTCCTTCCCGTAGCGGCGGGGAAGCCCTTTGAATACCGCCGGAGTCAGGCCGACGTTCAGGTACGTCGGCATGAATCCCGGGAAGTATTCGGGCAGGGCCGAGCGGACGGCGATGAGGAGCGGGTCGTCCGGATTTTCGAGCTTCCGGCCGGTCAGGATCTCCAGGTCATGGACGGCTTCCCGGAGATGTTTCCGGCGCCCCTCCGGGGGCAGATGATAGGCCGCGGACGAAAGCAGGCAGAAATCCGCGGTCGACAGGCCGCGCCGGGACAGGTCGAACAGGATCCGCCCCTTCTGGCTGATGACCGAGGCCGGATATTCGCCGGCCGCGGTATAGGGGATCACCAGGTCGTTTTGGACGATGGACGGCTCGGCGAACCGGGCCGCGATGCGGAGATAAAGAGCGTTCGTCCGGCGCCGCAGCTCGGCGGCCGCTTCGATGTCTCCCCTCCGGGCCCGGACGATGAGGTCCAGGTGGCCGAGGGCCTCGCTGGAGGCGACCCGGTCCAAAAACCGGACGTCGTAATCGCGGACGCGGATGGTAAGGCGCTCGCCCGAGACCGTGGTGCAGTCGATTTCCGGCGAGAGGGCCCCGGCCGGAGGAACGTTCCGGCCGCCTCGGACGCGGCATTCAAGGTTGGCGTGGATGCCCCGGGCGCTGAGGTACTCGGTCCGGACGACAGCGATCTTCCGGATGATCCGCGGGCCATCCTCTCCGCTCATGCCTCCGTCCCGGCCTGATTCGGACCGCCGGCGGCGGCCGTCGGCAGGGCGACATGGAAGGCGATCCAGGATCCCTGTTCGCCCTCGGCCCAGATCCGGCCGCCGTGCTTGTCGACGATCTTCTTGCAGATGTAGAGGCCAAGGCCCGAGCCCTTGACGCCCTCGGTGCCCTTCTGTTTCAGCCGCTCGAATTTCTTAAAGAGCCGGTTCTGGATGTCCTCGAGGGAGATCCCGACGCCCTCGTTGCGGACCGTCAAGACCGCCTCTCCGCCCTTCCGCTCCAAGGTCACCTGGACAGGCGTCCCTTCCCGGCCGTATTTGATCGCGTTGTTGACCAGGTTGCGGACGACGATCTTGAGCAGTTGGGGGTCGCCCAGGACGGGCGGATCCTCTTTCACCTCGACGACGATCGGCATCCGGCGGAGATTGTCCTTGATCTCGGGCACGGCCGTCGTTTCGGCCACGGCCTCGGCCCCGATCCGCATCTCCTTCTGGAAGGAGGCCAGGTCGTCGATCTCCATCTTGGACAGGTCGATGTAGGACCGGATGACGTCCTCCAGGTAGGCGCAATTGCGGAGGATGGTTTCGACGATTTTTTGCTGGGCCGGCTCGAGCTTGCCGAAATACCCGCGATAGAGCGTCTCGGCCGTCGTCTGGACGGTGGCCAGCGGGCTTTTGAGCTCATGGGAGACGATGGCCAAGAGGTCGATCATTTTCGCCTCGGCGTTTCCGGCCCGGGCTTTGACGGCGTTGCGGACGACCTCCTTGATCTCGTCGGGGGTGAACGGCTTGGGAATATAGTCGAAGGCCCCGTTTTTCAAAGCCTCCCGGGCCGTCTCCACGTTGGCGTAGCCGGTGAAGATGACGACGATGATCTCCGGCCGCTCCTTCCGGAGGGTCCGGAGAACTTCCATCCCCCCGATACCCGGCATCTTCAGGTCGGTGACGACCACGTCGTAGTCGCCCTCCCGGGCCTTGGCCAGGCCTTCCTCGCCGGACAGGGCCGTGTCGATCTGGAAATCCTCCTTGGCGAAAATCCTCCGGCAGCTCCGCAGGACAATCTCCTCGTCGTCGATGAAAAGCAGTTTTCCCGCCATAATCCTATCCTTTGCGCCCGTCAATCGGCGGGCAGCGTGATCGTGAACTCGGTGCCCCGGCCGACGGCGCTCTTGACGTCGATCGTCCCGTTGTGGCGCCGGATGATGCCGTAAACGACGGGCAGGCCCAGGCCCGTTCCCTTGCCCTTATCCTTCGTCGTGAAGAACGGCTCGAACAGCCGGACTTGGTGTTCCGGGGGGATTCCCGTGCCGGAATCGGCGATCCGGAGGATGATCCGGCGCTTCTCCCGGTCGAACGAGGTCGTCAGCGTCAGCCGCCCGCCTCCCGGCATGGCGTCGGCCGCGTTCATGGCCAGGTTGCTGATCACCTGCGTGAACTGGTGGACATCGACGGGGATGCGGGGCAGGTCCGGGTCGTATTCCCGGACGATCTCGATATCCTGGAAATGAACGTTCCGCTCCAAAATAGCCAGGGCATTGTCCAGGACGGCGTTGATATCGGCCAGGATTTTCTCCGGCACATTCTCCCGGGCGAAATCGAGGATTCCCCGGACGATTTTCCGGCAGCGCAGCGTCTCGTCGCGGATGACCTCCAGGTCCTTGGCGTATTCCGTCCCCTGGAGATCCTCGAGAAGGAGGCTGCTGTACGTGAGCACGCCGGTCAGGGGATTGTTGATCTCATGGGCGATGCCTGAGGCCAGCCGCCCGAGCGAGGCCAGCTTCTCCGATTTGAGAATCGTCCGTTCGGCCATGGCCTGGAGCTCGCGGTCGCGCTCCTCGATGGCCGCGGCCATCACGTTGAATCCCTGGGCGATTTTCCGCGTGTCGTCGTCGTCCTTCGGGAGCGTCTCGATCCGGTGATAGTTGCCGTCGGCGATGTCCTGGGTGGCGGCCATGATCCGGCGGACCGGGCGCGTCCAGAGGCCGACCAAGTAGATCGAGAGGACGATCGCGATGAGGGTGGTCAGGCCGATGACCAAAAGGTAAAGGACGGCGGTCGTCCGGAGAACGTCGTCGTACTTGTCCTTGAGGACGCCGGCATAGAGCATGCCCACCGGCCGGCCGTCGATATCCTTCAGGGGGGCATACCCCGAAATGTACCAGCTGTCGACGACGAAGGCCGGGCCGATCCAGGTCCGGCCCTCCTCGAAGACGTTCCGGAAGACCTCGTCCGAGACCAGCGTGCCGATGGCCCGCTTCCCCGCGCTGTCCATGACCGTCGTGGCCACCCGGACATCCTCGAGGAAAATCGTCGAGGATCCGACTTCGCGGCCCCGGTTCCGCTCCTCCTTGAAGAGGAGGCGGCGGAACCGGTCGATGAAGCTGTCGTTGTTGTTGAGCAGGACGGCCGCGTACAGAAGGCCGACCATTCGGCCGTTCTCCATGATCGGGGAAGCGGCCTTCATGACCAGGGCCCGGTCTTCGATGCTCGACTCGTGCCGGCGCGACAGCGGCGTCGGGACGGCCTTGATGGGGGTCCGCTCCGCCAGGTTGCGGCCTTCGTTGCGGATGTTCTCGGGGCCGAGAATGCCCGTCCCGGCGGCCGGCTTCCGGTTGCGGAGAACCCATTGGATGTGCCGGTAATGGGCGACGCTGTCGCCCCAGGCGTCGAAATTGTTGGCCCGGACGAGAACGGTCCCGTCGGGATTGAGGACGTTGACGATATCGAAGCCGAACTCCGTCTTGATCCGGCCCAAGGCCTCCCGGAGATAGGCCCGGTCGCCGGTCATCGTCGCTTGGACGATCTCGGAGGTCTTGGCCACGTACTGGACGATCCGGGACCGCTTCTCGACCTCCTCGTTGTAAAGCTCGGTCGTCGCGGCCAGGGAGTTGCGGACCGACTCGGTCGCCTCGCGGACGAGGTTCTTGTCGATGATGTTGACCCCGATGACCAGGGAGAGCGAGCCCGTCACGGCCACGATCAGCAGGAGGCTGACCACCAGCTTGAACCGGATATTGGAAGGGAACAAGCGGCGGCGCATGGCCGGCGGATCACCCGAGGAGGGCCGCGATTTTCTGGACGAGCTCGTCGAGGTCGACCGGCTTGGTCAGGAAGGCGTTGACGCCGGGCAGGAAGCTGTCTCCGGGATCGAGGGAGAACCGGGAGTTGGTGACTTGGCCGATGGCCGTCAGGATGATGAGGGGGACGGTCCGGACGTCGCGGTAGCGGGAGAACGGCCGCGCGCTCCGAATCTGCCCGGCCGCCTCGAAGCCGGCCGTGTCCGTTTCCATCATCACGTCCAGGATGACCAAGTCCGGCTTTTCGGCCAGCAGGGTCTTCAGCCCCTCGGCCGCGCTGTAGGCCGCGGCCGTCTCATAGCCTCGGGATTGGAGGACCTGGGAGAGGCTCTCGACGAGGTCCTTGTCGTCGTCGACGATGAGGATTTTCTTGGCCATGATCCCCCCTTAATCCTTGATCAGCTTGTAGATGACGTTGCGCTCCTCCCAAGCCTTGTTCCGGAGGTACGCGTCGATCGGGAATTCCACCTGTTTGAGCTCCACGGGGGCGGATTTCTGCGGGACGAGGCCCAGGGCGAGGGCCACGCCGTAGATGATCGCCTCCGGGCGGGGCGGGCATCCGGGGATGAGATAATCGACGGGGACGGCCGTCGCCCCGCCGCCGGTGACGTTGTACGTGTCGAACCAGCAGCCGCCGCCGGCCGCGCACGACCCGACCCCGAAGACGAGCTTGGGGGCGGGAATCGCCTCATACGCCCGCTTGACCAGGGGAAGGGTCGGCCGGGTCACCGCCCCGGACAGGAGCATGACGTCGGCGTGGCGGGGCGAGCCGACGAGCTTGATCCCGAACCGCTCGACGTCGTAATACGGCGTGAGGACGTTGAGGATCTCGATGTCGCAGCCGTTGCACGCGCCGCTGTTGCAGTGATAGAGCCACAGGGACTTGGGAAAGGCTTTCGCCGCCGCCCGGGCAAAGAGAGCCGCCATCATAAACCTCCGATCTTTTCAGGGCGCCGGTACGCCTCGGTCTCGGCCAGCGCCTCCGGGGCCATCCGGTCCGTCGTCCTCCGGAGGACGGTCCGGGCCTCGAGGCTGTCATAGCGGTAGCCCCGAAGGTCCAGCTTGTCGATCGCATTCTTGATTTCCATGTCGAAGCACCGCCCGCACCGGTTGCAGGTCAGCATGAACAGCTCGACCGTCTGGCTGACATCCTCCCGCCGGCCGGCGGCCAGCTCGAACTCCGGCGACATCACGATCGCCTTTTCCGGGCAGAGATCGGCGCACCGTCCGCAGTAGGTGCACCGCGATCCGTCATAGAGAAGGACGCGGATTTCCTGGCAGAGGTCCCGCAGGAGGATCGTCCGGGCCGGACAGTGGTTGGCGCACCCGCCGCAGCCGATGCACTTCGTGTGATCCCAGACCGGCTGGCCGCGGAATCCCCGGGGGACGGGTTTCTTGACGAAGGGGTATTTCAGGGTCACCGTCCCGGGACTCAGGGCCAGGACGATTTGCTTGATCTTGCTGGTCAGCCACATGATTCTTCCTCTTCTTTCACCGTCCGAGCACTCCTAAACCGACGGCCGCGAGGGCGGCCACGATCAGGACGGCGTAATAGCGGACGGCCTGGTCGATCCGGAGCCGGGGATTCGTCGCCCCGACCAGGGCGATGAGGACGAAGACGACGGCCATGGCCAGGAGCTGGACGAGGATGTCGAGGGCGTAGACGCCGGTCCGCAGGAACGGCAGGAACACCGAGACGAACAGCCAGGCGTAAAACATCCGCTTGATCATTATCGCATATTTGAAAAGGGCCAGGTGAGGGCCGGAGTATTCGATGAACGGACCTTCCAGCAGCTCCACCTCGGCCTCGGCGATGTCGAACGGCTGGCGGGCGACGAACGCCTGCAGAGCGAGCAGGTAGACGACCAGCATCAGGGCGGACGAAAGTCCGAAGGCCGCTCCGGCCGCCGCCGGCGCGGCCGCGGCCAGGCTCAGGCTCTTGATTTTCACCGCCCCGAGGATCAGGGTCATGGCCAGGACCGGCTCGACCATGATCATTGTGATCATCTCCCGGCTGGCCCCGATCAGGCCGAAGGTGTTGCGGCCGGCCAGGGCGCCGAACAGGACCGAGGCGCCGGCGAGGGTCAGGAGGTAAATGACGACGGTCGCGTCCATCCATCCGGCCAAGACGCCCGCCCGTCCGCCGAAGGGGATCACGGCCACGACCGCCAGGGTCGCGGCGAAGGCCAGAACGGGGGCCAGCCGGAACGGCCAGGTTCCGGCGGCGTCCAGGCGTTCCTTGCCCAGAAGCTTGAACAGGTCGAAATAGGGCTGGATGACCGGAGGGCCCTGCCGCGACTGGACCTTGGCCGTGAGCTTCCGGAGAACGCCGTCGAACAGCGGCGCGAGCAGGAGGAAAAGAATCACGTTGAGGAACGGGATGACGTAGCTCATGAGCGACTCCGGGAAAGACGGTCCATTTCTTTTTTGCTCCACACGCGTCCGCGTCCCGAGCGGCGGTCGACGACCGCGACCCGGTCGGTGCAGGAGAAGCACGGGTCGATGCTCCCGAGGATGATCGGGAAATCGGCGAACTGGTTGTCCTGGAGCATGCGGGGAATGCCCTGGAGGTTGGTGTACGTCGGGGCCCGGACCCGCCACCGTTCCGGCCGGTTCTCCTCCCCCGTCAGGACGTAATGAAAGGATTCGCCCCGCGGCGCCTCGACCATCGACCAGCCGGGCCGGAGGGCGGGAAGGGCTTCGGCCGCCTCGGTCAGGACGGGGCCGTCGGGCATCCGCTCGAGGGCCTGGCGGATGAGCTTGATGGATTCGAAAAGCTCGGCCAGGCGGACGACGATCGTGCCCCAGACGTCGCCGTCCGGAACGACCGGGACGGCGAACGACAGCTCGTCGTAAGCGGCATACGGATGATCGCGCCGGGCGTCGATGTCGACGCCACGGCCCCGGGCCGTCGGCCCCAAAAGGCTCCAGAGAACCGCTTCCTCCCTCGGAACGTGCCCGACGCCTTTCGTTCTCCGGTGGATCAGCGTATCCCCGACGATCGCCTTTTCGAAGGAGACCAGCTCGGCCTCGAGGCTCTTGAGGATGGCCAGCGTCTCCGTCTTGATCTCGGGGGTGATGTCCCGGCGCACGCCGCCGACGATCACCATGCCGTACGTCTTGCGGTTGCCGGTGATTTTCTCGGCCAGCCACATGACCTGCTCCCGGATCCGCCAGGCGTGCATGAAGACGGTGTCGTAACCGATGAGATGGCCGGCCACGCCGATGAGCAACAGGTGGGAGTGGAGGCGCTCAAGCTCCAGGCAGACGACCCGGATGAATTCCGCCCGGCGGCTGATCGCCAGGCCGGCGGCCATTTCCACGGCCTGGCAATAGGCGACGGAATGGACGGAGCCGCAGATGCCGCAGATCCGCTCGGCGATGAAGGGAACTTCGTTGTAGCTGACCTGCGTCTGGCACAGCTTCTCGATGCCCCGGTGGGCCATGAAGCCGCGGTAATCGCAATGCTTGATCGTCTCGCCGTCGACATAGACGGCGAAATGGGCCGGCTCGTGGAGGGTCGCGTGGAACGGGCCGACCGGAACGATCGTCGTCCCGGGCGGCGCCTCGTCGAGCTGGTAGGCGACGTCCTCGGCCGCGGGAGGGATGAGGTTGTACGGAACCTCCCGCCGGAGAGGGTAAATCCCGTCCGGCCAGTCGTCGGCCGTGACGAGCTTTTTCGGCTTCGGGTGGCCCGGGAAGTTCATTCCCAAAAGATCGCGGCATTCCCGCTCCGACCAGCCGGCGGCCGGAATGTCCGGAGTGATCGAGTCGAAGTCCGGATGATCGGCCGGCGCGGCCGTCCGCAGCCCGACGGTGAAATGGTCGCCGTCGAAGGCGAAGAAATGGATCAGGCCCAACGTCCCGTTCCGATGACGGTCGTCGGTGCCGACCCCGACCTGGTAGCGGCCGCCGGCTCCGACGAGCCGGTTGGCCGCGTCCCGGAGCCGGGACGGGTCGATGTCGATAAACAGGCGGCCGGGCGCGGCCGGGCTCGATCCGCCGACGGCGCCGCCGAATTCCGCCTTGAGAGCTTCGAAGATTTTTTCTGGAGTCATGACTCACCTCCGCCGGTCCAGCGGAAGAAATGTTTCAGGGCGGCGAACATCCCGCGGTCGACGTACCGGTTCTTCCCGTCGAGCTGCTGGTAGCCGCACAGCCAGGTGGGGACGGTCCGCGTCTTCGATCCCGCCGAGCGGCGCAGGAGCGCGGCCGCCAGGATCGCGACGACAAGCAGCCCCAGGATAAGAAGGGGCATCAGCGCGCTGAAATGCCCGGCGGCGGCCTTGCCGATACCCGGGACGGCCGCCAGGCCGGCCGCCCGCTCCGCGGCCGACGACACCCCGCCCAGGAACAAGGACGGGGCCAGGCCCTGGAGAATCACCAGGATTCCCAGGATGATTTCCGGCAGCAGCATCGGAAGCGGGACCTCGCGGATTTGTTTCCGGGCCGTTTCCTCCGCCCCCGAGGCGGTGAAAGCCAGGCCGAAAAACTTGACGTAGCAGGCCAGGGTGACGGCGCTGGTGAACAGGGCGATGATTCCGAACAGGACGAGAACGGGGGAAACCGCGCCGGAGAGAAGGGCGGCCGAGATGATCGTTTCCTTGGAAGCGAAGCCGCTGGTGGGCGGCATCCCGGAAATCGACAGCGAGGCGATCGCGGCGATGACGGCGCTCGCGGGCATGAGCGTGATCAGGCCGCCGAGCTTGTTCAGGTCCTTCGTCCCGGCCGCGTAATGCAGGTTGCCGGAAATCAGGAAGAGGAGGCCCTTGACGGCGGCGTGGTTGACGGCATGGAAGAGAGCGCCGAGAAGGGCGACCGCGGCCAGGGCCCGGAGGGCCGGGTCGGAGGCGGTCGAGGCCCAGAGAGACACGCCCAGGGCCAGGACGATGTAGCCGACTTGGCCGATCGAGCTGAAGGCCAGCAGCCGCTTGGCGTCGCTCTGCTTGACCGACTGGAGCGTCCCGACAAACAGGGTCAAGACGCCGATCGCGGCCAGGGCGGGGCCCCAGAAGCGGGGATTGAACGCGGCCGCGGACGGAGCCAGGCAGAAAAACACCCGGAACAGGCCGAAGACGCCGATCTTGAGCATCGCCCCCGACAACAAGGCGTTGGCCGGCGCCGGAGCGGCCGCCTGGGCGTCGGGCAGCCAGATCCGGCCGAGGGGAAAGACGCCCGCCAGGAATCCAAAGCCCAGAACGAACAGGGTCATAACGATGACAAAGCCGGCTCCGTCCATCGCCTGGACTTTTTGGCCGAGAGCCTGGAGGGATTCCCCCAAGCTTCCGCCGGCCGCGAGGCCTCCGGCGATCACCAGGAGCCAGGCGGCTTCCATCAGAACGAGAAACTTGCCGGCGGCCCGGACGGAGGCCGCGTTTTTCTCGAAACGGATCAGGAAAAAGGACGCGACGGCCATGACCTGCCAGGCGATGGTGAATCCGGCCGAGAGGTCGTTGACGACGACCAGGCCGGCCATCCCCAGGACGAACAGGGGCAGGGCGGCGTAAAATCCGCCCAGGCGGCGTTCGGCCGGAAAACGGTCCGCGTACCGCACGGCATAGATCGCGCTCATGGCCGCCAGGAAGGACACGATGACGAGAAACAAGCCGGCCAGGCCGTCCAAGAGGATCGGAACCGCGATCGGGCCGAGGGAAACGGTCCGGGCCGCGGCCATGCCGCGGCCGAAAACAGCCCCGGCGCCGAGGACCAGGAAGACGGCCGCGGCCGCGGCGGTCAGAACCAGGTGAACGATTCCGGCCGCCCGACGCCGCCGGGACAACAGGGGGGCAACCAGGGCGGCGAGAAGGAGAAGGCCGAAGGCGGCCCAAAGAGCCGGAGAAATCGGGGTGCTGAGCGTGGACATCAGATCGTCTCCCCCAGGGTTTTGATTTGCCGATACGTATAGACCGGGCCGTCGGTGCAGACCAGGGTCCGGCCGATCGCGCAATGCTGGCACTTGCCGATCCCGCATTTCATGTGGCGCTCCAGCGTCGAGATGATGCATTCGTCCTTGAGGCCGCGGCGGGACAGCTCCCCGATCACGGCGTTGAACATGACCGGAGGGCCGCAGACGAAGGCCGTCGTGCCGTCCACCGGCACCTTGGCTTTTTCAATCAGGGTATGGACGAACCCGACCTCGCCCGTCCAGCCGGGCTCCTCCCGGTCGATCGTGACATACGTCTCGAATCCCTCCGTCCTCCGCCATTCGTCGATGAGCGGACGGTACATCAGCTCTTTCGACGACTTGGCGCCGTAGAGAAGGATGATCCGGCCGAACTTCTCCCGGTGGAGGAGGGCATGAAAGATCGAGGACCGGAGCGGGATCAGGCCGATGCCGCCGGCCACATAGATGAGGTTCCGGCCCGCCATCTCCTCGAACGGAAAGCCGTTGCCGAACGGGCCGCGGAGGCCGATCTTGTCCCCGACGCCCAGGGCGTGAAGGGCGGAGGTGACCTTGCCGACGTTCCGGACGGAAAGATGACGGCGGTCCTTCTCCGGGCTCCAGGGCAGGGAAACGGCGAATTCGCCGGCCCCGAACACGGTGCACATCACGAACTGGCCCGAACGGATGGAAAAGGAGCGCTCGAGCTCCGGGTCCTCGAAGCGGAAATAGAAGGTTTTGACGTCCTCGATCTCGTCCCGGATCTCCGTCAAGACGGCCGGAACCGGAACGGCGACCGCGGCGGCGTTTTTTCTCTTGTCCATGGCTTACTTCCCCGTGATCTCGCGCCGGATCGCGGTGACGACATTGGCCATCCCGATGTCGCCGGGGCAGACCCGGACGCAGCGGCCGCAGCCGACACAGCCCGGCCGGAGGTATTTTTTCGATTGAGAAAACGAAAGCTTGCAGAAGAATCTTTTGTTCCGCCGGTCCTCGACGGGCCGGCGGGGGTTGTGCTCCCCGGCCATCCGGGCGTAGCCCTCGAACGAGCAGGAATCCCAGGTCCGGAGCCGCTCGGTCGTCCCGTCCCGGCGGTTGACATCCTCGATGTTGAAGCAGGAACAGGACGGACAGACGAACGAGCAGGCCCCGCACTCGAAGCACTGCTGGCCGATGTATTCCCAGGTCTCGTTCTTGACGAAACCGGTCGTCAGGCGGTTGACCGCCCGGGATATCCAAGCCTTGTTCTCGACCGCCGCCGCCTCGAACCGCGAGATCGAGCGGTCGATGACCTCGTCCCGCCGCCGGCCGGCGTCCGGCCCGGCCGGAGGCAGGCTCAGGGACGCGGCCAGCTCGCGGCCGGCGTCGCTCCCGGCCTCGAACAGGTAAGCCTCGCCGAGGTCGGTCAGGTTGACGTCATATCCCTCGCGGGCCGCCGGACCGCTGTCGGTGCAGACGCAGAAACACTGGGCGAAGGGGCTGACGCACGTGACGGAGACGAGAAACATCCGCCGCCGGTGGGCCCGGTAGAATTCATCGACGAATTCCTGGCCGAGGAAGAAGCGGTCGAAGCAAAGAAGACCCGTCAGGTCGCAGGACCGGATCCCGACGAGGGCCTTCGGCCGGACGAGATCCTCCGGAACGATCCGAAGATCCTTGGTTTCCCGGTCATAGGCATAAGAAAGGATGCGCTCCCAGTGGGGGAAGACCGCGAACTTGGGAGAATTGGCCGGGATCGGGGCGTCCAGCCGGATCGACGAGGAATCGGCCGCCTTATCGAAAAACACGTCCCCGGAAACCGGATGGACCTGGGGGCCGTACATCTCGAAGCGGGCGGACAGGGCGGAGAGAAAGCGGGGAACGTCGGATTTGGCCAGAAGATACATGGTCACACCTTTTCCAGGCGGACGGGGATGACGGCATCCTCGCCGTATTCGACCGCGTCCGCGTGAGGCACGAGAAAATCCGGGATCATCGAACCCACGAAATAGGGCGCGTACACCGTCCCGGGCGGCACTTCTTCCGAGACCCGGGCCAGCGGAGTCATGGATCCGCGGGCCGAGACGACCCGGACGGGACGCTTGTCCCGAAGGCCCAGGGCGGCCGCGTCGTCGGGATGAACCTCCACCAAGCCCCGGGGATAGAGAAGAAGGAGGGCGTTGTATTCCCGCCGGGGGATGAAGGTGTTTTTCATGATGTTGTTCAAGTGCCAATAGAAATAAGACCGGCCGGCCATCAGGCGGAAGGGGAATTCGGCCGGGGCCGGCTCGGCGGCGGCGGAAAAGGCGCCGTTGAGGGGGACGAAGCGAAGGCGGCTTTGGTCCGGTCCGGATCCGCCCGGCCACTGCCATCCGCCGAACCGGGATTCCAGGGCCGGGTGGGCCGCCCCGTGATATTCCGGAATCATCCGGGTGATCTCCTCCTGGACGTCGGCCGCGGACCGGTAGGGCCAGGCCTGTCCCCGCCGGGCCGCCAAATCGGCGTAAATCCGCCAGGGCGGGCGGGCCTCGAACCGGGGCTCAATCTTGCGGCGGTTGAGCTGGATTCTCCGCTCCGTATTGGTGTACGTTCCGTCCGTCTCGGCGTAGGTCGTCGTCGGGAGGACGACATGGGCCGTTTCCTTGAACGGGTTGGCGTACGCTCCGAGGTAGAGAACGAACTCGAGCGACTTGATCCGGCCGGCCAGAAGCTCGATCTCGGGATCATGGTCGACGACCACCAGGGCCTTGAGTCCGGAGGAAGCGTCGGCCAGGAGGCTTTCGACCGAACGGCCGCGCCCGGCGTTGACGTCCTTCCCCCAGCTCCGGGCGAAGGACGAGGCCGCGGCCTCGTCCGGAAGCCGACGCCAGCCCGGCAGAACGTCCGGAGCGGCGCCCATGTCGTTGACCCCGGCCAGGTTGGAAACGCCGGTCACGGGAAGGATCGCGCATCCCTCCCGGCCGGCCTTTCCGGCGGCCAAGAACAGGTTGAAAATGAGGGCCGTGGTTTCCCGGGTCAATCCGGTGATCCCGGTCGAAAAGATGATGACGGCCCTCCGGGCGGAAGCCAGGCGGCGGGCGACGTCCCGGATCTTGTCGAACGGAAGGCCGGTCCGGGCCTCGAGGCCGGCGGATTCGAGACCCTCCAGGGATTTGCGGAATCCGTCAAAGCCCGCCGGCGCTCCCGACGCCGAATCCGGCGGATGGTCTTCGAGGAGGGCCTTGGCCATGGCGGCCATGACGATGTTTTTCGTTCCCGGCTTGTTCTGCAGGTGCGTCCCGCTGAGCTTGGCCATCTGGGTGAGGCGCGTGCTGAGCGTGACGACGTCCGCCCCCCCGCGGGCGGCGAAATGAACGTCGCTGGCGATGATCGGATTCTGCCGGGTCAGGTCGGTGCCGACGACGAAGATGAAGTCCGCCTTCCGAATGTCGGCGATCGAACCCAGGGCGCCCGGCCGGCCGGTTCCTTCCCTTAAAACTTCGGCCGTCGTCGGATACCAGACGTCGGACAAGACGCTGATGTTGGCCGAGCGGAAGACCCCGCGGGCCAGCCGGACCAGGGCGTAGGCGTCCTCGTTGGAGGATCGGGGCGAAGCCCAGAAGCCGATCTCCTCTCCCGAAAACGCCCCCAGGCGGGCGGCGGCTTCGTCGAGCGCCTCATCCCAAGAAACGGGAGTCAGCCCTCCGCCTTTGCGGACAAGAGGGCGGGGAATCCTCTCCTCGGTGTTGAGAAGCTCGTGGATGTGCCAGCCCCGGCCGCACAGCCGGCCCCGCCCGACGGGATGGGAGGACGAGGGGAACACCCCGCGGATCGTCCCTTCCTCCACCTGGAGCATGTGGCCGCATCCTGTTCCGCAGAAATTGCATATCCCGGTTTGATAGCTCATGACCGCTCCTCGTCCTCCCTCCTCGGGGGAAGGACGTTGATCGATGTTCCGTCCCCGGCGGTCCGGGCGGCCGAAATCGAGTCTTCAAGACACTTCGGCCCGACAGAAGGTTCTAGGAATTGGATAAGAGGAAAATCCTAGGTGCCAATCTAGCAAATCTCGTGAAGAAAGTAAAGGGGGTGTTTGACAGAACCGGCCGAAGCGGATAAAGTGAATTTTCTAAAGGAGAAAAAACCTCGTCCGATCTCATTCCCGTCCGGAGAACGCCATGAAAAAATCATTCCGCGCCTTGGCGCTCGGGCCTGTTTTGCTCTGCCTCGCCGCTTCGGCGGCGTCCGGCGCCGTGGGCCGGCCCGGTGATTTTCAGTTCGGCCACTTGACAATTTTCAACGGCTTGTCCCAAGGCTCGGCCATGGCCATGGTCCAGGACGAACGGGGGTTTCTCTGGATCGGGACGGAGGATGGGTTAAACCGCTACGATGGGTACGGCTTTAAGATCTATCGTCCGACGGGGGGGCCGAACGGTCTCTCCGACAGCCTCATCAACACTCTATTCCTGGACTCCAAGAAGACGCTGTGGGTCGGGACGATGAGGGGCCTGAACCGGTATGACCGGGACCGCGACGACTTCACCCAGTTTCATCCGCATCCGGCCAATCCGCGGAGTCTGAGCCACGACTACATCACGGCCCTCGCCGAGGACGCCGACGGAATCCTCTGGATCGGAACAGCCGGGGGAGGATTGAATTCCTTCGATCCGGCGTCCGGCGAATTCCGGGCCTTCCTCAGCCGAAGGGCCGAACCCAAAACTCTCAGCCATGACGAAATCCTCTCCCTCTGCCGCGACGCCGCGAATTACTTGTGGGTGGGCACGGCCGACGGATTGAACCGCTTCAATCCGCGCTCCGGCGAATCCGTCCGCTTCAACCATGATCCGGGCAACCCCCACAGCTTGAGCCACAACCGCGTCCTGGCCCTCTACCAGGACGGCAACGGGATGCTCTGGGTGGGAACGGCCAACGGCCTCAACCGGTTCGATCCGGAGACCGGGCGTTTCTCCCGTTATTTCAATTCCACCCGGGATCCCCGGAGCTTGAGCGACAATTACGTGACAGCCGTCTTCCGCGACCGCCTGAAACGGCTCTGGGTCGCGACCCAGAACGGCCTCAACCTGTACGATGAGGCGGCCGACGATTTCTTCGTTCTCCGCAACGATCCGACGGATCCCAAGAGCCTGGCCTTCGACGACGTCTACAGCTTATTCGAGGACCGGACGGGCGTCCTTTGGGTGGGAACCCGCGGCCGCGGCATCGACAAGCTGGCCGCGGAAAATTCCCGCTTCGCCCTGTACCAGCCCCGGCGCGGCAATCCCCGGAGCCTGGGATCGGGTTACGTCCGGGCCATCGCCGAAAGCCCCGACGGCGGCGTTCTGTATGTCGGGCTCCAGGACCGGGGCGTGGACGCCATCGACCGGGCCACGGGCGAATACACCCATCTCCGCCGCGTCGAGGGCGTCGACAACTCGCTCAATTCCGAACTCGTCTACGCCCTCGCCGTCGACGATTCGGGAACCCTTTGGATCGGTACCTACGGCGGCGGATTGAATTCCTATGACCCGCGGACCAAGACGTTCCGGCATTACGTTCACGATCCGGGCGATCCGCAAAGCCTCAGCTATAACGACGTCCGGTGTCTGGCCGTCGACGGTCCGGATCGGCTTTGGGTCGGGACGGACGGCGGCGGCTTGTGCCTGCTCGACCTCCGCGCCCGGAGGTTTATCCGCTACCGGAACGATCCCGGCGACCCGGCAAGCTTAAGCCACAACCAGGTCCGCTCCCTTCACCTCGATCACGCCGGAACCCTGTGGGTCGGGACGTTCGGCGGCGGGTTGAACCGCTTCAACCGGGAAACCGGCGGCTTCGCCGTCTGGCGGCACGATCCGGCCAAGGCCTCGGCCACCCTCTGCGGCGATTTCATCCCCAACATGGCCGAGGATTCCCGGGGACGGCTGTGGATCGGGACGACGGCCGGCTTGAATCTCTTCAATCCGGCCGACGGGACGTTCGAGTGCTACACCGAGGAGAAGAACGGTCTTCCGAACAACGCGATCTACGGCGTCCTCGTCGACGAGGAGGACTCGGTCTGGGTTTCCAGCAACCGGGGCTTGGCCCGATGGAACCCCCAAACGAGGGCTCTGAAAACATACGACATCTCCGACGGACTCCAAAGCAATGAGTTCAACGGCGGAGCGAGGTACCGGGCGAAATCGGGAGAAATGTTCTTCGGCGGAACCAGCGGGCTCAGCGCCTTCTTCCCGGCCAACCTCAAGGACAATCCTTTCCGGCCCGAGGTCGTCATCACCAATTTCGAGGTCTTCAACAAGCCGGTCCCCGTCGGCGGCGAGGTGAACGGCCGGATCCTCCTCGATAAATCGATCACTGAAACGACCGATATCGACCTCCGGTTCCGCGACCGGGTCATCACCTTCGAGTTCGCCGCCCTTCATTACGTCGCGCCTGAAAAGAACCGTTACGCCTACATCATGGAGGGCCTCGACACCGGCTGGCAGGAAGTCCAGGGCCGCCGGTTCGTGAGCTATATGAATCTCGATCCCGGCCGTTACGTCTTCCGGGTGAAAGCCTCCAACAACGACGGCGTTTGGAACGAAGAGGGGACGGCGGTCCATCTCCGGGTCATTCCGCCGTTCTATATGATCCGCTGGATTCAAGCGCTGGCCGTCCTGCTGGCGGGTTTGGCGATCTATGGGGCGGTCCGCAAGCGCATCCGGAACATTCACCGTCGGACGATCGAGCTGGAGGAGAAAGTCCAGGAACGGACCGCCGAATTGAAAAAGGCCGAGGGCGAGGCCCGCGAGGCCAACCGGGCCAAAAGCGAGTTCCTGGCCAACATGAGTCACGAGATCCGAACGCCGATGAACGGCATTTTCGGCATGACCGAGCTGGCTCTCGAAACCGATCTCTCCCCCGACCAGCGCGAGTACATGGAAGCGGTCAAGGCATCGGCCGATTCCCTCATGACGATCATCAACGACATTCTCGACTTCTCGAAAATCGAGGCCCAAAAGATCGAGATGGAGAAAATCCCTTTCCACCTCCGGGACACGGTCCACGCGGCCGTGACCGGCGTCGCCCTCCTGGCCGAACGGAAGAGCCTCGAGCTGGCCTATTCGATCCCGGGCACCGTCCCCGACGGGCTGATCGGCGATCCGGGCCGGTTCCGGCAGATCCTGACCAACCTCTTGAGCAACGCCATCAAGTTCACGAACGAGGGCGAAGTCGTCGTTTCCATCGACGCGGCCCGGCGGGCCGATGATCAAGTCTGGCTCCGCGTCCAGGTCAAGGACACCGGCATCGGAATCCCGCCCGACAAGCAGCGCCTCATTTTCGAGGCCTTCTCCCAAGCGGACACGACCACCACCCGAATGTTCGGCGGGACCGGGCTGGGCTTGGCGATTTCCACCCAGCTCGTCGCCCTGATGAAGGGAAAGCTCGAGGTCGAAAGCGAGATCGGCCGGGGCAGCACGTTCTTCTTCACCGTTCCTTTCGGCCTTCATCACGAGGAAGGGAAGGCGGTCACGCCGCTCCGTCTTTCGGACCTGAAGGACCTGCCCGTCCTCGTCGTGGACGACAACGCCACGAACCGGAGGATCCTCCACGAAATGCTGTCCCACTGGGGGATGAGGCCGGTGACCGTCGACGGCGCCCAGGCCGCCCTTCTGGCGCTCCAGCAGGCCCGCCTCGAGGGACGCCCGTTCCGCTTGATGCTGACCGACGCGAACATGCCCGAGATGGACGGCTTCGACCTGGCCGCCCGGATCAAGGAAGAGCCCCATTACAAGGACATGCTCATCATGCTGCTGAGCTCCTCGGGATTCCGGGGCGATTCCAGCCGCTGCCGGGATCTCGGCCTGGCCGCATATTTAACAAAACCGGTCAAGCAGTCGCTTCTCCTCGACGCGGTGATGATGTCGCTGGGCGACAAGGAGGCTCCCGCCGGCCAAGCCCGGTTGATCACCCGCCACTCCATCGCCCAGAACCGTTCCCGTTATTCCGTCCTCCTGGCCGAGGACAACATCATCAATCAAAAGCTGGCCGTCAAAATCCTTGAAAACCGAGGCCACCGGGTGACGGTCGTCGAAAACGGCGAGGAGGTGCTGGACGCCCTGGAGAAGGGCCCGTTCGATCTCATCCTGATGGATGTCCAGATGCCGATGATGGACGGCTTCCAGGCCACCCGGGAAATCCGGCGGCGGGAGGTCGCCACGAAGGCCCACCAGCCGATCGTCGCCATGACCGCCCACGCCATGGTCGGGGACCGGGAGAAATGCTTGGAGGCGGGGATGGACGGCTATATCTCCAAGCCTCTCAAGCCGCTCGATCTTCTCCGGACGATCGACGAAATTCTGGCGCGTCGTCCGCGCGAGGAAGAAGAGGAACCGGTTCTTCCGGTCGAGGAGGACAACGAGGAGCCGCGTCCCTCCTGAGGATACCGGGACGTGATTCCCGGGCCGGCGGACACCAAGGAAAAGGAACGGCCGCCGGCCGGACGAATCACCGCCCCGCCAGCGCGCGGTAAAGACGCTCGGGAGAGGCGCCGAAGGATGCGGCCAGATCCTCCAAGCTCCGGGACGGATCGTCGACCCGCCAACCGGCCCGGGCCAGGCGTTCCATGGCGTCCTCCACGGACACGGGGACGCTCCGGCAAAGCTCGGCCAGACTCATCCCGGCGGCCTCGGCCGACGGGGGGGAAACCGTGACGGCCAGGGCGCCCTGCTTGATCGCCGCCCGGGCGTCCATCAGCCTCCACAGCGGCTTCCACCGGAGGACCGCCCCGGCCGTCAGGACGACGACGATGAGCGTCGCGGCCAGGCATTCGGTTTTCGCCCCGGAAAGAGCCGAAGCCCTCCGGCGGAGATAGCCCCAAAGAGCTCTCCAATTCAGGATGACATGCAGGACGGCGAACGCCATCAAGGCGACGACGATCAGCGTATGCACCCCTTCCCAGCTCTTTTTATCGAGGCCGAGAACGGACCAGCCGCTCCAGGCGGCCACGCTTCCTTCCGGACGGAAATACATGACGATCCCGGAAACGGCGGCCGCCAGGAAAGACCAGAGGAGTCCAAAAGAGGCGAACGCCCGGCTGCGGAAGCGTTTTCCGGCTGGTTTCGAAGCGGTTGCGGTCATGATTTTCCTCCTCCGGACTGTCCTGAATCCAGCCCGGGCGTTCGTTTATCGAGATGCAGGCGGATTAAATAGAGAACGGTGCACAGATGGCTGATCCCTCCGATGAACCGTTCCTTGACCGGCCCTTTGGGAATTCCTTCGATCGATTCCCGGATTTCGGCCATCGCCGCCTCGACGGCGGCCAAGCCGGCCTGAAGCTCGTCATCCGAAAAGCGGCCGGAGAGAACCCCGACCCGGCCCGGATTCTGAAAGACTCCGCGATAAAATTCCCGCTCCGCCGGGGACAACCGCCGGATCAGACGCTCCGTGACGCAGAGCCGGACGAGGGCGTATCCCGCCAGGACGGATTCGCGGTCCCGGTTGCAGCTTGTGTCGGGATGCCGCCGGAAATAGGCTTCCCCCAGCTCGATCATTTCCGCGGCGTCGAGGACGAAATCGCCGCCGAGCGCCTCGACGGCATGCCGGAAGGCTTCCGCATCGGGGCAACGACTGTATAATTCTCCGAGCATCGGGTTAGAGGGAAAGCCCCCGCCCCGTAAGGACGGGCTCTTCAGCTCTTGGCGATCCGCCCCATGACGGCCAGGAGCAGGTCGAAATTGACCGGTTTCTGGAAGATGCCGCTGAAGCCGAGATGGCCGAATCCCACGGTTTCGGCCGTCGAGTCTCCGATCGAGCTGAGGAGGAAGATGGGGACGTCCGGCCGCTCCTTGCGCATGATCTTGGCGGCTTGGGCCCCGGCGTCCAGGTCCTCCATCATCATGTCGCACAGCACCACGTCCGGACGGCTGCGGCGGAAGGCGGCCACGCCGTCCTTGCCGCTGTAGGCGACCTCGGTTTGAAAACCGACCGCTTCGAGAACCGCTTTCACCGAATCACAGATCGCCGGATCGTCGTCGATGATGAGCACTTTTTTCGGATCGGACATGGCCACCTCCGAGAAACGGACGTCGGGCTTATTCTACTCGATCGACCGGCCGAAATCCAGACCGCCGATGGACGGAGGAAAGGCGGTTCAGTTACAATACCCGCGCCGGCGACGGACATTCCTCAAGGACGGAACTCATGAACACGGGAAGAAGGATTTCTCGGGCGGAACGGCTCTGGGGCGGTCTTCTCGCCGCGGCTCTCCTGGCCGGGACGGCGGCCGCTTCCCAAACGGGCGAGATCCGGGGCAAGGTCCTCGATGAAAGCGGCCTCGGCCTTCCCGGCGTGGAAATCCGGGCGGCGAGCCCGGCCCTCCAAGGCGCCCGGACCGTTTTTTCGGGACGGGACGGCTCGTTTCATTTCCCCCTCCTCCCCGTCGGGACGTATTCCCTGACCTTCAAGCTCGCCGGCTTCACCACGATCGTCCAGGAGGCGGCCATCGTCCGGCTCGGCTTGACGACGACCCTGACCGTCCGGATGCCCCAGGCGGCCTTGGAAACGGAAGTCGTCGTCACGGCCGAAACCCCGCTGATCGACCGGTCCTCCACCGACACCTCCACCCGGCTGGGGGCGGCCGACCTGGAAAAAATCCCGGCCCAGAACCGGACGGTCGTGGACGTCGTCAAGTTCACGCCCGGGGCGGCCGGCATCCGGGCCGACACGCGGCGGGGCACGTCGACCGAGGGTCAGCCCAGCTTCCGCGGGGCGGGGGCGGAGGGCAACAACTGGGTCATCGACGGCCTGGCCGTCAGCGGAGTCCGGATGAAGGATTCCGGGGTCAATCTTAATTACGATTCGCTCGAGGAGATCCAGATCATCTCCGATCCGTTCTCCCCCGAATTCGGCTCGTCCTACGGCGGCATCATCAACATGGTCACGAAAAGCGGGGGAAACCGGTTCCACGGCGAAGCCAGCCTGCTGATCGAAAACAGGCATCTTCAGGCGGCCCGCCAATCCCAGCTTTCGGTCGTCAGCGAGCCGGACGCCTTCAACAACACGAGCGCTTATGTCAATCTCGGCGGTCCGATCCTCAAGGACAAGCTTTGGTTTTTTCTTTCCAACGATTACCAGTCGCTGACCGAGGAGACGAAGGAGGCGGCCTTCGGCTACCTGGCCGTTCCGGGCGGACGGAGAACGATCGGCCGCGACAACATCTTCGTCAAGCTGAGCTTCGCCCCTCACGCCGATCACGGCCTTTCCCTGACGTTCCTCCGGGACCAGTCGTTTCCCCAGAGGGGAGGGATCGGGCTTCCCGAGATGAACGAGGAAAAGCGGGTCCGGGACGCCATGTTCCGCCTCAACTACCGGGGCATCCTCAGCCCCCGGACGTTTGTCGAGGCCGGCCTGGGCCGGGTCCGGCGGGACCTGGACACGACGCCGGTCGACGGCGATCTCGGGCCGGCGATGTACTACGTCAAGGACCTGGCCCGCAACGTCCATAATTCCTACGGCAACGTGATCGACGACGAGCGGCGGTTCGACGCCCAGGTGAAGATGACCACCTACTTTGAAACGCCGCGGTTCGGCCGCCACGAGATCACGGCCGGGTTCGAGTACTACGACGTGTCTTCGGATTTCGAGGTGGATTTCAGCGGAAAGAACGAGGATCTCTTCCCCGGCAACGGCTTCGATGTCGGCACGAAATACATCTTCGAAACCCGGAAGGGCGGCGTCGGGGTTCCGTCCGGCTTCTACGAGTACGGGCCGTTCGATTTAATCAACGCCTCGAGGGGGATCGGACTTTTCCTGAAGGACAAGGTTTCCTGGGACCGCTTCACCCTCATGGCCGGCCTCCGCGCTCAAACCCAAGCCTGCTTATCCGATACGGGGGAGACGCTCTGGAGCTGGGGCCTCGGGGATTTTCTCTCTCCGCGGGTGTCCTTCACGGCCGATCTGACCAAGGACGGCCGGAACGTCCTCAAGCTGGCCTGGGGGCGGTTCAGCGACATGATCACGACGATGGCCCTCGGCTTCTTCAATTCCGGAATGGTTCCGACCTATCGTCTCTACCGGTGGGCCGGGCCGGAGTCGCCCGGCGAGGCCGACGTCCACAATCCCGACTTCTGGGCCTTCGAAATCCAGCAGAGCCAAAAATTCGACATCAATCCGCGCCTCAAGCCCGATTTCCAAACGCGCTGGCTTGTCGAATTCGACCGCCGGATCGGGCCGTCCTGGGCGGTCCGGGCCCGTTTCGTCCGGACCACGGCCGACAACCTCCTCGAGCTCCTGATGATCTTCGATCCGCGGACGATCTACCGTTTCCTCTACGACAACTTCGAATACAAGCGCCGGGATTACACCGGATTGGAGCTGGAAATCACCGGGTCGATCGGCCGGCGCCTGTTCCTCAACGCCTCCTATGCCCGTGCCCTGGCCCGGGGCACGAATCCCGGACAATCGGAGACCGGCCGATGGTCCGAGGAGGAAGGCAGCACGTATTACCTGGGGATGTTCGGAAACCATATCTACGTCCCCGACATGCCCGAGCTGGCCGCCCTGAAGGCCTGGGCCGATGCCGCCCTGGCCGGGCTGGGCGGCCGGAACATCGGCGATGAGGGCTGGTACGGGCGTCTCCCCTATTCCGTGGACCACAACGTCAAGCTCAACGCCGTTTACAGCGCCCCGGCCGGCATCCAGGTCGCCGCGGCCTTCGAATTCATTTCCGGCTACCCCTGGGAAAAAACAGGCTACGTCCCGTTTTTCGGAGGATATTACGCCTTCCCGGAAGGCCGGGGCGCGCGGACCACGCCCGCCCATTCCTTCCTGGACGTTTCGATCGAGAAATCCTTCGCCCTGCCGGGCTCGGGGATCTTCGCCGACGCGGCCGTGGCCGTCCGCCTGGACGTCTTCAACGTCTTCAACAGCCAGCGGCCCGTTTCCTACGTCAAGGAGGATACGCCGCTGTTCGGCGACGTTTGGGGACGCCAGCAGCCGCGCCAAGCGCGCTTGTCGGCGAAAATCAAGTTTTAAGCTTTATTCGACGGTCACGGACTTGGCCAGGTTCCGGGGCTGGTCGACGTCCGCTCCCCGCTTGGCCGCGATCTGGTAAGCGAACAGTTGAAGGGGAACGACCGCCAGGAACGGGGTGAGGAGAGGGTGGGTCGCCGGCAAGGGGATCACCGCGTCCACGTGCTCCCGGAGGGCCGCGTCGTTTTCATCGGCCGCCGCGATGACAAAGCCCGCCCGGGCCTTGATCTCGGCGATGTTGCTCCGCATTTTGTCGTAGACCCGGTCGCGGGGGATCAAAGCCATCGTCGGCATCTTCTCATCGATCAAGGCGATCGGTCCATGCTTCATCTCCCCGCCGGCGTAGGCTTCGGCATGAATGTAGGAGATTTCCTTGAGCTTGAGGGCGCCTTCCATGGCCACGGGGTAATTCACCCAGCGCCCGAGATAGAGAAAATGGGAAAAAGCCATGAATTGCTGGGCCAGGTCTTCGATCGCCCCGGCCCGATGGAGGATCCGCTCGACCTTGTGGGGGATGCGCTGGAGCTCCGCGATCACCGCGAGCCGGTCCTCTTTCGTTCCCGCCCCCTTCGCCTGCGCCAGGCCGAGGGCGACCAGGGCCAGGGCGGTCAGCTGGGCGGTGAACGTCTTGGTCGCGGCCACCCCGATTTCCGGGCCGGCGTGGGTATACAGAACGCCCCGGGATTCCCGGGCGATCGATGAGCTGACGGCGTTGGTGACGGCCAGAGTCGCGGCCGCCCTCCCTTTCGCCGCCCGGAGGGCGGCCAGGGTATCGGCGGTTTCGCCCGACTGGGAAATGACGATGACCAGGGCATCCTTGTCGAGAATGAAATCCCGGTATCGGTATTCCGAGGCGTATTCGACGTCGGCCGGGATGCCGGCCAGAGATTCCAGGAAGTATTTCCCGATCAAGCCGGCGTGGGAGGATGTTCCACAGGCGATGATGACCGCCTTCCGGACATCCCGGAAAACCTCGGCCGGGATCCCGGTCTCGGCCAGCAGGACCTCGCCCCGGTCGAGGGAAATCCGGCCCATGAGGGTGTCCCGGATAACCTGGGGCTGCTCGTAGATCTCCTTGAGCATGAAATGCTTGAAACCCTGCTTTTCGACCATGAGGGGACTCCAGGAGATCCTCTCGATTTTCTTTTCAACCGGCGCGCCCTTGAAATCCAGGAAACGGGGGCCGGAGGCATCGATGACGGCCATCTCCCGGTCCTCGAGGAAGGCCACCCGGGAGGTATGGGCCAGGATCGGATTGATGTCCGAGGAGACGATCGTCTCGCCGTCTCCCAAGCCGATGACCAGCGGGGGGCCCATCTTCGCCGCGACGATCCGGCCGGGATCCTTGACCGCGATGGCTCCGACGGCGAAGGCGCCCTCCATCTCGGCCAGGGCCGCCCGGACGGCCTCCTCCAACGATCCGGAGAAATGCTTCTCGACCAGGTGGGCGATGACTTCGGTGTCGGTCTCCGTCCGGAAGACATGACCCTCGGCCTTCAGCTTTGTCTTCAGGGCGAGATAATTCTCGATGATGCCGTTGTGGACGACGACGATCCCGCCCGTGCAGTCGACGTGGGGATGAGCGTTGGCTTCGCTTGGGCACCCATGGGTCGCCCACCGGGTATGACCGAGGCCGTAGGCGCCCTCGATCGGCGTGCGGCCCAGGCACTCCTCCAGAGCGGCGACCTTGCCCCGGACCCGGCAAAGGCGGATGCCTCCACCGCCGGCGACGGCCACTCCGGCCGAGTCGTATCCGCGGTATTCAAGCTTTTTCAAGCCCTCGAGCAAAACGGGGACGACGTCTTTCGGGCCGATATACCCGACGATTCCGCACATGCGAACCCCCTTCCTCGGGGCGGATCATCCCCCGCGCGGGACGGCCGCGCTAGGACTTCGATCCGCCGTTTTTCCCCGCCTGAAGCTTCGCCCTCCGGACCGCCGCCCATCCGGGCTTCTCGACCTGCCGGCCCCGGGCGACGGCCAGGGCGTCGTCGGCGACGTCCTTGGTGATGACCGAGCCGGCCGCGACGTAGGCGCCCCGCCCGATGCGGACGGGAGCGATGAGCTCGCTGCCCGAGCCGATGAAAGCCTTGGCCCCGATGACGGTCCGATTCTTGCGGACGCCGTCGTAATTGCAGGTGATCGTCCCGGCGCCGATGTTGGCCGCCGCGCCGACTTCGCTGTCGCCGAGATAGGACAAATGCATGGCCTTGGAGCCCGGACCGAAATCCGTCTTTTTCATCTCGACGAAATTGCCGACCCGGGATCCGGCTCGAAGCGAGGTCTGCATCCGGATCCGGGCGAACGGGCCGATTCGGACGTCGTCGGCGACGGTCGCATCCTCAATCTCGCTGGAGCCGAGGACATGGACATTGTCGCCGAGGACGGATCGGACGATGCGGGCATGGGGATGGATCCGGCTGTTGCGTCCGATGATCGTCGGCCCCTCGATGACCGCCCCGGGATAAATCACCGTCTCGGCCCCGACGCGGACGTTCCAATCGATCCAGGTGGTCGCCGGGCTCAAAATCGTCACTCCGTGTTCCGCCAGGTCCCGGATCTTGCGCAGGCGGAGCCGGTCGGCCGCTTGTCCAAGGTCGAACCGCGTCTGGATCCGACGGACATCCTCGGGCTCGGGAGCAAGAACGACGCCGACCGGATTTCCGACGGCGGCCAGAAGGCCGAAGGCGGCGGTCAGGTCGGATCCACCTTTCCGGCCCGTCCGGGCGGCCCGGGGCAGAACCCGGTCGAGCGCGCCGGCCTGGAAGACAAACACGCCTGTCGGGACGCGGCGCGGAATCGCCCCCCGGTCCTCTAGAATCGGAATCCGCGCGCTTGAGGGCGGAATTTCGGCGGACTCGGCCCATAACATCGTGCCGGCGTATTTCTTCCGGCGGTGCCGGGAAACGAGATTCCGGAGAACGGCGGGGGGGATCAGGGGGAGGTCGGCGGGGAGAATCAAGACGTCGGCCGCGGCGTTTCCGGCCCATTCCTTCCGGGCCGATTGCACGATCGCGGCCGGATTGCCGGCCTTCGCCTTGGCCGCGACGACCTCGGCGGACAGTCCGGGAATCCCGGTCTTGACGGCTTCGGGATCGAGTCCGGCGACGACCAACCGCTTGGCCCCGGCCCCGGCGGCGGCCGCGGCCGCCCATTCGAGAAGGGTCATTCCCAGGAGGGAATGAAGCGCTTTCGGAGTCGTGGACTTGAATCCGCCTTCGTCTTCCCCTCCCGCTGAAATCAACCCGATCAGGAGGTTATCCATGAATCTTTGGGGTCTGTCTCAAGACGTCTTGGTGATGGCCTTGAACCGTTTGTCTTCCCAGAGGGGAGCGAAGTCGACTTCGTTTTGGGCCAGGATCCGGTAGGCTTTTTCGCCGGCCACGGCCTGGCGAAGGGCCTCGAGGGATTCGTCGAGCCGGCCGCGCCGACACAGGAGATCGGCCTGAAGGTAGAGGAGGCGGGCGTCGGCCGGATCGGACTTCAGGGCTTTTTCGACAAGCTTCAAGGCCTCCTCGGCGGCCCCGGTATTCATTTTATAGACCGCGGCGCTGACGTAATCCTCGGCGGTCTTGAGCGCTGGAATTTCCCGGGGTTCCTTGAAGCGCTCGGCGGCGATCGATTGATAGGTCCGCGCCCGGGCGACTAGGTCGCGTTCAGCCGGGAATTTCTCGATGAATGCCCCGAATGATTCCTGGGCTTTGTCCCACTTCGATTTACGGAACTCCTTCATGGCGTCGCCGTAGGCGGTCAAAGCTTTTTGGTATTCGTCCTTTTTACTTTTTTCTTCTTTCAAAGGGTTCTCTCCGGATCCAAGATGGCGTGTATTTTATCCAAGATCAAGCGGAAAGACAAGAGATCCTCCGCCCTTCATGACGGGATTCCGCCTCGGGGAAGGCGGGAAAAGCCTTCCTTTTTCATTCCCTCGCGGCGGAGAAGAGCTCGTTTTGCGGCCGACGCCCGCCGTCTCGCCGGCGTCGAGACGGAAGACGACTCCGGCCGCTATCCGGCGTTCGATCTCTTTTGAACAGAGGGGCTTAGGCATCCGCTGTTCCCTCCAAGACCGTTAATTCCGGATGGTCGAGAAGATGCCTGACGGCGGCGAAATGGAGGCGGTGGCCGGCCTTGACGGCGCTCACCCGTCCGGCGAGCGGACGGCCGAGCAAGGCGAGGTCCCCGATCAGGTCCAGGAGCTTGTGGCGGACGAATTCGTCGGGAAACCGCAGCGGTCCGTTCATCACCGACTCGTCGTCCATGAGGATCGTATTTTCGGCCGAGGCGCCCAGGGCCAGGCCCCGGGACCGCAGGCTCTCGGCGTCCTTGAGGAAGCCGAACGTCCGGGCCGGGGCGATTTCCCGGACGAACACCCCCCAGCGGATCGGCCGCCGCAACGTCTGCCCGCCGATGGCCGGGTGAGGGTAATCGATGGTGTAGGACAGCTCGAGCCCGCCGTCCTCGATCGGAGGGGCAAAGTCGATCGCCGCGCCCTCGTCGGCGAGGGCAAACGGCCGGACGATCCTCAGGAAGGGCTGGAAATCGGGCAGCCTCTCGATCCCGGCCGTCTGGAGAGCCCGGGCGAACGGCTCGGCGCTGCCGTCCATGATCGGGATCTCATCCGCGTCGAGCTCGATCGTCAGGCTGTCGATGCCGGGAACCCACAGGGCGGCCAGGAGATGCTCGACGGTCCGGACGCGGAAACGGTCGCCGACCAAAGTGGTGCTGTTCTGGGAATCGATTCGGCCGGTGGTCAGGGGCAGCTCGGCGTTATCCAAATCGGTCCGGCGGAAGATGATTCCCGGGATCGACGACGGCAGAAGGCGGAGGCGGACGGATCGGCCGGAATGGACACCGACGCCTTCAAAAAAGACAGGGGCAGCCAGTGTTTTGGAACGGGTCATTATTTCTCTCGTAAGGACATTCTATCATGGATTTCCCGAGAGGGAGAGACCAGGGCCCGTTCTCCTCGCTTCTTTTCGCCGGTTTCGTCGTTTTCCGCCCGAAGGACGACGGGAAATCGGAGTCTTGCCGGGACAAGTATTCTGTCTCCCTGTTTTTTGCTAAAATCCGGAGTATGAAAACCCAGATCGAAGATCTCCTGACGAAGGTCCGCCGGGGAACCCTGACCCCGAGGAAAGCCCTGGCCGCGCTGAAGGATTATCCGTTTCAGGACCTGGGCTTCGCCAAGGTGGATCACCACCGGGAAATCCGTAAAGGATACCCCGAAATCGTCTACGGCCTGGGAAAAACGGACAGCCAGATCGTCCAAATCGCCGCAGCCATCGTCCAAAAAGGCAGCAACCTTCTGATCACCCGGGTGGAGGCATCCACTTACGCCGCGGTCAAGGAAGCCGTCCCCAAGGCCGCTTACAATGCCCTGGGAAAAATCATTTATCTGAGGAAGCGCCCGGCTCCTCCCGGCCGGGGAATGATCGCCGTCTTGACGGCCGGGACGTCGGATATTCCGGTCGCCGAGGAGGCCGCGGTCACCTGCCGCATGCTCGGCAACCGGGTGCAGCGGTTTTACGACGTCGGCGTGGCCGGCCTGCACCGCCTTCTGAGCGAATACGGCCGGCTAAAGAAAGCCCGGGTCATCATCGTCTGCGCGGGCATGGAGGGCGCCCTCCCCAGCGTGGTCGCCGGCCTGTTCTCCGTCCCCATCGTCGCCGTTCCGACGAGCGTCGGATACGGGGCCAGCTTCAAGGGCGTGGCCGCCCTTCTGGCCATGCTTAATTCCTGTCCGGGGGGCGTCGGCGTGGTCAACATAGACAACGGATTCGGGGCGGCCTACTTGGCCAGCCTGATCAATCGCTAGAATGAAGGAGACGCAAGATCCATTTCACTCAATTTCTCCTTGCCGATCCAGCCGCGCGACACGCGGCGGCGGCTTTTGAAATCAGGGAAATGGGTCTTGTGTCTCCTTTTTATTATCTCGCTTGACAATCCGTAGGCCGGACCTTATATTTACAAAAAATTCGCGAAATTATTCTTTCATTGAAGGCGGCCGTCTTTTAAAATGGAGATTCTCGACCAGGTCCGGAACGCGGCCAATATCGTTGAAATCGCCGGCCAGTACACGGCCCTGAGACAACGCGGCAAAAAACACGTCGGTCTCTGCCCCTTTCACTCCGAAAAAACGCCGTCCTTCACCGTCGACGCCGACAAGGGTCTTTACCACTGTTTCGGCTGCGGGGCCGGCGGGGACATCTTCACCCTGGTGATGGAGAAGGAGAATCTCGACTTCCCGGAAGCCATCGCCTTCCTGGCCGAGAAATACCACATCCCCCTCCCCGAAAAGAAACGTCTCTCGCCCCAAGCCCTCAAGCTCGAGGAACAACTCCGGAAGGTCCTGGAGGGAGCCCTATCCTTCTTCCGGAAAAGCCTCCGGGAAACAGCCGAGGGGAAAAAAGCCCTGGAATACCTCAGGGGCCGGGGGCTGTCCGCCGCTGTCATCGAGGAATTCGCCTTGGGATACGCCCCCAATTCCTGGGACGCCCTGATCAAATACTTCAAGGCCAAAGGCGTCGCCCCGGCCCTGCTGGAGAAAGCCGGCCTGGTCGTTCCCGGGCGGAAGCAGGGCGAATTCTACGACCGGTTCCGGGGACGGGCGATCTTCCCGATTTTCACCGTCACCGGGAAAGCCGTCGCTTTCGGCGGGCGGTCCCTATTCGGCCAGGATCCGAAATATCTCAATTCGCCCGATACGCCCTTATATTCAAAAGGGCACCTGCTTTACGGACTGAACGTCACGAAGGACGCCATCCGGGAGGCCGGGGAGTTTATCCTGGTCGAGGGATACACCGATTTTCTCAGCCTTTACCAAGCCGGACGCCGGAACGTGGTCGCTTCCCTGGGGACGGCCCTCACCTCCCGCCAGGTCGGGTTGGCGATGCGTTTCGCCCCGAAAGCCGTCATTAATTACGACGGCGACCCGGCCGGACGGACGGCCGCTTTCCGAGCGGTCCCGCTGTTCTTCGAAAAGGGCGTGGAAACCCGCGTTCTCATCCTCCCGGAGAATCTCGATCCCGATGGCTTCCTCCGGAAGAACGGAGCGGCCGCCTACGACCTTCTTTACCCCGGGGCCGCCCCGGGCCTGAAATTCATCATCGATTACCTCTCCCGGGAGAAACGCCTGGATGTCCCCGAAGTCAAGACGCGGGTCCTCCGGGCGGTGATGGACATCGTCGAAGCCGTCCCGGACGCGATCGTCCGGTCGGAATACTTCCGCCTTACGGCTGAACATCTCGGAGTGGATGAGTCCCTTCTTCGTTCCTTGTCCCAGGTAAAGCCGGGCGAGGCGGCCGCCCGGCCGGCGGAGACATTCCTTCCCGCCGAGAAGCGGCTTCTCCAAATCTTGATGGAAAACGCCGATCTCCGGCCTGATATCTTCTCCGAGCTCTGCGAGGAAGACATCGCCGGCTTGAAAAGCGAGCCGATTTTTGCCATAATGTTGCGCTTATTCGCAAATGAACAGGATTTTTCCCTGAACGAGATGCATAAGAGCGTCGAGCCGGGGCTCGCCCGGGAGTTGTCCCAGGCTCTCCTTGAAAGGCGCGAAGCGCCGAGCCTCCAGGAAGCGCTCGATTGCCTCTGGGCCCTCCGAGTCGCCGGTAAGGAGAACGCTCTTCGAAAAATCCAAGGGGAGATCGCCCGGGCGGAAAAATCGGGCGATCGGGAGAAGCTGGAGTCCTTGATGAGCCGGAAGCTGGACCTGACCCGCCAGGTCCTGGCTTTGAGATGAAAACGCCCATCGATCCCCCGGCGGGGGGCGAAAAACGGCGGCCGACGAAAAACCTCGGACGCCAAGGAGCCGCGCGTGGCCGCTGACAACAAGTTCCCGAAAGACGAAATTTCAGAGCTGATTTCCAAGGGACGCCGGCAGGGATTCCTGCTGTACGAGGACATCGACAAGACGTTCCAAGACGACTTGGACCACGGCGCCAATTTCGACGACTTCCTTTCTTCCATCGACGACTACGGGATCAAGATCCTCGATACCAAGGGCAGCGAGCTGGTGCCCCGCCGGAGGAAAAACGAGGTCGTCTCCACCCAGGGGCTCGAGCGGACGACCGACCCGGTCAAGCTGTATCTCCGGGAGATGGGCAACATCTCGCTCCTGACCCGGGAGGGCGAGATCGCCATCGCCCGGGAAATCGAGCGCGGGGAAAAGGCCATCGTCAAAGCCCTGTCCAAGACCCGCCTCGTCCTCAACGAGGTCTTGGCCCTCGAGGAAAAGATCAAGATCGATCCGATGATCATCACCGAGGTCTTCGACGTCAGCGAAGACGACGTGGCCGAGGGCAAACTCGAGGAAAAGAAGAAGTTCATCCTGGCCAAGATCAAAAAAATCAAGGATCTCGGCCGCAAGCTCGACAAGATCCCCAACACCAAGCGGATGGTTTTCACCCGCTCCCGGATCATCGTCGCGATGAGCTCGCAGATCCGCGATCTGAATATGCGCGCGATCCAGCAGGAGCGGATCATCGAAATCCTCCGGGCCCGGCTCCGGATCATCAACGATCTGGAAGAACGCCGGGAAGAGCTCGAAGCCCTCCGGAACAAAACCCGGAAGAAGAAAACGGCCCAGGACCTCGAACCGCAGATCAAGGAGATCGCGAAAAACCTCCGGGCGGCCCAGAAGGACATCGGCCTGGACGCCCCCCATCTCCGCCGGATCATCCGGGCGATCACGACCGGTAAAAAGATCAGCGACCAGGCCAAGAAAGAACTGGTCGCGGCCAACCTCCGCCTGGTCGTCTCGATCGCCAAAAAATACAGCAACCGGGGCCTCCAGTTCCTGGATCTCATCCAGGAAGGCAACATGGGCTTGATGAAGGCCGTGGACAAGTTCGAGTACCGGCGCGGCTACAAGTTCTCGACCTACGCGACCTGGTGGATCCGGCAGGCCATCACCCGGGCCATCGCCGACCAGGCCCGGACCATCCGCATCCCGGTCCACATGATCGAGACGATCAACAAGCTCATCCGCATCAGCCGCCAGCTCGTCCAGGAAATCGGCCGCGAGCCGACCAGCGAGGAAATCGCCAGAAAGATGGACATGCCCGTCGGCAAGGTCCGGAAAATCATCAAGATCGCCCAGGAGCCGATCTCCCTGGAAACGCCCATCGGGGAGGAAGAGGACAGCCACTTGGGGGACTTCATCGAGGACAAGGTCATGCCCTCGCCCCCGGACGCGGTCATCCACATCAACCTCCGGGAGCAGATCGAGGAAGCCTTGAAAAGCCTGACCGAACGGGAGGCGAAGGTTCTGAAAATGCGGTTCGGCCTCGGCGACGGCAACGAACATACGCTGGAAGAAGTCGGGCAGCAGTTCAAGGTCACCCGCGAGCGCATCCGCCAGATCGAAGCCAAAGCCCTCCGGAAGCTTAAACACCCCAGCCGGTCGAAAAAACTCCGGTCGTTCACCAACGGCTTCGGGTGAGTCCGGCCGAAGCCCGCCGCCGGGGCGGCCCCGGGCCTCCCCCTCCCGGGGGCGCAAAATTCCGTTGCGTCCCATCGGCAATTTTGATATAAAATCCCAAAGGGCCTATAGCTCAGCGGAAGAGCTCCCGGCTCATAACCGGTCTGTCCCAGGTTCGAATCCTGGTAGGCCCATTTGATCGCGAGGACCCGGTGGATATTTCGTTTGATAAGCTCATCAAGCTTCAGAAAATCGATTCCGAAATCATCAGCGTCAACGCCCATCTCGACTCGATCCCGGATCAAATCGAGGCGATCGACGAGGACATCAAGGCGACGGCGGTTCTCGTCTCGGGGGCCCGGGACAAGCTGGCGGCCAACCAGAAGAAGCGCCGGGAGCTCGAAGGCGAGGTGAAGGGCATTCGGGAACAAACGGCCAAATTCAAGCGCCAGCTGAACGACGTCAAGACCAACAAGGAATATTCCGCCCTCCTCAAGGAAATCGAGGAAACGGACCAGAAGATCGCCCGGATCGAGGAGGAGATTCTCAACGAGATGATCGCCGCCGACGACATCGAAAAGGAGATCAAGGCGGCTCTGAAAAAGCAGGGGGAGGAAGAGGGCAAGCTCAAGATCGAGCGCGACCAGGCCCTGGCCGAACAGAAGGAAATCGAGAAGAAGAAAGACCGGCTGGAAAAAGACCGGAGCGCGCTTCTCCCCGCGATTCCGGCCGAACAGCTGTCGATATACCAGCGGATCGCCAAGAAGACGGCCGGCGTCGCCCTCTCCCCCGTCACCGACGATTTCTGCTCGATCTGCCAGCTCCGCATCCGGCCCCAGATCCTCGACGATCTTTGGGCCATGAACGAAATCATCACCTGCGAAGCCTGCGGCCGGATTCTTTACCACCGAAAGCCGGCGGATCCGCCCGACTCCGATCCGGAGAAAGAAACCGGCTGATTCCCCGGCTCCATCCGCCGGACGAATCGTTTTCCGCCGCCGTTCCTCAGTACGCGTCGTCTTTGTACAAATCCTCGATCATTTCCTGGTAGCGGCTCTCGATGATGTTCCGCTTGACCTTGAGGGTCGGCGTGATCTCGCCCTGGGCGATGTCGAATTCGCGGTCCAGGAGGGCGATTTTCTTGATCCGCTCATAGGAGGCCAGGTTCGGCGTGGCCCGTTCGATCTCCGACCGGATGAAGTTGACGATTTGCTCGTTGCGGATCAGGTCCGCCCGGTCCCGGTAGGAGATCTTGAAGAATTTCGCGTACTCCTCGATCTTCTCAAAATTGGGAACGATCAAGGCGGTGACGTAGCGGCGGCGGTCGCCGATGACGACCGCGTTCGTGATGTAGGGATTCGTCTTCAGGATGTTCTCGATGGGTTGGGGGGCGATGTTCTTGCCGCCGGCCGTGACGATCAGGTCCTTTTTCCGGTCGGTGATCGTCAGGAATCCGTCGGCGTCGAGGAACCCGATGTCGCCCGTCTTGAGCCAGCCGTCCTCGAACACGTCCCGCGTTTCATCGGGCTTCTTGTAATAGCCCTTCATGATGTTGGGCCCCTTGGCCGAGATCTCCCCGTCGGGGGCGATCCGGATCTCGACGCCCGGCAGAACGCGCCCCACGGTCCCGAACCTCAGGGCGTCGAAGGTATTCACGGCCAGGACCGGGGATGTCTCCGTCAGGCCGTATCCCTCCAAGATCGTCAGGCCGATGGCGTAGAAGAACTCGGCGATGTCCTTGGACAGCGGCGCGCCGCCGGAGACGAAGAACCGGACCCGGCCGCCCGTCTTATCCAGGATTTTCGAAAAGACGAGCTTGCGGGCCAGGGCGAGCTTGAGCCCTAACAGCGGCCCGGCGGTTTTGCCGGCCAGCTTTTTCTCCCCGGCGGCCTTGCCCGCGCCGATGCCCCAGAAGAAGATCTTCCGCTTCAAGCCCGGGCTTGAGAGAACTTGGTCCATGACCCGCGAATAGATCTTTTCGAAAACCCGGGGGACGCTGACCATGACCTGCGGCCGGATCTCGAGCAGGTTGTGGGCGACGGTCTCGACGTTCTCCGCGTAAGCGATCGAGCACCCCTTATAAAGATAAGTGAACGAGACCATCCGCTCGAGAACGTGGGACAGGGGAAGAAAGGACAGGGCCGTGTCGGCGGCGGAAAACTCGATGATCCCCGAGACCGCCAGGACGTTGCTGACGAAATTGGCGTGGGTGAGGATCACGCCCTTGGGGACGCCGGTCGTTCCGCTGGTGTAAATAATCGAGGCCTCGTCGTCCGGCTGAACGGCCCGGGCGGTTTCCTCGAACAAGCCGGGACGAGCGGCCTCCAGGGCCGCGCCGCGGGCCTGAACGGCGGCCAGGGGAAGCACGTCGGGAGCCGGGGCCTGCGGCTGGAAGATCACGACATGCTTCACCCGCGGAAGGTCCCGCCGGAGGGCCGCGATTTTCTGGTACTGGTAGAAGTTGGAGACGACCACGATCTCGGCGTCGCTGTCCTCGATGATGTACTTGACTTGGTCGCCCGTGAGCGTCGTGTAGATCGGCACGGTGACTCCGCCGAGGCAGAGGTTGGCGAGATCGGTGATCGTCCATTCCGGACGGTTCTCGGACAGGATGACAAGCTTGGCTCCCGGACGGTGCCCCAGATCCTTCAAGCCGAGGGCCAGGTTCCGGACGGCGGACTCGAATTCGGACGTTGAGATGTCGCTGTAGACGTCGTTGCGCTTCACCTTCATCAGGTCCGGTTTGACGTAGCTCCGGACCGTATTCAAAAAAATCTCGGGCAGGGTCTTCGGCATCTTGTCCTCCACGATTTCTGCGAACGAATGCGCCCATTCTATGGAAAAAGACAGGCAGGGTCAACCCAAAATTACGAAAGGACCGTCCGGCGCCGCGGCGCGTCTCTATTTTTTCAGGGCCGCTTCCACCGTCCACCGGATCTTCTCATAATCGAAAGCGGCCAAGGCGTATTCCTTGACCGCGCCGGCGAGATCATCCTTCGCCCGGGCGGCATCGCCGCGGGTCGACCGGGACCGGGCTTCCTGGAAGAGCGGATCCGCCGGGACGTTTTTCCAGGCCTCCAAGGCGTTTTCCCTCAGCCGGTCGACGAGCTTCGCCAGCTCGCGCCAGCGGGCCGGATCGCGTTTTTCGGTCACGCATAAGCGGAACATCTTTTCCGAGATCGTGAAAGAACATCGGGCGTCGGTCCCCTTCCCGGCGCCCGCGGCCGACGCGCCTTTTTCTCGAAGCATTTCAGCGGCCTCGAAAAACGCGGATCCCGATCCGTGGCCCTGTTTGACGGCGAGACTCCGGGCCCCGGTCATCCGGGCCAGGGCCATGTCGACCGCTTTCTGTTCCTCAGGCGCCAGGGGCGACACGGCCGGCGGTTTCGCCGGCGGCGCGGCGCTTCTGGATTCGGAGGAAACCGGCTTCGGAATCTGAGGGCTCTTGACCGTTTCGGGCGGGGCGGGCCGAGACTCCGTCGTCCGGGTTTCCGTCGCCGCCTCCTTCATGACGACCGAGGGAAACGGGTCGCCCGGGAGAGCCGCCGAAGATCCGGTATCCGCCGCCGTCTCCGATGCCGGAACAGGCGGAGCGCCGGGCTTCGAGAAAATGAAATAGACGGCCGCGGCCGCGATGACCACCCCGGCCGCGATCAGCGGAACCGGAATTTTCCTTGCTCCGGGCGCGGCCGGCGTCTTCGCCGCCGCCGCGCCCGCCGGGGCGGGCCATTCGGCCGTCGGGATGTCCCGGCCGGCGTCCTCCAAGGCCGCTTTCAGCTCTTCGGCCGACGGATACCGCTTGGCCGGGTCCTTTTCCAGACACCGGGCGATGACCGCGGCCAGCCCGGCCGGAACCTGGGCGTTCCATTCCCGGACGTTCCGGGGAACCTCCATCTTGTGCTTCATCGCCAGGCTGAGGGGCGTGGCTCCTTCAAACGGCACTCTTCCGGTCACCATTTCGAAGAGGACGACGCCCAGCGAATAGATGTCCGAGCGGGCGTCGACCTCGCCCAGCTCGGCCTGCTCGGGAGACATGTATTCGGGCGTCCCGATCATCACCCCGGACCCGGTCACCCGCTCCATCTCGGTGAACCGGGCGATGCCGAAGTCCATGATCTTGGCGTTGCCGTCGGCGTCGATCATGATGTTCTGGGGCTTGAGATCGCGATGGATCGCTCCGATCCGATGGGCCTCGGCCAGTCCGTCGCAGATCTGGCCGGCGATCATGACCGCCTTCCCGGCGTTGAGCGGGCCGGCCCGCCTGACAAACCGCTTCAGGTCCTCGCCGGCGACATACTCCATCGTGATGTAGTAAAGGAAGTCCTCCTCTCCCAGGTCGTACATCCGGCAGATGCGGCGGTGGGTGATCCGCCGGGTGAATTTCAACTCGTTCTTGAACCGTTCGATGGCCTTCTCTTGGGCGCTGATCTCCGGCCGGATGAGCTTGAGGGCGATCACCTCGCTGATCTTGTGATCATAAGCCTTGAACACCTTCCCCATCCCTCCGCGGCCGAGCTCCTCGATGATCTCGTAGCGGCCGGCCAGCCGGTTTCCCCGGGCCAGCTCCACGGTCGAGGCCCGGACCGTCCGCGGTCCATCGGGGGCGGCCTCGAGGGGAGCTCCGGTGTCCTGGAGGGGGGTCGCGCAGCTGCCGCAGAACCGGCTGGAAGCCGCGTTTTCCGCGCGGCAAGCCGGGCAGATCCGGACGGCTTCCGTCTTCGAGGCCGGGCCGGGGGTTCGGCCCGCCCCGGTTCCTTTCGTCTTTTTTTTCGTGTCGGAAGCGGTCATGGGGCACCTTCCTTCCCGGCCGGCCGGCCCCCCTTCCAGCCGCGGACGACATACGCCTTGATCGGACCTTCATGCTTGGTCTCGACCTCGAGGGGCGGATGCTCGACGTCGAGGCAGTAATGCAGCCGCTGGTAGATCTCGGGGCTGACGAGAATCGTCCCCGGAGCGGCCGCGTCGCAATACCGCGAGGTAAGGTTGATCGTGTTGCCGACGACCGTGTATTCCATCCGCTCGGGCGCGCCGATGAAGCCGTGGATGGCCGGCCCGGTGTGGACGGCGACGCCGATGCGAAACGGCGCCCGGCCCTTCCAGCGCTTGGTTTCCAGCCTCCGGACGGCCTCCTGCATTTCCAGGGCGGCCTGGACGGCCCGCTCGGCTTGCTGTTCGTCGGGCTCGGGGCATCCGAAAACCGCCAGGATCGCATCCCCGATGTACTTGTCCACCGTCCCGTTGTGCTTGAGGATGATCGGGGTCAATTCGTGGAACATGTCGTTGAGCATCCGGACGACGGCTTCCGGCTCCATGGCCGCGGCCAGCTTGGTGAATCCGCGCACGTCCGAGATGAGGACGGTCACCCGGTCGAGGCGCTCGGAGGGGACGGCGGTGTGATCCGGAAGCCGGGCCAGGCGCTCGGCGATGGAGGGCGGGAACTGGGCCAGGAGGCGGGTCTTGATCGCCGCCTCGCGCTGGAGGACCTGGCCGAGCTGGAGATTCTTGATGAACATGGCCGTCTGGGCGGCCATCAGCTGGACAAGCCGCAGGTCGTCCCGGCCGAAGGTTTTCGTCCCGGACGTCAAATCGAAATAAACGACACCGTAGACTTCTCCCGCCCAGGCCAAGGGGGCATAGAGGGCCGAGGTCGTCCCGGAGGCCATCAGGCTCATCGACGGATCGACCTCTCCGGCCGCCCCCAGGCGCCAAAGGCAGGCCTTCTTCTCGGAAAAGACGTGGCGGCCCAGGGTCAGGCTGCAGGTCGGAGGATCGGTTTCGGGGCGGTAGGCCTTGAGGATCAGCTCCGGTCCCACCAGGAGCCCGCTGTGAGTGTTCGGGCCGAACGAGGCGAAAGCCCGGTGAAGATGCTCCAGGAGGTGGGAGGCCAGGGTTTCGACGGAGTCGATCCCGCTTAGGGCGGCCGTGAGATCAAAAACGGCCGTCAGCCGTTCTCGGACGGCCTCGGCCGTCGCTCCCCCCAGGACGAGGTTGGGGACGGATTCATCCCCGGCGAGGGCCTCGGCCGGCGGCTGGAAAGGCAGGGGTGTTTTCCCTTTCGGCGGAAACGGCGGGGGAGCCGGGGCGGCCGAAGGGACGGCCGCCAGGCGCAGGGTGGTCCGGCCGAGCCGGACGATCGAGGCGGGATCAAGAAGCGTCCGGGTCTGGATCCGCTTCCCGTCGACCCAGGTTCCGTTGGCGCTTTGAAGATCCTCGATCCAGACGCCGCCGTCATCCAGGGTGAGACGGGCGTGCCGGGCGGAGACCATCTCGTCCTCCAGGCTCCAGTGATCCGGCCCCGGCGGAAGGCGGCGGCCGACGAGGACAACGCCCGAAACGGCGCGGAACGGTGTTTTCGACCCGGAGGGCAGGGTCGCCAGAAACGAGAATCCTTTCCGCCCGGTCGGCGCCAAGCGTTCTCCTTCCTCTGATCCGGGGACGATCTTCCGCCCGGAGGAGCGTCTCCGATGATGCGGTTTTTATAACTCCGAATGGAGGAAAAAGTCAAAATCCGGTCCGCGGGGGAGGGACGTCTCGGCGCCGGGAAATCCCCCCGCCGCCGGAGGATTCAATCTGTTTCGCGGGCCTTGGCCACGGCGCAGACGGCGTCGTTTTCCTCAAGATTGATCAGGCGGACGCCCTGGGTGGCCCGGCCGGTCGAGCGGATCTGCTCGGTTTTGATCCGGATGACCTTGCCCGAGACGGTGACGACCAGGAGGTCGTCTTCCGCGACGCCCAGGACGGCGATGGCCTTGCCGATCTTGGGCGTGATCTTGAGGTTGATGAGCCCCTTGCCGCCGCGGTGCTGGATGCGGTAGGAGGCGGCCTCCGTTCTCTTGCCGTAGCCTTTCTCGCTGGCCGTGAAAATGTACTTGTCCTCGTCGCCGACGGCCACGAAGCCGATGATCTCGTCCTTCTTGGCCAGGGTCATCGCCCGGACGCCGGCGGCGGTCCGGCCCATCGGCCGGATGTCCTTCTCCTTGAACCGGATGGCCTTGCCCAGCCGGGTCGCGAGCACGAGGTCCCGCTTGCCGTCCGTCAGCCGGGTCCACATGAGCTCCTTCTTCGGCCGGAGATTCATGGCGATGATCCCGCCGCGGCGGATGTTCTTGAACTCGCTCAGCCGGGTCTTCTTGATCTGGCCGTCGGTGGCCAGCATGACCACGTAGTGGTCCTCGGAAAAATCCTTGATCGACACGACCGAGGTCGCCCGCTCGTTGGACTGGAACTCGAGGAGGTTGGCGATGGCTTTGCCGCGCCCGGCCACGCCGACATCGGGGATTTCGAGGGCCTTGAGCCAGTACATCCGGCCGATGTTCGTGAAGACCAGGAGGTAGGAGTGGGTCGAGCAGACGAAAACGTCATCGACGACGTCCTCGGCCTTCATGCTGATTCCCTTGCGCCCCTTCCCCCCGCGCATCTGGAACCGGTAGGAGGAGAGGGAGGTCCGCTTGATGTAGCCCGACTGGGTCGTCATGACGACGACATCCTCCTCCTTGATCAGGTCCTCGGCCCGGATATCGGTCACAACCTCGTCCCGCAGCTCGGTCCGGCGGGCGTCGGCGTAGGTCTCCTTGATCTCCTTCATCTCCCCGGCGATGATCTCGGTCACGAGCTTGTCCGAGGAGAGGATTTTCTTGAGCTTGACGATCAGGGCCTTGACCTCGGTGTATTCCTGGACGATCTTCTCCCGCTCGAGGTGGGTCAAGCGCTGGAGCTGGATCTCGAGAATGGCCTGGGCCTGGATCTGGGACAGCTTGAACTTTTCCATCAGCCCGGCCCGGGCCGCGTCCACGGTCGGGGCCGACCGGATGAGTTTGATGATCGCGTCGAGATGATCGAGGGCGATCGTCAGGCCTTCCAGGATGTGAGCCCGGTGCTCGGCCTTCTTCAGGTCGAACCGGGTCCGCCGCCGGACGATATCCTGCCGGTGGCCGATGAAATACTTCATCATGTCGATCAGGCCGAGGATCTTCGGCTGCTTGTCGACGATGGCCAGCATGATGATCCCGAACGACGTCTGGAGCGACGTGTGCTTGTAGAGGTTGTTCAGGACGACCTCGGGAAGCTCGCCCCGCTTGACCTCGACGACGATCCGGATGCCTTCCCGGTCGGATTCGTCCCGGAGGTCGGCGATGCCCTCGATTTTCTTCGCGTTGACAAGGTCGGCGATGCTCTCGATGAGCCGGGCTTTGTTGACCGCGTAGGGGATCTCGGTGATGACGATCCGCTCCCGTTCGCCCTTGTCGCCCCGCTCGATCGTCGTCTTGGCCCGGACTTGGATGGTGCCCCGCCCGGAGGCGTAGGCGTCCCGGATGCCCTGCTGGTTGAAGACGTATCCGCCGGTGGGGAAATCCGGCCCGGGGACAAGCTTCATGATGTCTTCGAGCGAGGCATCGGGATGATCCAGGAGGTGGACGATGCCGTTGGAGATCTCGCCCAGGTTATGGGGCGGGATGTTGGTGGCCATGCCGACGGCGATTCCCGAGCTTCCGTTGACCAGGAGGTTGGGGAACTTGGTCGGCAGGACCTCGGGCATGGTCAGGCTTTCATCGTAGTTGGGGATGAAGTTGACCGTGTCCTTCTCGATGTCGGCCAGCATCTCGCCGGCCAGCTTGGTCATCCGGACCTCGGTGTAGCGCATGGCCGCCGGCGGATCGCCGTCGATCGAGCCGAAGTTGCCCTGGCCGTCGACGAGCAGGGCCCGGAGCGAGAAATCCTGGGCCATCCGGACGAGGGTGTCGTAGACGGCCTGGTCGCCGTGAGGATGATATTTTCCGATGACGTCGCCGACGATCCGGGCCGATTTCTTGTGAGGCTTATTGTAAACCGTGCCCGTTTCGTACATCGCGTAAAGGACGCGCCGGTGGACGGGCTTGAGCCCGTCCTTGATGTCGGGGATGGCCCGGCCGATGATGACGCTCATGGCGTAATCGAGGTAGGAGCGCTTCATCTCCTCCTCGAGGGCGACGTTGGACAGCTCGGCCGCGGCCGGAAAGAGCGGCTGTTGGGCGGACGGAGCTTTTTCCCGGGCCGGCGTTTTTTCGGCCGGGGCGTCTCCGCCCGGGACGGCGGAAGCCGGGATCTCCGGCTCCGGGACAGGCGGCGGAACCGGGGTTTTTCCCCGGCCTCCGCGGCCGCCTTTGGCCGCGATCTTGGGCTTGGTTTTTTCTCTCTCTTTCTCTTTTTCTTTTTCTTTTTCTTTTTCTTTTTTAGCCATGGGTTAAATGTCCAGGTTGGTGACGTGGGCCGCGTTGGTCTCGATGAAGTTGCGGCGGCGTTCGACTTCATCGCCCATCAGGATCGTAAAGACCTCGTCGGCGGTCACGGCGTCGGTGATCGAGACGCGGAGGAGAGCCCGGTTCTCCGGGTTCATCGTCGTCGACCAGAGCTGTTCGGGGGCCATTTCGCCCAACCCCTTGTAGCGCTGGATGGAGACGCCTTTTTTCCCCTTCTCATGGAGGTACTCGAGGAGCTTGGTCTCGTTCTCGACGACGATGCACTCGCCGTTGGACAGGACCTCGAACGGCGCCTTGAAATCGGCCAGATCCTGGAAAATCTTGAAAAGGGCCTTGTACTCGGCCGAGTCGATCAGGTTCCAGTTGACCTTGCAGACGACCGTCATCCCGTTGACGCCGAATTTCACGGCCAGCTCCCAGGCGTCGTATTCCTCGTCGTGGGTCATTTCGACGTCCAGGTCGTATTCCTTTTGGAGGAGGGATTGGAGGCGCTTGACCGCCTTCTTGTCCTGGAGAAACTCCAAGCCGTTGACGCCCTCGTGGATGAGCCGCTCGAGAAGGAAGAAGGGATACGATTTTCTCTCCAGGAGCTGGATGTAATTCCTCTTCTGCATGATCCGAAGGAAGAGCTTGCGGAATTTCTCGCCCTCGAAAATTTCCTTGGCGCCCTTGACCCGAATCTTGAATTCCTCGGAGATCTTCTTGACGATCCACTTTTCGTACGCCCGCTCCTCTTTCAAGTAGGTGACCTCCTTGCCCCGGACGATCTTATACAGGGGCGGCTGGGCGATGAAAAGGTGGCCTTCCTCGATCAACGATTTCATGTGGCGGTAGAAGAACGTCATGAGAAGCGTCCGGATGTGGGAGCCGTCCACGTCCGCGTCGGTCATGATGATGACCTTGTGGTAGCGGAGCTTCTCCAGGCTCGATTCCTCCTCGCCCAGGGTCGTGCCCAGGGCGGCGATCATCGTCCCGATCTCGTCGTTGTTGAAGATCTTGTCCTGCCGGGCTTTCCAGACGTTGAGGATCTTGCCCTTCAGGGGAAGAATGGCCTGGAAGCGGCGGTCGCGGCCCTGCTTGGCCGAGCCGCCGGCCGAATCCCCCTCGACCAGGAAGATCTCGGCCAGGGCCGGATCGCGCTCCTGGCAGTCGGCCAGCTTGCCGGGGAGGGACGAGGATTCCAGGACGCTCTTGCGCCGGGCCAGGTCGCGGGCCTTGCGGGCGGCTTCCCTGGCCCGGGCGGCCTCGACGGCCTTGAGGATGATCCGCTTGGCGTTGGTCGGATTTTCCTCGAGGTAGGCGCCCAACTGCTCGTTGACCAGCGATTCGACGATGCCCTTGACCTCGGAATTGCCCAGCTTGGTCTTGGTCTGGCCCTCGAACTGGGGGTCGCGCATTTTGACGCTGAGAACGGCGCACAGCCCCTCCCGGGCGTCGTCGCCGCCGAGCGAGCCGGCCCCGAGGTCCTTCAGGAGGTTATGCGATTCGGCGTAGGAATTGAGACAGCGGGTCAGGGCGGATTTAAAGCCGATCAGGTGAGTGCCGCCCTCGTGGGTGTTGATGTTGTTGACGAAGGAGAAAATCGTCTCGCTGTAGCCGGAGTTGTACTGGAAAGCCAGCTCGACGATGACGTCGTCCTTCTTCGACTCGAAGAAGATCGGGCGCGGATTGAGGACGTTTTTGTTCTGGTTGAGGAACTGAACGAATTCGACGATTCCGCCCTTGTACTGGAATTCATGGCTCTTGGAAATCCGCTCGTCCGTGATCGAGATGCGGATGCCCCGGTTGAGGAAGGACAGCTCCCGGAGGCGCTGGGTCAGGATTTCGAAGCTGAACTCCGTCGAATCGAAGATCTCGTCATCGGGCCAGAACGTGATCTTGGTCCCGGTTTTCTTTGTCTTGCCGACCTGCTTGAGGCGGGCCACGGCAACGCCGCGTTCGTAGCTCTGGACGAAGATGCCGCCGTCCCGCTTGATTTCCAGGTCCAGGCGCCGGGACAAGGCGTTGACGACCGAGACGCCGACGCCGTGGAGTCCGCCGGAGACCTTGTAGGACTTGTTGTCGAATTTGCCGCCGGCGTGAAGGATGGTCATGACCACTTCGGCCGCCGACTTCTTTTCTTTCGAGTGCATGGCCACCGGGATGCCGCGACCGTCGTCGAGGACGGTCACCGAGTCGTCCACGTGGATGAAGACCTCGATGTCCTTGCAGAAGCCGGCCAAGGCCTCATCGATGGAGTTGTCGACGACTTCGTAAACCAGGTGATGGAGGCCCTCGGAGCCGGTGCTTCCGATGTACATCGCGGGCCGTTTCCGGACCGCTTCGAGGCCTTTGAGGACCTTGATGCTTTCCGCCGAATACTTCTCTTTTGTCATTTGATTCTATCTCATTGAATTCAAGTGAGTTATAAGTGTATCGCTCTTAAAAAAACGCCGCGGATTTCATGTCTGAATTATACCCTGAATCGAGGGAAAAAGTAAAGCGAAATTTTCGATCAAAAACACAATATTTTGGGGCGGAGGGGAGGATCCGGCCCAAGGCCTTGGGAGAACCGGGCGGAACGGAGGGGAGGCTTTTTCCGCGGTTCTTTTCCAGCTCGGAAAAGAGGGGAAAAACCGGGGAAACGGGTCACGAAAAGGCGGCGATTTTGGTATAATCGCGGCGGAGAGAAACCGATGGCGGCCAACCTCACGCCTCAATACCTGGAAGCCGAAAAACGGTACCGCGAGGCGAAGACCGTTTCCGAAAAAATCGAGTCCCTGGAGGAGATGCTCCGCCTCATCCCGAAGCACAAGGCCACGGAGAAGATGCAGGCCCAGCACAAGGCCAAGCTGGCCAAGCTGCGGGAAGAAGCCCAGAAGGCCGGATCCGGAAAACACGGGCTGTCCGTCCTGATCGAAAAACAAGGCGCCGGGCAGGTCGTGTTCGTCGGGCCGCCGAATTCCGGAAAATCGAGCCTCATCAAAGCCTTGACGGGGGCCGATCCGGAAATCGGAGATTATCCCTTCACCACCCGGGCCGCCGCCCCCTACATGATGCGGTTCGAGAACATCAAGATCCAATTGATCGACCTGCCGCCGGTTTCGGCCGAATACCTGGAGAGCGGGCAGATCGAGATGATCAAGGTCGCCGACGCGGCCTGCGTCGTCGCCGACGCGGCCGATCCGGAATCGCCGGGGTCGCTCGAAACCGTTTTCAGCCGGCTGACGGAGAAGCGCATCGCGTTCGTCCGGGACGGATTCGTCCCGCCGGCGGAAGAAGCGGTCCGGCTCTTCCGAAAAAAAACGATCCTGGCCGCGGCGAAAACGGACCTCGAGGGAGCCGGGGACGGGCTTGAGGCCCTGCGATTCTTCTTCGAGGCCCAGCTTCCGGTCCTGCCGGTGTCGGCCGAGAGGGGCGACGGCCTCGAGGATCTGCGCCGGAGGATTTTCGACCTGCTCCACGTCATCCGGGTCTACAGCAAGGTCCCCGGCAAGAAAGCCGAGTTCGAGTCGCCGTTCATCCTCCCCCGCCGAAGCGACGTCATGCGGATCGCCTCGGCCGTCCACAAGGATTTCGTCGAGAAGCTCGCCTACGCCCGCCTCTGGCGGGGAAACGAAATCACCGGGATGATGGTCAACCGCGACTTCGCCCTCGAGGACGGCGACATCGTCGAGCTCCACCTCTAAAAAGAAAACGGGCCGATCGGCCTCGATGCTTTCCGCCGGTTGACATTCCCTGATTCCCGCCCTATTTTTATCAGCAGACAAGGGAAAAGATCCGGGCGGCGGGCTTTCGAAGAGCCAAACCCTCTCTTCTCAGGAGAAGGGGTTCTCCCTCCGGGCCGAGGGGATCACTTTCTGCTTTAAAAGAGGATTTGACTGATGATGACCTCAAGCCGGGGGATCGTCGGCCAGCCTTGATTTTCCCGCCCGGTTCGGCCTTTTTCCCTTCCTTAAGCCGTCGCCTTCCGTGCGAATGACCGTCCTCGCCATAAAGGATAAGGAGGAAAACATGAAGTTCAAAAGCCTGATGATCATCAAGTCCGCCGTCTGCCTGGGATTCGCGCCGCCGATGCTTTTTTTCCCGGCCTGGCTGCTCGGGCTTTTCGGGCTGGCGTTCGGAACGGGCGCGGCCCTGACCGCCCGGGAATACGGGGCGGCCTTGGCCGGCAACATGCTCCTGGCTTGGCTGGCCCGGAATGTCGAGGAAGGGCGGGCCCGGAAGGCGATCTGCTGGAACCTCTGCGTCTACGACGCGATCGGCCTCATCGCCACCCTGGTCTTGCTCTTCAACAAGACGCTGAATCCGCTCGGCTGGGGGGTCGCGGCGATCTACTTGTTCTTCGCCGCCGGCTTCGGCTATTTCCTTCTCCCTCGGAAAAAAGCCGCCTGACAAAAAAAGAAAACCCCGTCCCTATTTTTCGGCGACGCGGAAGTTGACGGCTTCCTCGTCGGCGATGTCCATGATCGCCATGAAGAACAGCCGGGCCATGTCCTCCATCGTCTCGGAGTCGATCAGCTCAATCCGGTCCTTCGTGTTGTGATACGTCGGGTACGGCGCGTTCTTGCCGTAGGCCCCGAAGGTCAGGGACGGGACGCCGGCCCAGAAGAACCAGGCCGAATCCTGCCGCGGACGGGCCGGGTACGCCGCCTCGCCGCCGCCGATGATCCGGTGGACGTACTTCTGGTTGGCCCGCTCGATGAACGCCCAGAAATCCGCGTACGTCTTGGCCCCCGAGGCGGAGATCTTGTCCCCGCCGCCCGGCCCCTCCATGTTGATGAAGACCAGGGTTTTGTCCAGGGGGAACAACGGGTGTTCCACGTAATATTTCGATCCGGCCACGCCCTGCTCCTCGCTGCCGAAGAAATTGAAGACGACCGTCCGCTTCGGCTTGATCGCCGACTTGGCCATGGCCTCGGCCACGCCCAGGCCGACGGCCACGGCCGTGGCATTATCGTCGGCCCCCGGCATGAGCTCCCACATCCGGCCCAGGTGGTCGAGGTGTCCGCCGATCAGGATGACTTCCTCCCGGAGCTTCGGATCGGTCCCGGGGATGACCCCGATGACGTTATACCCGACGCCCTCGGGATGATGCTCGGTCACGTTCTTGATCGTCATCGTCTTGCCGGTGGCGAAGGATCGGGGCTTGAGCTCCTTGCGGATCCGGGCGATCGTCTCGGCGTACGTCCGTCCCGTCCCGGCGAAGACGTCGGCCACGACCGCCGCCCCGACGTGATGGTAGATGAATCCCTCGCGGTAGGAGTTGTTGGGATTGCCGATCGGCCCGTAGTTGTAGATCATTCCCTTGGCCCCGTGGTCGAAGGCGTTCTCGAGCTTGTACTGGTGGAAGGAGTACGGCCGCCATTTTGGGAAGGCGCCGGCCGGATCGCCCGGCCGGACCGGGACCTCCGGATCCATCAGGACGATCTTCCCCTTGACGTCCAGGCCGGCGTAATCGTCGTAGCCCAGCTCCGGGGCGGTGATCCCGTAGCCGACGAAGACGACCTCGGCCGTCACCTCGCCCGAGGCCGAGGTTCCGCCGGGGATGAACTCCTCCTCGAACTTATAGAACTTTTTGACCGTTCCGTCCTTGACCGGAAGATGAAGGACGCACGTCCCGCCCGGAAAGACCAGGGTGTAGGGATTCGGGAACTTCTGGAGATATGTGCCGTCGTCCCCGCCCGGGGCGACGCCCCATTTCTTCATGAGTGAAATCACCCAATCGGCGCAGGCGTCGTACTCGGCCGTTCCGGTCAAGCGGCCGCCGTATGTCTCCGACGTCAGCTCCTTGACGTATTCGAACAGGGTCTCGCTTCGGATCAAGCGCGTCGCCTCCAGCAGCTTCTGCTCGTCAGTGAGCGGCGCGGCGGCCGCCCCCGGATATTGGGCCGCGGCGGATGCGGCCAAGATCGAGGCGAGGATCGGAAGAACCAGAAGATTTTTTATACGCGGCATGACGGACCTCCTTCGCGCATTCCCGGCCAGGATATCACGAGGCGCCGGAGGCGCGCAAAAGATCCGCCTGGGATCGCCTCCTCGCCGGGTCGTTTGCGCCGGGCCGGTAAATCCGCTATCATCGTTTTTCGGATTCCCGGCGGCGGCCGCTTTCCTTCGGACCGGCGCCGGCGGCCCGATCCCTGAGGAGGTTCACATGAGAACGATGCTCCCCGCGTTCCTCAGCCTGGCCGGCGTCTTCTTCGCCTTCGCCCTGGCCGCGGCCGAGGCCGCCCCGGCCGGACCGGTCGCGGTCGTGATGAAAACGAGCCAGGGGGATATCACCCTCGAGCTCGATTCTGAGAAAGCCCCCCGCACCGTCGCCAACTTCCTTTCTTATGTCGACGCCAAGTTTTACGACGGGACGATTTTTCACCGGGTCATTCAGAATTTCATGATCCAGGGCGGAGGGCACCGGCCCGACATGGCCCAGAAAGTCTCCAAGCCGCCGATTAAAAACGAATCCGGCAACGGATTGACCAACGCCCGCGGAACCATCGCCATGGCCCGGGAAGCGGCCCTCCACAGCGCCACCTGCCAGTTCTACATCAACACCGTGGACAACTTCAGCTTGGACCAGCATCAATACTGCGTCTTCGGCCGGGTCGTCGCCGGTTTGGACGTCGTGGACGCCATCGCCGCGGTTCCGACCTCGACTCAAATGGGATACGACGACGTCCCGCGCGTCCCGGTGGTCATTCTTTCGATCCGGCGGGCGGCCGCCCGATAGATACGCCTCAGGATCATCCGTCATGGGCCGGACGATCATCGCCCTCGTCCACCTCGGACTATTCGCCGGCCTGGTGATTTACGGATTTGTCCTCCTCGCCGGAGGCCGGATCAACCGGGGACTCACCGTCCTCGGTCTCATGGGCGCCTATTACGCGCTCGTCCTCCACAAGGCCGTCCTGGCCGAGATCGAACGCAAGCGCCGCTTGAGAAAAGAAAACAAGACAAGGAGCATGAAATGAAAACTCTTCGACCGATCGTTTGCGCCGTCCTGATGCTCGCCGTCGCCCTGGCGGCCGGAGCCCAGGACAAGCCCAAGCTCGATCCCGGCGTGGCCAAAGCCCTGGCCGGCATCCGCGGCTCGGAGGCCTACGCCTATGTCGAGCGGATGGCCTCGCCCGAATTCGCCGGCCGCTACACCGGCCACGAAGGCTACACCGCGGCCGCCCGCTGGGCCGCCGGGCTGTTCAAAAAATGGGGCCTCAAGCCCGTCGATCCGAAGACCGGCTATCTCCTGCCCTATCCCTCGCCCTATACGGTCATCCGCGCGGCCGAGATGACGCTGGTCGCCCCGGACGGAAAAACCGAGACGAAGCTCGAGCCGAACGTCGATTTTCTCCCGCTTTTCTACACTGACGCGGGAAGCGCCGAGGCCGGGATGGTGTTCGCCGGCTGGGGGATCTCGGCCCCCGAGCTGAATTACGACGATTACGCCGGCCTGGACGTCGCGGGCAAATTCGTCCTTTGCTTCCGCGGCCAGCCCGACCGGACCGACACGCGGTTCTACCACTATGACGAGCACCGCACCCGGATGAAGACGGCCAAGGACAAGGGCGCCGTCGGCTTGATCTACATCTACCCCTCGCCCATTTCCAACCCCAATGGCGAGTGGCAGAAGGATTTCTTCCCGGCCATGATCAGCGAGAAAATCGGCGACGCGATTCTCAACGAAATCGGGAGCACCAGCGCCGAGCTCAAGAAAGCCCTGACCGCCTTTAAGCGGCCGATCGGCTTTCCCCTCAAATCCGTGATCCGGATGAAAGTCGAGGCCGATTATCATCCGGACGGCATCGGGTACAATATCGCCGGCTACGTCGAAGGCTCCGATCCCGCACTCCGCCGGGACGTCCTCGTGATCGGCGGGCATTTCGACCACAACGGCCTGCACATGGGCTTCCTTTACCCCGGGGCGGACGACAACGCCAGCGGCAGCGCCACGGTGATGGAGATCGCCCGGGCCTTCGCCGGACTGGCCCGCAAACCCAAGCGCTCGGTCGTCTTCGTCCTGTTCGGCGGCGAGGAAATGGGCCTCCAGGGCTCGATCTATTACGCCGATCATCCGCCGGCGGTCTTCCCGAAGATCGACGCGATGTTCAATTACGACATGACCGGCGCGGGCGACGGGGCGTGGGGCAGCACGACCGAGGAAAACCTGCGGAAGGTCTTCCTCGAAGCCGATCGGCACGTCGGGATCCTCCGCGGCATGCGCGTCGTCCAAGGACCGCCCGGCGTCCGGGGCTCCGATCAAGCCTCCTTCAGGATCAAGGGCATCCCCGTCGCCTCGGTCGGGGCCAACGGTCCCTCTTTGGCCTACCACGAGACGGGAGACACTATTTACCGGATCAATCCCTCCATTATGGGCGATATCGCCAAGCTCTCGTTCCTGGCCGCTCATGCCTGGGCCGACCGGTAAAGTGAAACCCGGAACCGCCGGTTTTCGTTCTAGGAAAGGACGGCCCCCCGGCCGCGCCGGCCGGGAAGGCCGTCTCGATCCGGCATGAGACGAAAGAGGCCGCGCGGCGAACCCGACGTTTTTCTCCCGCCGCTTTCCGGTCCGAATCCGCTGGCTCCGCGGCGGCCGCCGCGGAAAAAGCGGCCCGCCGGACGGCCGCTCCGGGTCGCGGCCGCGGCCGCCCTTGTCGTCCTCCTGATCGCCGCCGCCGTCCTGGTTTTCCGTCCCTTCGGTCCAGGCCGGGAAATCGTCCCGGCGGTCGACTCGGCCGAGAGCCTCCAGCCGGCCGAGCCGGGCCCGACGACGGTTGAGGAAGTCATCCTTCCAGGCGAGACGCTTTCGGAAATTTTAGGAAACGAAGGCCTCTCGCCCGCTCAAATCGACGCCCTGGTCCGCCAGGTCCGGCCGGTTTTCAACTTGGCCCGGATCGTCTCCGGACGGACGGTCAAGATGACGTTCGCCCCCTCGGGCGAGCTTCTGTCCCTGGATTACCCGATCGATGAAAGCCAATTCCTCCTGGTGACCCGAACCGGGGAGGGGTATGCCGCCGAGAAAAAAGCCTACGCTTACGAAACCCGCCCCGTCTACGTCCACGGCGTCATCGACGAGCATCTTTACGGCGCGGTCCTGGCCGGGGGCGAAAAGGCCGGCCTGGCGATCGAGCTTGAGCAGATTTTCGGCTGGGACATCGATTTTTACGCCGGGCTGCGGACGGGCGACGCCTTCCGCGTTCTCGTCGAAAAAAAATACCTCGACGGCCGCTTCCAGCGCTACGGGGACATCCTGGCCGCCGAATTTTGGAACGACGGGCGGAGAATCGAGGCCTGCCGGTTTGACTACGAGGAGGGGGGGAGCCTCAAGAGCGGGTACTTCCACCCCGACGGGCGATCGCTCCGCAAGGAGTTCCTCAAGTCGCCGCTGCAGAGCTACCGGATCACCTCGCGCTTTTCCTCCCGCCGCCTCCACCCGGTCCGAAAGGTCTTCCGGGCTCATTACGGCGTCGATTACGCCGCCCCGGTCGGCACGCCCGTTTTCGCCACGGCCGACGGCCGGGTCGAGGAAGCCGGCTGGAAGGGCGGGGCCGGCCGGATGATCCGCTTGAGCCATAAAAACGGCTACGAGACGATTTACATGCATTTGTCGACGATCCTGGTACGGGCCGGCCAGAGGGTCGAGGGAGGACAGCGGATCGGCAAGGTCGGATCCTCGGGCGAATCCACGGGACCGCACCTTGATTACCGGATCAAGCGCTTTGGATCCTATCTCAATCCCCTCTCGGCGAAATTCATGCCGGTCGCGCCGCTGCCGGCCCGGTGGCTGCCGGATTTCCAGAAGCGGGCGGCCGCCCTCCGGGTCGTGCTCGGGGCGCCGCTTCGGATCACCGGATCCTTCCGCTGATCCGCTTCCGTTCCGGTTCAGAGGCCTTGGAGAGACGCTCGGGCCGGACTTCTCCGCGCCTCTCCCCGGAAGTGGAAGGCCGGGAGAGGGCCACGCCGGTGAAAAGAGGCGGCCGCCCTGTTTTTCGGGAACCCCGATTCCCCGATGAGGTCGGCGTTCCGTTCCGCTTCTTGCCCCGGCCGCGGTCCCGGCCTACAATGCCGTCATGGAATCCCGTCGTCCCCCTCGCCGGTACCGCAATCCGTTTCCGACGGTCGACATCATCATCGAGATCCGAGACGCCCGCGGCCGGGAAGGCATCGTCCTGATCGAACGGAAGAATCCCCCGCCCGGCTGGGCCCTGCCCGGAGGATTCGTCGAATACGGGGAATCGCTCGAGACGGCCGCGGTCCGGGAAGCTTGGGAGGAGACGTCGCTCCGCGTCCGCCTGGTCGAACAGCTGGGGACGTATTCCGATCCGGCCCGCGATCCGCGCCGCCACACGATTTCGACGGTGTTCATCGCCCGGGCCGAGGGGACCCCGGCCGCCCGGGACGACGCCAAGAACCTGGGAATCTTCACCCGCCGGGAGATTGACTTCCCCCTGGCCTTCGACCACGCCGAAATCTTGAAGGACTACTACGCCCGCAAGCGGCGCCTCAAAGCGAGATCCTGACCTCCCGGATCCCGGCGTGCCGGGAGACATAGCGGAGGGTGACTTCGCCCCGCCCCTCGACCAGGAACTGGTGCTCCACCCGTCCGAACCCGGGAACCACGAGAAACTGGACGTCCGGCCGGTCCTTCTTGTGGCTCACCCGGTCAAAGTCCCGGTCGACGAGGACGCCTCCGGCCATGACCCGGGCGTTCGGCCCGGAGACGGTCAGCCGGTCCTGGGGATACAACCGGTCCTTCTGAGCCTGAAAACTCATCGACGGGACGGCCTTGGCGTTGGCCAAGCGGGTCCGGACGCGGAAGAGGCCGTCGCCGATCTTCTTCACCTCGGTCACGTCCAAAGTCACTTCGGGCGTGTGCTTGGCCGAGAAAAGGACGGACATGGCGTTTCGGTGGACGAGGTCGGGCAGCATGAACGGCGCGGACAAGCGGTTGCTCATCTTGACCCATCCGCCGATCTCGATATCGCCGTACGTCGGATGCTTGAACGGGGCCCAGGGCTTGTACATCTCGCCCATGGTCAGATTGTCGCTGTACTTGATCCGCTCCAAGGCCCGGAAATCCCCCCGCAGCATCTGCTCCACTTCCCCGCGGGGAGTCGTTCGTTCGGCTTCCTCCCCGGTCTTGAAGGACTCCGCCGAGGCCTGGAAGACCTCGCCGCAATAGCCGTAGGCGCCGAGGTGGCGGACCAGCCATTCGACCGAGTCGCCGTAGGTGGTGTAGAGATCTTTCCAACTGACCATGTACCGGTAGCCGGGGGTGATCCGCTCGGCCTGCCGGCCGATGTAATCATAGACGGCGACGTCCTGCGGGGGATAGTCGCCGAGCCCCTTGCGGGTCGGCCCGCGCAGGAACATCCCCCCGAAATTATGGAACGACCAGCCCAGGCAGATATTGGTCTTGGTCATCATCCAGCCGGCCAGCGCCCGGAGGCCCCGGCCTTGGAAGGGATATTCCCCGGCGCCGCCCTCGACATAGGACGGGGCCCAGTCGAAGCCCCATTGGCGGTTGGGATCGACGTAGCCTTCGGCGTCCTCGTTGACCCGGCCGTCGCCGTCGTTGTCGATCCCCTCTTCGCCGAGGAGCGTCCATTCGCCCCGTTCCCCCGGCTTGATCCTCACCGTCAGCCGGGGATCCTCCGGATTCGTCTTGTATTGCCCGAAGGGGTCCTTGCGGCGCATTTGGGTGATGTTGCCGTCGTTGTCCAGATCGTCGGGAGGATCCTCGTCGAGGAGGCCGTCCCGGTCATCGTCGATGGGGATGCGCAGGCCCCGGCCGGAGCTCGCGTTGTTGGGATCGGCCAGGAAATGATATCGGCCGTCGACGTTGACCACGGGGACGACGTAAAAGCAATTCTTGTCGACGAGGGCCGTTACCTCCTCGTTTTTCCCGTAGCGTCCCAGGAGGTAGTCGAGAAGGTAGAGGCTGATCTCGCCGCCTTGGATTTCGTTGCCGTGGATGTTGCCGTCGACATAAACGCCCGGCTTGGCCAGGGCCGGACCGGTCTTGGGATTGTTGACCGTCATGGCCCAAATCGGGCGGCCTTCCTCGCTCCGGCCGATCTCCTCCAGCGTCGTCAGGCCCGGATAAGCCTTGTGGAGGGCTTGGAGCGCCTCCCCCACTTCGGCCAACGTGTAGTAATGGTCGAACCGAAGCGGAAGCGCGGCCTCGGCCCGGACGGCCGGGGCCGCCGCGGACACGATCAAGAACGCCAGGAGCGCCGGCGCGATGTTTTTCATTTTCCACCTCCAAGCTCGAGAGTCCGGACGTCTCCCCAGGCGCTGGGAGCGGCGGCCCGGAGCTCGATCTTCACGGGCTTGGGCGACCGCACAATCCACCGGATCTTCCGCCGGCCGCTGCCGTCGACGGCCGGGACCGCGGTCCGCGGCCGGCCCTCGATGAAGGCCAAATCCCGGCCTTCGAGCGTGACGATCACCGGGAAGATCCGGTTGTTCCGGCGTCCCATGGCCGTCGGATACGGCAGGTAGCCGGCGTTTTCGATCCAGGCCTCGATCTCATGGAGCCCCCCGCCGAGCGGGCGGATCGTCACCGGCCCGAGCCGGATGCGGGCCATCCGGGAAGCCAGTTCGAAAACCCAAGGGACTTGCTCCCGGAGCAGCGGCTCGATCATCGCCGGCGGCGGAGTCGTGTCGGCGTAGGGAACGGCCCCGCCGATCTCGATGTCCCCCAGGACCGGGTGCTTGAACGGCTTCCAGTCGACGAACGCCCTTCCGGCCGGTTCCTTGTCGCTCCAAGCCAGCCGGGCTTTGTCCCGGGGATCGGCCCCCTCGGCCGAGGAAGGCGGGGGCGTCCGCATCATCATCGCGGCCATTTCCTTGGTTGAGGTCCGGCCGGTCTTGATCGCTTCAATCGCTTGGGCGGCCGTGAATTCCGGCGGAGCGCCGGACGTTTTCAGGAAGGCGGCGATCTTCTCTTCGCCCAGGGCGATAAACTCCTCGCCGGTCATCTTCTCCAGCTCGCCGGGAGCGAGGCCGGGAGCGGCTTTTTCCTCCCTCGCTTCGGGCAGAGTCCAGAAGTCGAGAGCGAACGAGGGCAGGCCCAGATGATAATAGGCGTACAGCTCGAACGAGCCGTCCTTGTCGGCCGCGGGGGCGAGACGCTTTTCATCGAGCCGGGCGGCCTTGAGGAATTCCTTGTACTTGTCCGAGAGCTCCGCGTAAAATTTCAAGTCCTCGGGCAGCGGATTCACGGCCGCCCCCAGGCCGAGAAAGCTCGCGATCAACGAGACATCCACCGTCATTCCCTCGGGAAGGGAGGCTTTGGCCAGCTCCAGGAGCTCCTCCATGGTGTAATCCTTGTCGGGGTCGGCGTTGATGAACCCGGCCATGTCCTTGGGAACCCGAATCCGGTTCAGATCGGCGTCCCCGCGCCGGCCGCCGGGCGGAGGATTCAAGCAGAAATTAGCTCCGCCGAAGACGACGGCCAGGCCGATTTCCTTGTGCTCGTTCACGAACTTGAGGACGGCGAAGCTTTCCTCCTCGCTCCCCGGCCACAAGCCCGAACCGGGCTTGAAAGCGGCGAACAAGTGGGGAAACTGGACGCCGATGTTCACTCCGCCGGGAGGATCCTCGTTGTACGCGCCGTCCCGGTCGTTGTCCAAGCCCTCGGGGAGAAGCTTGTAAATCCCCTGCTCGCCCTTGGCCCAATCAGCCTTCTTCAGGAGGCGGGGCTGGCCGGGCGCGGGGAGCCACTCGCCGCCGGGGTCCACAATCCGCATCGTCGTGATAAGACCGTCGCCGTCGAGATCCTCGGGGCCGTCCTCGTCGACGGCGTCATCCATGTCGTCGTTCCACGGCCGGCCGTTGCCGGGATCGGCCCAAAGCGGCTTGGCGAAAAAGCGGGCGGCCGCGTCGGGATTGGGACAACCCAGGACGTACCAGGTCAGATCCCGGCGGACCTCGGGCTTGTCGACGATCCGCCCGACGAGGTACAAGGCCGCCTCGCCGGCCAGCGGATGGAGGCCTTCAAAATCGGCCCCGACGAAAACAGCGGGAAGCGTTTTCACCGTCCGGCCGGCCTCGGGACCCAGCTCGATCACCAGGACCTCGCGGCCGCCGGGACTTTCGGCCAGCTCATGGATCTTGACGAAGTCCGGGTGGGAGCGGGCCAAATCGCGGAAGGCCGCGGCCATTTCCGCGGGCGGATGGTAGCGGTCGAACGCCACCTGGGCGGAAAGGGGCGGGACGGTCAGCACGGCGGCCATCAGGGGAAGGAAAAAGCGGAGGCGTTTCATCGTCACCTCGTGATCGGATCATTCAAAATCGGCTTTCCCCGAAAGGAAAGAGGGAAGATTACATCATCAAATCCGGAGACACAACACCAATTCCCCTTATTTCCTCGCCGGCCCGGTCGGAGGGCGGGAAAATAAGCAAGGCGGGCGGGGAATGAGGGAAATGGGGATTGAGTCTCTTTAATAGACTAGAGGACGGCTTTTTCGGAACGGACGGAAGCCCCGTAAAACAAGCCCGCCAGCCGGTCGAAGTCCCCCGGATCGTCGGTCGTCCAAAATTCCCTCCGGCCGCCTTTCGTGCAGGCTCCGTCGATCTCCGGATGACGCTTGAGATAATCCTTCAAGGCGGCCGCGACGAGCGGGCCCTGGGAAATCAGCTTGACCGCGGGCGGCAGGAACCGGGCGATCACCGGGGCCAGGAGCGGGTAGTGGGTGCAGCCGAGGATGATCGCGTCGATCCCGGGATCGAGGGCCAGGAGACGCTCGACATGGCGGCGGACGAAAAATTCCGTCCCGGGGCCGTCCAACTCGTTGTTTTCAACAAGCGGGACCCAGAACGGGCAGGCTTCGGAATGGACGACCAGGTCCGGGAAGAACTTCACGATCTCGAGGGGGTAGGATTGGGACCGGACCGTCCCGGCGGTCGCGAACAGCCCGACATGCCGGCTCCGGCTGAGCGTCCCGACGCGCTCGGTGACCGGACGAATGACGCCGAGGACCCGCCGGCCGGGATGTTCAGCGGGAAGATCCTTCTGCTGGATCGTCCGGAGGGCTTTGGCCGAGGCGGTGTTGCAGGCCAGGATGACCAGCCGGCAGCCCCGGCCGAACAGCCAGCGGACCGCCTCCCAGGTGAAGCGATGGACAGTCTCGAACGATCGCGTCCCGTAGGGCGTCCGGGCATTGTCGCCCAAGTAGACGAAATCGCAGTCCGGAAGGACGGCGGCGATTTCCCGGAAAACGGTCAACCCGCCGTACCCTGAATCGAAAACCCCGATCGGCCCGGCGATGTCCATCGGAATCATCCTACTCCGATTCCATTTTGATTGCGACGTTGTTTTGAATCCAGCGGGCGTCCCACCACTCGACCGGGTCGACGAAGACTCCGTGGACGAGCATGGCGAAATGGAGGTGGTCGCCCCCGGCCATCCCCGTCGCCCCCGACAAGCCGAGGACGTCGCCCCGGGCCACGGATGAAGACACGGCCGCGTCGATGCGGCTCAGGTGGCAGTACATGCTGAACAATCCGCAGCCGTGGTCCAGGATGACCGTCTCCCCGTAAATGCCCAGCGGCCCGGCGAAAACGACCCGGCCGGCATTGGCCGCCGGAACCGGGCAGTTCCTGACCGAAGCCAGGTCCACGCCGAGATGAATCTGCCGGTCGATCTCCCGCCCGTTGTAAAGATAGGTCCGGCGCTCTCCGAAGGCGGCCATCGTCTTGGACCGGGGCAAGCGGAGAAACGTCCCGCGCCACAACGGCCGGGGCCCGGTGTCGCGGCAGATCGCCTGGAGGCGCTCGTCGTCCCGGGCCCGCTGGTCCCGGTTGACGGCCAGAAATATCTCGAGATCCGTCCCCTTGAGGGAGGGATCAAGGCTCTTGAAATAGGGAACAACGCCCTCGAAGAACGCGTCGGTGAGAGTCAGGATGTCGCTATTGACCCGGACGGACTTCACGTCCGGCCGGAAATGGACGTTGGTCCGGTTTCCGGCTTCATCCTCGGCCACCCCGATGAAGGGGACGTCCGGCGGGGCGTCGCACGGAAGGGCGTACCAAACGAAATACCGGCCGCCGCCGGCTTCGTAGGCGGGGAAAAAGGAATTTCCGGCCTGGAGGCCGGACAAAGCGGCGCTTTCGTCAAGCATGAAGGAGACAACTCCCGCTCCGCCGGGAGCGATGGAATGAGGCCCGCCGAGGAACGTCATCCGGGGCGGCCGCGTGTCGATGATTTTTCTCATCTCCCAAACGGCCGCGTTTCCCTTCCGCCAGGAATGATCCGAGGCGGCGATCCGGAGAATGATTTCGCCGTCGGTCAAACCGGCCGGAAGCGGACGGAGGAAAATCGTTTTTTCCACTGAGGCGACGGGTTCGGGAAATTCCTCGGATAGAAGCTCAACCGTTCGTCCGGCTTGGTCCGCCTCGACCCGGATCCGGGCCAGCCCGCTCTTGCGGTCCTCGAACCGGAGGGATAATTCCCGGCCGAGCGCCGGCCCGTCGCGAAGCAGGCGGACCGCCGGCTTCTCGGACTCGAACTTGACGATCCAGAGCCAGGCGCCGGCGGCCAGGACGGCCGGAATCAGAAGCCAGCGGGCGTTTTTGAATAGATTGGTTTTCGGACCCGCGTTCTTCCAGCGCATGATCATCTCCCGTTCGTGTTTTTGAACGGATCAATATTCCACACGCTCCTTCGTTAGTCAAGGAATTTGGAACTCGATTACTTTTCTTGATTCCGAGAAATAAACAACTTGACTTTTTTCAGCTTCCGC